>JAANMU010002015.1_pt1 | contig 16384 bp, 12 predicted proteins | sample 7279701 | NCBI WGS metagenome assembly JAANMU01 (sample SAMN14094539, study PRJNA606508) | bioreactor metagenome | isolation source: A lab-scale SPAN reactor treating ammonium-rich wastewater day 57 | place: Ireland: Galway | collected 2017-03-13 | reverse complement strand
CTCCCTGGGAGGGAGAGGGTGTGTGCAGATTCTGCAAACTCATCCAATCAGCGTTAAGCGCAGCAGATTGATCGCCGCCTTAGCGGTGCGGTCGCGGATTTCATCGCGGGTCAGCGCCTCCCCGAGGCGAAGCTCCTTGACGGTGACTCGGTCGGCAGACGCCATGCCGATGTAAACCAGCCCCACGGGTTTATCGGCTGTGCCGCCGGTGGGGCCGGCGATGCCGGTGGCGGAGAGCGCGAAATCGGTGCCCGCGAGACGGCGGCAGTTGGCGGCCATGGCCTCGGCGACTTCGGCGCTGACAGCGCCGTGCGCGGCAAGCAGGTCGGCGGGGATATCGAGCAGCCGCTGCTTGGCGTCGTTGGAATAGGTCACGAACGACTGAATGAAATAGGCGCTGCTGCCGGGCACGTCGGTGAGGCGCTTGGCGATGAGGCCGCCGGTGCAGGATTCGGCTGTGGCAATGGTTTTTTTCTGCGCGATGAGCAGGCGGGCGACGGCGTCGGAGATCGTGTCGTCGCCTTCGCCGAAGACAGCGATGCCGAGTCGGCGTTTGATTTCTTCGGCGTCATGATCGAGCAGGGCGCGCGCGACGGATTCGGTATCAGCACGGGCGTTGATGCGGATGGAGATGATCATGTCGGCGGCGCTGGTGCCGACCGTGGGGCTGCGACCGCGGGCCATGAGATCGGCGATCTTCTCGCCGACTTCGGCTTCGGGCATGCCGATCGTGCGGAGGGTTCGCTGGAGGATGACGGTGGGGCGACGAGCGGGCGGACCCTCACCCCGGCCCTCTCCCTTGGAGGGAGAGGGGGTTGAACTCGCTCCCTCACGGTCACGGCTCGGATCGGCGGGAGCATATTCGGATGCGGCGCGAATCGCGGGGAGGACGTCGCGGGCGAACATGGTTTTCATCTCGCGCGGGACGCCGGGCATGACGAAGACGATTGACTTTTTCAGGCGGCCGGTCATGCCGGGGGCCGTCCCGCAGGTGTTATCGATCGGCTCGAAACCGGCGGGGATCATGGCCTGCACGCGGTTTTGCGGATGCATGGGCCTGTTGCGTGCGGTGAAGAAGGCCTCGATGGCGACGAAGCACTCGGGGCGGAATTCGAGCAGCACGCCGGCGGCGTCGGCGAGGGCCTGCCGCGTGAGATCGTCCGCCGTCGGGCCGAGTCCGCCGGTGATGAGCAGCACGTCGGCCTCGTCGGCGGCTTCGCGGATCGCGCGGACGATGGGGGCGAGATCGTCAGGGACGGTGACGTGGCGATCGCACTCAATGCCGATGGCCGCGAACTGCTGCGCGAGCCAGGCGGCGTTGGTGTCGACGGTCTGACCCATCGTGAGTTCGGTGCCGATGCTGATGAGGTGGGCGTTCATGAGGTTGCGTGGTACAGGCGTCTCGCCTGTGTAAGGATCCATTTGCAAACACCGGCGGGGCGCCGGTTCAAGGGGACGATTGTATCACTCAAGGTGTATTGGTCGTAGATGGTGCGTTCGATGTCTTGTAATGAATCTCCGGCGGCAGGTTTGCTCTCCAATTCTCTCCGAGCCGAGCGGTGATTTCATCCTGGCGACCGGTGGCGACGGCAGCTTGAATTTGTTTGTCAAGAACGTAATGCACCTGATAGGCCGCAAAGGTAAGGTATCCGCAAACGAGCCACGCTCGTATGAAGACAGCGAAAATACCTTGTAGCGGAAGAGCCATCCAAACGGTGGTCGTAATGACAAAGAGCAGCAGAATCCCACCGACAATTGGCAGCGTGCCAAAGCCGATATCCACTGCCCGAAGTGCTGGCCAGAGGCCACGATCAGGTTCTAGAAAGAGCACGAATATCAGGCCTATTAACAGGGCGGCACCGATTCTGGTCGGCACGATTGCTTTCGGTTGAGTCAACCTGGCCGCTGCGAGCCCTAAGACTATTGAGGTACTTGTCGCAATAATAGCAAGTCGAATCAGATACCCTTCGGCTGAACCGGCCTGCCCCACGAGATACGTAGTCGCTTTTCCCATGAATCCGAGTATCAGAATGGGACCGATCAGCGAAATCCAATCCTGCGCAAACCCTGGCCACTGACTTGTGGGTTTGAGCGGTGGTTCCTGTACGAGTCGAGGGAAACAATGGCGCAGGGTGGAGGCGAGAATCTGACAGATCAGAGCGATAAGAGAGCCGGCTGTTGCGGCGGCGAAGGCCGCACAATAGGCGATCGCACTATCACTCGCGTGACCCAATCGCGGCGAAGTCTTCGGGGCTTTATGCAAATCGACGAGGTCGGCACTGCCTTCCGCCACCTGCCGGTGGAACTCATTGCGAAGCTTGCTCGGCCGATGGTGATTCGGGGCGGCGGTGTAGAAGTCGGCGGCGCGAGTGTCGGTGAGCAGTTCGGCGGCGAGGAGGCGCGTGGCGTAGTCGCGCTCGGTGTCAATCAGGCCCATGTACGCGAGGTCGAGCCATTGGCGGATGGTTTCGGCTTGCGGGGCATGGCCGGCGGTTCGCAACTCGCGGGCGAGTGACGTGAACGTGGCGTGAATCGTCGGCAGGGCGGCGTAGTGTTCGCGGATGTCGAAATGGCGATAGTTTCGCACGCAGGAGGCGATGACATCCTGTCGGCGAATGACGGTTTGCAACACGTCGCGCCAGGCGTCGTGCAGCGGGTCGTTGTAAAGCGTGGCCGTCGTCGCCGGCGGCTGGGCGTCGATGATGCGTGATAGTGAATCGTAACGTGCTAGTGACGCAGAGGATGTTGGCAATGCCGAAGATGTGGACGGCTGCGATGTATTCGAAGGTGAGTTTGGCGTCGCCGGTGACGATGACTCGGTCGGCGGAGATGACGAGTCAGGCGAGGTTGCAGCGCTCACCTTGGCGCGATCGCGGAGCCAGGCGTAGGCGAGCCGCGCGACGAGATTGAATGTCGCGGCGTCTTCAGCGGGCGCGAGTCGCTGGGCGGCGTCGATGGCCGAGAGCCGTCCGCGCTGCACGGCATCGACGGCGTAGATGAGCTGCGCGGTTCCGGCGCGCGGCCGAGCGTCGGGCAGCGTGGGCATTTTTCGTTCGAGCTGCGCGAAGAGGCCGGACCATGTGATCGCGCCGGGAGTGGCGGCAGCGCCTTCGCGCGAGGCGTCGTCGATGCGCTCGAGTTCCCAGCCGAGCATGCCGCCGAGCAGGCTGTGCGGGCGCGTGAGTTGATAAATAAACACGGCGCTGACGAGTGTCGCCAGCGCCGCGTAGAAGATGTTTCGTTTCCAGCCGAGCCACGCGGGAACGGGAGCGTGCGCCGCGTTTCGATCATTCCGGGTCATGACTGACCCGGCTCGGACGGCAGATTTCCTCGCCGGATCGGACCCGGCTCGGACATTCGAAGGTTCTCCGGAATCAGCCCGCTTTTCGCTTCGTTCGGCTTTGCGGTGCTTTCTTCTGCTTGACATCCGGGTGATGCTCGGGCGGCGTGTAGTGGAACGGTGAGAGGGCCGACCTGCGGCACTGCCGGACGATACGTTGGACCAATCTGGGCGCGTTGTCAATCGTTTCGTGGGTCACGCCCTGGCTGGTGACTTCTTCGCGGAGCGTTTGACCGGTGACTTCGCGTCGATCCCAGTAATCGTCGTACCAGTAGTAGGGATGCTCTTCGGCGACGTTCGAGCCGCGCGTGGAGACCATGTCGCTGCCCCAGCGCTTCGAGTCGGGATTGGTCTGGTTGTAGTTGCGGACGCGCAGGGCGTTGTGGCCGATGGGCGTCTGCATGGGCTTGCAATGATCGTCCGCATCGCCGCGCTCCTGGGCGTTGTGCGGCCAGTCCTTGTTGAAGGCGTCGAGCGTGTAAACCGCCTCGATGTGTTTCATCTTGTGCTGCTGCGCGTAGTGGCGTACCACCTGCGTAGCGAGAAACGCGCCGTGGCCGTGGCCGACGAGAATGACTTCTTCGTCGGGCTTGGCATCGATGTCGACGACGATACGGAGCCAGTCGTCGGGCGTGTACATCTTCGCGTTGATTTCCTGTGCGACGAGTTGATTGCGGACGTATTCAAGCCCGTCGGACTCCTCGTCGGCCGTGCCCTCGATGAGATAGACGCGCGGGCCGGTGTACGACCACTTCTCGGGCTTGTGGCAGCCGACGGCGGCAGTCACGCCGAGCGCGAGGACAGCCAGACAAGCGTAGCGATGAATGCGATGAATCCCCAGCATGTGTCTCCCCCCTTTGGAAACGTCAAAACGTCGAAGTTTCAAGAAGTCAAAGCGTTGCGACTTCAAGACGCCCGTGTCGATTGTATGCCGCCGGCGCAGGGCGAATCAATGATTTGAAGTCGCAACGGTGCGATAATGCGCGGCGGGGACGATCTGAAGTGAGCAACGACCGAACCGGCCTGCCGTTTGGCGGGGTTTCGCGATTGCGCGGAGAAGTTATCGGTTCGCGTCGAGCTTGAGTGTCTTCCCGCGCGCGGCCAGCGACCGGTATACGGCGAGGTGTTGCTGCACCATTTGGCTGACCTGATGCTCGGCCCGGCAGGCGTTCTGGGCTTCGGCCCCGAGCCGACGAGCCGTCGCGCGATCCTGCGTCATTCTCTCGAGGTACTCTGCCAGTCGAAATTCATCGCTTTCGGGAAACAACAGAGCCGAGTGACCGTGGCGGAGCGATTCGATCGGGCCGTTTTCCGGGGCGACGATGGCCAGGCCCGCCGCCATGGCCTCGATCACTTCTTCGGACCATCGGCCGTCCCAGTGCGGGACACAGAACACATCGGCGGCCTGCAGGACGGATCGAATCGGATCGACGCGCCCGACAAAAATGACATTTGAGGCAATTCCCAGCGCGTCGGCAGCCTGCCGCAGGGCCGGCTCGGCGGGGCCTTTGCCGGCAAGAAAGAGCATGGCCCGCGGCTGGGTGGTGAGCAGGCGTTTCATCGCGCGGAGAAGCAGGTCGATCCGTGCCCCGGGGGTCAGCCGACCTGCGAAGACCAGGGCGACCTCGGCCGACTCGTCATCGAACGCGGCAACCCGATCCGCCGCTGGAACGCCAAGCGGCGCGATCTCGATGCGCGGCGCGACGTGAACCGTGGACAACCTTCGAGCGATCGGCGGCGTCGGTGCGAGTATGGTGGGTGGGTGTTCGAGTTTGACTCCCAAATGCGGCAGGGCGTGAGACTCGGCGCCGTCGAGCGTCAGGACGACCGCGCCGTCTCTTCCGGCGATGACCTCGGCCGCGATCGGCAGGGACCGCGGACCGAAGCCGTGCGCGATGACCGGCCCGAGGGACTTTGAGGCGGCGAGCCGCTCGCGGATGCGGGCGACGGTTCGACGTGTCTGCGCGCGGCGGGTGAGCCAGTTGCCCTGCTCATGGGTCAGGAGCGTTCCGGAGCCGGCGGGCGGGATAGGGAGTTTGCGGCCCGCGGGCAAGACGAGGAGCGTTTCGACCGCGGCATCGACCAGCCCAAGTTGCAGGTAGCGCAGGCTGTGGGGGCAGGCGTAGGCCCACTCGTCATCGAAGATGTGGCAGACGCAGAGGCGCGGCCCGGATGTCGTTGATTCCGGCATGACGAATCCTGCTGGTGTCGCGTCGCGGGCCGGCGAAGGACGTGACTTGGGCCGCCCGACTATCAAGTATAAGATGGGTCGCGCGGGATGCGCCGGGGAAATCGGTTTGAATTTCGGCCGGCATCACCCGCCGATCACACGTCGCGGCCCGGTGGAACACGCATGCGGATTGCCCTCGGATCGGATCACGGCGGCTACGAGCTAAAGACCCATCTGGCTAAATGGCTGGCCGGTCGCGGGGTCGCGGTGCATGACTGCGGCACGTTTGACGGGGCGACGGCGGATTATCCGGTGATCGCGGCGGAGGTGGCGAGGCAGGTCGCGGGCGGCGGGTGTGAGCGCGGGATCATGATCGATGGCGCGGGGATCGGCTCGTCCATAGCGGCGAACAAGATTCCCGGCGTCCGGACGGCGCTGTGCTACGATGTCTCGAGTGCGCGAAACAGCCGTGAACACAACGATGCAAATGTCTTGACGCTGGGCGCAAGGCTGATCGGTACGGGCCTGGCCGAGCAGATAGTGGAGGTGTTTCTCGGCACAGACTGCACCGAGGATCGTCACAAGAAGCGCGTGGCGATGATCGACGATTTGGAGCGTGGTGCGGCGGGCCGTGAAGCGGCCAATTCGTGTGGGTGTGGATGCGGCGGCGGCGCGACTTGTACTTGCAGCGGGCACACGGCGGGAAAGAGTGCAGGAGATGCCAAGGGGTCGGATGGGGGCGGGAGCGGCAACGTGAGCAGCGACAGCGGTGGTATGAATCTGTCTAACGAAGACCTGGACCGCATCGCGCAGCGAATCGCGGAGATGGCCGGTCGGGGGCATTGGCCGGCCGGCGCGCCGTGTGCGTGCTGTGGGGCCGATTGTCATGGGCACTGCGCGGAGAAGAATCCGTCGGCGGTGCGGAACCTGATCGACATGGGTGCGGGTCGGATCGCGTTCGGACTGGGCGGCGGGCCGATTGCGCAGGATGTGGCGAAGTTCATCGATCACACGCTGCTGAAGCCCGAAGCGACGCGCAGCCAAGTGGAGCAGCTCTGCCGTGAGGCGGCGGCTCATCACTTCGCGTCGGTGTGCATCAATCCGACTTGGGTGAGTTTGTGCGCGTCGTTGCTGCGAGGCACGGACGTGAAGGTTTGCACCGTGGTCGGTTTTCCGCTTGGGACGCACACGCCGGATGTAAAGGCATTCGAGACGCGGCGGGCGATTCGCGACGGGGCGCGCGAGATCGACATGGTGATCAACATCGGCGCGCTTAAAAGCGGCGACGATGACCTGGTGTTCCGCGATATTAAGGCGGTGGTGGATGCGTGCGTGGACGGCCGCGCGGTCTGCAAGGTGATTATTGAGTGTGCGCTGTTGACGGACGAGGAGAAGGTGCGAGCGTGCGTGGCGGCGCGGCGGGCGCGGGCGGATTTCGTGAAGACGAGTACCGGGTTCTCCAGTGGTGGGGCGACGGCGGCGGACGTGGCGCTGATGGCCGAGGCGGTGCGCGGGACGCGCATGGGCGTTAAGGCGGCCGGAGGGATTCGCAGTTATGAAGACCTGCGCGCGATGGTGCAGGCCGGGGCGACGCGCATTGGAGCGAGCGCGGGCGTGGCGATACTGAAAGAGGCGCGCGGCGAGTCATCTGGCGCCGCGACTTCAAGTGGTGCGGCGGCATCGAAAGAGAAGTATTGAAGAAGCGCCAGGACGTCCATACGGTTGACCACGGGGCGCAGCGCCGCTAACGTTCGCGGCCATGTTTCAAAGGCGGCGGCAAAGCTCTCACTCGAAAAATCGTTCGCCCGATCCGTGCCGAAGATGGTCGGAACCCGCGCGCAACACACGTCCGTCGCGATTGATCGCGGTGGCGATTCTGATGCTCGGCGCCGGCTGGCTGATCCATTCGGGCTTGCTCCCAACCGCGTTTGGTTTTTCCGGGATTGATGCAGCGCAGGCCAGCCAGCCTGCCAGCGTCGCAACGTCCGCGCCGGCGCTCGTTCCTCCTGAAACCCGCTACGGACTGTGGGTCGTCACGCCGGCAGCGGTGGCCATCGCCGTGGCGATTCTGCTGCGGCAGGTGTTGCCCGCGCTGATTCTCGGAATCCTTTCGGCCTGCACGCTGATGATGTACTGCCTGCCGGCGGAGGAGTCGTTCGGCGGGCCGGGCCTGTTGACCGTTTTTCGACTGGGCGTTGAGCGTTACCTCGTCGGCACGCTGACCGATCCGACGCACATCAAGACGGTGCTGGCGACGCTGACGATTGCCGGCGTCGTCGGAGTGATCTTCTCGAACGGGGGAACTGCCGCATTTGTGGCACAGATCGCGAAACTGGCGACCACGCGCGTTCGCGGAATGCTGGCGACCTATCTCGCCGGGCTGGCGGTGTTCTTCGATGATTATTCCAACTGCCTCATCATCGGGCCGACGATGCGCCCGCTGCTCGATCGACTGCGCGTCAGCCGCGAGAAGCTGTCGTTCATCCTCGATGCGACGGCCGCGCCGGTCGCGTCACTCGCCCTGTTCGGCACGTGGATCGCGACGGAAATCGGGTACATCGACACGGGGCTGAAGGCCATCGAGGGCGACGGCGGGCGACCGGCATTTCTGGAAGGGATCACGGCTTACCGGGCGTTCCTGGCGAGTATTCCCTATCGCTACTACGCGATCTTCACGCTTGTGCTGGTCTTTCTAATCGCGGTTTCCAATCGCGACTTCGGGCCGATGCGCAAGGCCGAGCGGCGCGTGCGCACGCAACCCGAGGAGGACCGACTCGGCGCAGACGCATCGGCCGCGTCCGCGCGCTGGTGGTACGCAGGAATTCCGATTGGCGTGCTGATCGTCGCGACGATGTCCATCCTTTGTCTGACGGGTTACTTCGCGCCGAAGCGTCCGCACGATGCCGAGCGGTTGCTTGACAAGATCGCGGGCGTGCTTAGTTACGCCGACGCGTACATCGCGATTCTGTACGGGGCGATGATCGCGCTCGTGACGGCGCTGGCGATTACTGTCTCGACTCGCGCCCAGACCCTCGCCGCGGCATTTGAATCCATGATGGCAGGCATCCAGCGCGTGTTCCCCGCGGTGACGATTCTCGTCCTGGCCTGGACCCTGTCTGACACGATGAGGGACTTGCATATCGGGACGGTCGCGGTGGAGCAACTGCGTTCGCACAAATTTCCGCCGACGCTGCTGCCGCTGCTGATTTTTGTCAGCTCATGCATTGTCTCGTTCGCGACGGGCACGTCGTGGGGCACCATGGGAATCATCTGCCCGGTGGCCGTGTTGCTGGCCGGTCACCTCGCGGCCGATATGCCGAAGGATCAGGCGTTGGAATTGTTCTACGGATCGGTCGGCAGCGTCCTCGCGGGCGCGGTGTTCGGCGATCACTGTTCGCCGATCAGCGACACGACGGTGCTGGCGGCCTTGGCGTCGGAGTGCCCGCTGGAGAAACACGTCTGGACGCAGCTTCCGTATGCCCTCGTGGCTGCGGGGATGGAAGTTCTCGCGGGCGATCTGCTGTGCGGCTATTTCGGTGTGTCGGTATGGGTAGGGCTCGTGGTCGGCACTGTGTTGCTGATTGTGATTGTCTATGCGTTCGGCAGGACGCCGGACGATGCGAACGGTCGCAACAATTCACATGCCGCCGCGGCATCGGACTGATGATCGAGCGTGTGGACCGGCGCATCGCCAGGCTTGCTTGCGGAAATTGGTGCGACGCGAGTAAGCTCCCGCGATCCATCCGGACCTGACCGGGTCCGATCAACGCCCATCCGATTTCACGGAGCGCGCGACGCATGAGCAAGCCAAAAGAGCAATGGGGCAGCCGGCTGGGAATCATTCTCGCGGTCGCGGGTTCGGCCGTCGGTCTGGGCAACTTTCTCCGTTTCCCCGGCAACGCGGCGGCCAATGGCGGCGGCGCGTTCATGATTCCCTATTTCTGCGCGCTCATCTTCCTGGGCATTCCGATCTGCTGGGCCGAATGGACGATGGGCAAGTACGGCGGGCAGTTCGGGTTCAACTCCGCGCCGGCGATCTTCGGTGTGCTGGGCCGGCGGCCGATCTGGCGTTACCTCGGCGTGCTGGGGTTGCTGATCCCCATCATCATTTACATGTACTACGTGCTGATCGAATCGTGGTGCCTGGGCTACGCGATTAGCTACCTGTTCAACTGGATCGACCTGGGAGACGACAAAAGTCAACATGCCGCCCGAAGCGTGGAATACTTCAACAGCTTTGTCGGGGCAAACCAGGACGGCCTGATGCTCGACGGCAAGATGCATATCAGCGTGATGGTCTGGCTGGCGGTGTTTGCCATCAATTTTCTGATTATCTTTCGCGGCGTATCGAAGGGGATTGAGAAGTTCTGTACGTTCGCCATGCCGCTGATGGCGATCTGTGCGTTCATCGTGCTGGCGCGCGTGCTGACCCTGGGTACGCCGAATCCGGATAATCCAGATTTGAACGTCGTCAATGGGTTGGGCTTTATGTGGAATCCCAAACCGGTGGATGGCGGCGGAAATTGGGTCTCATCTTTGGCACAACCGAAGGTCTGGATGGCGGCTGCAGGGCAGATCTTCTTCAGCCTTTCGGTGGGCTTTGGCGTGATCGTGAACTACGCCAGTTATCTGAAGCGCAAGGATGACATTGTGTTGTCTGGTCTGACCGCCAGCGCGACGAATGAGTTCTTTGAAGTATGCCTCGGCGGATTGATAACCATCCCCGCGGCGTTTGTTTTCCTTGGCATCGCCGGTGCGCAGGCCACGGGTACGTTCAGTCTCGGTTTCCACACGTTGCCGATCGTTTTTGAGTACATGCCCGGCGGGCGATTCTTCGGTTTCCTGTGGTTCTTCATGCTGTTCCTCGCGGCGATCACGAGTTCGCTGTCGATGTTGCAGCCGGCGATCGCGTTTCTGGAAGAGGCGCTGGGGATCGGCCGCCGCGGCTCGGTGGCGCTGCTGGGCCTGATCACGGGGATGGGCTCGCTGTTCGTGATTTTCTTCAGCAAGGAGATGAAAGCGCTGAACTTCCTCGACGAAACGGTTGGGACCATCACAATTGTGTTGCTTGCGGCGGTGCAGACGGTGCTGTTCGGCTGGGTCTTCGGCGTTCGCCGGGCGATGAACTTCGCGCACGAAGGCGCCGAGATGAAGCTGCCGCGGTTCTTTCCATTCGTGATTAAGTACGTCACGCCCTTGTACCTGCTCATCATGATCGGCTCATTTGTGAAGACCGATGTGATTCGATTCGTGCGAATGGTTCGTGAGGATAATGTCTATATGTTGAGCTTTATCCTCATCGCCGTGGTGACGGTGTTCCTGCTCATCATGATCGGAATTGGCGGCAAGCGCTGGAAGGCGGAGTCGGCCGACCGCGGTGGTTTGCCGGGGCAGGCCGCAGGCCGGGAGGCGCAGCGATGACAACCCAGGGCTGGATCTTCATGATCGGTTCGATCAGTTTTGTCCTCGGACTGATCTCGTTCTGCTTCTACAAGGTGTTGAGCAAGCCCAGCGCCGCGAACCACATGCACGCGCCGATCGAGATTGACACCAGGGACCGCGAAACCGACTAAGCAGCGAGACCGTCACGGCGCGTTTCGCCATGCTCGCCAATTGTGGGTCGAAGCGCGATGAAGCAATTCTTCTTTGAGTGTCAGCCCTGGCACCTCGAGCGCGAAGGCGCCGACGAGGCGCTGGAGCGGATGGCTGGCGAGATTGGCGTCGACGGCGTGCAGCTTTGTGTCAGCGGGAGCGGATCCGCGGCGCTCTATCCGCGCGGTCCGCAGGGGCCTCGAATCGACTCCTGCGACGCGGGTCTGCATTTTCAGCTTGACGCGTCGAAATATGCGAGCGTGCGCGTGCGACCGCGCGTCGCGCCGTGGATCAAATCGCGCAATCCGCTGGAGGCCGTGTGCAGGCTGGCGGAGCGTCATCGACTGAAGGTGCGCGCCTCGCTGCCGAGAACAATCGACATGCCGGAGCGATCGACCCACGCAACCATCATCAACGCGCTGGGCGATGTCAGCCTGTGGTCTCATTGTTACGCGCACCCAGACACGCAGGAGCTGCTGGCGGCGCTGATTGAGGACTTGTCGAGCAATTATCCGATTGAGGTCGTGGAAATGGCCGCCCCGCGCCGGCCGATGGCGCAAGCGGCGTTTGGAGTTACGTGGTTTCCTGTTTCGATGCCAACCGGCGAACCATTCAATGAATGTCTCGCGTGGTGTTTCTGCCCTGCGTGCCGGCAACAAGCGCAGGCTGCGGGCGTCGATGCGAACCAGGTTCAAACGAAGATCGAGGACTTGGTGGCGGCGCTGCTCGCGGGCGAAACGTCGGCTCGGCAATGGAATGAATTCGTGGCAGAGGATGCAGTTCTGGCCGGTTATGCGCGCTGGCAAGATGAGACCGGTGTTTCGATGGTGCGTCGGTTGCGCGAACGATGCAGCAAGTTCCTATCGGTGCGGCCGGATGATACGGGTTGCCAAGTGGTAACGGCGAGGCCTGAACTTCGAAGGTGGGGAGCTGCCTGCGATCGCATGTCGTTGAGAGCGGTGCAAGGTGTGGTCCCCGATGAACCGGAACTTATTCGCAAGCTGGGATGGGAAATGGCCGCAGCACGAAGCGAATCGCCGCCCCCGCCGGCGGACTTGAAAGTCGACCTTTTGATGCCGGGTCGGCCGCCGGATGTTCGCGACGGGCCGCATCTTGTGAGCCTGGCGCACGAGGCGGCGCAGACGGGCTGCGAGGCGATCATCTTTCAGGATTATGCGACGTCGCCGGATGCTTGCCTGGATTGGGTGCGTCAGGCCATTCGTTTCGCGCGGCGCGAATCCAAGTAACCCCTTAAAACAAAAGAACGGCGGGATGGAGGATTGCCTCCACCCCGCCGGTTGGGACCCACCAGACCTAGAGCTGCCTCGGGCTTACCGGAGCAGTGCCAGGATTTGACCCGACTGCTGATTGGCGACGCCCAACAGTGAGAGCGCCGACTGCAGCAGCACGTTCTGCCGGCTCAACTCGGCCGTCTCGACCGCGAAGTCGATGTCGCGGACGGTGCTTCGGGCGGCCGTGAGCCCTTCCTTCGCGGCGTTGAGGCTGTTGACGGACGACTCCACCTGGAACTTGGTGAACCCGCCGATACGGCCCTGGGCCGTGGCGACCTGGCTGATCGCCTTCTTGGCGATTTCCAGTGCCTTGTTGGCGTCGGTGGACAGGTCATTGGCGCCACCGCTCTTAATCGTGTTCAGGTACCCGCTGATGCTGTCGCCCAGGTCGTGCGAGTAGAGCGAGTTCAGGCCGATGGTCGAGCGCGTGTTGCTGCTCGTTCCGAGCTGGAACGTCGCGCCGCCGCCGTCGATGTTTACGTTGCCCGCACTGCCGGCCACGTTGCCCGCAGCCGTGAGCGTGAACTCGCCGCTGGTGCCGTTGCTGTTGTAAGAAACCTTCAGTCCGTCGACAAAGGCCGCCTGGCCGTTGACCGTCACCGAGGCATTGGTGCCGTTGGTGCGTGAAACGTTGGCGAAGTCCGTATCGCCGCTGATGAGCGACGCACTGACGAACTTGCTGGAGCCGTAGTCGCGGCTCTGCAGGCGAAGCTCGCTGCCCGAGATCGACGCCGAGACGCCGGTCTCTGAAGCCGCCGCGATGATCTTGTCGCGGATTTCCGTGAAGGTGTCAGCGTCGGCGACGGTGATGGTCGCCGTGCCCAGCGCGCCGGTGATCGTGAACTGTGCATCGCCGAGCGACGCAGCGCTGACGGTGGTCAGCGTGGCCGAGGCGACGGTACCCGCGGCAACCACATTGACCGCGAACGATTGAGTCGAATCCTCCGACGGGCGCGAATAGACGCGCACGTCCGAGACCTTGGTCGGGTCGCTGGCGGTCGCGCGGATCGACTGCGCGCCGTCGAGCAGGTTCTTGCCGTTAAACGACGACGTGCGAACGATTCGGTCGATGGCCGTGATCGCGTTGTCGATCTGGGCCTGGTTGGCGGCCAGTTCCGCGCCCGACAGACCGCCCGAGCTGACGCTGGCGGCGGCGAGCGACTGGACCTGGGTCAGCAGGCTGGAGATTTCCTTCAGCGAGCCGTCGGCCACGTCCATCATCGACTTGGCGCGAGCGCTGTTGGACAACGCGGCGTCGACCGAAACAAGTTCGGAGTTGAGGCTCTGGATGGCGATGAGCCCGGCGGGATCATCGGAGCCTTTGTTGACCCGGTAGCCCGTGGAGAGCTTGGCCAGGGTGTCGGATTGCGCCGACGACGTCTTGTTGAGGATGTTCAACAACGACAAGGTGTTTGAGTTCGTTACGGTAAGTCCCATACTTCTTTTCCCCTTCTCCGCGCGCTTTACTCGGCGCGGACATTGTTTCCAGCATTGATCCGCGGCGTGTGCCCGTTGCCGTCCCCGGTTTCAATGCTGTCAGCCCCACTTTCGTATTGAGGGACTCCCGACCTTAAAAATAAGAACTTTCAGTATTGGGAGCGGGTGCGACACGGCGCAAGCAGCTATAAACTTCGAGATGGCAAACGGTTAGGAATTGGGAATTCGCGGCGCGGCAGGTCCGCATTGTAGCCGTATTTCAATATTGCTACGCGATCAGTCGAGTTTCAGGACCCGATGCGAAGCGGACGGTTGGTTACCGCCCCTTTGCGATCGCTCGATGGCGAGGGGGGCTTCGCCGGCTGACTTGATGGAATATCTACAATAGTATCATTTAGGGCGGGTGTTGCGGGATCGGGGCGCGCGCCGCCCGACTGGCCGGCCAGGTGCGCCTGATAGGCCTGGAGCTTGGCCAGCGCGTCGCCCGGGATGGGGCCGATTCGCAGTTCACCGTCTTCGCGGACGATGGCGACGCGCACCTGTTTGCTCGTGACGCCGTTCTTCGCGGCGAACTCTTCCAATTCGTATTCCACATTCAGGACTGCGAGCGGCACGTTCGCGCCGGGCAGCGGCGGCAATCGATCGACTGACAATACGCGGACCTGCTTGACCGCGTTGAAGTTGGACTCGAATCGCGGCGGAAGGATCGGCGGATGCTTGCGGCTAAGCATCAGGCGAAACTCGGAGTACTTCCCGGTCGTGCAGACCCGCGCGAAGCGATCGACGAACCGATTGACGGTCAGGTCCGACGTTCGCGCCGCCTCGGGGAAGATAAAATTCGGATGCCGCTCGGGATCAAGGATGACCGGCTCGGGGAAGACATCGTCCACCGCGAGGATCGGGTCCTCGGTTATGACCACGAACACGGCGGCGCTGGTCAGCAGCAGCGCCAGCATGATCAGGGCGTACAGGCTTAGCCGGCGAAGGGCGGGTGTCGTTCGTACGGGCGTCGTCACAGCGGAGAATTGTAGCGGGGAAAGACCCTCGAGGCGATGACCGCACGGCAGGCGAAGCGGCCGGCGGAATAGACTGGACCTAAACCGAAGCAACCGATGCGGCGATTTCGCGCAGGGCCGCAGCGATTCGATCCACGTCGGCAGGGGTGTTGAACGGCCCCAGACTCAAGCGTGTGGTGCCGCCGTCGCGATGCGTTCCAATGGTCTCGTGCGCGAAGGGGGCGCAATGCAGCCCGCTTCGGGCGAGGATGCCGAACTCCGTCTCCAGAACGGCCGCAACCTCGGCGGGGTCCATGCCTTCGACGCGGATGCTGAAAACCGGAACGCGCTGGGCGGGATCGCGCGGCCCGAGAATAGACAACCCTCTCACTTCGCGCGCCTGATCGAGGAATCGCGCAGACAGCTCCGCGCCGTGTTGGTGCAATGCCGCGACGGTGCGCTGCTCGATCCACGCCAACGCCGCGCCGAGACCCGCGAGGCCGATCGCGTTGTGACTGCCGGCTTCGTATTTGTCGGGCAGGTGCTCGGGCTGACGCGGCAGTTCGCTGACCGAGCCGGTGCCGCCTTCGAGGATCGGGCGAATGTGCGATTCCAAGCCGGGGCAAATGTAGAGCGCGCCCGTGCCGAGCGGGCCGAGCAGGCCCTTGTGCCCCGGCATCGCGAGCAGATCAATGCCGTCGCGTTGCACGTCGATCGGCACGTGACCGGCGGTCTGCGCGGCATCGACGAGAAAGGTGACATTCTTCTTTTTCAGGGTCGGGCCGATCGCGGCAACGTTGTTCAAGGCGCCCGTCACATTGCTCGCGTGCACCACGCACACCAGCCGCGTCCGCGAGGTCACGGCTGCCAGCACATCGGCCGGATCGACCAGCCCGGTCGCGGGGTCGGCCGGCACAAAGTCCACCGTCACAACGCCCGCATCGGCGAGCGCGTGCAGCGGTCGCAGCACGGAATTGTGCTCCATGCGCGTGGCGACGACGTGGTCGCCGGGGTTCAGCAGGCCCTTGATGGCCAGGTTCAGCGCGCCGGAGCAATTGAACGTAAAGATCACCTGTTCCGGGGCTTCCGCATGGATGAGTCGCGCCAGCCGCCGGCGCGTCTCGGCGAGAATTTCGCCCGTCTCCAGCGCCTCGCGATAGGCCCCGCGCCCTGCCGACGCGCCAAGCTGCCCGGCGTATTCCTGCATTGCGCGGGCGACCTCCGGCGGCTTGGGGAAACTTGTTGCGGCGTTGTCGGCATAAAGTCGGTTCATGGCAGGCCGGTCATTCTCACGTCGCCGGGCGACGGTTCATGCGGAATTGCCCTCGCCATGGCGGGGCGGCTAAGTTACGCGACTGCGGAATTGTAATCCCAGGCGACAGGAAGGGCACGACGATGGCGCGGGTGAAATCGGCGAAGCAGGCACAAGCGGCGGCGCAGGCGGGGCGAATCAAGCCGGTGGATCCCGGCGACGGCCGCCGGCGGTGCAAGTGGGCGGCGATCGACCCGATGCTGGCGGCGTATCACGATCGCGAATGGGGCGCGCCGATCCGCACGG
>JAANMU010002010.1_pt1 | contig 16416 bp, 8 predicted proteins | sample 7279701 | NCBI WGS metagenome assembly JAANMU01 (sample SAMN14094539, study PRJNA606508) | bioreactor metagenome | isolation source: A lab-scale SPAN reactor treating ammonium-rich wastewater day 57 | place: Ireland: Galway | collected 2017-03-13 | reverse complement strand
GGGCTCCATCGGATATTCAGGAAGGGTGGGTGCCTGCAGTACGGAAACTTTATCCAGCATGCGTGTGGCATCGATCCTGCCTTTTTCCAGTGCAGTGAGCGCCGCTTTATAAAGTTCTTGCGCAAAGGTAACTTCCATTTCCAGCCGCTGGAATTCTTCCATCGTGATATTCAGGGTTTTTCCTGTGGGATTGGCAAGTTTTGCTTTTTCATCGGTAATCTGCCGATCGATGGCCGCCAGGGATTGCCTGAGCATTACCAAATTGGGGTGGTTACGATCCAGCGTCCTGGGTAAAGATGCCAGCTGCGTTTTGAGCTGAGCACGCTGCTCCTCCAGTTTGGCAATGAGGGTATTGAGGCTCTCCGCGGTTGCCTGGGGTGAAAGCAGCCCTTTCTTGTTCTGATAGGCCAGTAATTTCTGTCTTGCCTGCTGGAAGCGCAGTTGAGCCAGATTCACCTGGGTAGTCAGGAAGCTGACCTGTGTCTCTGCCAGTTCATGGCTGATCTGGTTCATGTAACGCTCACCCTCACGTACCAGCAGGTTTGAAATAGCACGTGCTATTTCAGGATCATAAGCCTGGGCGTTGATCCGGAGCACGCCGGCATAATCATCGTATTCGATTGAAACCCGTGAAAGATAATGGCGATGAAACCATTCCATATCCTTCAGCCACATGCGTGAAAGAAGATCATAGTGCTCATCACTGTAGTGCGCATGTAAATCGAGCTCTGTATCGAGTTTTTTGAGCATATCCACTGAAAGCAGATATTCCCGCAATAATAACTGATCCGCACGGTTCACTCCGGCCACACCAGCAATCAGCATGGACAGATCAAAGCTGGGGGCAGTCACTGAGTCCGTTTTACGAATGATCACGCTTGCTTCCGAAACATAGCGATCGGAGGCAAAAACCAGCCAGTAACCGGTGGCCATGACAGCCAATACCAGAATGAACCCTATCAGGCCCGAAAACAGCCGTATGGAAAACCGATTTCTCCTGGTATGTCCGAGATAATCACTTAGTTTGCCTGGCTGAGATTCAATTACACTTTGCTGGAGTTGCGTCATTTTTGTACGGTGTCCTTATACGCTTTGAAGGCTTCCTCGATTTTGTCGAACCACTGCGCTTTACCCTGATAAAGCAAAATACCGGCCTCACAAAATTGCCTGAGTGTGCTTTCGCTGTGAGCGACCATGATCAGTCCGGCGCGATTGGTCATCCCTTTGAAAGCGGCGGCTGCCTTGTCACGAAAAGCGGCATCCCCTGCAGCAGTCACTTCATCAGAAATATAAATATCGAAATCGAACGCAAGTGACATTGCAAACTGCAGGCGCGAGCGCATCCCGGATGAGTAGGTGTTCACCGGCTCATCGAAAGCATCTTTCAGTCCGGAAAAATCCTGTATGAATATCAGCCGTTCAGGAAGATCATCCTGGTGGCCATGCAACCGGCAAACGAATTTGGCATTCTGCCGTCCGGTCAGCGTCGGTTCCAGTCCACCCTGCCCCATTGGCCAGGAAAGCCGGCAGCGACGTTCCACTTTTCCTTTATTAGGGTGATCGATACCGCCGATGATACGCAGCAAGGTAGATTTGCCCGCGCCATTTGAACCGATCAGACCGACATTGACATTACGCGGAATCGTCAGATTGACGCCTTGTAATATCCATTTACCAGGGCCATGGTCTGTTTTATAGCGCTTATATACATCTTCGATAACAATCATCCTGAAAACCCCAGTTGACCGCTTGTTTGTTGCCTTAACATCATGACAATTTTCAACTTTATTTCCATTTTCGTATTCACCTCATCACCAGCTGTAAAGCAAAGCGGCGGTACAGTATCAAACCGAGAAATATGCCGGAGATACCCCATGCATAAAGATATTCCATGCTGAGGCCCGGCACGGTGTGGTAGTAGGGAAAAAAGCCTGCACGCGCCAGTTCAAGCCCATGTGCAATCGGATTCAGCAGCAACAGGTCGAGATAAGGCTGGGGTATGGCAGCCAAAGGCAAGATGACGCCGGAAATCAGGTACAGCGGCAGCATCAGAATCTTGAGGACATGTTCCATTTCCGGGACAAGCTCCATCAATACCGATGCAACCAGACCATAGCCAATACCAAACAGCCACAGCCCGAAGTTGGCCTGCAAAACCAGTAAAGCATCGTATGGCCATGCTTCGTGACCCAGCAGGATCGCGGTACCTATTATGATGATCGAAATAATCGACATCAGAAAAGCTTCCAGCACCGCACGCGCAAGGACCGGATCAAACGGTTTGACCTGGCGATAAGTGAACAAGGGCCGGTTGGAATCGACCGCATAGGTCACCTGGACTGCTGTCCGCCGGAACAGAAAGAACGCCAGCATACCGACGATGATCCATACCGCGACATCGGCATTGCCAACCGTACGCATACGAATGACGGTAAAGATGAAAACCAGGAAGCCGATGTGCAGAACGGGTTCGACCAGCAGCCAGAACCATGCAGCCCGCATATCGAACAGCCGGTCGAGTGCTTCACGCAGAAAAATCGCCTTCCAGACAGCAAAGGAAACAAGCAGCGGATTTCGAGCTTCAGCCATAGCCATACCTGAAAGAAAACAGCAGTGGATTGGGTCGAGTCATCAATTCAGCAGGAACATTCGGTTGATCGTCAGGCCGGGCATCGCAACGGATATCAGCAGCTTCATGAATTTGTTGAATTCAGCTTCCGGAGAATTGGCGACATAAATCACATCGCGATTCTGGATCGGAAAATTCTGGGTGACGAAGAATGATGCGGGATCACGCAAATCGACCTGATACACCACTGGCACAGTCCCATCGGCTCCGGCAGTCAACGAATGACCGGCATCGACCAGTTTTGCATCTTCAAACCGGAATATGAATACACCGCGTGCATCGGCACGGTTATCCGCCAGGCCGCCCGAACGCGCCAGTGCCTGTGCCAGAGAAATACCCTGAGCTTCGAAGAGCACTTCTTCATTCTTACCGGTTGCCCCCAATACCGAAAAACTCTGCGGCTGATACAAGGCAGTAATCACATCGCCGGGTTTGAGCAGGATATTCTGCTTCGGATCCCGAATGACCGAGTCAAGCGCCATGGTTGCTGTCACATTGGCGCGTGATAGCTGAACTGCCATACGATTGATGGATTGTTTGACTCCACCGCTTATGGCCAGCGCATCGAGCAGTCTTTCGCCTTTGGGTGTCAGTGCCATCAGTGTGCTGTTATTGACTTCGCCCACGATCGTGACGTTGGATGTATTGTTTTTGATGACCCGCACCAGTACCTGGGGCTGGTTGGCTTTACCGTACAGCCGTACGATGATTTCTCTTTCAATCTCCTGGGCAGTACGCTCCCTGACGGAAACCCGGCCGGCAAACGGTATGGCAATTGTGCTGTCCGACGTCACCATTTGTTCCGGAAAGGTAACCCCTCGCGTGGTCGTCGGGCCGGCTGAAGGGTCGAGAACGATTGCGCCAAACAGCATGGCGGGGGGAGCTTCCCAGATGGTGACATCGATCACGTCACCCGGGCCGATGATGTAGTTATTGGTGGATGAACTCGGGAAAATATCGGCAAACTGGCCCAGTTTTTTCGCTTCAAAAAGTTTTCTGGCAAGCGTGTCGTCGACACCGACCAACCCGATCCCTCCAATCTGGCCGGGTTCGCTCTTTTTCAGGATTTGCTCCCGGCTTGCCCCGCTGGAAGAAACCCAGTCAGGCTGAGTTGCGCAACCAGACAGCGCACTTATCAGCATGATTCCTGCCAGCAATAATCCGATACGAATAAAGTGATTCTCCATGTTCATATTTTTCTTGTTAACAGGCAAAAGGATTAGTGGAGACCCGTCAGTTTCTTCATGACTTCACAGGTATACCGTACGTGCTGATCGGTATGCATGGCTGACAGGAAAAATCTGAGTCTTGCGGCTTTCTCTTCAACCGCGGGATGGATGATCGGCTGGACATTGATACCGGCATCGAAAAACTGGTTTGACAGCCGGGCCGCTTTGAGCGAGCTGCCAATGATGGCGGGAATGACGGCATAGCCCTGAGCAAGGCCGGTATTGACGCCCAGAGATTGCATCAGCTCCAGAAATTGCTGCCCCCGTTCACGTAACCGTGCTACCCGCTCCGGTTCTCGCTGCATGATACGCAGCGCTTCCAGAGAAGCAGCCGCCAGGGAGGGCGCCATACCGACACTGTAGACAAAACCTGGTGCTGCATATTTCAGGTGCTCGACAAGCGCCCGTTCTCCGGCAATGTAACCGCCACATCCAGCCAATGTCTTGCTGAGCGTGCCCATCCAGATATCCACTGCTTTGCCTTGTATGCCGAAGTGTTCCCGTACTCCTTTTCCTGTCTCTCCCAGTACTCCCAGGGAATGCGCTTCATCCACCATCAGAAAGGCTTTATGGTGCTGTTTGATGCGGATGAGTTCCGGCAGATCCGGAATATCACCATCCATGCTGTAAAGCCCTTCGGTAACGATCAGCACACGTTCGAACTGCGCGCGGATCTCAGCCAGGATTTGTTCAAGTGCCGCCATGTCATTATGTGGAAATGAACGACGGGCTGCGCCTGAAAGCTGAATCCCCTGCAATACACTGTTATGGATGAGACTGTCGTGAATCACCAGATCCTTCGGGCCGAAGAGACAGCCGATCGTGCTGACGTTGGTCGCATGTCCGCTGACAAATACGATGCAGTCATCCACCTCATATAAATTAGCCAGTGCTTCTTCCAGTTTGCGCTGAGCTGGTCGCTCACCTGCCACGAGTCTGCTTGCAGATGCCGATGTACCATAGCGATCGATAGCTTCTTTTGCCGCTCGGCTCACGGCAGGGTGGCCGGCCAGTCCAAGGTAGCTGTAATTGGAAAAATTGATGAATTCACGTCCACCGATGAGCGTAGTTGCTCCCGCCACGCCATCGTGTGACCGGAAAAACGGATTTGCCAGACCCAATCGCTCGGATGCTGCCTTGGGAACCAGCATTTTTTCATAACCGGGGAAACGGTCAAAACGGGTAAAGGCATCAGGAATCGACGAGTAACGGGTTGGACACTCTGTCGATGCAGGGGCAGCAGCACCCGCTACTTCCATTTTTCTGCCAAGAATATGATCTATGAGATGTGTTCTGGCTTTCCGGGTAAGACTGAGTTTGTTCATGCGATTAAACTTGTTCCTTGTTGAGCAAAATGGCGTACATCCTCACTCAGGATGTCGATTTCTTCCGGCATCAATTCCTCTCCGTGCTGACGGATAAACTCGGTGACCTGGCTGACTGATTGTTCTCCCTCCGGCATATCCCCTTTATTTGTCAGTTTCTCGACGATACGTGCCGTGACTGTATGAATCGTGGGCGCATCGTTGAGCATCATGACCGGTAACTGGATACCAAAGCGCCGCTCCAGCCCCAGAGCAAGCTCGACCGCCATCAGCGAATCCATACCATGATCATGCAGGGAACGCCCCGATTCGATACGATCCGGGCTGATACTCAGGATCTGCGCAACCTCCTGCAATACCAGACCACGCACGATTTCTGTCATCTCAGTCCGGGTCTTTCCAACAATGAGCGTCCGAATATCGATCGATTCAGCGGTTTGGGATGAGCTCCGCCTGTTCCGGTTGAGGGCAGCGAAACGGTTACCGGTAGATGAAGGCAGCAAATGACTCAACGTATTCCAGTCGAAGTCAGCAGGAATAACAAATCCGGTTTCGTCATGGAGTGCAACATCCAGTTGAGTGAGCGCTTCTGCAGCCGGAAGAGGCGGTTTACCGAGGCGCTGTTCGAGACTGTCTCTGACGGCTTGATTACGCGCCAGGTATCCCGTGTCGCTGACAGGTCCCCAGGCAATGCAGGTGGCTGGCAAACCCATGTGCCGACGCATAGCCGCCAGCCCTTCGAGCCCTGCATTGGCAGCCACATAATTGGCCTGCCCCGGATTTCCGATTGCGGTAGTAACCGAGGAGTACAGAATGAAATAATCCAGCGGCGTGCCGAGCGTGGCCTGGTGCAAATGCCAGGCGCCCAGCAGTTTGGCATCCATGACATTGCTGATGCGCTTCTGATCGAGACTGGAAATCAGCTGATCGTCGAAAACCGCCGCTGCATGCAGCACACCTTTGAGTGGGGGCAATATTTTTCCGATACGCTCGATGAGCGTGTCAACCGCTGCGGCATGCGTAATATCACAAGCCTGTACGATCACTTTCACCCCCTGAGCGGCAAAGGTTTCGATGATTGCCTTCGCTCCCGGCGTATCCATACCACGACGCCCTGCCAGTACCAGATGGTCGACACCCCGTTCTGCCAGCCAGCGAGCGGATTCCAGGCCAAAACCGGAAAGCCCGCCGGTGACCAGCCATGTACTGTTTCTTTCAAATCGTATTGCCGGAACAGGTTGTAAAGGCTGTTCGATATCTGGCCGTGCATCTGCCAGAGACACGACAATTTTGCCGATATGGCGTGCTTGCTGCATCACACGGAAAGCATCCGTAATGCGATTGGCTGAAAATACCCGATAAGGCAGTGGTGCCAGTGCCTGTTCACGAAACAGTGCCATGACCTCATGAAAGAGCTGTACGGCAAGTTTGGGACGCGCAGTCAGTAACTGATCCGCATCGATGCCGAAATAGCTGATATTGTTCTTGAAGGGACGCAAGCCAACCGGGGTATTCTCAAAAAAATCGCGTTTGCCCAGTTCAAGAAAACGGCCAAAGGGTTTCAACACATCGATACTGCGACGCATGGCTTCACCCGCAAGTGAATTGAGAACCACATCCACTCCTTCACCTGCAGTGGCGTCAAGAATATCGTCAGCAAATGCCAGGCTGCGTGAATCGAACACATGATCCGCTCCCAGCAATTTGACGAAATCCCGTTTCTCATCACTGCCCGCCGTGGCATAAATTTCTGCACCGAGATAACGTGCAAGCTGGATGGCAGCGATACCGACTCCCCCTGCTGCACCGTGAATCAGTACCCTCTCTCCCGGTTGCAGAACTGCCAGCTGCTTGAGCGCGTAATAGACAGTCAGAAAAACGGTGGGCACGGTTGCTGCGGCCTCGAACGACCAGTTCTCGGGCATAGGTGCTACGGCATCTGCTCGCGTGATGACATGGCTGGCAAAGCAGGAAGAACCGAATCCCATGACCGCATCACCGGGTAACAGGCCTTTTACACGTGCCCCAACCCGGCTGATGATCCCTGAAAATTCCAGCCCGAGGCTGGCGCCTGCAAAACCATTTTCGACGGCCTCATCCGGCAGCAGACCCATGAGGTACATGACGTCACGGAAATTGAGGCCGGTGGCCCGGGTACATACTTCAACCTCATCATCACGCAACTGACGCTTCGCATCAGGCAGCCAGATGAGGTTACGCAATTGTCCGGGGACGTGAAAATCAAGATGAAATCGCTCATCCTTTTTCTCTGACTGCTCTGTCGTCCTGATCTGCCGGTTCGTTTCTTCCTGCATGACCAGGCAGTATCGCGCTGCTGCGGAAAGCACGATCTCATTGCTGCCATCCGGATAAAGCAGTTCATTCGCCAGCCGGTCTGCCAAATTGATGGCTGCCGGGTTACAAACCAGATCGATGAGTGTGCAGGCGAGCTGAGGATATTCGTTCATGACGACACGGCCGAATCCCCAGAGCGCAGACTGTGCCGGACTGGATTCCGACTCGGCCGGGCATCCGCTAATGAGCGTACCGCCACGGGTCACGAGCCAGAATTGAGGTGTTTTCCCGATCCGGGCAGCCAGCAGCTTCACATCCTCCATCAACCGGGTTACCGTATCCGCAGCCTGGTCAGGAGTATCGTTCCAGCCCGGCAGATGAACGATGTGGTCAGTATTCTGCAAAAGATCATCATCTCTCCGGCTGGTGATGGTTACCTGCTGTCCCGATGATTGCAGCCGGTTACTCAGGTGCCTGGCCAGGGTTGCGGAAGATTCGTCTGCTACCAGTAACCACGAGGCAGTGACGGGCTCGGGAATAATGGCACTATCTCGTGCGGGGCATCTGGCAAGCAACAGATAAGCTCCCTCGGCCAGACCTTCTGCAGCGGGCTCAAAGAATGTTTCTGTATCCGTAAATCCCGCATCCTTCAGCAATTGTTGCCACGTTGCGGGCGATAACAATGGAGATACTGGTAGATCTGGCATTTTGTCGCGCTGACGCCACCAGCCGGGATCGATCCCTTCCAGAAAATTGGTACTCCAGTCTGAATGCTGTTCAGCCAGCAGAAGAATGCCTCCCGCAGTCAGCAGGTGCCGGGTTTGAGCCAGCGCCGTGTGCAGGTTGTTCGTACGGTGTAATGCATGATGCAAAACAATGACATCGAATGTATCAGGTAGCTGACGGTCTGCAGTCAGCCTCAATGTGGCAGGCTCATACCGTGCCACGACAATGCCGGTATCCTCCTGATATTCAATCTGCTGGCGTGCCTGCATGGCTTCATCCGGCAAGGCGAGAACGTAGTCGAAACGATCTTCGGGTAATGAACCCGTCAGTATTTTCGGCAGTTCACTGGAACCAGCGGTGATTTCCAGAATTCGCAGCCGGTGTGATGCAGGCCAACTGCCTGCCAGATTCCTGAATATCTCCTCAAGAGCGAGCCGCATTCCCAGATAAATCGGATCATCGTGGTAGCGTACTTCAGCTACCGGCGAATGTTTCAGCTCATCCAGCAACTTCAGTGCATCAGCTTCTCCACACAACAGTGCCGGCAGTTGCTGACCGACTCTCCCCATCAGCGTCAGCTGCGGCAGGTACGCAGGAAAATCATTCAACAGTGTTTGCCACAGTGTTTCCGGTGAAGGCAGATCGGCATCAACAATGACAGACCACTGGCCGGCATCATCTTTACTCAGCAATCCTTCATTGATCAGCAAATTTGCCAGCCAGCGAGCATGAGCAGTTGCATGAGGCCCATCAAAAATAGGTTGCCAATCCAGCGGATGATGCTGTTGAACCTGCCGTACAGCTTGCCAGGCAAACGATAATGTCAACGCTTCGGTAAGCGGAAGTATTTCCTTGAATAAGGTACGACGATCATGTTTAACACGATCGAATTGTGCTCGTACTTGTTCGATGAGGCCTGCTACAGGCGGCATGGCCGTGGTCATACCATCGAGCGGATGGGGCTTAAGCGAAGGAACAATACGCCAGTTCGATATGTTCTGCTGAACGTGACGCTTGAGGTGGGCAGCACGGAACCGGCAGGCCGAAGCACTGGCGATCAGATTATTCTGATTGTCCAGCAGTTCGAAATCCGCCAGTGCGGAACGGGTACCATGACGACATAATCTGGCACGCAAGAATGCCACTTTTCCATTGCCGCAAAAATTCAGCTTACCCATTTTGACGGGAAGCAAGGCGATCCCCTGCCCGGCATCGATTGCTTCACCAAAGAAATCGATCAGTGACTGGAAACAAAGATCCAGTATCGCCGGATGCAATAAATAATCATCGAAATGCTGTAATTCGGGGCAGGACAGAGTGGCCTCAAGCCTGTCTGCTGCGATATTCATTCCGCTCACGCCCCGGAAAACCGGGCCATAATCAAGGCCCAGCCTTGAGGCACGCTGATAATGAACTTCATGCCTGACGTGTTCAGCAGGTATTGCGGGCGAATCGATGCGTGCCACAGGAATTCTGTTGACTGCTTCCAGAATGCGTCCTGAAGCGTGCAGCGTCCATTCGTCATCGCTGAGCCGCTGGCGACTTTTGATCTGGAATCCACCATCACGTGGATTGAGAATCAGATGGGTGGTACGTGCATGTTCACCATCAAAAACCATCGGGGAGATGATATCGAGTTGCTCTACTGTGAAATGCTTTCCTCCCAGCCATTCACGCGCAGCAGCCAGTGACATTTCGGCATACGCAGCACCGGGATAGACGATAGCACCGCCTACCTTGTGATCTGCCAGCCATGGCAAGGTGACCGGATCGAGTGTATTCTCCCAGAGGGTATCGACACCCGGAATACGCCAGCCCAGCAGTGGATGTACCCGGCGACGATCCAGCGAATGTAATCCCTCATTCGTCCACGGTATCCAGTGCCGTTCCCGTTGCCACGGATAGTTGGGCAGACGAACCCGCCGGCCCGGAACAGAGAAATAAGTTTGTAGCGATGGCCGCTCAGCGAGAAGCTGTGTACGCAGCACGGTTTCGGTAATTCTCTGCAAACCGTTGTCATCACGGCGCAATGTCGGGATCACACGCCCCTGAACTTCAGCTGCAGCCAGACATTCACCCATATACCGCTGCAAAATCGCATGCGGCCCGATTTCAATCAATATTCTGCAACCCAGCCCGGCAATTCTATTGATCGCAGCAGCAAACTGAACCGGTTGACGCACGTTACGCCACCAGTAACCCGCATCGAGCAAACGGCCGTCAATCTCATTGCCGGTAACGGTTGAAACAAACGTGGCTCTTTCCGTGTAAGCAGGAGCAAGTTCACCCAGCTGACGAATCAATGGTTCTTCAATGGCATCCATCTGGCGACTATGGAAAGCATAATCGAGATCGAGCAGCCGGAAGAAAATGCCCCGGGATTCAGCCACGCTCTGTATTTGCTGCAAATCTTCGAGAGGGCCGGAGAGCGTAACATTGCCGGGACTGTTGATTCCGGCTATTTCCACTTCAGCATCGACACCCAATGTGGTGATAATTTCCTGTATCGCTTCGACAGACAGACCTACCGCTGCCATCCGGCCTTTTCCACGAGTCAGTCCCTGTGCCTGGCTGCGAACACAAATGACATGAATGGCCTGTTGCAGATCCAGCGCGCCCGATGCCCATGCAGCCGCAATTTCACCTACGCTGTGCCCCGTAACGGCTGAAGGCTCAATACCCTGCTCTCTAAGCAATGTGGTAACACCCACCTGGATGGCAAAAAGCAGCGGTTGTGCAACACGCGTATCATCCAGTCTGGAATTTGTATCTTCTGCTTCCAGCTCGGTAATCAGTGAAAAGCCTGCCTGTGGCAGCATGATTTCATCAATTTCACTGAGAATTTCTTTGAACCGGGGAGATTCAGCAAGCAACGCACGCCCCATCCCCGCCCATTGGGTACCATTTCCCGAGTAGACAAAAGCCACTCCCCCGCTCTGCGGCAACTGATCCTCGACAAAAACCCGGGAAACCATGTCACCTTTGGCATAACGATCGAGCAGATCGACTGTTGAATCCACCTTGCCGGTATGCAGTGCCAGTCTTTTTTCCATTTGCTCTCGCCGATAAGCCGCTGCATGGGCAATGTCATAAAATTCCTGCGGAGATTTGCCTTTCAGCAGTTCGACGTAACGCTCCGCCGTAGCGCGTAAAGCGGCCTCAGTACGGGCAGACAGGAAGAGCGGCGGCAATGATTCCATGGTCGATGACGTATCAGCCTTGCTATCTTGAGGAACAAACTCCTTTAACAACACGTGGGCATTGGCACCCCCAAATCCGAAAGAATTGACGCCGGCAACAAGTGGTTTCTTCCGTTTGCGACTGAATGGCTTATATTTCCTGATCAGCTCCAGGTTCAACGCCTGGAAATCGATATGCGGGTTAGGCGTGTGCAGATGGATCGCGGGTGGCAGCGCCCGGTGTTTGAGCGCCAGTATTGTTTTGATCAGGCCGGCCATGCCCGAAGCCGGTTCAAGATGACCGAGATTGGCCTTGACCGATCCAATGGGTAACGGTCTGGTACGTTCCTGACCATAAACCATACCGATCGCCCTGGTTTCAACCGGATCACCTACTACTGTCCCGGTTCCATGCGCTTCGATGAAATCAACTTCTTTTGATGAAAGCCCACTGCGAGACAGTACCGCACGCATCAATTCAGCCTGGCCATCGCTACTGGGAATGGTAATACCGGTTTTCCGGGCACCATCGGCATTGACTCCACTGGAGAGAATGACTGCATGAACATCATCGCCATCGGCCAGCGCCTTTTCCAAAGGCTTGAGCAACAGAACGGCAGCACCTTCTGAACGCACATAACCGTCCCCTGAAGCATCGAAAGGTTTGCATCGACCCTTGGCAGAAAGCATGGATGCTTTGGTGAATCCGACAAACGGATAGGGATGAAGCAATAAATTGACTCCGCCAACCAGAGCGGTAGAGGCTTCCCCGTTACGCAGGCAATTACAGGCGTGATGCAGCGCCACCAGCGATGAAGAACAGGCTGTGTCCACGGCCAGTGAAGGGCCGTGCAAATCAAAAGCATAGGAAATACGGTTGGCGGCAATACTGAGTGTATTGCCCGTCATCGAGTGCGAGGTGATGACAGCAAGATCATCCACTTCGCACATACCATAATCAAACCCGGAAATCCCCACATAGACCGCGCAATCCGAACCTGCCATGGAGGAAGGGGGAATTCCGGCGTTTTCCATGGTTTCCCAGGTCAGCTCCAGTAAAAGACGCTGCTGAGGATCGAGTACCGCTGCTTCCCGTGGTGAAATCCCGAAGAAGCTCGCATCGAATTCTTCTATATGTGATAAAACACCTGCCGAGAACGTAATACTGCGGCCATGCTCCGAACGTTTATCATGCTGTAATTCATCGACAGCCCAGCGATCTGCCGGAATCTGGGTTACGAGATCACGTTTTTGTTTCAGTGCGTTCCAGAAATCGGTTTCATCGCTTACATCTCCCGGAAAACGAAAAGCAAAGCCAACGATAGCGATAGGAGATGAAGATGATTTGTCAGTACCACTTTCTTGTGTGCCAGTATTCAGTGATTCGCTTCTGCTATCATCCGTAGCATGCTTATTAATGGATCGACCCATTTTTTATCCTTCTAAAACGACACCGTGTCATTCCCGGTAACTTTGAATGCAGCTTTTACTTAGGAAACCTCTGATCAAGTCCCACATGGCCGCACACTGTATTTCGCAGATGGGATACAAGGCGAGTGAGGCAGTGAATGGCTGGCCTCTTCACAATGAGCTCAACGCTGCAGTCCGTCTTGCAAAACTTTCCGCCGGGCCTGCCGATCTCGTCTTTATGCCATAAACATATATATATGATTCCTGGAAAGGATAAGTCTTTACATGTCGAAGTAAACTTTTGAAGTAACCGGTTACAACCCTTCATTTCCCGAGATAAGGATCAGTTACAACAGATTCCGGGCTCCCTTACCGAATTTTGATCATTCCATGAAAATTCTTCACACCTCTGACTGGCATATCGGCAAGACCTTATACGGCCGCAAACGGTATGATGAATTTGAAGCCTTTTTCAGCTGGCTGGTGGAAACGATCGAGCAGGAGCAAGTCGATGTATTGCTGATTGCGGGTGATATTTTTGATACCAGTACCCCGGGCAACCGGTCACAGCAGCTTTATTACCGTTTTCTGCACCGCGTTGCTGCCTCCACCTGCCGGCATGTCGTCATCATCGCGGGGAATCATGATTCTCCTTCCTTTCTCAGCGCTCCCCGGGAATTACTCAGAGCACTGGATGTGCACGTCACAGGCAGCCTGTCCGGCAACCCGGCAGATGAAATACTGGTTCTCCATGATCCGGAGGGTAATGCGGAACTGATCGCCTGCGCCGTTCCACATTTGCGGGATCGGGATATCCGCACGGCAGAGGCGGGAGAAAGTATAGAAGACAAATCGCGCAAACTGGTCGAGGGAATACGTGACCATTATGCCGAGGTAATCAACCTGGCCAGGCTGCAGCGCACTGCACTTTCATCGTCCATCCCGATTATCGCGATGGGGCATTTGTTTGTTGCCGGCGGACAGACTGTTGAAGGCGATGGCGTACGGGAATTGTATGTCGGATCACTGGCGCATGTTCCGGCCGGAATTTTTCCACCTGATATCGATTATCTGGCGCTTGGCCACCTGCATGTTCCACAACGTGTCAATGGCTCCTCCGTCATGCGCTACAGCGGCTCTCCTCTGCCGATAGGCTTCGGTGAGGCCGATCAGGAAAAGAGCGTTTGTTTGATTGAATTCAACCGGCAGATTTCTGCAACCCGCCCTGCTGTCAGCCTGATCAATATCCCGGTTTTCCAGCCGCTTGAACGTATCAGAGGAAACTGGCAGGTAATCTCAGACAGGATCTCCATGCTTTCTGCAGCGAACTCCTGCGCCTGGCTGGAAATCAATTATGAAGGCGACGAAATGATCACCGATCTGCAGGAACGTCTGCAATCAGCCATCGAGGGGTCACAACTGGAAATTTTGCGCATCAGAAATAACCGGATCATGAACCAGATACTCGATCAGATCGATGATGGCGGAACACTGGAAGAGCTCAGTGTCAACGAGGTATTCGAGCATTGTCTGTCAGCCGCGGCCATCCCGGTGGAACAGCGAACAGAACTGTGGCGCACCTATCAGGAAACCCTCGTTTCTCTCGATGAAGAGGATATCAGGGCTGAATAGCCATCAAAATGCAACTCACTCGGGAAATCCAATTTCAGGGTTTGGCAGCCATGATGAATCAGTCCTCTTCCACTTGATCACACAAATATTCCGCTAACCAGTCGGCTGCCAGGCTGGCAGCCTGTTCCAGCGCACCCGGCTCTTCAAACAAATGAGTGGCACCCGGCACCAGGCTCAATCGTTTTCTGCATCTCAGCATGGCGTAAGCCTGCTCATTCAATTCGATCACACCGTAATCCGCACCACCAACGATCAATAAGGTTGGCGCAACTACCCGGCTCAAAGCGGTTTCTCCTGCCAGGTCAGGGCGTCCACCACGTGATACCACAGCGGCAACAGCAGTTCTCATTTCGGCCGCCGCCTGCAGTGCCGCAGCAGCACCGGTACTGGCACCGAAATAACCGATCTTCAACGCCTTTGTTTCGGAATACTCTTGCAACCAAGCCGTCGCTGCGAGCAAACGCTGTGTCAACAGGCCGATATCAAAGCGCAGGACATGATTCTGATCTTCCGCATGTGTCAGCAAATCAAACAGCAAAGTGCCCATGCCTTGCTGTTGCAACACTTTTGCAACATAGGTGTTACGCGGGCTGAAACGACTGCTGCCGCTGCCATGCGCAAACAGCACGATACCTGTTGCAGCCGGCGGTACTACCAGTTCGCCGCCAAGTTCAATTGCATCGACTGTACCCGCCGGAATTTTTACTGCGGTCATAGCATTCCTCCAATTCTGACTGGAACACGCTGTCGAATTGATCGGCAAACGACCTAAAATGGCCCGTAATCCGAATATGGTAAATTAGATGGTTGGTTCGACTTCATACCGGCCACGCATCACACTACAGGTATTTGCAAAGATGATTCGTCAGTATCTGTAATATCTCTTTTACCGTGGCGGGTCTTATAGTGCTGAGCCACGGAAAACAGGTATGAATATTAAGCGCCCAATAAAAAACCGCCCGTGAAGGGCGGTTATATTTGTATTGTCATATTTTATTTCTCACTATTTTGTTCTGCTTTATCTACATTGTCAGGCATGGAATCACGTTCCATTGACATGCTTGGAGGATATTGACCTGGTTTGGGATCCATACATGCAGTCAATGTAGTAGCTGCGAACAACAGTGTTGAGATGACGAGTACGAGTTTCATTTTCAGTCTCCTATAAGAAAAAGTACATTCACAATATAGTTCTTCCAACAGTTCTGACTTACTGTCCCCTTTTTAGAAAGACATCTATTTGATACCAGATACGATATGCCCTGTCAAGAATTTTTTAGACGTATGCTTGACAGCATCTGATTACCATAAGACAACTATATTTTTATAAAACAGCAGCTTGTTTTGATCATCATCAACGGAAATCAGGAACGAAAATAACACATGCAGATATTGCAGGTACGCCTCAAGAATCTGAATTCACTGGTCGGCGAATGGGAAATCGATTTCACCGATCCCGCTTTTGTATCGGATGGTATTTTTTCGATTACCGGCCCGACCGGTGCAGGTAAAACGACGGTGCTCGATGCAATTTGTCTAGCGCTATATGGACGTACCCCTCGCCTCGGAAAAGTCAGCAAAAGTGAAAATGAAATCATGTCGCGGCAGACAGGTGAATGCTTTGCCGAAGTAACTTTTGCTGCTCAGTCCGGCTGCTTCCGGTGCCACTGGAGCCAGCACCGGGCCCACAAAAAACCGGATGGAGAATTACAGAATCCCCGGCATGAGCTGGCTGAAGCTGATTCCGGAAAGATACTGGAAACCCGGCTTACAGAAGTCGGCAGACAGATTGAGAAAATCACCGGAATGGATTTTGCCCGCTTCACTCGCTCCATGTTGCTGGCGCAGGGAGAATTTGCTGCATTCCTGCAGGCGGCGCCGGATGAACGTGCTCCGATTCTGGAACAGATCACCGGCACTGAAATATACAGCCGCATTTCCATCCGTGTGCATGAAACCCGGGTATCCGCACGCCGGGAGCTGGATCGGCT
>JAANMU010001996.1_pt1 | contig 16503 bp, 10 predicted proteins | sample 7279701 | NCBI WGS metagenome assembly JAANMU01 (sample SAMN14094539, study PRJNA606508) | bioreactor metagenome | isolation source: A lab-scale SPAN reactor treating ammonium-rich wastewater day 57 | place: Ireland: Galway | collected 2017-03-13 | reverse complement strand
GGTGAAATTGATTATTATTAAGCATAAAAGCAATAGATGTTATTAGAATAATTGCAGAAATTCGAATAAAAATTATTTGTATATGAAATCTATCCCAAAACCTGATGTTCAATCATTCTTAAAAGTAATAAGAAATCAAACTTGTAATTACATCCCAATTGCTGAATTAGGCGTTCATCCTCTGATCAAAGAAAGATTTATTGGAAAAAAAATACAAGGATTAGAAGATGAAATTGAATTCTGGTTTAATGCCGGATATGATTATATAAAACTTCAGCCGAAAGCGGATTTTAACCCGGCAAAGATCGGACTTAGCAATAACTTATCATATAATGACGACGGCACCGTCTTCAGAAAATGGGCTTCTGAGGGCAATGGTGTAATTACTAACTCAGAATCGTTTGACAATTATTTATTCCCTGCCAAAGAAGATTTTTCATACGAAAATTTTGAAAGAGTGAAATCTTTATTACCTGAAGGAATGGGAGTGATAGGACAATACGGCGACATTTTTACAATGACCTGGGAAATGATGGGATTTGAATCTTTCTCTTATGCACTGTTTGAAAATGAAAGTCTTATTGACGAGTTAAATAATAAATTGGGCAGTCTGGTCTTGAGTATGTTTGAATATTTTGCACAAAATGAAAATGTAGATGCGCTTTGGTATAGTGATGATATTGCTTATACAAATTCATTGATTGTATCGCCTAATGTATTGGATAAATACTTTTTCTGCTGGTTAAAAAAAATCGGAGACCTTGCTAAGAAGTATAATAAACCTTTAATCTATCACAGCGATGGTGTTCTATTCAGTGTAATGAATAAGATAATTGATTGCGGAGTTACCGCACTTCATCCTATTGAACCTAAAGCAATGAGTATTTTTGAAGTTAAAGAAAAATATGGCAAAGACCTTTGTCTTATCGGTAATATTGATGTTGATTTATTGAGCAGAGGAACAGTGGAAGATGTTTCCAAACAGGTTCTGACTAATATTGAAAAGCTTGGCAGAAACGGCGGTTATTGTATCGGGTCAGGTAATTCAGTTCCAGAGTATGTAAAGTTTGAAAATTATCTTTCAATGATTGATACAGTTAAGTCAGTCAATTCTAATCTGCTATAATATTTCCCCTATAATTATTTACAACTTCAGAAATTACTTTAATGTGCTCTGGAGTTGTTCCGCAGCAGCCTCCGATAATGTTTGCACCTGCATTAATCAGATCAGGAACAATACTTCCTACAAATTCAGGAGTTTCTTTATAAACAAGTACACCGTCAAAAATTTCCGGTAAGCCGGCATTCGGCTGTACTAAAACAGGAATCATCTGAGAAACGTGTCTGATTTCTTTAATAATTTCGATCATATCAGCAAATCCTCTTCCACAGTTTGCACCAATAATATCAGCGCCGCAAATGATAAGCTTTTCAGTCATTTGTTTTGGACTGATTCCCATTAGTGTTTTGTAACCATAATCAGTTTTATCGAAAGTAAATGTGGTAATTACTTCCAGATTAGTATTTTCTTTAACTGCTTTAATTGCTTGTTCAGCTTCATCAAGGTCATAAAATGTTTCGATACACACAGCATCAGCACCTCCTGATTCTAAAGCAATTGCCTGAAGTTTAAATGTATCATATAAATCTGAAACAGTTATATCACCCATCGCTAAAAATTTTCCTGTTGGTCCGATTGAACCAATAACAATTTGATCGCCATTGATTATATTTTTTGTAATCTTTGCACCGGTATAACATATCGTTTCAAGTTTGTCGCTTAATCCGTATTGATCAAGTTTAAATTTGTTAGCACCAAAAGTATTGGTGGATATTAATTCAGCTCCGGCATTTAAGTAGCTTTCGGCAATCTCTGCAACTTTTTCAGGATGCTCTAAATTCCAGCTTTCGGGACACACACCGGTTTTCAATCCTTTAGAAAACAATTGAGTTCCCCAGGCACCATCGGAAACCAAAATCTTTTTATGCTGAATTAATTCAACTACTTTATTCATATTTTTTTCTTTTATAACAGAATTCATCATCACAAATTGAACACTCGTAATCTTTTCGCTGGACATCTTTACCAATTCCTAAAACCGCACTTACAGATTTAATCGGAATCATCATCGAACCTTCGGAAAGTGTAACTCCGCAAAAGCGCTCTGGCATCAGACTAAAGAATTTCTTCTGTTCAGATACATCCCAGCCGCAATAACCGGGGCTGTAACGATTAGTGATTTTTAATGATTCTTTTTCCAAGTTTTTCTCAATTATCATTTCCATTTTATCTGCTGAAGCTTCAACTATCTCAGAAGCAAGCTTGTCTGTTAAAAACATTTCCAGATAATCATTATTACTGCCAAATGAATTCAACAACTTCTCAAATACATCTCCCAAAGTACAAACGAGAAAGACTAATGATTCAGAGCCTTTTAAATATTTCCCGATAATCTTTTTGCAATTAAAATCCAGATTTTCTATTGTAAAATACGAACTGAAAATTTTTACCATTGAGCTATCAAATCTTTTATAGCCGCATCTTATTTTCATTTCTTTATGAAAATATCCGATGATATTATGGATACTTTCAGCAACAGGATCAGGAACACTCGACCCGGAGTAACCTAAAGATCTTATAAAATTTATTTCAGAAATATTCAGATCATTCAGATTAAATTCGTATTCCTGAACATCGAATGGTTTTTGTAATAAATCATCTTTCACGATTATTAAAAAGATTATTAAATAAGATTATTATCTAAGTAATCCAAAAAACTCTGAGGATCCGGAAAATAATGATTTGCTTTAACTGACTCAGCAAATCCTTTTGTTAACGGTGCACCTCCTAAAACTATAATCATATCAGAAAACTCTGCTTTTATTTTTTGTACTATGTTAGACATATTCAGCATAGTTGTAGATAGAAGCGCACTCATCCCAACTACTTTTACCTTATGCTGATTTATTGCATCAATAAACTTATCCGCTGAAACATTAATCCCAAGATCAATTACTTCCCATCCAGCACCTTCCAAAACCATCTTCACAATATTTTTTCCTATATCGTGTAAATCACCCTCAACAGTACCAAGGATCAGTTTACCCTTCAATCTTATTTCCCCACTGATAAAATATGGTCTTAGAATTTCCATTGCTGAGTTCATAGCTTTTGCAGAAATTAGTACCTCAGGCAAAAAAATAATTCCATCCCGGAATTTTTCACCAACTGCTTTCATACCGGATAAAAGACCATCATTTAATATTACTTCAGGCGGTATTTTTAGATTCAAAGCTTCGCGGGTTAATTCAGTAACACCTGGCTTACCAATTAAATCGGAAGGATGGTTAGAGGAGATATTAACCTTTCCCTTTTCAATGCAATAACTAAGTTGGCTGATAATATTTTCCATATTGTGTTGCATTATTAAATAACTTTATAAAACATCAGAAAAAAAATACTCAGTCTATCATCTTGAGCTTGTTGTCGTAAGCTTGACATCTTGCACTTGTCGAAAGATAACAGAATTCCTTAAACACAGTTTGACAGCTTCATCAAATTGTTCAAAATTTTTCTGCAGTCTCCTGATGCTAAATTAAACATATATCAGATTATAATGAATAGATTTTTTTACTGCTGTTGCTTCATCTGATTGATTGAAGAACAATTGATTTTGTCCTTTAGTGCTTAATTCTTATAAATTTAACAAACAAAAAAAATTATTTTCTTATATGGAAATGAAAAGTTATGCCTAAAGAAATTTTATTCGTAATTCTTGGATTAGCTGCCGGTACATTCAGCGGCGTTGTCGGGCTCGGGGGCGGAGTGATAATTGTTCCAGCTTTGATTTTTATATTTGGATTAACACAACATCAGGCACAAGGCACAACACTTGCTTTAATGCTTCCGCCAATCGGAATCCTGGCAGCGTATTCATATTATCAACAAGGATATGTTGATTTGAAGATTGCAGCTCTTATCTGTCTGGGATTTATTTTTGGCGGATGGATTGGAGCTAAGATTGCGGTATCTGTACCAAAGGAAGCACTTCAAAAAATATTTGCAATTTCATTGTTTCTTATCTATTAAAATGTTCTTTAGTAAGTAAACAGAAATAATTGAACAGATATTTGTAGTTTTGCAGGTAAGAATTTCGGAAAGGTGCCGGAGTGGTTGAACGGGGCGGTCTCGAAAACCGTTATACCGGGTAACTGGTATCGAGGGTTCGAATCCCTCCCTTTCCGCAAAGTATTAAATGGATTTACTTTTAGTAATCGGTTCTGACTTTCAATTCCCATTATATCAACTAAGAAACTTTGTAAACAAAAGCATATTGAATATATTTGAGCCCTGAAATTTTAATTACCCTTAACGGAGAGATGCAGGAGTGGCTGAACTGGCACGCCTGGAGAGCGTGTGTATCTTAACGGGTACCGTGGGTTCGAATCCCACTCTCTCCGCAAATAAACTTTACTAAAACCAAATTATTATTGCTTTTTGATAACTCATTTAATATCACATTATCAACTAACCTAATATCGAGCTTGATAAGAAAATATTTTTCTTCCATCTCACTCCCCCCATACCTTTGCTATTTTATATTTTATCTTTTGCTCGAAGATGGAAATGAGTTTTTTGTTCTGTTCAACTATTTTTTCTTCAGTCTCAAGTCTTGATACGATCTCCTCTTGAATTTTAATTTTAGGAACAGCTATTTGTAATTCCGTTACCGTTTTTTGAGAGATAGATGGTTGACCACCAACTTTAGCATACTTATTCAAATTCAGTTGTGTAAGTGATTGAGCTAAATATTTAATATTTATTTCCCGTAAAAAATCTGTAACATATAAACCATTATCAGTCACCCACGATTTAGGTTGAGTTATATGAACAGCACCACAATAAGCACCAACTCTTCCGATGACAATAGTTGAATTGTCTAAGAAATATTCTGTATGATAACCATTGATCCCATTACCACCATAAACAGGATGTTTTCCTTCACCAAGCTGGCTAACTGCCAATCCTTTACCACTTGATAATTTTATAATTTCTGCAAGTGATACCATCTCCCATTCCGGATCAATATCAATTTGTGGTTTGTAGTTTTCTACAACCTGTCTTGCACCGTCTATTATTTTTTGCCAGCCTTCTATCTCTGCAACTATTTCTTTTTGTATTTCAAGTGGTGGGAGTGGGATTTTTATTTCGTTAATCTGTTTTAGGGATAAATTGTATTGAGCAACACCCACCTTAAGACTTTGAACTTCTTCTAATATCTTTTCTGATTTTAATATCCAAAAAAGGTATTCAGGAATGATAAGATTACGTTTTAATCTAATAATTGAAAGAGCTTGGTTAGTATTTGCGGGCAGAATATCTTTGATTACTACGGCAGTTCTTCCAAATGCACCAGCAATTGAGAATAGGACATCACCTTGTTTCAACTGGGATCGCTTTAACGCTTGATGACATTCTTCAGTAATAAAGGCAAACTTACTGGGTATAAATTTTCCCTCATCTGTGATAGATTCAATTTTGATGAAATTAATCCCTTCTTCAACAAAGTTATATCCAGCAGTGGTTGGTGTAGTTCCTTTCGTTACAATTTCAGTTAAATCACGTATCAAAATAAGAGTATAATTCGATGCTTTATGAAGAACTTTATGTTGGTATCTCTCTCCACTCAAATTCCAGTCTTCATTCTCACCAATTTTTTCTTTGGTTGCAATATTCCAAAGATTGTTTGGACCGAACTTTTCAATGAGAGTGGATTCCGTGTCGAGTCCGGAATGACAAGTGGTGATATATTCTTTAACTAAAGATGCAGAGATTGGTAACTGGCTTCCGGCTTTTGGTCTGCGTTGTGCGCCAAGATCAAATCCGTCATTTTCAATTTTTACAAAAAGTATTTTATCTGTTTTCTTGTTCAGTGTTTTATCAATCAGCAGAATAGATGTCTTAACACCTGAGTATGGCTGAAACACACCTGCCGGTAATGACACAACTGCAAAGAGATAATTTTCAACAAGCATTTTACGCAACTGCTTGTATGCTTTTCCGGATTGAAAGATAATTCCTTCGGGAACAATTATTGCAGCTTTGCCGTTTGGTGTTAAGTGCTCTACAATATAATCAACAAACAAAACTTCGCTTCTGTTAGACTGGATTGAAAATCTTTTATGCGGTTTTATTCCACCCTTTGGTGACATAAACGGAGGATTAGCCATAATTACATCAGCGTATTCGTTCCAGTTATCTTCATTTGTAAGTGTATCATACTCAGAAATTTTTGGATCTGTAAATCCGTGCAGATAAAGATTAACAAGCGATAGCCGAACCATATCGGGAGAAATATCATACCCTTTTATATTCCTGGATAGCATTGCTCTTTCATCGGGAGTCAGCTTATCGCCTTTATACTTTTGTGTTCCACCAGTAGTAAGTTCAGCGATGCTTACATCAGTCTGCTGATAAGCTTCTTTATCTTTTTCGGGAATAAAATTACTTGAGTTGTGTTTGAGTATATGCTTATAAGATGAAATAAGAAATCCTGCTGTTCCGCAAGCCGGGTCAAGAATTGTATTATCTTTTTTAGGTGAAATAACATCAACCATAAAATCAATTATGTGCCTTGGAGTTCTGAATTGTCCAGCTTCTCCCTGACTGCCGAGAACAGAGAGCAGATATTCAAATGCGTCACCGAGCCGTTCAGAATGATCATACTCAAAATCATCAATTACTTTTAAGAAACTTTTTAATGTTTCAGGATCACGGTATGGCAAGAATGCATTCTTAAAAATATCTCTGAACAGTTGAGGGATGTTTGGGTTGATATTCATCTTCTGGATTGCTTCACCGTAAAGAGTAAGAACATCAAACCCGCCAAGATCAGGAGCCATCAACTTCTTCCAGCTGTAGCGTTCAAACTCACCTGAGAAGAATTTTCTTTTACCACCGAGCTCTTCTGCTTCTGCATCCATATCATCCATAAACTTATAGATGAGTGAGATGGTAATTTGTTCAACCTGCGACTTTGGATCAGGAACTTTACCTACTAAGATATCTCTTGCAGTATCTATTCGTCGTTTTGTTTCGTTATCAAGCATAATATCCTTTTGTTTGGGCTAAAGCCCTTAATTATTTCTGTCTCGGACTTCTCCGTCCTGAAGGACGGAGTTGGTTATATCCTCGATTCATCTCTTTCTGAATCCTAAAGGATGAAGGTATCAACTTGTTATTTATACTCCAGCATTTATGCCAGAGGAATTAAGAACTAAGATATAATCGGGCTTTAGCCCAACAACTCCATCCTAGAGACAGAGACATATCAACCAACAATTCATAACTCCGTCCTTTAGGACGGAGACATACAACTCCATCCTTAAGACAGAGACATATCAACCAACAATTCATAACTCCGTCCTTCAGGACGGAGACAAACAACTCCATCCTTAAGACAGAGACATACAAACCAACAATTCATAACTCCGTCCTTTAGGACGGAGACAAACAACTCCATCCGAGAGACAGAGACATATCAACCAACAATTCATAACTCCGTCCTTTAGGACGGAGACATACCGAACTATGAAGAGAATCGGGCTTTAGCCCAACAACTCTATCATTAGGAAGAAGACAATCCAACCAAAAATCCACAACTCCGTCCTTTAGGACGGAGACATACCGAACTATCAAGAGAATCGGGCTTTAGCCCAACAACTCTATCATTAGGAAGAAGACAATCCAACCAACAATAACTCCGTCCTTTAGGACGGAGACATACCGAACTATGAAGAGAATCGGGCTTTAGCCCAAATACTTAAAACCATATCTCCTTACAAACTCCTCATACTCCTCAGAATAACTCCTCTTACTATGATGCCTTTCCTGATTCGCGATATAATTTCTTACCACATTTACCTGAGATTCACTAACAGAAACAGCAAAATACTCATCTGCCCATTCAAACTTTGTTCTGGTTATTTTATTTTTATTTATCCAATGAGACACTTCGCCCTTTATCAGATTAACTACCTTGGCGATGTTCTCTTCTTTACCTAATGAAATAAGAACATGCAGATGATCATTAAACCCATTAATACAATCAATAAAAATGCCTTTGGTTTTAGCATTTTCAATAATGTGTGAAATAACTTTTTCACGCACATCTTTAACAAGAAAAGGCTCTCTATTCTTTGTCCCAAATACTATATGTATCCAGATTTTTACGAACGGCATTTACATCATAAATTGATTTAATGGAACATAGTCTTTTATATATTCAGGAATTATTTCACGCCATTCCTTCGGAACAGCTTTATAATCTTTAATTGTAAAGATCGCATTTACATTTAGCTGAGTTAAATCCCTGCTCTCAATAATATCTCTAACCTGACTGCTTGTTATATAAGCCTTGAAGAAATATTTCATTGCCTGAATATCTTTTGGTTTATCTGGTTTTCTATCAAGTATAAATTTTTCAAATTCTTCTTCAAGCAGTTGATCTTTTGATTTGAATCCGGGAATTAAACCGAGAGCTTTTTCTACAACTTCACGCAGGGATATTCTTCTGTCAACTCCGGCAGCTTTTCTAAGTTTTTCAATCGTATAGAAATATTCAGGTTTGTTCATAATGTTTTGATTCAAATACTCTATTAAAGAGTCCCAGCTTCTTTTTTCAACATACTCTTGAATGAATTTGTCCGAACGAATCCTGTCCTCAAATTGCTCAAAGAACATCCGGTCTATCTTCATTCCTGATAAACCAACTTCTTTTACTTCCATCGCAATAAGCTTATCAGGATCGAAATTTTCAAACCTTTCAATTACAACAGGTCCTTCATTACCCGTTGGTTGTGTTCTTCTTGGGTATCTCGGAAGCTTTAATACCTCATCATAATTATATTTCTCTTCAAAGTATTCGCAGTTTGCAAAAAAGTCAAAGAGTTTATACTTCGTTTTATCAAGCTCAGCAATCTGTTCCTTCAGATCGTTATCAAATAATTGTTCAAGGAAATTATGCTTACGTGTGCCTCTGCCCTTAATCTGGATGAAGTCTGTAGGTGAGAATATTGGACGCATTAAGCATAGGTTGAGAATATCTGTGCAATCATATCCGGTCGTCATCATTCCAACAGTAACGCACACTCTCGTTTTGCTTGTTTTGTAAGTGGGAAGGAAGTTACCAGAACCGCTAAGATTATTATTGGCAAAGTTTATTGTGAATTGCTGAGCATCGGGAATCTGAGAAGTAACCTGAATTGCAAAATCTGAATTGTATTTTCCCGGATACATTTGATCTGCAAACTCGTTTAATATCTGCGTTAGTTTAGCAGCGTGGTTCTGACTAACACTGAATATGATTGATTTGCCGATTTCCTTTGTTACCGGATCGAGCAAAGCATTATCAAGAAATGTTTTGCAGAACAGTTTGTTTGTATCTTCAGAAAAAAACTTTTTTTCAAAGTCACGCTGATAATACTCTTCTTCTTCCTTTTCACCATCTTCTCTAAAAGTAATCACCGAGTAACCTTCATCCGATAATAGCTGTGTGGTTACATCAGTTCGGGCATCTACAACAACAGGGTTTATCAGATATCCGTCACGAACGCCATCTATCAGCGAATACCGAAAAGTTGGTTGACCTGATTCACAGCCAAAGGTCCTGTAAGTATCAAGTAATATTCTCCTTTCTACTTCACGTGGATCTCTGACTTGCTGTCCAGCTTTGTCAATTTTCTTAAGATAGTCTTTTGGTGTTGCTGTTAAACCGAGTTTGTATCCGATGAAATATTCAAACACTGCTCTTGAGTTTCCTCCGATTGAACGGTGAGCTTCATCTGATATTACCAGATCGAAATCCGTAGGAGAAAAGAATTTCTGATATTTGTTATTGAAAAGAAGTGACTGAATTGTTGTCACTACAATTTCAGATTTACGCCAATCCTGCCGGTTCTCTTTATAGATTACAGATTTGTAATCATTCTTCAGCAAGTTTACAAATGCCTTATTTGCCTGATCTTCAAGCTCTAACCTATCAACTAAAAATAAAACTCGTTTTGCATTACCGGTTCTCAGGAACAATTTTATAATTGCAGCAGCGATAAGTGTCTTACCGGTTCCCGTTGCCATCTCAAATAAAAAACGGTTGCTTCCTGCCTGCACTGCTTTTTGAAGTTTATCAACTGCTCTTAACTGATAAGAGCGAAGAAATTTTAGTTTATTCTTCTCGATGAAATCTTTTCTGAGCGATTCATCCTTGAAAGCAGGATTATCAAAATAGTTTGGAAGCTGAGTAAGTGCTATGTAATCATCGAGCAAACGTTCATCCACAAGTTTCTGCGGATTAGGCTGATGATCTTTATAGATTTTAATAGAAGAAGGTTCAGGGAATTTAGTAATTACATAAGGATTGCCGTGGTTGAGATCCCATAAGTAATGAAGATTACCGTTAGATAGGATTACAAATCTGCAATTCTGTGCCTTTGCATATTTCCGTGCCTGCTCTTTTCCTACAAGAGGGTTTTTATCCTCTGACTTAGCTTCAAGAACAATTAAAGGGTAGCCACGATCATCGAGTAATAAAAAATCAATGTAGCCATTCTTCGATTTCTCAAAGTCTTCACCATACTCATCAAGTAATTTCTGAGTCAGCTTAATATTGTTTTCAAGTATAACATTGGCGGGACCAAATTCACTATCGAAAAACCGCCAACCGGCTTCTTCCAACAGCTTATTTATTTTGATTCGGGCTTTAGCTTCTTTAGCAGCCATAACACTTGTAATATTCTGTATGATTAAGTCAAAAATAAGAAAAATCTGATTGATATTGGTAAGAATAAAGACTGCAATTCAGTCTGAGCGGAGACGAAGACTGAATTTTATTCCTGTCAGTCTGAGCGGAGACGAAGACTGACCTTTGTTCCTGTCAGTCTGAGCGGAGTCGAAGACTGACCTTTGTTCCTGTCAGTCTGAGCGGAGTCGAAGACTGAATCTTTGTTTCTGTCACATTTCGACTTCGCTCAACGTGACTATCACCTGTCAGTCTGAGCAGAGTTGAAGACTGAATTTTGTTTCTGTCACATTTCGACTTCGCTCAACGTGACACCCATTTGTCAATCTGAGCGGAGTCGAAGACTGAGTTTTGTTTCTGTCACATTTCGACTTCGCTCAATGCGACAACCATCTGTCAGTCTGAGCGGAGACGAAGACTGAACCTTTGTTCCTGTCACGTTTCGACTTCGCTCAACGTGACTATCACCTGTCAGTCTGAGCGGAGTCGAAGACTTAATTTTGTTCCTGTCAGTCTGAGCGGAGTCGAAGACTGAACCTTTGTTTCTGTCACATTTCGACTTCGCTCAATGCGACAACCATCTGTCAGTCTGAGCGGAGTCGAAGACTGAGTTTTATTTCTGTCACGTTTCGACTTCGCTCAACGTGACACCCATTTGTCAGTCTGAGCGGAGTCGAAGACTGACTTTTGTTTCTGTCACGTTTCGACTTCGCTCTACGTGACATCTGAGTTTTATTTTTTCTTTAACGTTCACACTTAGATGAACTCATTGTAACACTTGTTTGTCATCCAGAGCTTGTCGAAGGATGACATGCAGCTCTTGTTATACAATAATTTTCCAGAAGGTTATTATTAAAACTCAAAATCTGATTTTTTAAAAAATATATTATTTTTTAAAAAAAGTTGTTTATATTGTATTTCAGAAAATGTATTGTTTCAACCAACAAATATGAAAGGAAAAGTAATGAAAAAAATTGTTGTACTTTTATCTGCGGTACTTTTGATTACTTCCGCATTGCAAGCTCAAACTACCCCTATTGAGGTGCAAAGTTATGCAACTTTTAATGCTTATGCAGGCACTGCTCCGGATTCTTCTACACCATATTTTGGTGATTTAGGTGTTAGAAGAGTTATTGTAGCAGATGTAGATAATGACGGGGAACAAGAAATTATTTCTACTGATTATACAAACGGAGGAAGAGTCCACGTTCTAAAACATGATGGCGCTGGAAATCTTGAAATTATCTGGTCATCTCCTGTTTCCACAACTTCAAGTGGATCAACACCAAGATTCCCGCAAGTTGGTGATTGCGACGGTGATGGAATGCCTGAAATAATTTTTGAACAAAATGGTGAAAGAAGAATTGCGTTTTATGAATGGGATGGTTCTTCCTGGGGAACAGAACCAGCATATGAAATTACAGATGCTATGTTCTCATCAGCAACCGGTACGAGTGAAACATTAAGATTAAACCGCGAAACTTTACTGGTTAAAGATTTAGATGGTGATGGCAAAACAGAGATTATTTGTCATACTTCTGCACAGAGAAATGTTTTTGTATTATCAATTGACGGCAGTTTCCCTGGTTTCGCCAGCTTAGTATGCGAGGGCGGCAGGCTCGATGAAACTCAAAATGGAAGTAATTATGGAATTACTGGTTCATACTTCAGTTCAGCCGCTGCTAATATAAAAGGTGATGGTAATCTTACCATAATTAATAACCACTGGGATCGATGCGGTATGTGGGCAATTCAGGTTAATGGAAATGATACATACGCTTATCCAGATACAAGTTTGCCAGGTGTTTATAACAGATATTCACCTGTCGGTAAAGACGGTGTTAGTTATTTTGGTATAACTGCTGCTGATGTTAACGGTGATGGAATAGATGAAGTTGTTGGTACATTATATCAGGATAACTTTGATATGGTTCTGTTTCAGTTTTCACCAAGTGATGTAAGTGCAAATCTGTTTCACAGTGATCCTGATTCTGTTGCAAAAAGATTTGGAAGAATTGCTTTGAATTCTGATCTGGGTGCTTTAGGTGGAAAAACAGGTCAAGTTGAACTTTGGCCCTGCGTTAAAGGAGATTTGAACAAAGATGGAAAAGATGAAATTTATACAGGAGGCGGCAGAGGTATTAACATAATAGCTGTTCAGTACAATGGTTCCGGCAGTTTATTAGATAAAGATAATTATACTGCTAATCTTGTTTATACAGGTGAAGGCGGAGACGTATTTGCAACTTTCAGAATTTATCATGGAAGAATTGATACAGTAATAAATGGTACAGATACTACTTATGTATTAAATCCTTCAATTATTGATACCCTGCGACAAGAGACCCCATTTACAGCTTATATTTTTGCAGATGGCGTTGATATAGACCAGGACGGAAAAATGGAAATGGTTATATCCGAACAAAGTGTTTACGATTCAACAACTGTATATGAATATTTCTGGGTAGATTCTACTCATTCATGGGAATTGGATCCTAACTTGACTCATAAGTTCATCAATGAATACAGAAAAACAATCCGCGTTTTGGAATTCACTGGTCCAACAGGATTAGTTGATCAGGGATATAATATTGTTATGCCTGAAGATTATGTATTAGAAAATAATTTTCCGAATCCTTTCAACCCTTCAACAACCATTAAATTTATCCTCCCGTTACAGAAAAAAATATCTTTGAAGATATATGATATGCTTGGGAAGGAGGTAGCTACTCTGATCAACAATGAAGTTTTTGAAAAAGGAAGCTACGAAACGGTTTGGGATGCTACGAACAATAGTGGTGTTAAAGTAGCAAGCGGTAATTACATTGCTACATTAACTTATGGTAATTTCAGCAAATCAATTAAAATGACATTATTGAAGTAGAAAGTAATATTTTAATGTTTAGGAGGCTGGTCTAAAGTATTTATTAATACTTTAACAGCCTCTTTTATTATAGTAACATTAAAGAAAAAATATTGTTCAAGTTATAATATTAGCTAATCAAAGTTTTTATCAAACGATGTTAATTATTCATTTGACTTAGAAGGTCTCGGATGTACAAAAAAATTTTACTACTGTTATTTTTAATTACTTCATTTGTTTGCAATTCACTATATGCACAATCTACCGGAAAGATTATGGGAAAAATAATTGATGCATCTACAGATGAAGGTATCCCTTTTGCAAACGTTTTAATTGATGGAACTACTTTAGGTGCAGCATCGGATGCAGAAGGAAATTTTGTCATATTAAATATTCCGCCAGGATTATACAATGTTACTGCATCTTATATCGGATATCAGAAAGTTACTATCAAAGATATAACCATTAATGTTGGTTTTACTACTAGTTTAGACTTCAAATTAAATCCGGGTGAAATTACGCTTGAAGCTGTTGTAGTTCAGGGTGACAGGAATCCACTGATCAGGCAGGATTTAACAAACCCTACAGTTGCTATTACATCTGAATCACTTGAGAATTTGCCTGTTGATAATATCGCTGATGTAATAAAATTACAAGCTGGAGTTGTTACCGGCGATGACGGCAGTATCCACGTTAGAGGAGGATACGGGAATGAAGTGGCATACACTCTGAATGGTCTCTCATTAAATGATCCTTATGGAAATGCAAGATCGGTAGGATTAGCTTCCAATGCAGTGCAGGAGGCTTCGGTATCTACAGGAACATTTAGTGCAGAGTTTGGAAATGCACTTAGCGGAGTTGTTAATTATGTTACCAAAGAAGGCTCAGATAAATATACATTTAGTATTAGAGGTTACGGCGGCGACTATGTTACTTCCAGAACTGACTTCTTTACTAATTTGGATAAAATTGATGTTCTAAACAGAGCTCGTGTTGAAGCAACCTTTGGAGGACCTTTACCTATCAGTTCATCAACGCAATTTTTTGCATCAGGAATATATGAAAATTTTAAAGGCGGATATTATGGTTACAGATTGTACAATCCCAGTGATTCATATTTAACTCCAGCCAATTTTAAAAATTCTGATCCAAGATATGGTGATGCAACGGGTGCTTATTTCTTCAATCCTTTTACACCTGGCAGTGATGGTACACCAACAGGCGATAAAAAATATGTTCCAATTAATCCAAATCAAACTCTTAATTTACAATTTAATGTAAGTCAAAAGTTCGGCTCTCTGATAAAATTAAAATATGAATTTGTTTATGACAGGGCTAAGTCAAGAGATTTCAAAAGGAATTACTTGTTTAATCCTGATGGCTTAGGATGGGATTACAGCAGAGGTGTAATCAATACACTCGATTTAACACATACAATTGATGATAAAACCTTCTATACATTAAAAGGGTCTTATTCATTTAACCGTGCAGAACATTATCTTTATGAAAATCCAAATGATATTAGATATCTGCCTAATTTTTATAGAAAGACAGTTGGTAATACAACATACTATTCTGGCGGAACTGATAATGAAATTTGGCACAGATCAACTGAAACTTACAGCATCAAAGGAGATTTGGTTTCTCAGATGTTTGGTGTTCATGAGGTAAAAGCAGGATTTGAATTCAGAAAACATAATATTAAAAGAGATGGTTTTACTTTAGACTTTTATAAATACAAAGATATTGGAGGCATACCTTCAATTACTCCGCTTAATATAAATGATGTATTATATGATACTTCGCTGACAATTATTCGCGGCGGTCTATTCGACGTTTCAACTTATGACAAAAATCCTTTCCAGGGCGCTGTATATTTTCTTGATAAAATGGAGTTAGCAAAAACTTTAATACTCAATATTGGATTTAGATACGAATTTTTTAATGCAGCTTCTGATTATAATTATGATTTTTCTAAGAATCTTACTGATTCATTATCAGGATATATGAATGCATATCTGAAACCGGCAGAAGTTAAGCATATGTTATCGCCAAGATTCAGTGTTTCTTATCCGATCACTGATAGAGGTGTAATAAGATTTTCTTACGGACATTTTTATCAGATTGGTTCATTATCAAGTTTATATTCAAATGATGTAAGATGGGTGCCTAATATTGCTTCAATTCCTACATTTGGAAATCCTAATGTAAATCCTCAACGCTCTGTACAATATGAAATCGGATTACAGCAGCAGCTTACAGATGATTTCAAATTTGATCTGACAGGTTATTATAAAGATGTAAGAGATTATATTTTTACACAGACTATTTATACTGAACAGGCACGTCAGTACAAAGTATTAACAAACCTTGCTTATTCAAATGTTAGAGGAATCACGCTTTCCTTCCTTAAAAGAAGAGGACCGGGCGAATTGTTTTCTGCAACACTCGATTATACTTTTCAGGTTGCTGAAGGAAACAGAACTGAACCGGAGGAGGATTTATTCTTTAGTGAAGCTTCTGGAAAACAAACAGAGACTTATTTAGTACCTTTGGACTTCGACCGCCCGCATTTAATAAATGGTACTTTTACTTTAACAGAACCAAGTTCATGGTCTGTGGGTGTAATATATAATATTCAAGCTGGCACTCCTTACACACCGGCTTTACCTCCAAGTTTATCTACTATTACGTATCAGCAAAACTCAGGCTCTAAATCAATGCAATGGGAAGTTGATCTTAAATTTGAAAAATACTTTTCTTTTGGCCCATTAAACTATTCTGTCTTTATCCATATTAACAATCTGTTTGATACACAAAATGACAGATATGTGTATGCAAGCT
>JAANMU010001995.1_pt1 | contig 16509 bp, 16 predicted proteins | sample 7279701 | NCBI WGS metagenome assembly JAANMU01 (sample SAMN14094539, study PRJNA606508) | bioreactor metagenome | isolation source: A lab-scale SPAN reactor treating ammonium-rich wastewater day 57 | place: Ireland: Galway | collected 2017-03-13 | reverse complement strand
CCACTTGCCCGAATTGGAACTATACGATCCAACCCCGACGTGCTATGGCTGTTGCTGAGATCGGTTGTTAAAGTGCGGAAGTTATTTTTACACGACTCCAAAGTGTAAGGTAATCAAACATTGACACTATTTTAGGAGAATATAATGCCGCATAACATCGAACTAGCATAAGCCCCTACCTGCAAGAGGCAATCGTCCGGTTGCAAGTTGGGGATATAATTCTGCACACCGGAAGTCATAAAGATTGTTGTTGCGAAAGGTGGCGAGATGTGGATGAAACGATTAGAGCCGTTATCTTGCTGGTAATCGGTTGGGGTTTGGGAATACTTAGCACATTCCTTAGCGCATGGTTACAAATACGCCAAGAACAACGAAAAGCCCGAATCGAAAGAGAGAGTGAGATACGAAGACGTCTTGTTGGCGATTTGATTCAAACCTCGGAGGTAATGACTTTCATCGAAGCGGCACGGAAACGCGGGGAACAACCAGATTTGAGTCGCGCCAAATTGGCATCAGTGGATTTGCGTTACCAGAATTTGCAAAAGGTCAAACTGTATCGAGCCATTCTTGACGGCGCGGACTTGAACGGAGCGAATTTACAAGACGCTGATTTGAGCAAAGCGTCTTTTAGGGACGCAAAACTATATGGGGCTAAACTTCAAAAGGCTAATTTGATGCGCGCCCGATTGAGTGAAGCGCGAATGAAACAAGCCGATCTTTCGGGGGCAAATCTTGAAGTTGCGGAAATGCAAAAAGCATATCTTCGAGAAGCCATATTGCATGAAGCCAACTTACAGGAAGCCAACCTGGAAGACGCCGATCTTACTAACGCCGATTTCACCAAAGCGAACCTAAGGAAAGCGAATCTGCGGGGCGCTAAATTGGATGGCGCAAAACTCACGGACGCAATACTGACTCATGCCATCATGCCGGATGGATCACCTCATGAATGAAAAAGGCGTTTCTTTCCAGTTTCTCTGTCAAATTGCCAGCGTCCACCATCCGAGGGCATTCTCAGTATTTCACGAACGCGCGTAATGGGCATTGCCGCAGGCGTCTAACGCCAGGTTTGCGTTCCGCTCAAAGAGCGCAAACTTACGCAAACTCTTCGTGATCTACTGATTCTCAAAATAGTATTCATCCACGCTGAAATGATCTGACCAAAAGTTTTGACTGTTAATGAAAACTTTCTAGAACTCACTCAAGATCCTTCCCGCCCGCGCCAGCCAGGTATAACCCTCCACATCCCTCCTCGCCTGCCTGCCCAACTCGATCCTGCGCGGTTCATCCGCAAGCAACTCCTCGATCTCAATTCTCCAATTCTCCAAATCATCGGGTTTGCAGAACACCGCATTCCTCTCATTCAGCACTTCCCGTATCACAGGCAAATCGGAGGTGACGATCGCGCGTCCCGCCGCCATGTATTCGAACATTTTCATGGGGCTTGCCACGCTGGCGGAGTCTGCCGTTCCGCTGGAGCCCATGATGGAGCGGCTGTAGGGCATGAGGAGAATGTCTGCGGCGGATTGGTAGAGCGGGAGGTCCTGGTTGGGGATGAAGCCGGTGAAGATAGTGTTGCGTATATCGTGTTCCTTTGCGCGTTGCTTCCACGAGTTGACATCCTCGGGTCTGCCGCCGACCCAGACGAAGCGCGCGTGCGGGATTTCCTTTGCGAGAGCGAGGAACAGGTCCGCGCCGCGGCCTGCGTAGAGGTGACCGGTGCACATCACGGTCGGGGCTTGGGGAAGGTTCAGGGTTTGGCGCGCAGTGACCGGGTCCGGCAGCGAGGCGAAGCGTTCCAAATCCACGCCGTTGGGAGCGATGACGACTTCGTCGGGTTCGAATCGGATCTTGTGATCGCGTTCCAACACGTCCACAAGCGCGCGCGTGATGGAGGCGAGGCGTTTGCGTCCGCGCAGCGCCGCGAAGGCGCGGTGCCACGCGGGACCGAGCGCGCCGGTGGGCTGGAGGTGGATCTCGTAAACGGTGGGAATTTTATAGAGCAAACCGAAGACCGCGGATTGAGGGAACCACGTGTAAAGGACGTCGGGGTTGTGGGCGCGGGCGCGTTGGATGGACTGAAACGTGAACAGGCGGCGGCTGGGGGAGGCGATCCATTCGATGGGGAAGTCGGCTTGGAGACCGTAATGCTGTCGAAAGTCGAAGGTCGAAGGTCGAAGGTCGAAGTCTGGCACGAGGAGGATGAGGTCGTGACCGAGTCCCACGAGGGCGGAACAGGCTTTCATCACCTGGATGCTGTTGGCGGTGTCGGAGGGGATTTGCGAACCGGCGATGGCGACGATCCTCATTTGATTGCCTCTTCACGTTCGAGGATGGAAAGTCCCTTCAGGACGATCCACGTGATCGAAACGACAAGGTATCCCGATACGATCCCCGCGCCGACCAGATAACCGCCGCGCGGAACGAGCAGGAAGATGAGCGCGACCTCCACTGCGCCGACAATTGCCGCGACCATGAGCGGGTAATTCGGCTTTCCCAACGCCAGCAAAAGCGGACGATTCCAATTGGCGACGTTGGCGACTCCATAACCGAGGAGGAGGATCAGGAAACACGAATAAGTGGGAGCCATGTCGCTGCCATAGATGAACGGGATCAACCACCAGCCGATGGCGGCAAGCCCGCCGCCCGCGAGGAGCGTCCACGTCGCGCCGATGGCGCTGACCTGTTTCAAGAGTTTGCGCGTGGCTTGCCATTGTTTTTGCGCGATGGTCTTCGTGATCTCGGCGTAGGTGGGCCAAATAAACGGTTCGAGCGGGAGCATGACCAGGTTGATGAGCCGCGACGCCAGCGCGAAGTATCCGACTTCGGCTGTGGAGAGCAAAGCCGCGAGGTAGAGTCGGACGTTGTCGCGGGCGAACAGGTTGACGGTCCCATTGAGATTCGTGCTGAAGGCAAAGCGCAGGATGGGCTTCCAGTCCGGGACATGGTGGAGTGGCGTGCGCGTCCAGCCGCGTCCGAGAGTCGCGTTCAATTCACGGAGCGCAAATCCCGTGATCATGAATCCCGCGATCGTCTTGCCGATGAGATAGGCGGCGAGGAGGCCGGCGATGTTCCATTTCAGGATGAAGGCGGCGGCGATGAGCAGGGTCAGGGCGATGCTTTGATAGAAGTTCGCCTGCGCCACGCGTTTGAAATTATCGGTGGCTTGAAGCGCGCCGACGGAGGTTTCGTAGACGAGGTTCGCAAGCAGGAACAAACCGTAAAAGCGGAAGAGATACGCAATGGAGGCGTCGTCCGCGAAGGTCCGCGCGCCCCAGGCAGAGAGCAAAAGCAAAACGAGATACGCGAGGACGGACGTGAGCGCTTCCGTCATCCCGATGCCCTTGACGAGGGCGGCGGCGCGCGGCTTGTCGTTTTGCGCCAGCGCCTCGCCCGCGTATTTGACCGTCACTTCGCTCATGCGAAACGAGAGCAGGCGGTTGACGTTGGAGGCGAAATCCATGACGACGACCAGCAAGCCGAAGCCCGCATCCCCAAGCAGGCGCACGACGAGGATGCCCTGAACGACGCCCAGCGCGGAGGCAAACGTGTTACTGCCGAACAGGTATCCGCTATTGCGCAGAACGCGGCGGATGAGCGGGTCGTCGCGCAGGTGTGTTCGAATTCTATGAAAGAGAGACATGGGGGATGTGAATTATGAAACACGCATGAACGACGGCTGCATGGAGCGTGTTGCGTGGAACATGATCCTCTTACGGCGTGAGAATATCCTTCGCCCACCCGCGTTCGGCGTTGTACCATTCGACCAGTTTTTCGACCCCGGCGCGCATGTCGTATTGCGGCTCCCAGCCGAGCAGTTGACCGGCCTTGGTCACGTCCGCCCAATTGGAGCGCATGTCGGCCGGGTTCGGCGGACCGTGGACAACCTCCGCTTTTTTGCCGACCACCTCCTCGATCAGTCCGATCAGGTTGTTGATGGTGATGACCTCATGCCCGCCGATGTTGATGATTTCGTAGCCGAGCGGTTTGAGCGCAAGGATCGTGCCGCGCGCGATGTCGTCAATGTAGGTGAAGCCGCGCGATTGTTCGCCGTCGCCGTTCACGCGCACGGGACGCCCCTCGCTGATCCATTGCACGAAGCGAAAGAGCGCGAGGTCCGGGCGACCCGCGGGCCCATAGACCGTGAAATATCGCAAAACGCTGACGTCAATTCCGTAGAGGTGGTGATACGCGTGACACATCGCCTCTGCCCCCTTTTTGCTTGCCGCGTACGGCTGGAGCGGTTCGCTGCTGGAGGCGGATTCCGGCGTCGGGTAGGGCGGGTCTTCGCCGTAGATGCTGGAGGTGGACGCGACGATGAATTTTTTCGTTCCGGTCTGTTTGCACAATTCCAGCATGTTCAACGTGCCGACCACGTTGCTCTGCGCGAAGATCCAGGGATCCTCCACGCTGTAACGCACGCCGGCGCGCGCGGCGAGGTTGATGAGCCCGTCGAATCTTTCGTTCCCGAAACGCTCGATGATCGCCTTGTCCGAAATGTCCATCTTGTGGAAGGAAAACCCGTCCATGGACTGCAGCCGTTTAAGGCGATATTCCTTCATGCGGACGTCGTAGGCGTCGTTCATGTTGTCCACGCCCGTGACGGTATGCCCGTCGAGCAACAAGAATTCCGTTGTGCGCGCGCCGATGAATCCCGCCGCGCCGGTAACCAGGTAATTTGCCATGTATTTTCCTCTGTCATTGCGAGTGAAGCGAAGCAATCCCCGCCAAGGTTGGAGATTGCTTCGGGCTTGGTCTCGATACGGGCGAAAAAAACCACCCGCCCTACTCGACCGCCAGCCCTCGCAATGACATTACAACCTCACAACCTTCTTGCCAGCGTCCGCCGCCTTGCGCGTCGCGTTGCGGCTGTCGAACACGAACTTCGCCGAATCTACGATGGCTTTGTAATCGTAAACCGAATGATTTGTGACGATCACCACCGCGTCCGCCTCGCGGACGGAGGACATCAGGTCGGTCACGCTGTCCATCTGCCAGCCTTCGGTCTCGTGATGTATGTGGGGAATGTACGGGTCGTGATATTCGACCAATGCCCCCTTCTGTCTCAAAAGACCGATCACGTCCAGCGCGGGAGATTCGCGCACGTCGTCAATGTCGGGTTTGTACGCCGCGCCGAGGACGAGGAGCCTCGATCCCTTGACCGGCTTGCCGCGGTCGTTCAACGCCTCCATCACGCGGCTGACCACGTAACGCGGCATGTTGGTGTTGATCTCGGACGCCAGTTCGATGAAGCGCGCGTTGTAATTGAAGGACTTCATCTTCCACGAAAGATACAGCGGATCAATCGGAATACAGTGACCGCCCAGGCCGGGTCCCGGCGTGAATTTCATGAAACCGAAGGGCTTGGTCGCCGCGGCTTCGATGACCTCCCACACGTCCACGCCCAGGCGTTCGCACATGATCGCCAGTTCGTTGACCAGGCCGATGTTGATCATGCGGAAGGTGTTCTCCAGCAGTTTCGCCATCTCCGCGGCTTCCGCCGAACTGACCGGATGCACGGTCTGGATCGCGCCTTCGTACCAGGCGGCCGCCACTTCGCCGCAGGCTTCGGTGATGCCGCCCATGACCTTGGGCGTGTTGATCGTCGTCCAGTCCTCGCGGCCGGGGTCCACGCGCTCGGGGGAAAAGGCAAGAAACCAGTCCTCGCCGATGACCAATCCATTCTCCGAACCGAGTTTCGGCAGGAGCAGTTCGCGCGTCGTGCCGGGATACGTGGTGGATTCGAGCACGACGACCATTCCCTTGTGCATGTACTTCGCAAGTTCGTCGGCGGCGGAGAGGATGAACGACATATCCGGGTCGCCGGTCTGGCGGAGCGGGGTCGGCACGCAGATGCTGACCGCGTCCATGTCCTTCAACGCGGAGAAATCCGTCGTCGCGGCGAGTTCGCCCGATTTGACGAGTCTTTCCACCGTTTCGGTCTTCACGTCCGGGATGTAGGAAATGCCTCTCGAAAGCGAATCAACCTTTCGTGAGTCCGGTTCGATGCCCGTCACGCGGAATCCCGCCTCGGCGAAGACCACCGCCAGCGGCAGTCCCACGTAGCCGAGTCCCAATATCGCCACACGGGCTGTTTTATCCTTGAGTTTTTTGATGAGTGTTTCTTTTGTTGACATTCTTTTCCTTTTTAACTCCCCTCTCCTTTCAGGAGAGGCGCCGGGGGTGAGGTCGAGAAACGATCCATCCCGTTCAACGTCATCAGGATGGCGTCTTCGCCGGTATCCTTGTAATAGCGTTTCCTGCGTCCCGTTTCCTCGTAACCGAATTTGCGATACATTTCCCGCGCGGCGGCGTTGCTTTCGCGCACCTCCAAAAACGAACTGACCGCGCCTTCCCTCGACATATAACGCAGCGCGTGCTCCAACAGTTTCCTCGCGACGCCCTGCCTGCGATGATCGGGATGCGTGGCAAGCGTGGCAATGTGCGCCTCGTCAACCAGCATCCACGCCACGAGCATCCCCACGATCTTTCCATCCAGCTCGACCACCCAGCAACGCGAAGCGGGGTTATCCGTCAACTCGAAGCGGAACGACTTCTCGGGCCACGGCAGGCTAAACGACAGTCCATCCAATTCGATGACGACCGGCAGGTCCTCCAGCGTCATGCGGCGGATCTCCATACTCATGCAGGCGGCGATCCGTCTGTACGCAGATAGATGGGCGCGAGCGAGGCTTCATCGTCCACGTCGCCCGCCTGCCAGCGCGCCCACGCCAGTTCCGCAAGCACGGCGGGTCTCCTCACCGACAGGGCTGGGGAGACAAGGCGGATGTTTCCATCCTTCATCTTTTGGATGTCCTCCGCCGGGAACTCTCCACACACAATGGCGGGACTCTTTGCCTCGTCCATCAACGCTTCGAGACTCACGACTCTTGCCGGCCCCTGAGCCTGCCACCCCTTCCTCGAACTTTTATACACGCCGATAGCGAACCGTCCGCGCCCGGCTTGTATCGCGCAGACCAGCGGATGCCTGGCTGCCGGCTGCGCGTTCGCGAGGATATCCAACGTGGGGATGCCAACGAGCGGAATGTGTTTCGATAGAGCCAGCCCCTTGACCAACGCCAGTCCCACGCGCAGGCTGGTGAACGAACCGGGGCCCAAAGCCGCGCCCAACGCGCGGACGTCCTCCATCGTCAAACCGCAGCGGGTCAACAGGTCGGAGATGGCGGGCGCGATTTCCACCGTATGACGGCGGGCGCTCCGCCACGCGAATTCACCGACGACCTGCGCGCCGTCGTACAACGCCAGCCCGACCTGCGCGGTGGAGGTATCCACAGCCAGCAGCATTACGCGCCTCCAAACGCGGCATGGCGCAGGACTTCGAGCAGGTCGTCGTAACGTTTGCCGCTGGCTTTGAATTTCATTTCGCGTTCCTCTTCGTCCACGTGTTCGAGTTGGATCCACAGGCGCTCGGCAGGGATAAGTCCGTCAATTCGTTCGGGCCATTCGATGAGGAGCGCGCCGTCAGCGAGCATCGAGTCGAGGTCCAGCTCTTCAGCCTCGGGAATGGAATCGAGGCGATAGGCGTCCAGATGGAAGAGGCGGTTTCCGTCGGCGCGTCGGTACTCATTGACGAGGATAAAGGTCGGGCTGGCGACCGTATCCACCGAACCCCATCCGCGCGCCGCGCCCTGCACGAAGGTCGTCTTGCCCGCGCCGAGGTCGCCCTGCAAACAGATCACGTCGCCGCTTCCTAATACGCCGCCTAAACGCGCGCCAATGCGGCGCGTCTGCTCGGGGCTGCGGCTGAAAAAATCGAGCGAATGTAAATCCAATACGGGCATCGGGGGGATTATATCAGGCGCGTGATTTCCGCTCCACGTTGGGATCGCGCCCCGCTTGGCGCATACACCCTTCGACGTTCGAGAACGCCGACTACGCGGGTTGCTTTGCGCCGTATTAAGCCCGTCCTGGGTAAGAGCGACGTAAATGTCGCGTTACAATGGAATCGAAGTATATAGAAACCCTCGCAAGGAGACGAGCCATGCAAGATTACATTGACACCTTTATTGACAATCTGATCCGGGGCATTCCCAACCTGCTCACGGCGCTGGCGATCTTTGTCGTCGGCGTTTACGTCGCGCGGGTCTTGAGCCGCATCGTCCAACGCGTGCTCGAGAGGCGCAAAGCGCCCGAAGGCGTGACCCAACTGCTCGCGGAATTGACCCGCGTATCCGTGATCGTGATCGGTGTGATCACCGCCCTGCAACGGTTCTTCGACGTGACCGCCTTCCTGGCTGGCTTGGGGATCATCGGCTTCACCGTCGGTTTTGCGTTGCAGGACGTGATGAAGAACTTCGCGGCGGGCGTCATCCTGTTGATCCAACAGCCGTTCCACGTGGGCGAGACGATCGGTATAACCGGCTTCGATGGGACCGTGCTGGAGATTGACCTGCGCTCCACCGAGATCAAGGCGCTGGACGGCAGGATCGTGAACATCCCCAACGCGGACATCCTGGCGCATCCCATCGTCAATTACACCCGCGCGGACCGCAGGCGCATCGAGTTGTCTGTCGGCGTGGGCTACGATACCGACATGGAGACAGCCCGCCGGGCGGCGTTGGAGGCGATTCGAAACGTGCCGGGCATTGTTTCCGAGCCCGAGCCATTACTCGGCTTTTCCAACTTCGGAGACTCCGCCCTGGAAATCAACGCGTATTTCTGGATTGACACCGCGGCGACCAACCCCCTCGCCGCAAAGGACGCCGCGTTATCGCTGGTCAGGGACGCGCTGGACGAACAGGGAATTGACATCCCGTTCCCCATCCGCACTGTGTACGTGCGCTCGCAGGATTAAACAAAAAAGACCTCCGAGGTCCTGGAGACCTCGGAGGTCGCAGATAGATCGCCCTACGGTTCGCTGACCTTGACCCAATCCATCTCGATCAGGATGGGGAGGACGTTGAACGATGAAACCGAGATGCCGACCTGTCCCCGGCGCAGGCTGTATTTTCGCTCGGCGATGGAATTCACTTCGTCGCCGTTGATGTACAGGGTGAGTTGGTTGCCGCTGCACTCAATGGCATACTCGTTGACGTCCTTGCCCTGCTTGATGGCGTTCGAGCCGCCGTTTGTGATGGTGTTGTATGAAATGGTGCCTTTGGAGGTCACTTCGGCGTACAGAATATCGTACAGACCTCCGTTGGTGACGTTGAATTCATACCAGCCGATATCCGGGTCGTATCGGCAGATCAGGCTCACGGAGTTGTTGTTCCTGCCCAGGTTGTCGGCGCGGACTTCGAGACGAACATCCTCATAATCGAAACCGCCGTAGAACAGGTAGGCGTACAAATACTCGCTGTCGAAATCCCAGACCAGTCTTCCGTTCTCGACCCCCAGCGTCAATTTGTCCGGGTCAGCCTTGTCGGAGCCAGTCACTGTGAAAAGGGACCAGTCGCTGGAGAGGTCGCTATCGAACTCGTCGGTGAAGAACATCGAGGGGGCGGGTTCCTCCGTCGCTGTGGGAGCAGGCGGCTCGGTGGGAGGAGGCGGCTGGGTCGGCTCCACCTGGGGTTCTTCCTGTTGCGGTTGAACCTGCGGCTGGGTCGGCGCGGGAGTATCTCCGCCGCCGGAAAGCCCACATGCAAGTCCCACCACAAGGAGGAAGGCGGTCAATAAGAACAGGGGACGAAACGTTTTCATGGATTCTCCTTTTTGGGTATTGGCGCAGAGTATAGCATGATTTCGTTACGACGTTCCCGCCCCATCCTTTCAGCTTTATGGTAAATTTCCACAGCCATGCCCGCCTTTGCCGTTCTGCTGCTGCTCGCCTCTGCCTCGCTGCACGCTTTATGGAATCTGCTCCTCAAACGTTCGCAGGAAAAATATATCGCCATGGGCTGGCAGGTCATCCTGAGCGGCGCCTTCGCATTCATCCTGCTTCTGTTCATCGGGCTTCCCCCGCGTTCCATGTGGCTGTTCGCCCTGATCAGCATGTCGCTGGAGGCTGTCTATTTCATCCTGCTTTCCAGCGCCTATACCAGTAACGATTTCTCGTTGGTGTACCCGATCGCGCGCGGCACCGCGCCCGCTTTCCTGATGCTCTGGTCGGTCCTCTTCCTGCGCGAGGAACTTACCGCGGCGGGCATGATCGGGATCGGACTGATCGTATGCGGAATGATCGTCATCGGCGCCACCAGCCTGATCCAGACACGCGGCAGCCGCATCCACATCCGGGGAGTCGCCACCGCGCTGGCTGTGGCGCTGATCATCTCCCTGTACACGCTGATTGACGGCGCCGCCGTCAAGAACGGACCCGCCCTGCATTACGGCTTGACCATGTTCATGATGGTCCCCGTCCTGACCACGACCTACAACCTCCGCCGCTTCGGATGGAAACGCTTCGCGGACGCATGGAACGGACCGCGCATCCCCTTGATCTCCGCCGCGATCCTCGGCGTGGTCGCGTATCTGCTCGCGCTGTTCGCGTATTCCATTGCCCCGGTCAGTTACTCCGGCGCGATCCGCGAGGTGAGCGTGGTCATCGGCGCGTTCCTCGGCTGGCAGTTTCTTGGAGAAAAAATGGGAGGCACGCGCGTGCTCGGCGCGATCATCATTTTCGCGGGGATATTGGTCATCGCAATGTTCGGGTGAAATCTCTTTCGATTGGTCAACTGGTACACGCTCGCCATCGGTGTGATGGTGATCGGGATATTTGTCTTTTATCCGATGATGGAAATGCGCAGGCGCAAAAAAGGTAAAATTGGAAACGACCTCCCACGGGAGGAACATGAATGACAGACCAAAGCGAAGTTGACAAAAGCAGGAACGTCCATGTGAAGGACGTGTGGTTTGCCTGGAGCATGATCGCGATCTACGCGATCTGCTGCGTGATTTTCATTTCGGGGACATTCATCTGGGTTCGGGAAGACCGAAATATTGCAAATGCGAATTCCACCGCAACTCAAGCCGCCCTTTCCACTGAACAAGCGTATGCAACAGCGACTGTCGTTGCCCATGTTACGGAACAAGCCCAATACGAGTTCATTGAAAAATTCGATACAAACAAACATCGGTGGCGCGCCGGACGGGAGGATAATGAATACTGGACAGGCACAATTAAGATATCGGGAGGGATCTACACATGGCAGGTAACAGATGTAAGGAGCGCCTTCATATCCTGGACTGATTTCCCTGTCGCAAACTACGTGAGGGATTTTGACGCCTATGTGGACACCAAATTTCCTGATGCGGAGCCTGGAATTGTATGCAGCGCTTTCCTGTTCAGGGTTTCAACGGTTGGATGGGATGATGGCGGTTATTATTTTGGGCTATGCAATGACGGATTCGTCAGCGTTAGCTACCATACAGAAGCCGATGGATGGGAAAGAATAGGAACACGCATATACCAAAACCATAAGGCAAATGATTGGAACCGCCTTGAAGTCAGCGCGCGCGGCTCCCATTTTAAATTCTTTATCAACGGGGAAATGATCTATGAAATGGATGATGACCGGCGAGAATCTGGCAGTTTGGCTTTGGCGATAGAACTGAATGAAAAAGCGCCGGTCACAATTTGGTTCGATAACTTTGGACTACAACATCGCTAGAACAGGCTTATCACCCACACGATCACCGGCGCGACCAACAACCCCGGCAGCATATTCCCCACGCGTATCTTCTTGATCTCCAGCAAACTGCTGATCGCCAGCCCGATCAAAATGACGCCGCCTGTGGCGGTCAATTCGTTCATCATGGAAGGGGTGACGATCGCATTCAGTTGCGCGGCAAGCAGGCTGATCCCGCCCTGATAGACCAAAATCACGATCGTCGAGAACAGAACCCCCACTCCCAGCGTGGACGCGAACGCCAGCGACGCGAACCCATCCAACACGGACTTGACCGCCAGCAGGTTGTAATCGCCGGTCAAACCGTCCTGGATCGAGCCCAATATCGTCATCGGTCCCACGCAGAACAACAGCGAGGCGGTCAGAAATCCGCGCACGAATTTGTTCGAGCCGTCATCATCTGCTTTGGAAAAGCGTTGTTCGAGATATTTCCCCAAATTCTGCAAACCATCTTCGATCCGCCACCACTCGCCGAGCAAAGTTCCGATCAATAAAGAACCCAAGACGATCAATGGATTTTCCGTCTTCAGGAACATCTGCAGCCCCATCGCGGCGGTGAAGAGACCCATCCCCGCGATGACGGTCGCTTTCAATTTATCCGGGATGCGCGCGCCGAAGAGCAAGCCGATCATGCCGCCGATGAGGACGGTGGCGATGTTGAGGAATGTGCCTGTCATATAATCAATTCAGAAAAGAATTTACCGCGAAGATCGCCAGGTCCGCCAGGAAAACCTTTTAAAAAACTCGCGCACTTTGCGTGCTTCGCGGTTATGAATCTATTTCTTCGCCAACGTCGTCTTATGCCCCGCAGCTTCGTTCTCCAGCAACTCCAACACAAAACACAACGACGACAAACGATTCAAATACCTTTGCAGGTCGGGGTTCGAGAGTCCGTCCGTGTCGAACATTTCCACCACGCGGCGTTCGGCGCGACGAATGACCGCGCGCGCCAGCGACAACGCCGCGCCCGCCAGCGAATCGCCGGGCAAAATAAACTCTTTCGGCATCTCCACGACCTTCGACAATTCGTCCGTTTGTTCTTCGAGCCATTTGACGCGCGCATCGTCAATGAAACGGAACTTCTCCGCGTTCTCCGGCGTGGCAGCCACCTCCGCCATCAGTTTGTACAGGTCCCGTTGCGCCTCGATCAGGATGGGGCCCGAGCGTGGATCCAGACATTGAGCGCGCGCCAGCCCGAGGGCGGCGGTCGATTCGTCCAATGTCCCCACGGCTTCGATGCGCGCGTCGTATTTCATCACGCGTCCCTCGCCCAACAGATTCGTCGTCCCGTCATCGCCTTTTGCAGTATAGAAAGTCATGCGGGCATTATAACGCTTTCAGCGGACGCCACAGGTATAATCGGCGAATGCTCAGCCAGTATCACATCGAGATCATGCTCGCTTCGCTCGGCGACCGTTTCAGTCCGCGCGCCCTGTCCGTCATCATTCAGGCGAACGTGGATCAGGACCGCATCGCAGGGCAGTTCGGTCACGACGAATATCATTTCGACAACAACGCCTTCGACAAATCCTACGCGTACATCGAGAAGCAACGCGCCCTTGTGGTCTCGTCTTTGACTTCAGGCGACGCAAATTCTGCATGGCAAGCCTTTGGGAGACTTCTTCACACCGCGCAGGATTTCTACGCCCACAGCAATTACATCGCCTTGTGGCTTTCCCGCTTCGATGAGCAGGCGCTTCCCCCTCCGCCCGAAGTTGACGCAATGGACCCAAGCCTTCTCGACAGCCCGGACCTGCGCTCCGGCAAAGTGTATTACCCGTTCGAGTTGTTGTACTTCGTCAGGAGGCTCCGCCCGCTCGTCCTGCGTTTCCTTCCCCGCGACTCGCACGCCTGGATGAACCTCGACTCGCCCGAACAGGGCTTCGAATTCGACTACGCAATCCAAGCCGCCATCCGACGGACGATCATCGAGTTCGAGAAAACGACCGAAGGATTTTCCGAGGAGATGTGCCGGGTGTTCTTGGACAGGGCAGCAGGAAAACAGATACCCAGGTAGATAAGCGCACAGGCATGGAGGTCGCTGCGATTCGCCGCGCGCCGGTTTCTCTGATTACCCGTCTGCACGCTACAACTTCTCCATCTCATTTATCACGAAGATCGGCGACGTCCCGTTCGATGAAAAACATTCCTACGTGAACACGCTGTTTGCGTTCAAACCCGGCGACCGGATCACTTTGACCGTCATGCGCGATGGAAAAAGAGACGCAATTACAGATCACCTTGGGGGAGGCGAAGCACGGATAGGCAGATACACAGGTAACAGGTACGCAAGGAAAAGCGCAGATGCCATGACAACATCTGCACTTTTGAGGTGGGAGATTCGCTCCATACGTCGAGAATTCCCTAATTCTCCAATCTCTAATCCCCAGCCTCTACTCCCTGAATATCCTCACGTGCCTCCTCGGTTCCTTGCCATACGAATGTGAAACCAACTCCGCCTGGCGCGCCATTTCGTGCTGGAGCCTTCGCACAAGTGATGGACCGGGCGGCAGATCCACCCAGCGTTCGCCATTCAACACTGCGGCAATGGCGCGCTGCGTTTCACTACGGATGTCTTCCATGTTGTCGTGCAGGGGCGCGGCGCTCAGGTTATACAGGTCGCCGAGGAACTGCTCCACCTGCGCCACGGTGTTGGCGCGCAAAACGTAAATCGGCATGCCGCGCTGTTCGGCTTCGATCACGGTCTGCTGGCGGTTGCGGTAATACGTCCGCAGGGTCACGAGCGCGTCGGCTTCGGACACGTCTCGCACGATAATGGCAGGCACGCCGAGTCGTTTTGCGGCTTGCTGCAATCTGTTGCGCGCCACGCCGTACGGATACACGCGCACGGTCTGGAGCGCCGCGCCGACCGAAGGCGGGATCGGCTTGGAGGTGGGAATCGGCTCCTCGATAACGGGAGCAGGCGTCCGCCCGCGGCGAGGCGTTTTCGTCTCCTTCGCATCCACGCGTGACGAGGAAACTGCTTCCGCTTTCTCGATCTTGATCCTGCCCTTTTCATCGCGCGTGCGGATCTCAGGAGGCAATGGATACCCGCGCAGAAGCGCATCCACAGACGCCATGATGTCGAGGTGAACGGTGAAGCGATCGCGGTTTTGGATTTCGATGAGGACATCGAAGGTGGGCGGAGCGCGTCGTTCGAGGACCGTTTTCTGGGTGCCGCGTCGACGCGCTTCCTCGTCCGATAGCGTGACCGCTTCGATGCCGCCGACGAGGTCGCTGAGCGTCGGGTTGAGAAGCAGGTTATCGAGCGTCTGACCGTGCGCGGTGCCGATGAGTTGGACGCCGCGTTCGGCGATGGTGCGCGCCGCGAGGGCTTCGAGTTCGCGCCCGATCTCGTCAATGACGATGACTTCGGGGTTGTGGTTCTCGACCGCCTCGATCATCACCTCGTGTTGAAGCATCGGCTCACGCACCTGCATTCTGCGCGCCTTGCCGACGGCTGGATGAGGCACATCCCCGTCGCCGCCGATCTCGTTGGAGGTATCCACGATGACGACGCGTTTGTTTTCCGCGAGGATGCGCGCGGCTTCGCGGAGCAGCGTGGTTTTGCCCACGCCCGGGCGACCGAGAATCAGCACGGACTTGCCCGATTCGATCATGTCCTGGATGATGTCCACCGTGCCGTAGACCGCGCGCCCGACGCGCAATGTCAACCCGACGATGTGCCCGCGTCGGTTGCGTATGGCGGAGATGCGATGAAGCGTGCGCTCGATGCCGGCGCGGTTATCGGCGTCGAACTCGCCTGTACGTTCGTCCACGTAATCAATCTCGGCGCGCGTGACCTCGGTCTCGCGCAGGTTGATCTCGCGGTCCACAAAACGGACGGTGGGGATGCGCCCCAAATCCAAAATGATCTCGAGCAGGTTCTCGGTGTCGTCCGCTTTTTCCACCGCGTGGCGGACGTCGAGCGGGAGGACATCGAGAAGGGCGTCGAGGTCGTCGGTTATTTTGAGTTGTTGGGTCATAGGGTGGTAAGTGGTTGGTAATTGGAGACTTAGATATTTGCGCCGCCGAAGGTCCCTTGTCTGTGCGGCTCACGAGGGATTGGATGCGGTTTTACCATCGAGAAGTCAGATCCTGGTCTGATGAAGCCGGGCGCTGCTTCTATTATACGAGGAACAGGCTTTCCGCGCATTGGAAAGGGATTGTAAACGCGGGATTACTTCTTCCCATCCACCCTGCCCACCCGCGAAGGCTGGACGCTTACAAACCCCATGGCGCCCCCTCTTTTCCGCGAAAACTATACGCCATGATTCACTCTTGCCTATTTTTCCGCTCGTTCAGCCATTTCTCCAACGATGATCGACTCTCTCCGCTATGACGCCCTGCCAGCAAGCCTTCGACGCCAATATGTTCATCCAAATCAGGAAATTCAATGGCATAGCCATCGCCGAGCAGTTGCCAGTTTTGCCGCTCAGCGGGACTGGCATACATCAGGCGCGGATACCACGCCAGAGGCACGATAATGCGGCGACCATCGGTCAGGTCAACCATTAGATCATCCTCGGTTACAGTGACGTTAACCGCAATCGGTTCGGTTTCAAGCGCCAAAGTAGTCATGCCATGCCTCCAAAAACATTTTCTCGTGTCTGGTCACAAGCCGGGCAATCTCATTCAATTCGTGACCTGCAAATCCCCGATTCTTTGCAAGCGCAACAGGTGAGAGCCAAAACTTTGCAATACGTCGTTCATGCTTGACGTGAATGTGAGCAGGCTCGCCTTTGTCGGAACTGAAAAAGATGAAAGCGTATTGGCCTTCCCAATGAATAGTTGGCATGGCGCTCTGCTCACGTTTATTGTAACACGCTGTTACTTCTTCCCATCCACCCTGCCCACCCGCGAAGGCTGGACGCTCACCCCCGCGGGTTGGGCGGATCGCGCCACTGCCGTATCTTTTATCAAA
>JAANMU010001990.1_pt1 | contig 16544 bp, 13 predicted proteins | sample 7279701 | NCBI WGS metagenome assembly JAANMU01 (sample SAMN14094539, study PRJNA606508) | bioreactor metagenome | isolation source: A lab-scale SPAN reactor treating ammonium-rich wastewater day 57 | place: Ireland: Galway | collected 2017-03-13 | reverse complement strand
GACGTCTCCAGCCCCGGCACCGAAGGCACGCAGGACGGCACCTGGACGTAGATGTTGATAGGTGTCGTGGCCACCTCGTCGGCTAACATCTTCAGGCCCTTCAGCCCGAAGACGTTCGTGATCTCGTGCGGATCGACGAACATGCCGGTGGTGCCATGCGGGATGACCGCCCGCGCAAACTCGGTCGCGGTAATCATGGCCACTTCGATATGGGTGTGCGCGTCGAGCAGGCCCGGTACCAGATACTTTCCTCCGGCATCGATAACCTGCGTGTCCGGGCCGATGCAGCCACTGGCATCTGGCCCGCAGTAGGCGATGCGCGAGGCGACCACTGCCACATCGGTGCCGTCGATGATCTCGCCCGAATTGACGTTTACCCAACGCCCGTTGCGGATCACCAGATCGGCGGGCACACGGCCCATGGCCACATCCACCAGATCGGGGATTACCTCATGCCATGCGCGTCGCTGAAACATCACGTTCCCCCCTCCTCACCCGCATCCGGATGCAGGCCGCTGGACAAATGACGCCCCACCGCTGAGAGGCTCCCAACGGTGGGGCTGGAGAAATGGCACCACTGGGCGAGAGTGGACTCCGCCCGGTTGGACGGCATCCAGCCCAGACTTACACGGCTGCAGACGCCTGCCTCATGACATGGCGGGCCTCGATCATGTGACGGCCCAGGCCAAGCTCCTCAGGGTTGAACCCCTGCGCCAGCCCGATCAGCTGCGGCAGGTGCAGGATCGGCAGGCCGATCTTCTGGTTCAGTTCCTTTTCTGCGCGCGGCTGGTAGCCGTCAAGCACAGTATGGCACAGCGGGCATGGGGTTACCATCACGTCGGCGCCCTCGCCCTTGGCTTCGAGCATATGCCGCCCGCTCATCTGCAGGGCTGGCTTCTCGCGCACCATCAGCGCGTGAAAACCGCAGCACTTCGACGCGCCGCCATACTCGACTTCGGTGCCGCCCAGCGCCTCAATCAGCACGCCCAGCGAGCGCGGGTTGTAGGGGTCGTCACGGAAACCGTGCGCTTTGTCCGGGCGGATCAGGTGGCAGCCGTAGAAGGGGGCGATCCGCATGCCAGTGAGCGGGCGGGTCACGCTCTGGCGGATTGTGTCAAGCCCGATGTCGTCCAGAATGACGTACAGGAGGTGCTCAATCCGGACGGTCCCATCGTACTTCATCCCGATCTTCGCCAGCGCCTGGTTGACTTTTTCCCGCAGGGCTTCATCTTCCTGAAGGCGCTTGTTGTCACTATCCAGCTTGAGCTGACACGTGCTGCACACATCCACAATGACTTCTACGCCAGCCGCTTCGGCCATCGCCATCGTACGCGCGTTGATGACCAGCGAGAGGTTCTCATCCTCAACCTCCAGGCCGCCGCATTCACGCGAGCCGCAGCATGCCGCTTCGTCAAGGGTGACCCACTCGATCCCCAGGCGAGCGACCACCTTGCGGGTAGCGCCATCCAACTCCGTAGCACTCTTGAGCGCCGAACAACCAGGATAGTAAGCGTACTTCGGCATCGCTACTTTGCCTCCCAATCAATGTCGTTCACGGCCTCGGCCAGAGCGGTAAGCTCATCCTGCGACTTGAGCCTGTCCATCTTGAACAGCCCCTTCAGAACCTTGGCCGGCGACAGCCTTCCGCGAAGCCACAACCGAATGGCAAAGGGCACCTCGCTCAGCACTCCCAGACCTTTTGAGCGCACAAGGAGCGTCGAAGGGTTCACAAGGCCCTGTTCCAACGTTAAGTCTCGATACACACGATTATGGTGCGCGATGTCCCCTACGCCTTGCTCCACAATGGATTTGCGAAGCCCGTCAATCGCCCATTCCAGCACGGGGATCTTGGTTGGGCAGCCCTGCGTGCATTCATAGCAGGAGACGCAATTCGCAATCCCGCCTATTTCCATGGCGGTCTTTGCGCGCCGACCATTGGCCTGGTCGCGTGGGTCGAGCGCCCAGCGGGCCAACTGCACCAGTGGGGCGGGGCCGACGAACTCTGGGCCATAGGCAGGGCACACTGAGACGCAGATCATGCACTCGATGCAGTGCGCCATCTTGGCCGGGTGTACCATCTCCACGTTGGTGAGCGATTCGGGGAAGCCAGAATATGGTTCGTCCCCCCGGTCCAGGAACGGATCGATAGCCAGCAAGTTGTTGACGTATTGGGTGCGGTCAATGACCAGGTCTCGAACCACCGGGAACTGATCCAGCGGCTCGATGATCATCTCTGGTTCCACCGGCTCCCAGCAGCCCAGCATGGGGCGGCCATTAACCTTCATGGCGCACATGCCGCACTTCTTCACCCCGCAGAACCACTGGTAGGCCAGACTTTCGCCCAGCTCCTCGACGATGTAATCCAGCGCCTCCAGAACACGCATCTCTTTGGTGTACGGTACGCTATAGGTCTTGAAGTAGGGTTCCTTATCGCGGCTGGGGTCGTACTTCTGGACCGTTACCTTAACAGGGTCGCCAATCTGAAGAGTTGTCATAGGGTCATCGTCCTTGTGGGTTATCCGCCAGGCAGGATTAGTAATCTACGTCGAAGAAACTGGCTACGTTCTCTTTGGGGCGCACATAGGGCAGGTCGACTGGCTCGGTTTCAATACGCAGCTCCCCATTTGCGTCCTTGCGAGACGTTACGTGCACCAGCCAGTTCTCGTTGTCTGTGTTGGGGTAATCCTCACGGTAGAACGCGCCCCGGCTTTCCTTGCGGAACAGGCACATCTGCACTTCCAGCTTGAGGGCCTCCAACATGTCCACTGCGTCGAGCGCGTCCACCCAGTCGTAGTTGTACCGCGTTGTGTCGGTCTGCAGGCGCATGCGTGGCAGCTCTTCTTCCTCGATGCGAAGCAAGCCGTCCAGCGCCTCCTGCATGGATTGCTCTGTCTTGATATAGTTGTGCTTCTCCCACATCACCCGGCGAATGCTCTTCTTCACCTGGCCGGGCAGCAGCCCTTGGGCTGGTTCTGTCCGGAACAGCCCATGCACACGCGCCTCCTCAGCCGCCACTTGTTCCTCATTCAACGGCTTGAGGAACGGCATGGAGCGCACCCTTTCGGCTGCGGTGCGTACCGCCACGATGCCATCCCAGGTTACGTTCGGGAGGCCACCGGTTACGAGCGAGCCCACCGAGCCTGCAATCAGCAGGCCGGGCATATCGGACTCCATCGTCTTGCCGTTAGCGTAGACCCCACCCACGTTCATGTGCCAGGTGATGCCGTTTTCCATCATCTCGGTCTTGAGATCGACCCCGATCTTGTTCATGAACTGAGCCTGATAGAACCACTTGTCAATCACCTTTGGCTCGACGTGCCGGTAGTTGCTGTAATAGCCTCCATCGACTTGCGCCTTGCCTGCCGTCACTTGTTTTATCAGGTACTTGAGCTGCATGATGTAGGGCACCGGGTTGTCGCCCATCCAGTTGCTGTCGTAGAACATCTCGCCTTCTTGGTTGAACAACTGGCTGCGGTGTTCGGTGCCAGGCATCGGGTTGGGATACAGATGCAGGCGCATCCAGGTGGCCGGGTAAGCCACATCAGAGGCGTGATACCACTGCATCTCGATATTGCGGAGGCGACAGCCCGCCTCGTAGGCCATCACCCACCCGCTGGCCGAGCCATCGCGCGTGCCGGTTGCCCGCTCAGACAGGTAGTTAGAGTGGCCAGTAGCCAGGATCACCACCTTAGCGCGGATGATGTAGAATTTGCCATTGACGAAATCGAGCGCCGCTGCCCCCACCACCTCGCCATCGTTCGTCAGCAGCCGGGTGACGGTCGTCTCCTCAAACACCTGGATCTCTTTTCTGGCCAGGATCAGCTTTCGATACAGGTCCATGATCAAGGTGCCGGACATGCCCATCTGCACCAGCCAGGCTGAGGTACGGCGCGGGTGGTCGCTGACGATGGTCCCGTGGTCATCACGGAGGACGTACATGCCGTGACGTTCTAGCCAGGGGTAAAATTCCGTCAGGGTAAATATCTGGGCGTCTCTGAGGTATTCCTGATCTCCCAGGTAATGGGTGTACTTCGCCTGGAAGTCCATGCTGCGCCTGATGCGCTCTTCAAGCGGGTACTCCTCGGCCTTTCCGTCCTCATCCTCGGGCGCAGCGTAGTAGTTGAGGTTGCCCGCAAAGATCGAACAGCCACTCTTGCCCAGCAACCCCTTCACGACCATTATTGTCTTGAGGCCTTCTTCGCTGGCACTCAGGGCAGACCGTGCCCCGGCCAGTCCTCCGCCGATGACCAACACGTCTGTCTCTAGACGTATCGTTTGGCTCATGAAACATCTCCTTCGTTAATCAACCTGAGCGTCTCTAAGTTTCAATTGCAGTGGCATGGATTCTCGACTCCCGGGATTGGCCGAAGGAGTCGGCGATCTTCGGTATGCGGCAGGACTCTTTTACAGTATGAAAAGAAGAGTTCGGATGCTTCTCATCTTGTTCTCACCTGTTTCACCAGAAGTGCTCCGAAGACTCTTGTGGTGAAATACGGCAGGTGCGAGGCTCAATGTGATGGGTGTCTGGACACGCAACAAATGTGGAAATTAATTCTACTAGACAGAATTGACAATACTATACTACAATAGGATCAAAGGTGAGAAAAGTCAAGCTATTCCATTTTATGGAGTATGTTTTCATCTGGTAGAAAACAGTGTCATCTGAATCAGGTTCCAAGATAGTTCGAGCCGTCGGTCGCGCTCTTGATTTGCTTGAGCTTCTGGCCGAATTCCAGCACGGTGCTACACTGTCGAGCTTGTGCGACGGTGCCCACCTCAATGGCTCAACCACCCATCGCCTGTTGGCTACCCTGGCAGCGCGGGGATACGTCCGCCAGGATCCGGCGACCAAGAAATATCTTCTCGGGCCACAAACCCTTCACCTGGGACAGGCGGGGCTGGCGCAGTTTGACCTTCGCAACATCGCCCATCCCCATCTCCGGAAATTGGCGCACGAGGCAAACGAACTGGCAAATCTCGTTCTGCTGTCAGAAACGCATGCGGTCTACATGGCGCAGGTTCAGGCCGGACAGCGCACGGTTCAGATGTTCACGCAGCTGGGTGCACGTGTTCCGCTTCATTGCACGGGAGTAGGCAAAGCGATACTTGCCTTCCTGCCTGAGGATGAAGTGGAACATCTGTTGGCTTCTGAAAACCTGAAAGCCTATACCCCGTACACCATCACCAACGTCTTTCTGTTGCGGGAGGAGTTGGAGAAGATACGCCAGCACGGTTATGCCGTCGACAACGAGGAGCGAGAGATAGGGGTGCGCTGTATCGCAGCCCCAGTTTTCCAGGCACGTGGCCGCGTGCTGGCCGCTGTCAGCCTGTCCGGCCCCGCCGGTCGCATCAACCCTGATCGTGACGAGGAGCTGGGCCAGCTGGTTCAGCACGCCGCCGAACGGATATCCAGCGAATTAGGCTACCAGGGCAATCACAGGCAGACTCCTGAAGCTCACACGAAAGGCTGATTACGCATGGCAGTGGATGACATTGGCCCCCTCCGGATTAGCGATCGCTACCTGCACGGCCCAGGGCCGAGTAGCGTGTATCCTTCAGTTCTTGAAGCGCTGGGCACGCCCCTGCTGGGCCACCTCGACCCGGAATTTCTCAATGTGATGGAAGAGGTAAAGGTTTTCCTGCGCTATGTCTTCGAGACTGAGAATGAATTCACGCTCCCCATCTCGGGTACCGGCAGCGCAGGTATGGAAGCGGCGCTGTTCAACGTCATTGAACCGGGCGACAACGTGCTGATCTGTACGAACGGCTACTTTGGAACGCGCATGGCTGAGATGGTGCGGCGCTGCGGCGGCGTTCTCAACGAAATCACCGTCCCCTGGGGGACAATCATCGATCCGGACGACGTGGCCGCCGCGCTACAGGACACACGCGCCAAGGTAGTCGGCATCGTCCAGGCCGAGACATCTACCGGGGTGCTCCAGCCGCTAGATGACATCTCGCGGATTGTTCACGAGCAGGGCGCGCTGCTCCTGGTTGATGCCGTCACCTCGTTGGGCGGCGTGCCAGTTGAGGTCGACAAGCATCAGATAGACGTATGCTACAGCGGCACTCAGAAGTGCCTCAGTTGCCCACCCGGCCTTGCGCCAATCACCTTCAGCCCAACCGCTATGGATACCGTCAAGCAGCGCAAGAGCGTTGTCCAGAGCTGGTATCTTGACCTCGGACTGCTGATGAGCTACTGGGGACAGGAGCGGGTTTATCACCACACTGCGCCTATCTCGATGAACTACGCGCTGCACGAGGCGCTTTATCTGATCGCTCAGGAAGGGCTGGAGGCGTGCTACGCACGCCACCGGCAGAACCAGCAGGCGCTCATCGCTGGCCTGGAGGCCATGGGTCTTGCGCCGCTGGTTGCCCCCGAATACCGGCTGCCCAGCCTGACAACCGTCCGCATCCCGGAAGGCGTCGACGAGGCTGCCGTGCGGTCACACCTGCTGCACAGGCACAAGATCGAGATTGGCAGCGGCCTGGGCGAGCTGAAGGGCCAGGTCTGGCGGATTGGATTGATGGGGTATTCCTCACGGCGTGAAGCACTTGAAAGGCTGTTGGGCGCAATCGAAGATGCGCTGTGCCAGCAGGCATTCCCGCTCAAGCGCGGTGAAGCCCTGTCTGCCATGAGTGGAGTCTACGCGGCAGCCCGGTAATAAAGAGGCGCATGTCGCGTTTGCATGTGTGAATACCTGAGGGGAATGTCTTGAGTGTCTCGTACACGAAAGGAGGTCAGGCTTACAGAACAATAAACGTCAGGATGAATGACCTGTTGGTTTGCAGTGTTGGCTCTCGCGTAACTACGGAGGGATGAAGAAAGATGCGAAAGATGCGTTACGGCCTAGGTCTACTGATGGTGCTGGCCCTGATTCTGGTCGCTTGCCAACCGGCAGCAACCCCCGAGCCAGCTGCCCCTGAACCAGCGGCTCCTGAAGAGGCCGCGCCCGAACCGGCTGCCCCTGAGGAAGAAGCTGCTCCTGAGGAGGAGGCTGCCCCTGAGGAAGAAGGGCCTGTCGTAAGCGACTACAGTGGCGATCTGGTCATTTCGACCTGGGGTGGCACGACGGAAGAGTGGATTCGCGCGCACGTCGAGCCCGAATTCGCCAAGCTCTACCCCAATGTCACCTTGGTTTATGACGTGGGCGGCATGAGCGACCGTTACAACAAGCTGCTGGCCCAGAAGGATTCGCCCGAATTCGACCTGTTCCTCTCGACCAATGAGTCGCTCTTCTCCGCCATCGCGGAAGGGCTGGTCGTCCCCGTCAACCGGGATAACATCCCGAACATGGACTTCCTGCACGACTGGGCTCTCCCCGCACCTGATTACGGAGCGGCATACTCTGGCATCGTGTTTGGGCTGGGCTACAACCCCGACTTCTTCGGCGATGATCCGCCTACCGGTTGGAACGATCTGTGGCGGCCCGAAGTGCAGGGGCTGACCAACGTGCCAGCCATCGGCCACAGCATGATGCCGCAGTTCATCGCCACCGCCGCCGAGCTGAACGGCGGCAGCTTCCCCGACGACCTGGAGCCCGGCTTCGAATACCTGGCCGAGCTGCGCCCCGGCGCACAGACCTTCTTCTACACCGGCTGGAACGCGCAGTTTGATGCGGGTGACGTCGTTCTGGCTGCCGACTTCGACTACTACATCAACGGCATGGCAGACGTTGGTTCCAACATCGTCTGGCTGATGCCAGAAGAAGGTGGCTGGCTCTCGACGCAGCACTTGTCAGTCGTGGCGGGCACTGAGAACCAGGAGATGGTCGAGGCGCTCATCAACGTGATGCTCAGCCCCGAAGTTCAGCAGTCGGTGGCCGAGGATCTGCTGAACGCGCCTGCACGCGCAGACGTGGTGGTGTCAGCTGAACTGGGCGAAAGGCTGGCCCTGTATGGCGACAGCCTCGCGCAAGTCAGGTGGTTGGATGACGAATATTCGGCAGCGATGCGTCCTGTGTGGACCGAGATGATGAACGAGCTGGTTGCCCCAGCGTGGGGCCAGTAACCCTTCCTACGCCTCCGGCTCCGGCTGCTCAACGCGAGCAGCCGGAGCCTCTCCACGATGCTTGTGCAAGAATACGGCACGATGGTATTCTTGCTTAGCACAGCCCAACTTGCTGAACTTCCATACAGGTCAATCCATTCAAGTATTCATGAGGCTTCGCAAACTACAGAAGAATAACTATGAGCCAAGCTGAGTTGACGACAGATTTCCACATTCGTTCGGGTTTGGAAGGAGAGAAACGCCGCGCGAGAAGGCGGGCGCTCAACGTTTTGCTCCCACTCTTGCCTGCAAGTCTGTTTTTTGCAATCTTCCTGATTGCCCCGCTTGGGGTAGTCGGGTATTACAGCTTGCAGCCCGGCGTGCTGACGAGCGACGCAGAGAGTCTGTCGCTCGCCAACTACGCGTACTATCTGGCGCGGCCACATTACGTGGCCGTGATCACACGCACACTGGAATTCGCCCTGGCGACGACGGTGATAAGCGTGCTCGTCGGGTATGGCGCATCGCTTGTGCTGCGCAAGGTTTCGGAAACGATTGGCAGCACCGCCATCCTGATCCTCGCCTTCCCTATCCTGGCCGGGCCCATCGTGACTGTCATGGGGTGGATGATCATGTTCACCAGTGGCGGTGTCGTCGGGCGCAGCATTGCGTTTGTGCGCAGCATCCTGGGCATGCCCGAAGTCTCGACCAGGCTGATCGGCAGTGATATCGCCGTCATTACCGGCATGATTCACTTCAACCTGGCGTTTGTCATCCTCAACCTGCTCAATGTGATGCTGAAGATCGACCCCACCCTGGAAGAGGCTGCCATGAATCTGGGGGCCAACCGTTGGCAGGTGTTCCGCCAGGTGATCTTGCCGTTGAGCATGCCTGGCCTGCTGTCAGCCTCGTTGATCTCTTTTGCGCTGGCAATGAACGCCTTCGTCACCCCGATCTACCTCGGCAATCCCTCGCGGCTGGTGCTGACGACCCAGATCGCGCAGTTCATGCGGACCGCCTACAACTGGCAGATGGCGTCGGCGACAAGCGTCATCCTGCTGTGGATTTCGCTGGCGATCATCCTCGTCTACAACCATATTGTCAGCCGCACCATTCGGACGTAGGGAGTTGATTTGGCCATGCAAAAACTGCGTTTCCGCCGCCGGATTGGTCCCACGCTGTCATTGTTCTACCTGGCATTGGTGTATCTGTTCCTGCTGGGGCCGATGATCATCGTCATCATCGCTTCGTTCAATTCGGCAGTTGCGTTCCCCAGTCCATTCGAGTCGTTCACCCTGCGCTGGTATGACACGCTGTTCAAGCGCGCCGAGTTCATGCGCTCGATATGGATCAGCACGCGAGTAGGGGTGGTCGCCGCAGGACTTGCGACTTTGCTCGGCATCCCGCTGTCGCTCATACTGGTGCGCCGGCAGTTCAAGGGGAAGGAAGCGGTCAACGCCTTCTTCCTGACGCCCCTGATCATCCCACAGGTCGCCGTTAGCATTGCGACGCTTCAGATGTTCTCGCTGCTGGGCCTGCGCCTGAGCGAGTCTGTGTTGATCTCCGCACACACCATCTTCGTAATGCCCTACATCATACGTGCGACGATGGCCAGCCTGTACTTTGTTGATCCGGCGGTTGAAGAGGCCGCCATGAACCTGGGCGCGACCCGGATCCAAACCTTTATCTATATCACCGTGCCTATCATACGCGCCGGGATCACAGCCGGGTTTATTCTGGCTTTCGTGATCTCCTTCATCAACGTGCCGCTGTCGCTCTTCCTCACTTCGCCGGCCATCACCACCCTCCCCATCCGGGTATTTGCGCACATGGAGTCGCGGCTCGATCCTATCATCGCCGCCGTTGGAGGCGCGACGATCATTGGGGTAATTATCATCATGCTCTTCCTGGAAAAGGTCCTGAAAGTCCGGTTAGTTCTCTAGGCGCCACCACCTTCTACCCTTGATCCCATTCCTTAGGCTTGTCAGGAAAGTGGAATGCCATGTCTTCTATGCTTGCTCTGGTCAATGTCAACAAGTTCTTCAAGGACTTCCACGCTGTCAAAGATGTGTCACTTGAGGTTGAACAGGGTGAGTTCATCTCTCTGCTTGGCCCCAGCGGATGCGGGAAGACAACCACCCTGCGCATGATCGCAGGCTTTGCAGATGCCAGCAGCGGGTCGATATATCTGGGCGGACGTAACGTGACATTTGACCCGCCATTCCGCCGCAACACAGGCATGGTCTTTCAGAGTTACGCGCTGTTCCCGCACATGTCGGTTGAGCAGAATATTGCGTTTGGGCTGCGGATGCGCAAGGTGGACAAGGCAGAGATTCCTGAGCGCATCCAGCGTGTGCTTGGCCTGATCCACCTTGAGGGGTATGAGAAGCGGATGCCCCGCGAGTTGAGCGGTGGGCAGCAGCAGCGTGTCGCCCTGGCCCGTGCGCTGGCTATCGAACCGGAAGTGCTTCTGCTTGACGAGCCGCTGAGCAATCTCGACGCCAAACTGCGCGAAGGCATGCGGATCGAGATCAAGCGCATCCAGCAAGAGGTAGGCATCACCACAGTATTTGTCACCCACGACCAGGAAGAGGCGTTGGTGCTCTCCGACCGCATATTTGTCATGAATGAGGGGCGCGTCGTGGAAGAAGGCGCCCCAATGGACATCTACTCGCGTCCCAGCAGCGCATTTGCCGGGTTGTTCATCGGCCATTCCAACACGCTGCGCGGGATTGTTGCCGCTTCCGAAGGGCAGCACCTGGTGATCAAGTGCGGCGAGGATCTCACCTTCCGCAGCGCCCACACCCCTAACCTATCTGATTTCAGCCAGGGCGAGGAAGTGCTGGCGCTGGTTCGCCAGGAGCGCATGCGCTTACATACGGACACCAACGGCCATGCTGACCCGTCAGCCAATTCCATCACCGCAGAGGTTTCGCTTGTGACCTTCCTTGGCCCCATCATAGAGTACATCTGCATGGTTGGACACCAGGAGATCCGGGTGCGCCGCCCCAACGAGGGGAGCCTGCCCGCCGTGTCACCAGGCGAGAAAGTCCAGATCGAGTGGGACCCGGCTGACTGTGTAGTCGTAAAGGCCTGAAGCCATGACCCAGCGCCCACCAGGCCCTCCACGCGCGATCGATCTGCTCATCTCAGGCGGCTTTGTGCTGCCCATGGACGCAGCAGGAACGTCTTACTATCCAGGGTCGGTTGCTGTCGCTCAGGGGAAGATACTGGATGTAGGCCCCAGCGACGAACTGGATGCGAGATTTGCCCCACGAGAAAGGCTGGATGCTCGCAACCACGTGGTAATGCCTGGCCTGGTCAATATCCACGGTCACGCGTCGAACAGCCTCATCCGTGGGCTGGGCAGGGAACTCCCCCTCCACGATTGGCTGGAGAGAGTGTGCTGGCCCTGCATGTCGAGCGCCGGTGACGACGACCTGTTCAACGGGGTCTTGCTGAGCTGCCTTGAGATGCTTCTTAACGGCGTCACGACCTTTGCCGATATGTGGCCGGGCGTAGGACTTGCCGCCGAGGCAGTCAAGATCAGCGGGCTGCGTGCGATGCTCGCGCACAATATCAAAGACTTCGATGACCCGGTCCGGGGGGAGCAGGAACTGACCATCGCCATCGATGCCTGGCGGCAATGGCATGGCTACGCCGACGGGCGCGTCATGGTCGGCATTGCGCCGCACTCGGTGTATACCTGCCGGAAAGAGTTGCTTGCCGAATGCGCTGAGGTTGCCCGCGCTGACGATATGCACATACAGACGCACGCCAGCGAAACCCTCCACGAAGTCGAGCTGTCACGAGCGCGGCATGGATGCACCCCTGTTCAGTTGATGGCCGAAGTGGGCCTGCTTGGGCCGCAGACTGTGGTGGCCCATGCGGTGCACGTCGATGCTGAGGACATGCGGCTCCTGAAGGACTCCCACTCGTCGGTGGCGCACAATATCGCCAGCAATCTCATCCTCGCCTCCGGCGTTGCGCCAGTACACGACTACCTGGAACAGGGCGTGATAGTCGGTTTGGGAACAGACGGGGCGGGCAGCAATGACGGGCTGGACTTGCTGCGCGATATCAGGCTGGCGGCCCTGACCCAGAAGGGGAGGACTGGCAACACTGCCAGCTTGCCAGCCCAGACGGCCTTGGCGATGGTCACGCGGCATGGTGCCCAGGCGCTCGGTATCGAAGAGCGCGTCGGCACGCTGGAGGCCGGCAAGCAGGCGGACATCATCCTGCTGGATTTTGACAAACCACGCTTCACCCCGAAGCACTTTGACTACCCTCCCAATATCATGTCGCACCTCGTGAACTGCGCGGCAGGTTCGGACGTGAGCACGGTCATCGTGGATGGCCATGTTCTGGTTTCGGAAGGACAGCCGGTTTTCCTGGATGCCAGGATAATCCAGGAAAAAGCGCAACAGAGTAGTGCTAAGGTGCGCCGTGCTGCAGATATCCCGTAGTGTGCAAGAATTGGTCTGGTAGAGCCTGCGGCGCGCTCCGCGCCGGACATGGCTCACTCCGGTAACATTATCAATTGAGTGAACCATACCCCTTCGGCAACATTTTGCGTGAATGAATGCGAGTATTTGACAAGAAGACCGCATTGCTTATAATCATGCCCAGCGAAGACGTTAAAACAACAGAGATCGTTATGACGAACCCCTGTAGCTTCATTTGCCCAAATACTCAAGACAGCCAGTCTCTAGCCCTCTGGGCGATGATGGCTATGCTTTGCGTGGACATATCTGGGCGGCAGCTGCGGAGGAAAGAGTGTAACTGAACTCAACAGACCAAGAGCATGAAGAACGCGGGCTGCCAGCAAACGGCAGCCCGTTTTTCTTGTCGCCGAATTCCAGTTTGAAGCATGGAGGAACAGACAATGCCGATCAAGATCCCCGACCAGCTTCCGGCGAAGCGGATCCTGCAAAGCGAGAACATTTTCGTAATGGGAGAAGAACGCGCCGACCACCAAGATATTCGTCCGTTAAAGATCGCCATTCTCAATCTGATGCCGACAAAGATAACGATAGAGACACAATTGTTGCGCCTCCTGGGCAATACGCCCTTGCAGGTGGAGATCACTCTCGTTCGGATCAACTCGCATACAAGTAAGAACACTTCCAAAGAACATCTGACAACATTCTACTCCACCTACGATCAGATACGGGATCAGCTGTTCGATGCGTTGATTATCACAGGCGCTCCTGTAGAGCATATGCCTTTCGAGGAAGTTGGTTATTGGGAAGAATTGAAGGAAATAATGGACTGGGGCTTTGGGCATGTATTTGCCCTGCTGTATATCTGCTGGGGAGCTCAAGCAGCGCTTTACCACCAGTTCAACATCCCAAAGAAACCGTTGAATGCCAAGCAGTTTGGCGTCTTTCCCCATCGCGTTGTTGAGAAGAATGAAAAGCTGCTGTGCGGATTTGATGATGTCTTCTATGCGCCCCATTCGCGCCACACTGAGATCAGACGAGCAGATGTTGATAGAGTCCCACAACTCAAGGTCTTAGCCGAATCAGAAGAGGCCGGTGTGTACATAGTAGCCACACGCGATAACCGCCAGGTGTTTATCACGGGTCATTCAGAATATGATCCGCTGACGCTGAAGAACGAATATGATCGGGACGTTGCCGCTGGGCTGCCAATATCAATCCCGGTGAACTACTTCCCAGAAGACGACCCCCAACAAGCACCGGAAGTGCGCTGGCGTGGACACGCTCATCTGTTATTCGCCAATTGGATCAATTACTACGTCTACCAGGAAACGCCATATGACCTGGCACAATTTAAACGTTCTCGTAGCAACCATTCTCGACCCTTTGGCTTGAGCGCCATACCGCAGCAGAAATGAGGATGTGCGTATAACCAGCCCGGGTATCTATAGAGGGGGGGGTTCTCTCACGCCCCTACGCTAAGATTGACTCATGCTTCAAGAAAGGCAATTTCTCTCATGGCTACGATTGACACAGGAAGAAGATTTGGTTTTGCCACTCGCCAGCTTCACGCCGGTCAGCACCCTGATCCCGCCACGAATTCTCGCGCGGTGCCGATCTATCAGACCACATCGTATGTTTTCAACAGCACTGAGCATGCCGCCAACCTGTTCGCCTTAAAGGAATTCGGCAACATCTACACGCGCATCATGAATCCGACAAATGATGTCTTCGAGCAGCGCATCGCCGATCTCGAAGGCGGGGTGGGAGCCCTGGCGACCAGCTCGGGTCATGCAGCCCAATTCCAGGCCATTTTCACGTTAGCGGGTGCTGGCGATCACATCGTTTCCTCAGCCACCCTCTACGGCGGAACGTTCAACCAGTTTGCCTATTCTTTTCCTCGCCTGGGCATCGAGGTGACTCTGGTGGATCCCAGCGATCCGGAGAACTTCCGTCGCGCCATACGCCCAAACACCAAAGCCCTGTTTGGGGAGACGCTGGGAAACCCCCTGATCAATGTCTTTCCGTTTGAAGAGGTCGCAAGGATTGGGGAAGAATTCCAAATCCCGCTGGTCATCGACAATACCTTTGCTACCCCTTATCTGTTCCGCCCATTTGAGTGGGGGGCCAACATTGTCGTCCATTCCGCCACCAAGTTCATCGGGGGCCATGGAACTTCAATCGGGGGCGTGATCGTTGACGGCGGCAACTTCGAATGGAAAGACAACCCGCGATTCCCAAACTTCAATGCGCCGGATGACAGCTATCACGGCCTGGTATACAGCGATCTGGCGGCGGCAGGCCTTCCGCCGTTTATCATCAAAGCGCGTGTGCAGATACTGCGAGATTTCGGCGGTTGTCTATCACCTTTCAATTCATTTCTCTTCCTGCAGGGTCTCGAAACCCTGAGCCTGAGGATTGAACGGCATGTCTCCAACGCTCAAGAGGTGGCCGAGTTTCTCAGCAAACACCCCAAAGTGGCCTGGGTGGCTTACCCCGGTTTGAAATCCAACAAGGAATATGCCGCCGCTCAGAAGTACCTGCCCAAGGGGGCTGGAGCTATCCTCGGCTTTGGGATCAGGGGCGGGGCCCCTGCTGGGAAGAAATTCATCGAGAGTCTCGTGCTCTTCAGCCACTTAGCCAATGTTGGAGATGCCAAGAGTCTGGCGATCCACCCTGCGACCACAACCCACAGCCAACTGAACGAAGAGCAACAGGCCAGCGCGGGTGTCACCCCTGACTTCATACGCTTGAGCATTGGCATCGAAGATATCGAAGATATCCTGTGGGATCTCGATCAAGCTCTGCAGCAGGCGTAGCAGCAGGCTTACTTTGCCTCCAGAGCAGCTCCTGAAGGGGTGGACGCCAGCCGGGCTACCCGCCTGCGCTCAGCGCGGCGATCACTTCCCGCCCCATTTCCTCAGTACCCACCGCATTCTCGCCGGGGCCCGCCAGATCAGGGGTGCGGGCCCCCTGGCGGAGGGCCTCCTCCACAGCGCGTTCGATGGCTTCCGCTGCTTGCGCATTGCCCCACACGTGGCGGGTGAGCAGCGCTCCGCTCAGGATCGCGCCCAGCGGATTGGCGAGGCCCTTCCCCGCAATGTCGGGCGCGGAGCCGTGCACCGGTTCGGCAATAGCGAAGCGGTCCCCTATGCTCAGGGAGGGAGCCATCCCCAGCCCGCCTGCCAGTGCTGCCGCTACGTCGGAGAGGATATCGCCGTACAGGTTGGGGCAGAGCAGAAGCTGGTAGCGCGCCGGGCTGCGCACCAGATGGTAGGCTACAGCATCGACGAGTCCCTCATCAGTCTCCACCTTGGCGTACTCGGCTCCGACGGCGAGGCATACCTCTCGCCACAGGCCATCGCTTACCCGCAGCACGTTTGCTTTGTGGACGACCGTTACGCGGCGGCCCGACGCCGCAGCCAGCCGGTAGGCAACGCGAGCGATGCGCTCGCTCGCCCGCCCGGTAATCACCCGCTCGGTTATGGCGGCGTCGCCTTCTCGCCGCTCGCGCCCGGCGTACAGCCCCTCGGTGTTTTCCCGCACCACCAGGAGATCGAGGCCCTGCACCGGGGTCACGCCCGGCCAGGCGCGCGCCGGGCGGAGGTTGGCGTAGGCGTCAAGCGCCCGCCGAAGGGCAACGATAGGGCTGCGGTAGCCTTCCACCGGATAGGAGGGCGATGCTACCGCCCCGAACAGGACTGTCCCGCAGGCGCGCGCCGCCTCAAGCGTCGCGTCAGGCAGCGCCGTCCCCGTCCGCTCGAATGTCCCCCAGCCAGCTTCGGCGTCCACCACCTCAAGGCCGGGCAGCGCCGCCTGGAGCACCTTGACGGCAACCGGAATAACTTCCTGCCCAACCCCGTCGCCGGGGATGACGCACAGACGGCGTGATTCGCTCACCTTTGCAGCGCCTTCCTCAAGTGGGGGATCAGCCCGCCGTCGGCGAGGATGGCCTGCACGGACGGCGGGAATGGCGGGAACCCGAATGTGCCCGCCGGGGCACGTATCTCCCCTGCTGCCAGGTCAACCGTCACTGGCTGGCCCGGCTCGAGAGCAGCAACCGCCTCAGGGCAGGCGATGGCGGGCAGGCCGTTGTTGATGGCATTGCGGTA
>JAANMU010001980.1_pt1 | contig 16604 bp, 11 predicted proteins | sample 7279701 | NCBI WGS metagenome assembly JAANMU01 (sample SAMN14094539, study PRJNA606508) | bioreactor metagenome | isolation source: A lab-scale SPAN reactor treating ammonium-rich wastewater day 57 | place: Ireland: Galway | collected 2017-03-13 | reverse complement strand
ATAAACTCCGATGGATCGAGTTTGTCGAGATCAACCTTAACAAATTACACCAACTTATTCTGACCCTTTTTCAACTCTAAAGAGTCTTATCCACCTCAAATCGTCGAACGCGGCACACACCACGAGGAGTTGTCCGAAGGACGCTGGGAGGGTTATATTCGCAACTTTATGAAACACAATTCAGGGAAAAAGTGTTGTAAAATCAATCCATGCCACTCCCGCCCGTCACTCGTTATCGTTTAACGTCCCATGCCTTGCAGGAAATGGAGCGGCGCAATATCACCGAAGCGGAAGTAGCGCAAGTATTGGCGAACCCTGAACAATCCGAGATGATTCGTGACGGGCGCTCAGTTTATCAAGCGCGTATTGAACAGGGCGACCCGCCAAAAGAATATTTGCTACGCGTCTTTGTGGATATTGATGATACCCTGCCGAGCGTTGTTACTGTTTATCGAACCAGCAAGATTCGGAAATACTGGAGATAAAACCATGAAAGTCATTTACGACCGCGAGACTGATACCCTGACCGTCATTTTTGCCGAAACCCCCGTCGTCGAAAGCGACGAAGACAAGCCAGGCGTGATTTTGGACTACGACGAGAAGGGCAATCTCGTTTCCCTTGAAATTCTCGATGCCTCGCGCCGCGTAAGCGTGCCGAACAAAATCGAGTATCAGGTTTCGCCTATTGCAGGATAAGTTGATTCTGGTGATGGATCGGGGACAAATCGTCGAACACGGCGCGCACGAGGAGTTGCTCACATTGGGAGGGTTATATTCGCAACTTTATGAAACACAATTTAATAGGGAAAAAGTTTAAGTCCCACCCGTCCACACCTGCGGCGGGACTCCCTCCCTAAATCCATTGGATTGGGGAGGGCGGGGGAGGGGCATGAGACGCAGCTCAAGAGGGAAAGAGTGTGAAAACCTATCGTGGTGTCTTTACTATCTTATTCCAAAAACTGCTTCTTTTAATTCATCTTGCAATGCTTTATTGCGTGAATGCTTTGCATCTTCTACGCAGATTTTTGCTACTTCTCTGACTCTTTCATCAACGTGAAGAAGATAGGGTTCAAAGTTTTTTATCCATTCATCCCACATGTCTGATTCATTACCTGACCACGAGTTAATCTTCATATGTCCCCACCTCGTTGCATGAGCAATTTCCCTTGCACCGTATCCTGAGTTTAGCGCTGCTATCACTTTTGAAACCCATACATCAGTGGGTTTTCCATATAGAGGATCTAGATGTAAATGCTTCAAATCCTTATTTGCAAGGAGTTCTTGATAGAGTTCGATGTTTTCCCCAATCAATGGCGTTACTATTAGGTAGTCATTTGGAAACGGTGACATAGTTTTTAATAACGATTTGCGTTCTTCAAAATCTAATGAATTTGCAGCGATTCCAAATGCTCTTTCCAGCCTATAACCAGCAATCCGATCTTTGTTCTTGGCAGCTTCCCGAATTCGAGCAGATAGCCATGCTGAAGCCAGAGTGCGGCGTTTAACGAAAATTTCTCCCAGCAAATAATCTTCTTCAAGAAAATTTACTATTACGCGTTCCCATTGCTTCTCTAGCGACTTCCTCACCTGTTTTACAGGATTTTGCATCCACTCACCTTTGGCGGCTGCAAGAGCGATTTCAGGCTTATCATGTTTCAGAAGTCTTAAAACCTGCCTCTCAGGTATTTCTCCGCGCAAACATAAGACCTCAATCAACCCCTCCATCTTGTCTAAATTTGAATAAATTTCATCTAAAATCTTCTTTGGCATTTTGGGAGTAGTCAAAACTATTTGAATGACGTATGGTCTCAATCTAGGTTGATGTAACCATTGCCGAGTCTTACTAATCCAGCCCCGCTTTCTGTTTTCGATGACTCTCTTCACAAACGGCATGATAAGATCACCTACAACTCCTTCTGCTATTCCTGCTTCGATCCAAACATACTCTTTATCAACCAATTTAGAAAGCTCTAAACAAAATGAAGGAGTTAATCGTGGCCAAACATATCCAGCAAGTTGGGACTCACTTTCTATTTGGAATAATTCTTTCATTACTTCGTTTGGTTTTCTAATACTCCACGATTGAGCCAATTGTTTAACCGACTCGAGCTGCCTGGTTGGATCTGCGTGAAAGTCACCAAGATCCACATTTGGATAAAGAGTTTCAAAGATTGAATCTACAGGCACTGAAATTAATAGATTTGCAGTGTGAGCTAAATGGGATGCCCAATGAAGAATCCCTGCGTGTCCTGAGATCATTGACAATATGTCTGAAATCATTTGTCTCGCGAAAGCTCTCATATCGTCATAAACTTCAGGTAAAACTCTGCCCATACGTCCTGGATATGCCCACGTCTCAATAATTTGACGAACGGGCATCCAGTCTTGAAGAATAGTATTTGCTATTATGGCTAGAATATCTGGCCAAAACCCTTTGAGTGAATTAACTTCTGATGCAGTTAAATATCCAGATCGCCACGTTATAGAGTTTCCGCTTCCAGGGTTGGTTGAAGTATTGGAGAATTCTGGCGTCATAACAATTTGTAGTGCGCGTATACCTGGCTTTGGATTTTTAGCAGCCTTCATCCATTCAATAATAGACGCCAATAATATTTTCCTTCGTGGTACAGCCTGGCCATTTCCAGAATCTGCCTCGAAAACCCAATCTTGAATAATACGAACGGGGTGGTCAGGTGATGAATGTAATTCCCTTTCATCACCTATTGCCCTATTTAATAGTAATGGAATTATTTTTTCTGGAATATGGAGAAGAGCTGGATTCGCTATGCTCATTAGCAATTCAGGCTTGTTTTCTAAAACCCATGTTGTCTCACTTTGGCCAAGATATGCAAATTCCATCCATATATCATTTAAATTCACTTGCTTTAGTATTTCTAAAAGCATTTCTTGAGGAATATTTGCCCCTCGCCTTCTTGCACCCATGAGGGTTCTCGCTACTTCTTGTAATGAAGGTGCATCCCTTATAAATTCAGTGATTGAAAGCGATACTGTCCCACGAAAGAATGTGTCGCGTACAAGGGAATGTCTCAATGCAGGAGGATAAACAGCAAGGTAGGATGTATTATCAAATATTAGACCACCTACTAGATTACTTATTATTGATTGTACTTTGAGTGGACTTAACTCTAAAATTTCTGCAACAACATTCATGGACATGCCAGCGTCTCCGCCGATGGCAAAACCTGCGAGAATAGTGCTGGTATCTGCGTTATTTGTTGTGGGTAACAAGGTGCTCCGTATCCACCTTGTCAGAGCATCACCTAATACAATGTCCTGAACCCCACCCTCTTTCAAGCATAACTCAGTCAATAAAACTGTTAACCCTGGCCTACCAACAGATTGCACGATAATTTCTTGAATAAGTGGATCTGAGAGTCTCCAACCTACTGATGCTGCTTTAACAACCTCTACAAGCTGATCTAATGTAAGGAGGTTGAGAAAATGAGACCTTGACGCAGGAATGTTCAGCGTACTTAAGACGTCTTCTCCGTGACTTGGCCAGCAACTTGCCAATATTTGAAACATGGCAGATTTTCTTTTGCGATAATTTATCAATCTGAGAATGAATTCTGTATGTAATTGGGCATCGTCAATAATTATTATTTTGGGCTTTTTTCTTTTGTATTCACTTGTAACCCTGCCTAAGTTGGGGTCGTTTACGAACAATGCCCCCGCGTGTTTAGCAAATTTGTGAAGCAGAAATGTTTTGCCAGACCCTGGTTGTCCAATAAGCACTCTATCCCCATTGCCATTTTGAAGCCATGCTAAATCATTATCTCGCCCTATTAATGGTAACTCTAAGCTTAACTTTGCTGTGTCGGGAATAACAGAGAGTGCAGGTGGTTCTTTTTTCAAAAAGGGAAGTAATCCGTAAATATCTACAGCCAGACCGATTATGCCCTGTATCGTTTTGAAGAAAGTATTCAATAAGTCCCCGTTTCCCTTGAACGCATTTGGCTCAATTACCAAAAACCGCACAGCAGTAAAAAGCAATGCTGTACCAATGAGAAGCAATATGAATGAAATAATCTTCTTATTCATTTTGCGCTTCTATCAGAAGGATGTTTTTATTGTATCAAATTTGGATAGAACAGATAACTACTGCCAGACCCCTCAGCAGGGCAGGCACGAGGTGGAGTGTTTGACCTCACCCCCGACCCCTGCCACTCGCTTCGCTCGGGTACACGTCTCCCGTGGGGAAAGGGGAGTCCGCGCGGGGGTCATTTCCGTTTCCGATTAATTCTGACCAATTTTCCTCTCAAATCACCCGTTTCCTGGACTGCCAAATGGATCTGTTCAGATTGCTCGCGCAAATCGGTGTTCTGCGTACAGGCAACAATCCCTGCGTGATTGGATGACTTTTCGTGCAAGGCAATGAAATCGCGGCGGTTGAGTGTCAACAGGATTCTTCCCTCTTTTATCGCATACTCTAAAACTTCTTCGTCTGGAATTCGTTGGTTTGCATTCCCCGCTTCGTGCGATGTCAAAACATCGTGTCCCATTTCACGGAGGCGCTCCACAACCCCGATTGGGAAATTTTCATTGGCATAGAATGATGCCATCAGGCTTCCTCATTGGCTTGGATGGCTTTATCAATTTCCTCTACGTGTGCATCCGCGTATGCCCAGGCATTCACCAGGTCTGCGGCGCGCAGCGAAGGAAAGTTTTCGAGGATGGTTACCTCCTTCCAACCGAGACGGCGATAATTTTCGAGTGTCCAGACAGGGATGCGCGTCCGTACGATGCAGGCTTCGCCGCCCGAGACGCCCGCGGTCTTCTCGATCCCTGCCCAGGCATTGCCAACTTCCTGGGCAAGCCGCTGTAGCAACTCCGCTTTTTCGGCGCGGCTTAATCGGGAAATTTCGGGTTCGATATTTTGGATGGTCATAAGCGCCTCGACTTGCGGGTATTATAGCACTTCTGATACCCGCCAATCCCCTGAGCAGGGCGGGCGCGTGTGGGACATTTCGCCTCCGTTCCCTGTCCTTCATCCACTCGACGCGGTTCCTCATGCGATCTTCGGCGTATCCCCAACGATCTCCCAGCCGCGTTCCATCGCGACCGACTTCAACCTCTTATCGGGATACACCGCCACAGGATGATCCGCATGTTCGAGCAGTGGAATATCCATCCACGTATCGCCGTAGGCGACATCCACGCGCTCCACGCCGAGGCGGCTCAACACCTGCTCGATCTTTCTTTCGTCCGCCGCCAGTTCGCCGACCATTCGCACGCGTCCATCCACGATCTCGACCGGCGTGCCGATCACCCGCGCGCCGATGCGCTTCGCGAACGGAGCAATAAAAGGCTCGAACACACTGCTGGCAATGTAAACCTGCGCGCCCTCTGCGCGGTGTTTCGTAAGACGCGCAATCACGTCTTCGCGGCGTTTCCTCCACAGGTCATGCTCCACCACCCATTCGGAGGCTTGTCCTAATTTTTGCTCATCGGCGTTTTTGATGTAAGCGAGACTTTGGATCATCAACTTTTGCCCCCATCTTTGCCAGTCAATAAAGCCTCTCCTGGCGAGCAGGTACGAAGGCGTAATGGACGCCATGATCCAACTCGCGCGCAACCTGCTCTGGTTGTGTCTCACCCAATCCACCACGCCCAGAAACGGCGAGCCGGTGGTCAACGTTCCCATCATGTCCGAGACGACGATCATATCTTTGCTCCGTGATTGATTACCTTACACTTTGGTATCGGGACGCGGATTAACGCGGATGGACGCGGATTTTTTGAGGAACTGCCCGAAAGAGCGCCTTGCATCCGCGTTTTCTGCGCGCTCCGCAGTCCGCGTCCCATTTTCAAGAGTGTACGGTAATCAGGCTCCATGATTGGTTTCGGCAAGTATAGCATCAACGATGATAAAATCTTCGCATGGGCGCACTCTATCTCGTCGCAACCCCCATCGGCAATCTGGAGGATATGTCGCCGCGCGCGATCCGCATTTTGAAGGAGGCGGGTCTCATCGCGGCGGAGGACACGCGTCACACCGGCAAACTGCTCAAACACTTCGGGATCGAAACGCCCCTCACCAGTTACTTCGAACACAACAAGATCAACAAACTGGATTACATCCTCGAAAAACTTTCCAGCGGCGACGTGGCGCTGGTCTCGGATGCGGGGACTCCTGCGGTCAACGACCCCGGCTACGAACTTGTGCGCGCCGCCCTCGCTTCGGGCTTCGACGTTCTGCCTGTTCCCGGTCCCTCAGCCTCTCTCGCCGCCCTGACCGTTTCCGGTCTCCCCACAGACTCGTTTCTCTACCTCGGCTACCTCCCCCACAAGACAAGTGAAAGGCACAAGTTCGTCGGGCAGGTTGCCGATTTGCCCTACACGTTGATCTTCCTCGAATCCCCCTATCGCATCGTCGAATCGCTCGAAGATATTCTCTCCGTATTGGGTGACCGGCGCATTTGCGTGGCGCGCGAGATGACCAAGATGTTCGAGGAATACTGGCGCGGGACCCTCAGCGGCGCGGTGGAGTATTTCAAATCCCAGCCTGCAAGGGGGGAATTTACGCTGGTGGTGGAGGGAAAACCCGGGGACGAGGAACAGGAATGGACGGAGGAGCAGTTGTCGGCGGCGATCGAAGCGGGAGTCAAGTCTGGAAAATCCGCGAAGGATATTTCATCGGAGTTGGCGAAAGTTTCAGGCTGGAGCAGGCGCGAGATCTATGCGCTGATCAATAAAATGGGTTAGATGTTTTGCATCAGTTCGGTCGGGAGGCAAGCATGTCGAAGATCGGTCTGGCTGAGAAGATCTACAACCGGATGGAAACGTGGATCATGAAGCTCGTGCCGCAGAAGGATGTCGGGCCGGTTTTCAAGTGGATTTTCAAGATGCCCATATTGCAGTACAGGCTTGGCATGGGGTGGATGATCGGCAAATATGTTCTGTTGCTGACCACAACCGGGCGTACAAGCGGAAAGCCGCGTCGTACTCCGCTCGAATACGAATACGACAGAGGGAATGATCGTTATCGCATTGCAGCGGGTTGGGGCGGCAACACGGACTGGTTCAAGAACCTGAAAGCCAACCCAAAAGTTCACGTGCGGGTGGGGCGCAGGGAATTCGACTCTGTTGCGGAGTTCGCAACCGACGCGGAAGTGGCGCAATATATGATGAACGTATCCAAACGTCATCCGCGCATGGATCGGGTATGGAACCGCTGGTCCGATACGCCGGTGGATGGCACGTTCGAGAGTTATGTCCATGCGGCGAAGTTCTTTCCATCCGTTTGGTTGAAACCATTGGTCAAGAATTAACCGAATAGTTGTAAAATCAGGCAATCACTGCATTTTGATGTCAAGGAGCGAATACCCATGCCCGCTAAAGAAGAAAAGAAACCCGAGGAGAAGAAAGACGAAAAGAAGGAGGAAAAACCGACCCCGAAGGACAATCTCGTCGTGACGAAGCACACGATGAGGATCGCGGGGAAGGAGGTCAAGTACACGGTCACAGCGGGGACGCTGATCCTGAAAGAGGAAACAACCGATCGTGAGAAGGAAGCGGAGGGCGAGAAGCCGCGCGCGCAGATCTTCTTCATCGCATACACAAAGGATGGAGTCCGCGATCCATCCAGGCGTCCCCTCACGTTTTCGTTCAACGGGGGGCCCGGGTCGTCGTCCGTGTGGCTGCATCTCGGCGTGCTGGGTCCAAGACGCGTATTGATGAAAGGCGATGGGGAACTTCCGCCTCCGCCGTATAAATTGACCGATAACGATTATTCGATCCTGGATGAAACCGACCTGGTTTTCATTGACCCGATGAATACGGGCTACAGCCGCCCCGTGGAGGGCGAGAAACCGAAGGAGTGGCACGGTTTCAAAAAGGACATCGAGTCGGTGGGCGATTTCATCCGTCTGTATACCACGCGCAACAACCGCTGGCTCTCGCCGAAATTTTTGATCGGCGAATCGTATGGCACGACGCGCTCGGCGGGGCTTTCGGGTTATTTGCAGGAACGGCACGGCATGTACCTGAACGGCATCATGCTGGTCTCGGTGGTGCTCGATTTCACGACCATTGATTTCAACGTGAACAACGACCTGCCGAACATCCTGTTCCTGCCGGGCTATACAGCCGCTGCCTGGTATCACAATGTACTCAAGCCCAGGCGGACATTGCAGGCGTGGCTCAAGGAAGCGGAGGAGTTCGCGCTGGGCGATTACGCAAAGGCTTTGCTCAAAGGCGATGCGATGAAGAAGGAGGAGCGCTCCGGCATCGTGAAGAGGTTGTCGTATTTCACCGGCATCTCGGAGCAGTTCATCGAACGATCCAATTTGCGGATCAACGACCAGCATTTCTTCAAGGAACTCCTGCGCGAACGCGGGCTGACGGTGGGACGCCTCGATTCCCGTTTGATCGGGCGCGACCGCCTGGGCGTGACCGAACGCCCGGAATACGATCCTCTGTTGACGAACATCATGGGACCCTACACCGCCGCGTTCTACGATTACGTCCGCCGCGAGTTGAAGTTCGAGTCGGACCTGCCGTATGAGATCCTGAGCGGGTTCGTGCATCCGTGGTCGTACAAGGAGTTCGAGAACGCCTACGTCAATGTGGGCGAGACGTTACGCGCCGCGATGACGTATAACCCGCACCTCAAAGTGTTTGCCGCGAATGGATATTACGACCTGGGCACGCCGTATTTCGCGACGGAGTACACGTTCAACCACCTCGGACTGCATGAATCCGTGCGGAAGAACCTCTCGATGGAATATTACGAAGCGGGGCACATGATGTACATCCATATCCCGTCGCTGAGGAAGATGAAGAAGGATCTGGCGAAGTTTATAAGAAGCGCGATGTGATACACACTGACCGTCGTTGCGAGCAAAGCGAAGCGAAGCAATCCCCAATCACACGTGGAGATTGCTTCGTCGCTTCTTTCAGTCGCTCCTTGCAATGACGGTGGTCTTTTTTACGGCTCCCAGATGATGGTCACCGTGCCGTAAATGTACGGTTGACCGTTGACATATTCGATGCCGACCAGCAGGGTGCGGAAATCGAAGAACTGGTCGGATGCGGGTTTGTATAAATTGTAGAAGCGGATGTTCGGATAGGGCCACGGGCGCGAGAGCGGGAAAACCTTGTCCAGCGAATCGCAATACGTTTCCATGTTCGGCGCGTTGAAGACCTCCAGATATTTTGGCTTTACAACGGCATTGAACGCGCCGGTGTCCGGGATGCCGCTCGGACCGCCGCCCCAGTTGTAGACAGTCGGATCGGTATAAATATTCGCGGCGGCGGCTTGCGTAAAGTTGATGCCGGGTCCATAAGCCCACAAGTGCATGTTCACGCCATGGACCGGACTCACGATCTGCCCGAGCAAACTCCCATTGGTCTGGTTCATGCTTTGTTTCGCCTGCTCGATCAATGGCAGGATGCGCGTGTCCGCGCAGAAGGCTTCGTGCGTGACGTACTCGGTCAGGTAATAGGAATTGACCCAGCCGACCAGCCCATCGTTCCTGCGGACTTCGACCCACACGGCTCCATCCACGCTCGCGGTTGGTCCTGTTCTCATGACATCTCTCGCGTCTGACGCAAAGTAACCGACGATCGGATTACTGACGCCCGCGCCCGACCGGATATTCAGCACATCGTTCACAGCCACGTTGACGACCGCGTAGGGTCCGATCAGGTTGGTGGGAACGGTGAACCCGTACGGCGCGATCAGGACGCTGTGCCAGTACAGGCTTCCGTCCGCGCGCTGCGTGACGTAGAGAATGGCTTCGGTCTTTCCGTCCAAGCCCCAGCCGGTGACGAACAGCGCCAGGGATTTCGCCGGGTCGAGATTCATGATCGCATAGAGACTGCCTCCCAGAAGCGCGGTCAGGTCCTTTGCGGCATCGGGTATCAATGGGCTCGTGCCGATGTGACTGGTCCGCAGGTATTCAACCGCAGTCTCGGACTGATAGACCGTTCCCTGCGATTGCCAGTAGGCGAACGTGAAGGTCTCGTCCATCAAGGGCGGCAGCGTTTCGAAGGCGCGCGCGTTCAGTGCGTTTACGACAGATTGGGCAAAGGCGGAGGGATCCGGGGTGGGAGCAGGCGGGTTGGGCGCGCCAAATAACAATGTCCAGTGAGAGCCGCCGTCTGTCGTCCGGTAGAGAGCGGTGTGACCGTCATCGAGTTGCAGGCGCGCCCAGCCGTTTGTCGCCGAGACGAAGTCCAGTTCGCGGAAGCCATTGCCGAAGGTCACGTCCGGCGTAACGGTCGTCCATGAGTTCCCGCCGTTGTTGGTGACGTGGAAGATGTTTGCCCAGTCCCAACTGATCGTGTTGCTCATGGAGATGATCTCCGTGTGTTCGGCGCTGCGGGCGAAGGCGGGGGAGGGCGTCCACGTATTGCCGCCGTCGTGGGTGACGTACAGGAAGAGGTCGCGCATGCCGATGCCGATCGTCATCCAGACCGGCAGCACGCCGTCGTTTGCTCCGAAGAACTTCGGCGCGGTCGTGGAGATGTAAGCGGATTCGTAACCGGCGGGTATTGCCAATTGAAGCCGCGACCAGGTAACGCCGCTGTCGGTTGTTTTGTAGAAGTAGAAATATCCGTCGGTTGGGATATCGCCGCCGATCCAGCCAGTGGTGGCAGCGCTGAATGTTATGCCGCTCTTGTGCCCGCCGAGCGGAAGCGTGTTGCTCGAGCCTGGCACAGTGGGATCGTTATCGTAGTTCTTGATCCAGGTGGCGCCGCCGTCCGTGGTCTTGTACAGGACGACGGATTGTTTATTCATCGCCGCGCCGGTGATCTGGAACACGTACCCGACGTTGTCGTCCAGGAATTGGATGGAACCGCCGTTGAACGGGACATCGCACTTCGTCCAGTTGGCGCCGCCGTTCGTTGTGCGGTAGAGCGAACCGACGCTGAGATCGGCGAAATTGCTGATCACCCACGCCGTCGTGGGCGATGCAAAGTATCCGCCGGTGGGTGCGCTTTCAGACAACACGCTGTACCAGGTCGCGCCGCCATCGTATGTGCGCAGGACGTACTGATCGCCGAGCGCCCACCCGTTCATGGCATCGTTCATGTGCAGCGACCTGATGGTGGGCGAAGCGACCGGCGGTCCGGGCGTGATCGTCGGCGGGGGGATGGGTGTCAATGTGGGGGGAACAGGCGTGAAGGTCGGTGTGGGAGGCACCGTCAGCCACGTAAATGTGGACATCATTTGCGCGAACACCGCAGACTCGGCGGCTCTGTCGAAGACCGGTCTCGGCGGATCGAAGTTGCCGGGGTTGAGCGAATGGAGGACAAAGCCCATGCTTACGCAATTCGCGTTACGGAGCGTCGAATAAGCGACCCAATCGTAGAAGTTGCCCGCGCCGGCGTCTCCGCCCGTCTGTTTGAGGAAGGATATGCCGTTGATGTTCACCGTCTCGGACGTGGCGAGGATGGAACTCGTGGCGAAGGGACTCTGGCAGACACCGGCGTTTTCGGTGACGACCGCCTCGAGGTATTTCTCCGAAAGGTTCGTGCCGGGGACGATGGGCAGTTGGATGCGCGCGAAATTGTTCTGCTGGCTGGCGATCTGCGACTGCGGCGGATATTTGAACTCGAATCCGTATGCCGCGTTGGAATAGGTTAACCAGTTGTCCGTCGGCGGAATGGGGGTTACGCTGGGCGGCGCGCTCCCTCCCGCGCGGATGATCATCGGCGCGCCCCATCGCACAATGTCGCCGTTTGCGCTGCCGGTGGCAAGGATGGTGAGGATGAAGCGCACGCTTCTTCCCGCCAATGGGCTCAAGTCCACGTCCACCGTGTAATTCTTTTTATCGTTCTGTTCGCGCCATTGCCAGAAGTTCCCAATGTAGCCGTTGGGATTCATGTAATCGAGCCGGAAGGTGACGTAACAACTCGCGCCATAATTGCATCCCACCACCGAGCGGAAGCGGTCGCCGGGCTGCACGGTAAAAGCGGGATAGAAGCCCTGGATGTAGCCGTTGTATTTATTCTCCGGTGCGAGCAGCAGCGAGGGCGCGGGACCCATCGTCCCGTCTTCGAGGTGCGAGAAGTTATCCGCGATGACGTAGCCTTTGCGGTCTCCACCCGTGCCGGGACAGGGCAGTGCGCCCGCGCCGCTCTTCCATTGGGCGGCGCAGGCGTTCAGCCAGAAGTTGTAACCGGTTTCCTGCGGCGACTCGCCCGCCACCTTGATATCCACCCAGAAGGGATTGGACGCGTTCGAGCCGAGTCCGAACATCTTTCCATTCGCGTTGGAGAGGATCCAGTAACTGCGATAATCGCCGGGCGCGCCCGGGGCGACCATGTTGGCGGTAACGTCAACCGTCTCGCCCGGGTACACAAAGAACGGCATGTTGACCGCGGTCTGCGCGTTCATCACCTCGCCGCTGTAGTACATCAATTTGTAGTCTTTTGTCCACGTGCAGGAACCGGAGTTTTTCAACCGCCACGTTTTGGAGAACGTCGCGCTGGGCGCAAAGATCGTCCCATCCGGGACGTTTACGTCCGTGACGAAGGAGGCGCGGTCGCAGCCGGCGGGAGCAATGGTGGGAGGCGGAGGCGTGATCGGCGTTGGAGTCGGCGTGAGAGGCGGGAGCGGAGTCAAGGTCGCCGGAGGAGCCGGTGGTTGTATCGTCCCGGAACGAACGATGCGCGGCGATCCCCATAAGGCGCGGTCGTTGCTTGCCAGTCCGCTCGATAACAGCATGAACACAAAGCGGACCTTTTGTCCCGCCAGTGAACTCAAATCCAGGTTCGCGCGATAGAAGCGTTTGTCGTGCGCTTCCTTCCAGGTCCACAGCGTTTTCTGTAAACCGTTGGGGAGCAGGTAATCAATGCGGAAGGTGACGTAGCAGCCGGTCGCGCCGAACTCGCAGTTGACGAGCGTTTGCAATTTGTCGCCCTGTTGCACCTGGAATTCGGGATAGGTCGCCTGGATGTAGCCGTTGTATTTGTTTTGGGGAACGGTCAGCAGTCCGGGCAATGAATCGAACGAGTCGTCCTCGAGGTGCGGTCTGTCCACCTGGTAGGAGAAGCCGCGCCTGTCACCGCTTGCGCCGGGGTAGGGTAATGTCCCCGCGCCGCTCCTCCATGTTGCATAAGGCGCGTTGGCGACAAAATCGTAAATGACCGCGTCGCTCGCGACCACGTTGATGTCCACCCAAAAAGCGTCGCTCCCCGAACTGCCGATGCCGAATTGCGCGCCGGATGCGTTCGCGAACTTCCATAGACTTTTGTAGTGACCGGGCGTCGTCGGCGCGGTCAGGTTGACAGAGATGTCGAGCATCTGTCCCGGCGCGACGTTCACGGGCAAATTGACGGAAGCGGTGGGACCCATCGCGTCGCCACCGGCAAAGACGAGTTTATACGACGTCGTCCACGCGCACGTCCCGGCGTTCGTGAACCGCCACGTCTTTGTGAACGACGCGCCCGGCGCGAACGAAGCCCCATCCGGGACGGTGATATCCGAAACGAATTGCGCCTGATCGCAAATTTCAGCCGCCAGCGCGTTGGGAACGGTCTGTCCCAGCAACATCCCCGCCAAAAGAACCATGCTCAACAATTTCTGTCTGAACATGGAAACCTCCTTTGCATTCTCGACCTCCATGCTCCTTGCACCAGTTAATCATTACATAAAGGAACCCGCCGCACATTAAAATTCCAATCGCCGAGCGTGACAATTTCAATACAAAAATGGCTGGGATTTTGTTGTAGAATCGAGCCACTACATCTTATTTGGGAGCGATCATGAACCTTGACGATCTCGAACGTTTCGAACGACTCGATCCATTGAACATGCTCGGGGAGATTGACAACCTCCCCGACCAGTTGGGTTTTGCCTACCGCCTGGGGATGAAACACGATCTGCCGGGCTGGAAGGATTTCCGACAGGCGGTGATCGCCGGCATGGGCGGATCCGCCATCGGCGCCGACCTGCTCGCCTCGTACTCCGCTTCCCTCTCCCCGATACCTGTCTCCGTCCATCGAGACTACGGACTCCCCTTTTACGCGCGCGGCGCGGAGACACTGGTCGTCTGCTCCTCGCACTCCGGGGATACCGAAGAGACGCTCGACGCCTTCGAAGCCGCGCGCAAAGCCGGATGTCGAATCGTCGCGGTCTGTACCGGCGGCGAACTGGCAAAGCGCGCGGAGGAAAATAACGTCCCCTTGTGGAAGTTCGATCACGCCGGTCAGCCGCGCGCCGCGGCGGGATTTTCCTTCGGCTTGCTGCTGGCGATGTTCCAGCGTTTGGGAATCATCCCCGATCAACAAGAGGCGATCGAGGGCGCGGTGGCATCCATGAAGAGAACGCAGGAAAATTTGAAAGCCGACGTTCCCGCGGCAAAGAATCCCGCCAAGCGTTACGCCGGTCAATTGATGGGGAGGTGGGTGACGATCATGGGATCGGGTTTCATGGCTCCCGTCGCCCGCCGCTGGAAGACGCAGATCAACGAGATCGCCAAGGCGGGCGCCAACTTCGAATTCCTGCCCGAAGCGGATCACAACACGCTGGCTGGGACGCTCAACCCGCAAGAGACGCTCAACGCCCACACGATGACCCTGTTCCTGAACGCGCCCTCCGACCACCCGCGCAATCGCCTGCGTTCCGATTTGACGCGCAAAGCCTTCATGCTCGAAGGTTTGAACACGGACTTCATCGAGGCGCGCGGCGAGACGCCTCTCGCGCAGATGTGGACGACGATCCTGTTCGGCGATTACGTGGCGTATTATCTCGCCATGGCTTACGGCGTTGACCCCACTCCCATCCAGGCATTGGTCGAATTCAAAAGAGCGATGGCGGAGGCGGGGTAAGTAAGAGATTAACCGCGAAGGTTGCGATATTTCTCGATGAACAAACTCCTCATCGCCACCAACAACACCGGCAAGGTGGAGGAACTCCGCGACCTCCTTGCCGGCGTGAACGTGGAACTCGTCACCCCCGCGCAGATCGGGCTCGATCTCGATGTCCTCGAAGACGGACTCACCTACGCCGAGAACGCGGCAAAAAAAGCCTTCGCCTTTGCCGACGCCAGCGGGCTGATCTCCCTCGCCGACGACTCCGGTCTCGAGGTGGACGCGCTCGACGGCGAACCGGGTCTGTATTCCGCGCGTTACGGTTCTCCTGATGGAAATAGACTTTCAGACGCAGAACGACGCAAATATCTGATAAGCAAACTGCAAGACAAACCCCGCCCGTGGACGGCGCGCTTCCGCGCCGTGATCGCGATTGCACTACCTGCCAATGTCACCCTGAGCGAAGCGAAGGGTCTCGGAGAAAGCCCAGCGGAGAGACTTCGTTCGCCGGAAAACGGCTCATTCAGAGTGATAATAACAGAAGGCATCTGCGAAGGCGAGATCATCCCGGAAGAACGCGGCACAGGCGGATTCGGCTACGACCCGATCTTCCTCCTGACCGATTTGGGAAAAACCATGGCAGAACTCAGCATGGACGAAAAAAACCGCCTCAGCCATCGAGCCAGGGCGGTGATGAAAGCAAAGGGGATGTGCCATTACCTCTTCGCGTGATGCAGGCGATCCGCGGCTTCCTCGGAGAGCGGAATGTAGACCTGTATCCTCGTCCCCTTGCCGGGCGCGGAATCGATGTTCAACAGCCCGGTCACCAGTTCGGTGCGTTCCCTCAAATTGATCATCCCCAGGCTGCCGCGCTTGTCGTAGGACTTATGCACAGCCGCCACGTCGAAGCCGATGCCGTCGTCTTCGATCTCCAGCAGTGCGATCTCCGGTTCGAACGGGCGCAGGCGTACCCAGATGTGCGCCGCGCTGGCGTGTTTACGCGCGTTGTTGACCGCCTCCTCGATGATGTAGAAGATCACGCCCTGCTTGCCCATCTCCATGTTTTCGAGAACGCTCTCGTCCACGTTGATAAGCACGTTCTGAGTGAAGGTCTCGCGCATCTTCTCCGCCATTGCCTGGAGCGCGGCGTTCAAGCCCTGCGATTCGAGGATGAGCGGGCGCAGGGTGAACAGCATGTGACGGATCTCCTTCGTCGTGCGGTGCGCCAGTTCCTCGATCTTTTGCAGTTCGTCCATGGCGTCCTGGGGGGTCTTCGCCATCATGCGGCGGACGAGGTTGATGCGCATCGCCATCGCCGCCACCGATTGGGTCGGTCCGTCGTGCAGGTCGCGCGCCAATTTCTTGCGCGTCTCCTCCTGGACTTCGACCATGCGTTCCTTCTCCTCGATCAGGTCCTGGTACAGGCTTGCGTTCTGCACGGCGATCACCGCCTGCCTGCCGATGATGTCGAGAAGTCCGCGGCGTTCGTTCGTGAAATAGTTTGGGTCGGGGTGGGCGAAGAGCATCGCGCCGTAGACGTTGAACCCGCTCCGCAGGGGAAAGCAATACGCGGAGGAGCAGGAACGCAAAGCCACGATGCGTCCAAGCTCGGGATCGTAGCCCACGTCCTGGGTGAGGACCGCCTCCCCCTCGTCCAATACTTTTTTGAGGATGCCGTCGTCCCCGCGCAGGATGGCGCGCGTGTCTGCATGGGTGAAGCGCCGCGCGGAACCGACGCGCAACTCGTTGCCCTTGATCAACAAGACCGCGCTGACCAGCCGTTCGTCCCGCTCTTCTTCGGGGTCGAAACTTGGGTTGAG
>JAANMU010001978.1_pt1 | contig 16621 bp, 13 predicted proteins | sample 7279701 | NCBI WGS metagenome assembly JAANMU01 (sample SAMN14094539, study PRJNA606508) | bioreactor metagenome | isolation source: A lab-scale SPAN reactor treating ammonium-rich wastewater day 57 | place: Ireland: Galway | collected 2017-03-13 | reverse complement strand
TAAAACTTGTCCTGACTGGCGAAGCCGTGTCGAAGGAAAGAAGAAACCAAAGACGGGAAAAATCTGCTAGAGAACTATCTCTTCCACCCTTGACACTGCTGTTAATCGGTGGGCGGCAGTTTTGTTCAGATGGCAAACATGAATATCAAGCATATGCGATTTCTCGCTGTTGTTTAAGTTGACCTGTGAGGATAATCCAAGCACACAGAATAACCAGCACTGCCAAACGATACCCTGCCCATACGAGTGGCCACTCTATACTGGGTAAAAGCGATGCCAGAAGTGGATTGATAATTGTGTTTCCAGTTGCGTGGGCGAGACTTGCTGACCAAACACTTCCTGACCGTAATCGCAACCATCCATAAATAATAGATGTAAAAATCATATTGATTGGATACAACAAAAGACCTAAAGGATTTCCCGAGAATATGTATCCCATCAGAATCATTGGATAGTGCCAGACGCCCCATATTAGACCTGTGGCAACCGCAGCCCATAACGGTTTTTCAGCGAAGAGACGAACTTGCAAATACCCCTGCCAGCCAAATTCCTCCCCCCAAATGATAGGTGTAGAAACAATGGCTATGATTATCATTTGTACCAGCGACATGACCGTTAGAGCAGAAAAATCTGGTCGTTCAGCACTTATTAAAAATGCCAAAATGAGAATGGCGGGCACTACGATCACAGGATATAACAATGCAAACAGGTAATAGTGCCATGCTCCTCGCACGTTCAGACGTAAACCACTATCGGCGAAGCCTTCGTGAGTAACCCACTTGCGAACCACAATCGTGCCAATTGCGGGTCCAAAGGACGTGGGCAAGGTAATAAGAATAAAAACTGCATAATCCAAAACAGTTGCATTGTCATCCAGGCTACGCAAACCCAAGAACCATTGGATAGCTAAAGGGATCCAGGCAACACCAAAAGCAAGTAATAGATAGACAATGATTCCTTTGCTCTTTGATTTCATATCTCGCGTCCTTACGTGAAGTTCTCGATTAAACTATCCAGCGCTCCGTTAGCCGATGAACCTATAAGCATTTACTCCCGATTTTGAATCTCCAGTTTAGACAAAACTGTAGTAAACGTGTCTGGCAGAAGATTCCAAGTTCCCGTTTTATGAACAATTGCAGCCAGATTTCGCCAGACAAGCTCACGCACTTCTTTCACATCGAGTTTGAACTGTTGGGCAACCAAATCCTCTACCCACTCAATCCTGCATGGGATGGCAGACGGTGGGTTATTGTAACTATGGTCACTCTCCAAAAGGATCCGCTCCGGTGGAACCCGTGTGCGAAACTTCGATTGTCTTGCAACGGCAGAGTGGATTGAAAAATAACATCCAAGCTCGACTGCTTCCGATGTTTCCTCTGCGTTGCCTGTCCACCAATGTAGCACAGGAATCGTTATTGGTCTTTGTCGTAATTCCTGCAAAACAAGTCCAGCTGCGCGATAACTATGAATACTAACCAAACGCGGAATTCTAGAAACGACTTCCAGAACCTGCCGAAAGTTTTTCAGTTGACATTCGAGCGGAACGCGAGAGCTAGTATCCAATCCGACCTCGCCAACGACAGCAGTTCTTTTGAGCAAAGCTTCAAACCATTTGACATCGAAAGCTTCTTGTGATTCAGGAAATCGGGGGTGGCAACCTACTCCCCATGTGATGCTGAATTCCTTACGACTAACTCCAAGCGCAGCCTCATCAAGAGAAAGGGTCATTGCAAGAACTGACCCCGAATCCTCCAGGGCTCTGGATGGATGTTTCAGCGTGATATGAGCGTGAGTGTCAAGTGTTGGATATTTCATGACTCATCGTTTCTTGATTTGTCTCTCCCAAATTGCTCTGCCAGTGGGTAAGGGAGAGGCTCGCCCTCTCCCTCCCCGTTGTCGCAATAGGGTCAATTCCCTCTCCCTTCGTCAGCCAGGGCAAGATTGAACGCTCGTGAAACTGAAACGCAAAAAAACGTCCGCTGACTCACATTATAGTTACCCGAAGAGAAAAGTCAATAAACCCCGGCAACCCCCGGCCGTGTACCAGGCGTCTTCTGCGCCCGCGCTAAACAAAAAACGGACAAAGCCGCTTCCGCGCTCCGTCCGTCCACTTCTCACCTTTCACTTTCCCCTTCTCCCTTTTCCCTTTCCCCTTCTCCCTTTCCACTTTCCCCTTCTCCCTTTCCCCTTCTCCCTTCTCACTTTCCACTTTCTACTTCTCCCTTCTCCCTTCTCACTTTCCCCTTCTCCCTTCTCCCTTTCCACTTTCTACAAATAATACGTCATCCTCTGCAAATGGATCGCCGGGTCAATGTGTTGCACGCGCACGTCCGACGGCACGTTCAAGTGGGTCGGCGCGTAGTTCAGGATCGCCTTCACCCCCGCCTTGACGAGTTGATTCGACACCTCCTGCGCGACGGAGGCGGGGACGGTCAGCATGGCGACCTTGATCCTGTTCTGTTTGATCTTTTCCGAGAGCGCGTCCATGCTGAAGATTTCGAGATCGTTCACCTTCTGACCGATCTTTTTGGGGTCGTTATCGAACAGCATGGTGACGTTGAAGCCGCGGTTGGCGAACCCGTTATAACGCGCCAGCGCGTGCCCCATATCGCCCATGCCCACGATGATCACGTCCCAGATGCGATTGATCTTCAGGATGCTTTGCAGGCGCTCGATCAAAAACGGGATCGAATACCCCGTCCCCTGTTTGCCGAATTCTCCGAACTGTGAAATGTCCTTGCGGATCTGCGCGGCGGAAATGCCGATCATATCCCCCAGTTCCTGCGAGGATGTATTTTGGATGCCCTTGTCCGAGAGGCGTTGGAGCGCACGCAGGTAAATGGGCAGCCTTCCTATGATGATGTCTGGAATTTTGTCAGCGTTCATGCAGGATAGCCCTCGCCAGTGTGAAATTTCGCATTAACTCTACCATAAAAGAATATTTTGTACAATCAGGCACAAATGGGATCGTCCCGCCGCGCTTCGTCCCAAGCCTCAGGGCGAACCCTCGACCGCCTCGCACGAAAGCGGCTGGTTGTAGAACACCGAACATTCCACCCAATCCTTTTCGAACTTCACAAGAACGTTCACTTCCCCGAACGACTCGTCGTAACTGCTTACGATCAATTTCCGTTCCTGCGTGACCGATTCCGCCACCGTGTTCAAAGAGGCGGCGTGCATCCTGCGCCATTCCGCCCGATCCACGTTCCCGCCGCGATGATCAATCACGTATTGGATCGTCTCGTCCAGCGCCATGAGGGGAGCGCGCATCGGCTCGTTGATGAGATTGCCGTCCACGATCGTTCCCCCGATGTACATCAGGATCGCGGCGACCAGAAGGGGTCCGAGTTTTCCTCCCACCGAAGTGGAAAACACAGCCGATTCGCTCAACGGGATCTGCATCAACCCTGCCAGCGCGACAATGAGCGAGAGCCAGAAATACGACACGCCCAATTGCGCCCCGAAGATTTCGTAATAACTATAACGGAGCATTTCGCCGGTCTGCGATTCCAGCATCGAGAGCAGGCGGGGCTGGATTCGTACCGGCAGGTTCAGCGTCAGCCACGCAAAAGCGGACGCGACGACCAGCCAGATCAGCAACGCGGGGAGGGGCTTGTTCGATCTTGCCACAAGCCAGCCGGCCGCGCCGCCCATCAGCGCGCACGCCGCCGCGCCGACCGAAAACTTCAACCACGGATACATTCCATGCGACGCGCTCAAAAGATAGCCGTCAATTCCCCAGGCAAAGACGGCAAAGACCAACCCGACCGTCAAGCCGTACCACATTCCATATGCGTGTCTGGCGCGAAGAATATCCGGTCTTTCCCGGTCTGTGTGGAGGGGAGGTAGTTTCATGTTCTTGTCAGGGATTTGCCTTGATGGTCAGGGTGTAGCGTACGTATCGCAACGCGTCCGATGCGGTCGCCGCCTGGATGTGAACCAACTGCGCGAAGCCCGCCTGCACAGGGACGATCTTTTCCGCTTCGTTGCACGACAGGCTCGAACCGCTTCCGACGAACTCAACGTGGAGCGATCCGTTCCCGGCGCATTGAACGCTCGCGAAAACCGTGTTTCCGTAAGGCGTGAAGGCGATCCAGTCCTCCGCGTCGCCGTCGGGCTGCGAAACGTCCCCATTGTATATCAGGGTCTGCGTTCCCACACGCTCAAAAAGGATGGTTTTCGAAGGGGCGTCGGCGGAGTCGAAATCCATCGGCGCAGGGGCAAGCGTCGGCGTGGGCGGAAGCGGGATATCCATCGGCGTGCCGGTGCCGACCACTTCGCCGGAGTCCGAGACGATGGGCAGGCTCCCCGCATCGTCCGTTCTTACGAACGCCGCGTTGACCCAGCCCTTTCCATCGGGCCCGTCCGAAAATTCGATCTGGAGCCACGAGCCGTCCCGGTTCTTGCCCGTCAGGTTGACCACGTCGTTCGCATTGAGAATCCCCAACGAATTGAAACCCGTGCCGGGTCCGCTTCGGATGTTCAACTGCTGGATGACCACCGTGCCGTTGGCAGAATCGGATTCCTCCCCGCCTCCGATCACCGGGACCTCGGGACCTGCCTCCGTTTCGACGTATTGCGCGGCGACCCAGCCTTTTCCCTCCGTTCCCGCCTCGTAAAGAATCTGCCACCAGTTCCCGCCAGGATCCCTGCCGACGATCTGCACGGACGTATTTGCCGCGATGATGCCCAGCGTTTCGCTGACGGTGGAGGGTTCGGCGCGCACGTTCAATTGCGTGGACGTGGTTCCCTGGACGGGAACAATTGTCGGCGTGGGGGGAGGCGGGGTGGAAGTCTCGGAAGGGCGCGGTGTTTGCGTCGGCGGGAGGGTGGCTGTGGCGAGAAGCGGCGCGGTCGGAGTCGGGAATTCGGTCTGGATCGTGATACTGCAACCGGAAAGCAGGAGGCTTGCGATGAGGAGGAATGTTTTGAGCGTCGAAGACACCCGATGATTCTACTTCAAAACAAAAAACCGCCTTGCGGCGGTTCCCTGGCGCCCCCGCGCAGACTCGAACTGCGCTCTTCGGCTCCGGAGGCCGACACTCTGTCCACTGAGCTACGGGGGCGGGCGGTAGGATTTTATCATAACGGCGCGGCGCAAGAGGTCATCTTGCGTTACGCTTTCGCGGCGGGCGCGAGTTGCAGCATCTCGGCGCGTAGTTTCTCGACGATCTGTGTGTTCCCGCGCTCGTCGCCGTGTTTTTGCAGTTGTTCCTTCTTGTGGGCAAGTTCCCCCAGAACCTGATAAAAACGCTTCGTGGCGCGGAACGTCCCGGAGGACAGCGCGGAGAGGTGCGCGCCGGTCTGGAAGAACGAGATGGCGGTGTTGTATTGACCTCGCGAGATCGCGCCGCTGTTTACTTCCTCGATGAGTTGCCTCTTGAGGATGTTCCTCTCGTGGACGATCATCCAGATGATGAAACCGAGCATGAAGGCGTAACCGAAGTAATCCGCGATCAAACCCAGGATGAATCCGCCCCCGCCGCCGATCAGGCTGCTGAACGTGTTATGGAAGGAATGTGTCAGCACTGCGACCGTATAACCCGCAGGCACGGCAATGACCTTGACGAGGACGTTGCGGCTTATGCGGGCGACCGCCAGCCCGATGCCCGTGAACGCCGTGAAGAACGGGTGCATCCAGCCGACCAGCACGACGCGAATGAACACCAGCGCCCAAAAGCCTTCCCAGCCGCCTTCCTGGAATCCGTTGCGGTAGATGTACAGCACGTTTTCGATTGCGGCAAAACCCATCGCAGTGATGGCGCCGTACACGACGCCGTCCAGAACTGAATCGAATTCGCTGCGGAACATGAGAAAGACGACCAGCACGGCGAGTCCCTTCAGCGCCTCCTCGATGATCGGCGCGGCGATGGACGTGGTGCTGAAGTCCGCCGCGCTCGCTGAGCCGGTGAGCGAATACACGCCGATGCCGACGGCGGTGTTCAAAATGTATGCGCCTCCGCCTGCGATCACCACGCCCCACGTGAATGCCGCGCCCAGCAAAAGTTTGGGCTCCTTCTCGTAGCGATCCAGCCAATAGACGAACGCCGCGAACAGGAACATCGGCACGAACCCAAAAAAGAACGCTCCCAGTAATGCCATGACGCCTCCAATTGGAAATCAGGATTGAAAATTCAAACGAACTCTTTCGACGCGCGCATCCTCGAAACCGATCCCCAACACATCTAACACTTCATCCGGTCGTCCCGTTGCGCCCTCTTTGGCGGAGAGTTTCATAAAGATTTGGATTGCAGGAGGTTGCTCCTGCGACGGCGGCAAGCCGCCCGACTCCATAACTTTCAACTCGAGGATCAACGGGCGCAGGTCGTAGGATTTGCCGCGCCGGGTTCGGGGAATGGATTCGGATTCCATGATGGAAGCGATCCTCCGCTTCAGGTCGGACCCGGAACCTGCCCCTGTCAAAGCGACCTCGTACTCCGCCGAAACCACCTGCGTTTGCAAGGCGGGCGCGCGTTCATCCACCTGCTCGACCTTCAGCGCCTGAACGCCGGAGGGAAGCGTCTCGTTGAGGCGTTCGCGCAATCCCTCCAACGGGATCTCGCTTTCGAGTTTCATATCCATCACCTCGCAGCGCGAAGAAAACCCGAGCGGAAGCGCCGCCGCCATGTTCATCTTCGGCTGGGGGTGAAAACCCTGCGAATACGCCAGCGGAAGACCGGCGCGGCGCGCGGCGCGCTCCCATAGTTTGTGCAGGTCGAGGTGACCGGTGTAACGCAACGCGCCCTGCTTTGTGAACGTGATCCGTATCCGCATGTGATCAATTGCCCGCCGCGTTTGCCGTCATCCACTTTTTGATCTCGCGCGCGTGCTCGCGGTAATGCTGAACGGTATGCCTGGAGACGCGGGCATAAAGGCTGTGGCGTTCGATCATTTCTTCCGGCATGTTTTCGAGCGCGGTCACGATCGCGGAGAAAGCCTGGATCTCCTGCGCCACGACCTCCTCGAGAGCGACGTTCCGATATTTTTCGACGACCCACGCGTTGGGAGCGTCGTCGTCCAGCAGCGGCGAACCGAAATCGGGATACCCGAACTCGTCGAGGAAGGCGTCCAGCGCGGTCTGCGTTTTGCAGGGAATGTATGGTTCGTCGTGCGCCAGTTCGTTCATGCGGTCGGCGAGATATTGTTCGTACGCCATGACGTGCGCGAGCAGGTCCTTGATGGACCACATCCCCGATATGCCCTTGACCGTCATGCGGCGGGTAAACCCCACGCGGTTCAGGAGCAGTTCGAACTTGTCGCGTTCGTGCAGTAATTTCGTGAGAAATTGTTTCTTCGACATCAACGCTAAATCTCTTTTCTCTGCCATGCCAATCATACACGATTTTACAGTCTCGCGTAGAGACCTTATAATTGACCTCGCCAATTCACCCATCCTCCGATCCCCCCAATTCCCATGAACCCACTCATCGAATGTATCCCCAATTTTTCCGAAGCGCGGCGGCCCGAAGTGATAAACCAGATCATCGCCGCCATCCAATCGGTCCGCGAAGTCAAACTCCTCGACCGCTCCTCCGATCTCGATCACAACCGCACGGTGCTGACCTTCGCAGGCTCGCCTGCGGGCGTGGAAGAAGCCGCGTTCCGCGCCATCAAGACCGCCGCCGAACTCATTGACCTCGATCAGCACACCGGCGAGCATCCGCGCATCGGCGCGACGGACGTGGTTCCGTTCGTCCCGTTGAGCAACGCGTCCATGCAGGATTGTGTAGAAATCGCCAAAAGAGTAGGTCAACGCGTGGGGGAAGAACTCGGCATCCCCGTCTATTTATATGAAGCGGCGGCGACGCGTCCCGAACGCGTCAACCTCGAAAACATCCGCAAGGGACAATACGAGGCGCTCAAGACCGAGATCGAATCGAACCCCGATCGCAAGCCTGATTTCGGTCCGGGCAAACTGCCCGGGGCCGGCGCGACAGTCATCGGCGCGCGCGAACCGCTCATCGCCTTCAACGTCTACCTCGCCACCGACGACGTGAGCGTCGCGAAGAAGATCGCCAAAGCCATTCGTCATTCGTCGGGCGGCTTTCGTTACGTCAAGGGATTGGGCTTGCTCGTCGAGGGACGCGCCCAGGTCTCGATGAACCTCACGGACTTCCGCGAAACGCCTCTCGCCCGCGTCGTCGAATTCATCCGACGCGAAGCGCAAAGATACGGCGTTGGCATCCATCACAGCGAACTTGTCGGCTTGATCCCGCAGGAGGCGTTGGTGGATGCGGCGGTCTGGTACACCCAATTGGACGGCTTCGACAAAGAGCAAATTCTGGAAAGCCGACTTTACCAATTTTCCAATTCCTCAATTTCTGGATTTGATTCCGCGCCCGACTCCCCGCGTCCTGCTTCTTTCATCGAAGAATTGGCTGCCCCGACACCGACCCCCGGAGGCGGCTCCGCCGCGGCATACGCCGGCGCGATGGGCGCGGCGCTGGTCGCGATGGTCGCGGGGGTCACCATCGGCAAAAAGAAATATGCCGACGTGGAAGCCGAAATGCAGGCGATACGCGTCATGGCTGAGAAACTCCGCAAGGAACTGACCCAGTCTGTGGACGACGATGCCTCCTCTTTCGAGGTGTTGATGGCGACCTTCAAACTGCCAAAAGGGACCGACGAACAAAGGGAGGCGCGTCAAGCAGCCATCGTCAAGGCGACTCTCAACGCCGCGCGCGTTCCGTTGCGCGTCGCTGAGGACGCGGTCAAAGCGATGGAACTTGCCATCAAATGCGCCAGGCACGGACTCCAGAGCGCCATCAGCGACGCCATGTCCGGGTTTGCCATGTCCCGCGCCGCGCTGACCGCGGCAGGCTACAACGTGCGCGTCAATCTCAACTCGCTCGAGGATAAGTCGGCAGGGGAGAAGATGTTGAACGAACTGGTGGAACTGGAGTTCAAAGCCGATAAACTCGAACTTGAAATCCAGGCTGTGATGAAGGAGAGGGGTGGAATATAGACGATTGTCATTGCGAGTGGCGCTGAGCCTTGAACGGCGAATGCGCCACGAAGCAATCTCCTCATCAAAATGGGATTGCTTCGTCGCCGCGGTCTCGATACGAGCGAGAACAACACTCGCCCTACTCGACCAGCGGCTCCTCGCAATGACATTAATCCTCCTCCTTGCCTCCTGCGCGCCTGCGATTCAACCCGCTGCGGCTGAATCAGTGCCATCCATGACTTTGACGCCGTTCCCCATCTCGCAGCCGGAATCCACGCCGACTTTTATCATCCCTTCGCCGACCGTGACTCAAGTTGCGTGCGATCCCTTTGTGGAGGATTTCTGCATCACGGACGGTCGCTTCATCTTCCAGAATCCCATCCTCCCGCCCGGCAACGCTTCGGTTGATACGACTTATCGCTACGGCTCCACTCAAAACGGGACGCGGGAACCGCATCACGGGGTGGAATTTCTGAACAGGTTCGGGACGCCGGTCCATGCCGCGGGGGATGGCGCCGTGCAGTTCGCGGGTCCAGATAAAGAAGCGATTTACAGTCCATGGGCGGATTTTTACGGCAACGTGGTCGTCATCCGCCATGCGGACGAGATGTACACGTTGTATGCCCATCTATCCAAAATGGAAGTGCAGGCGGGCGATGAGGTCAAGGCTGGCGACGTAATCGGCGAGGTCGGTCAAAGCGGCGTGGCGACGGGAAGTCATCTGCATTTTGAAGTCCGTAAAGGCGGCGATGGGACGGATTATTTCTCGACGCTAAATCCTGAACTGTGGTTGAAGCCCAACAAGGATGAGACTGGGAATTTACCCGGAGCGATTTCGTTTTCCATTCTTGACAGGAATTCCAGTTTTGTATTTGCCGAATTCACTGCCCGCTTTCATCTCGACAAGAACGAACCCAAAATCAAATCGCATTACGTTGTGACCTACGCAAAAGACATGATGCTTGGAGATGAAAACGCCGCGCTGGGCGACCTGCCGCCCGGCTTCTATCGCGTCGCTTTGAAATACAACGGTCAGATTTACGAGCGTTGGGTTGAAGTAGAATCGGGAAAACTTACACAGGTTGTGTTTGTTGTGAAATGATTTTCACCGCGAAGGGCGCGAAGTTACTTTGACCTTCGCGAAGAATAAAAAATTTCTTTGCGTTCCCGGCGTCTTCGCGGTTCAATAATCAGCGCTTCACGAAAGCGCATAATTGACGCTGCCGCAGGCGTCTAACGTCGTATTTGCGTGCTACACAAAGAGCGCACGCTGCACAGTACGCGGAATTTTCGTGATCTACTGATAATAGGAGCATACCATGGGACTGAAACCCGATCGCTGGATCCGCAAGATGGCATTGGAACAAAGAATGATCGAACCGTTCGTGGATAGCCAGGTACGTGACGGCGTAATTTCCTACGGCGTTTCGTCGTATGGATACGACATCCGCGTGGCGGACGAGTTCATGATCTTTACGAACGTGCATTCCGCCATCGTTGACCCGAAGAACTTCGACCCGAAATCCATGTTCGAGTTCAAGGGGGAGGTGTGCATCATCCCGCCCAATTCGTTCGTGCTGGCGCGGACGGTCGAATACTTCCGTATCCCGCGCAAGGTGCTGACGGTGTGTCTGGGCAAATCCACGTATGCGCGCTGCGGGATCATCGTGAATGTGACTCCCTTTGAGCCGGAATGGACCGGTTATGTTACGTTGGAAATTTCGAATACCACACCACTGCCTGCAAAGATTTATGCAAATGAAGGCTTGGCGCAAGTACTTTTCTTCGAAGCGGACGAGGAATGCGAAATCTCGTATGCAGATAAGAAGGGAAAGTATCAGAATCAACAGTCCATTGTTTTGCCGAAGTTGTAATCCATGAAATTCTCAAACCGTGTTTCCCACCTCGAAGCGGAAGGCGCGTATGCCGTGTTGGCGCGTGCGCAGGAACTGGAACGTCAGGGACGCGAGATTTTGCATCTCGAATTGGGTCAACCTGATTTCTTCACGCCTGAGCATGTCAAGGAAAAAGGGATTCAAGCGATCCGCGAAAACAAAACGCGCTATACGCCGCCTGCCGGTCTGCATCGTTTCCGTGAGTTGATCGCGGAGTTCGCGGGCAGACAGCGCAATATTAACATTTCACCTGATATGGTTGTCGTTGGTCCCGGTTCCAAGGTCGGGTTGTTCTTCCCTACGCTGGCGCTGGTCGAGCCGGGCGAGGAGGTCATTTATCCCGACCCGGGCTTTCCCACCTATTCCGCCATGATCGGAGTTGCAGGCGGCGTCGGCGTGCCAATTCCACTCGAGGAGGAAAATCAATTTTCCTTCGATCTGGATGTCTTCGACCGTAAGATCTCCGACAAGACGAAACTCATCATCCTGAACTCGCCCGCCAACCCAACCGGCGGCGTCATTCCGCTTGACGACTTGAAGCACATCGCTGAGAAAGCGCAGAAACACGATGCCTGGATTCTGGCGGACGAAATCTACACGCGACTCGTCTACGACGGGATGGACGCCGCCCCGAGCATCGCTTCGATCTCAGGGATGCTTGATCGCACGATAATAGCCGACGGCTTCTCGAAGACATTTTCCATGACCGGCTGGAGGCTGGGCTACGTCATCGCGCCTCCCAAACTGGCAGAGCGACTCGAACTGCTGGTCACGCACTCGACCGGGTCCACAGCGGAGTTTACGCAGTACGCCGGCATGGAAGCCTTGACCGGTCCGCAGGATTTTGTCAACGAGATGGTGACCGAATATCAAAAACGCCGCGACCGAATGGTGGAATTAGTGAACGCGATTCCGGGAGTCCACGCGCAGAAGCCGCAGGGCGCGTTCTACGTCTTCCCGAACGTCAAATCGTTCGGCATCTCGGAACGGGAGATCCAATTGCGATTGCTCGAAGAGGAGGGAGTGGCTGTTTTGGCGGGCTCGGATTTCGGTCCCGGCGGAAGCGGGTATATCCGCCTGTGCTATGCCACGTCCATGGAGGTCATCGAACGGGCGATGGAGAAGGTGAGCAAGTTTTTTGCAAGGTTATGAAATAAGAAGACCGAGGTTCAACACCTCGGTCTTCTTTATCATGCACGATTCGCCGCGTCGTATTTCTTTACATCTTCCTTGGCTTTGTTGACATTCACAAGCGGCAGGACGATTAGGCCTGCAATGAAATAGAAGATCAGTGCGAGGATCCCGTAGCGCAGGCTTCCGAACATTTGATTGGCAAGCCCGAAGATCAACGGACCGGTCCACGAGGTGCCGCGCTCGCTGACCTCATAGAATGAATAGTACTCTGCTTCCTTTCCTTTTGGAATCATTTGCGCGAACAGACTGCGGCTGATGGCTTGCGATCCGCCCAGGACAATGGCGATCAGCGCGCCGAGGATGATGAACTCCGTTACGCGGCTTTCTCCCTGCATGCCGCCGTAGGCGAAAATGACCACACCGGACCAGATCACAAGGCTGACGATGATGGATTGCTTGGCGCCGATCCACTTTGCCAGTTTACCCCAGAACAGCGCACCGCCGAAGGCAACGAACTGGATCATGAGAATGACCGCGATCAACGTGTCCTGGGAGACTTCAAGTCCGCCGCGTATGATGGGTGCCGCGGCGAACGTGGAGGAAACCGCAATGACCGTCTGGATGCCGTCGTTGTAAAGGAAATAGGCAAGCAGGTATTTGAGCGTTTCCGGGAAATTCCTTATTTCGCGGAAGGTCTTTCCCAACTGCTTGAAACCAACGCTGGCATATGTTTCACCTGCGGGCAGTGCGCGAGCGGGGTGGCGCGGTCTCAATCTTGCCCAGGTGATGAAGGCAAAACCCATCCACCATATGCCTGCCGATGCAAGATTGATGCGGACAGCCAGATCGCCGGGCACACCGAGGTCTTCGCTGAATATAAAGAAGGCGAGGTTGAGCGCAAGCAGAATGCCGCCGCCGAGGTAGCCCATAGCCCAGCCGTACGAGGAAACGCGGTCCCGTTCCTCTTCGCTGGCAATGTCCGGCAGATAGGCGTTGTAGAAAACGATCGCGGCGCCGAAGGACAGGTTGGCGATGATGAACAAAACACCGCCGAGCCACCACAGGTTACCGGTCACGACGAACATTAATATGGTAGAGATGGCGCCGATGGAGGCAAACAATTGCATCATTTGTTTGCGCAAATGCGAGTAATCTGCGATCGCGCCCAGGATAGGGAGGAACAGGACCTGGAGACCTACAGAGAATGAAATGCAGTAGGGGAGGAAGGAATCCGGCGCAACCGGGATGCCAAAAAAGCGTGCCATCCCATCGGCCCCCGCAGATGCAGCAGCCAGCGATGCGATATAAGGTCCCAGAAATACCGTTCCCACCGTCGTGCTGAAGGCGGAGTTCGCCCAGTCGTACATTGCCCAGCCGAAGATCTCGCGCCTGTCGTTGACCATTGCCTGCGGTGTTGTCATGGTGCCCTCCGGGAAAGAGTTTTGGCGATTCTATCAGTCAAACCCCGATTTGTCCCTGTTGGTTGCGCGAATTCTGGAATGTGATAGAATCGGGGCGTGCAAGGCGTCAGGGAAAAGGTCGAAATTCAAGGCAAAAATCCCTTGCGTATATCAAGCCCTTCATATATAATCACCGTTTGCTATCCCGCCAACTCAGCGGGATGTCTTCGTGTGTAATCCTTCTTCCAGTACGATCTCTCGGACTTGAATTGCATCTGTTACCCGGCAAGTACAAAGTTCAGGGATGGGAAAAGGTATTCGTAACGGCGCACATACCCAAGGTCAGGAGTGAACCGAATGTCTGCCACTTTACCGAAAAAGAGTTATGCGCGTATCCCCGTTAACATCAATCTTCCCAATCTGATCGAAGTCCAGCTGGATTCTTTCGAGCGCCTCAAGAAGGAAGGGCTTGGCGACCTGTTCCACGAAGTTTCGCCCATCGAATCCTATAACAAGGGAATGAAGTTGTATTTTCCCAGCCGCGGACCCGAGTCCAAGCAGTGGGGCTTGAAGTATTGGTTTGGCGAACCGAAGCACAGCATCGAAGAGTGTGTGGAACGCGACCTAACCTATGCCAGCCCGTTGTACGTCTCTGTATTGCTGGCGGGTCCCGATGTCCCCGAACCGATCAAACAGGATATCTTCCTCGGCGACTTTCCCGAGATGACCGACAAAGGCACCTTCATTATCAATGGGACGGAGCGCGTCGTCGTCTCGCAGCTGATCCGCTCTCCTGGCGTGTACTTCGAAGCCCCGACGGATCGCGCGACGGGACGCCTGCTCGCCATGTCCAAGCTGATTCCCGACCGCGGCGCGTGGATGGAGTTCGAGACGCGCAAGTCGGATTACATCATTTTGAAGTTCAACCGCAAGCGCACCGTGCCGATCACGGTCTTTCTGCGCGCGCTCGCCGCTGTGGACGACGGCACAAAGGATCCCCCGCTCGTGACCGGCTCGGACGAGGAGTTGTTATCTCTCTTCAGGGATGTGGACAACAACCCCGAGCGTTTGTTCATCGCGTCCACGTTCAAGCAGGAGCCTGAATGGGAACTGACCGGCGGTCAGTCCATTGCCGAAGCCGCGCTGATCGAATTCTTCAAGAAGATGCGTCCCGGCGATCCCGCCACCATCGAGAACGCGAAGCAGTTCCTCGAGGAACAGTTATTCGATCAGCGTCATTACGACCTCGAACGCGTGGGTCGCTACAAACTCAACCAGAAACTCGACCTGAACATCCCCATTCCTCATCGCACGGTCACCAAGAACGACGTGGTCCGACTCATCCGCCGCATGATCCAGATCAATAACGGGATCGAGCCGCCCGACGATATTGATCACCTCGGGAACCGCCGCGTCAAGACGGTGGGGGAGTTGATCCAAAACAAATTGCGTATCGGCCTCCGACGCATGGAACGCGTGATCAAGGAGCGCATGTCCATCCGCGACCAGGAACAGTTGTCTCCTGTGACGCTGGTCAACATCCGCCCGGTGGTCGCGGCGTTGCGCGAGTTCTTCGGGTCGTCCCAACTCTCGCAGTTCATGGATCAAACCAACCCGCTGGCGGAGTTGCGCCACAAACGCACGCTTTCAGCGCTCGGCCCGGGCGGTCTGCGGCGTGAACGCGCCGGTTTCGATGTGCGCGACGTCCATCACTCGCACTACGGACGTATATGCCCGATCGAGACGCCTGAAGGCCCGAACATCGGTTTGATCGGCCGTTTGGCTTCCTTTGCCCGTGTCAATGAATATGGATTCATCGAGACGCCCTACCGTAAGGTCTTCCGGGTCATGGAAGCGGACGATGAACGTCTCGAGGGGCGCACCCTGCGCGAGAATGTCGTTGACCCGAAAACCGAGGAGGTGTTGTTCAAGGCTGGGGAGAAGATTGACGCCAAAACGGCAAAGAGGATCGCCAAGATCGGCAAACCGGTTGCCATCAAATCCTATGTGTCGGATCAGTTCGATTATCTGTCTGCCGACGCCGAGGACAAGTATGTGATCGCACAGGCGAACGCGCCGTTGACCGAAGACAAGGAATTCGTGCGGGAGCGCGTATCCTCGCGGTATCACTCCGGTTTTATCTTCTCCACCCCGGACCAGGTGGATTACATGGACGTTGCCCCGCATCAAGTGGTGGGCATCAGCGCGGCTTTGATCCCGTTCCTCGAACACGATGACGCCAACCGCGCGTTGATGGGTTCGAACATGCAGGCGCAGGCTGTTCCGCTCGTTCGTCCTGAGATCCCGCTCGTTTCCACCGGCATGGAGTACCACGCCGCGCTGGATTCGGGTCAGGTGGTGGTGGCGGAGACGAACGGCGAGGTCATTTCAGTGACCGGCAACTCGATCACGGTCAAGGAAAGAGGCGGCGTCCGAGTTTATCAATTGCGAAAATATCAGCGCTCCAATCAAAGCACCTGCATTGACCAGCGTCCGGCCGTGGTCAAGGGACAGGTCATCAAAAAAGGCGATATCATCGCTGATTCGTCCTCGACGGAGAATGGCCAACTGGCGCTTGGGCAGAACGTCGTCGTGGCATTCGTCTCGTGGGAAGGCGGAAACTTCGAAGATGCCATCCTGATTTCCGAGCGGTTGGTGCAGGAGGACCGCTTTACATCCGTCCACATCGAAAAATATGAGGTGGAAGCCCGCGATACCAAACTTGGACCCGAAGAGATCACGCGCGACATCCCGAACGTCGGCGACGACGCGATCAAAGACCTGGACGAGAATGGGATCATCCGCATTGGCGCGGAGGTAGGTCCCAATGATATTCTCGTCGGGAAGATCACTCCGAAGGGCGAAAAAGAATTGACGCCCGAAGAACGGCTTCTGCGCGCCATCTTTGGCGAGAAGTCGCGGGACGTGAAGGATACATCCCTGCGTATGCCGCACGGCGAACGCGGCAAGGTGGTGGACGTCAAGGTATTTACGCGCGAAGAAAACTCCGATCTCTCCGCCGGTGTGGATATGATGGTGCGCGTCTCGGTCGCGCAGCGCCGCAAGTTGACGGCTGGCGACAAGATGGCAGGACGTCATGGAAACAAAGGCGTCGTTTCGAAGGTCGTGCCGGTTGAAGACATGCCCTTCCTCGAAGACGGCGCTCCCGTGGACATCATCCTGAATCCGCTCGGCGTTCCGGGGCGCATGAACATCGGTCAGGTTTTGGAGGTTCACCTCGGTTG
>JAANMU010001977.1_pt1 | contig 16621 bp, 14 predicted proteins | sample 7279701 | NCBI WGS metagenome assembly JAANMU01 (sample SAMN14094539, study PRJNA606508) | bioreactor metagenome | isolation source: A lab-scale SPAN reactor treating ammonium-rich wastewater day 57 | place: Ireland: Galway | collected 2017-03-13 | reverse complement strand
CCAGGCGGCGGGAGTCGGTCAAGCCATAAAGCCGCAGACCGGGAACAGACTCGAGCGCGGAGAGAAGCGTCCGGCTCAATTCGTACTCGTAGGCATGGACGGCGCGCATCGCTTTTTTGAGTTCCAACCGCCGACCCTGATATTCCTCCGCGAATTCCCCGGCGTATTCCCCGCCGAATTCCCTCCCGATCCATTCGAAGTATTCGATTGCGCCCAGCACGCCCGCGATACCTTCATGGTTTTGCGTGCCGGTTTCGAGCTTGCCCGGGAGTTTATTCGTTGCCGGGCGCACCTTGTAGGCGAATAATTCCTCCAGCCGTTCGCGTTTGCCGAACAGAATGCCCGCGTGAGGTCCGAAGAATTTGTAGGCGGAGGAGACCAGGAAATCACAATCCAATTTTTGCGCGTCGATCGGTCCGTGCGGCGCGTATTGGACCGCGTCCACGAAGACCAGCGCGCCAGCCTGGCGCGCCATTTTGACGATCTCCGCCAGCGGGTTGATCGTTCCCAGCGCGTTGGAGGCGTATCCCACCGCCAGCAGGCGCGGTTTTCTTTCCAACGCCTTTTGCAGGTCGTCGAGTTTGAGCGTGCCGTCCTCCACGTCGAAATCCACCCAGTTGACCTTCACGCCGCGATCCTGCGCCGCCAGCAGCCAGGGGGTCACGTTGGCGTCGTGATCGAGGCGGGTGACGACGATCTCGTCGCCTTCCTTCCATCCGCGCGAGATCGAACGGCTGATGTGCAGGGTCAGGGTGGTCATGTTGTTGCCGAAAACGATCTCTTCGGGAGACGCCGCGTTGTAAAAGTCCGCCATGGCGCGATGCGCCTCGTCGAGGACCGCATCCGAGGCGATGCTGGTTTCGAACGCGCCTTCGTGATTGGCGTTACATTCGATCAAGTAACGGTTGATGCGGTCGAGGGAGGGTTTGGCGATCTGCGTCCCGCCGGGATTATCGAAGAAAATGGCGGGACGTTCGAGAGAGGGGAACTGTTTGCGGACGGCATGAACGTCGAAGGGCATGGAACGACTCCTATGGTTTGAATCTGCCTGCAAAAGATTGTATACTTTGATTGTACCCTACGAAAGGAGTCGCCATGTTCGAACGTATCCTGCTTGCCGTTGACGGTTCCGATCACGCATTGCGCGCCGCGAACGTCGCCGCTGAGTTGGCGCGATCCATGAAAGCGGATCTGCGAATCATTGTGGTTTACGACCCGATCCCGCCGTATCTGGGCGAACCAAATCTGCAACATGCCATTGATGCCCGTTTGAAAGAGGCGCAGGCAATCCTCGATAAGGCTGTCGAAGCGGCCGGCGAGTTGCCGGGAGAAATTCATACCGGGATGATCGAGGGAAATCCAGCCGAAGCCATCATCGAGGTGGCGCAGACGCGCGAATGCGATCTGATCGTGATGGGGTCGCGCGGATTGGGAAGACTTGCCGGGCTGCTCCTGGGAAGCACCACGCAGAAGATCGTCAGTCATGCCCCCTGCCCGGTGTTGATAGTCAAATAGTCGGATAGTCTGAGAGTCTGATAGTCGGATAGTCTGATAGTCAAATAGTCGGGTGGTCGGGTAGTCAGATGGTCGGGTGGTCGGTTTGCCGGGCAAGTTGTTCGGCTCGAGCAAATTCTTCCGGAGTGTTCACGTTCCAGAATGCCAGTCCGTCCGGGTCCAGAGATTGTATTTCCTCCGAGGTCAGCACGCGCACGTTGACCTGCGGAAACCAGGCGATGACCTTCCATTGGTCGGCTTCGATGGCGGATTCAATTGCAGGGAGACACGTGTCACGGCGATAGAGGGCATGGAGCGGTTCGTAGCCTTCCTCCGTCTTTGCGATGACGACATCCGCTTCCTCCTCGACCACGAGGCTGGCTGCGGTTTCGATGAGCCTCGCGCTGGCGAACGGCATGTCGCATGCCACGACCGCGACGAGGGGGTGCGAAGCGGAAGCGATCGCAGTGTAGAGTCCGCCCAGGGCGCCGCGATCAGGCTTGAGGTCCGGCATGAGGCGAAGATCTAGGAAGGAGTAAGCGTCCGGGCGGTTCGTCGTCACGATGAGTTCGTTCGCGATGGGGGCAAGTCGTTCGATCACGCGTTGGATGAGGGGGCGTCCGAGAAAGGGTTTGAGGGCTTTGTCTTCACCCATGCGGGAGGATCGTCCGCCGGCCTGTATGGAAACCGTGAGCATTTGGAGGTATTATAAAGGGGAAAGTAGAGGTTCGTATGGCTACTTCGATTGGTGAATTGCTCGATCAACTGACGGTCGTCGGGGAGTTGTACGAGAAGTTGGAAAATAACGCCGTGCGCTGTTACGCGTGCGGGCATCGGTGCGTGATCCGCGAGGGGCGGCGCGGCATCTGCCAGGTAAGGTTCAATGAAGGGGGCGTGTTGCGCGTGCCGCATGGATACGTCGCCGCGCTGCAAAGCGATCCCATCGAGAAAAAACCGTTCTTCCACGTGATGCCCGGCGCCAACGCGTTGACGTTCGGGATGCTCGGCTGCGATTTCCATTGCGGGTATTGCTTTACCGGGGACACAATGGTTGTTACAAATCACGGACCGATGGCTTTACAGGATGTCTTTGAACTTGGCAACGCGCGTCACAAGGAACCCGATGGTGAAATCTCGTTTCCGACCGGTTTGAAGGCGGTAACCTCTTCGGGCGGACTGCGGGATGTGAAGGGTGTCTTCCGTCATTCGTATCATGGCGATCTGGTGAGGATAACGCCTTATTATCTGCCCGTTCTTCGTTGCACGCCGGACCATCGCGTGTATGCTACAGATGACATTTATAAGCCGCCTCTGCTCACTTATGCAAAGGATTTAACAAAGGAACATTATCTGGCGATACCAACGGCTTACGAGTTTTCATCCCCACAAGTAATTAATGTGGAGAGCCTGCTCGGTTCGCAGAAGGTCACATATCAAACCCCGTGGAAACTCTCGAAAGGTCAAATGCAGAGGATCATGGATTTGTCCGTCGAGGGAAGATCGTCGCGCGAGATCGGTGAAATATTCGGGAAGAGCGGTTCCTATATACGGCATTTGCGAGTCAAGATAAGGAATGGGCGGGTGACCCCAACGAAAACATCACAGCCTTATATCGAGAATGGTTTCTTGCGATTCCCCAATGAAAGACAGCCGGGGCTTCCGTTGCAAATCGAATTTGGTGTGGAAGTTGCCGAGTTGTTTGGGTATTACTGCGCGGAGGGTTCGATTGTCACCGACAAGAACCGTCCAAATAGTTTTAATATCAACTTCAGTTTCTCGAAGAAGGAAGTTGAGCTGGCAAATCGTGTAGTTGGTTTGCTGCGCGACTGTTTCGGCGTGGATGCCGGACTGGTCAACCGAAATACAACCCTGGCAGTTTCCGTGTCGAAGGCTTCCCTTGCGTTGCTCTTCAAACTGCTTGCCGGGGAGAAATCCACAAAGAAGCGCGTGCCTGAAATGCTCTTTGACGCGCCGCGTGAAGTGGTTGAGGCGTTTCTTGATGCGTACATTCAGGGCGATGGTCATAGATTCCCAAATGGGAAGGTAAGTTCGACGACGGTTTCAAAGGACCTTGCCCATGGCATAGCATGGCTGGCTCTGAAATGCGGATATTTCCCGTCTGTGTATGACGCCGAGATGCCGGAGGCTGGGACGATCCAGGGACGCGCTGTCCGTCGTGCGCCGCATCAGTTTACAGTGGTATGGTATGAGACTAATGATGTCAAACGAAAAATCATGGAGACGGATGATTTCTACCTTGTCCCTTTGCGTGGGATTGAACGAGAATCCTTCAATGGGGACGTGTTCAATATGGAAGTAGATGGGGAACATAATTACCTTGCCGGTTTCTTCCTCGTCTCCAACTGCCAAAACTGGCTCACCTCGCAAGCCATGCGCGACCCTGACTCTGATGTTTCAGCAAATTACATCCGCAAGATGACTCCGCAGGAGATGGTGCGCCTGGCGCTTCGGACGAAGGCGTCCACGGTCGTGTCGTCCTATAACGAGCCGTTGATCACGAGCGAGTGGGCGGTGGAGATCTTCAAGGAGGCAAAAAAGGCGGGCTTGATGTGCGCCTACGTTTCGAATGGGAACAATACGCCGGAAGTGATGGAATATCTTGCGCCGTACCTCTCCGCCTATAAAGTTGATTTGAAGTGTATGCAGGATAAGAATTATCGCAAACTGGGCGGCGTGTTGCAGAACACACTGGATGGGATCCAGCGCGCGCACGCGATGGGGTTGTGGGTGGAGATCGTGACATTGACGATACCGGGTTTCAACGACTCGAACGAGGAATTGTGGGACGCGGCGCGCTTCATTGCAGGCGTATCGCGCGACATTCCCTGGCACGTCACCGCGTTCCACAAGGATTACAAGATGACGGATCCGGACAACACGGATGCAAAGACCCTCCTGCGCGCGGCGGAGATCGGAAAGGAGGCGGGGCTGAGATACGTCTACGCGGGGAATTTGCCGGGGCAGGTCGGGGAGTATGAGGATACTTTTTGCGCCGCGTGCAACCATCGGCTGATTCGCAGACGCGGGTACGTCATCCTCGAATATCACATTACCGGCGAGGGGACGTGTCCGAAATGCAATACCCCGGTACCCGGTATCTGGCCCAAAGACCCCTCGCAGGTGGTGTTAAACGGTTTGGGAATGCCGTTGCCGGTTCACTAGAATATTTTTTGCTGTATAATCTGCTCACCCACTTGGAAGGAGGTGCCCCGCCGCTTAGTTCCTTTTGTTCCCCCTTACGTCGTATCCAAACTATATTCTCTTGGAGGAGAAACGTGAAACGAAACCTTTTTGCCTTACTCTCGCTGCTCGTGCTGGCAAGCATGGCATTGGCGGCATGCGGCGGCGGCGCGGCGACGACCCAGGCGCCTGAGCCGCAAGAACCGGCGGCGCCCGCTCCCACCGAGGAACCGGCTGCCCCGCCGACCGAAGAACCAGCCGAACCCACACCGGTTCCCCCGCAACCGATCGCGACCTTTGACGGCACCACGTTATCTGTTCCGGACTGCGATTACGGCGGTCTCTTCAAGTCCATTGAAGCCACAGATCAGTACACCGTTACGTTCACGATGTGCCAACCGGACCCTGCCTTCCTTTCGAAAATTGCCTTCAGCCCGTTCGCCATCTATTCGAAAGAATGGATTGAGTCGACCGCTGGCGATACCAGCCGCACCAGCGAGGGACTCGAGAGACCCATTGGCACCGGTCCCTACATGGTCAGCGAATGGAATCGCGGCGAAAGCCTGACCTTCACCGCCTTCCCGGACTATTGGGGTGAGCCGCCCGCGGCCGAGACCCTGGTCTTCCGCTGGTCGAGCGAATCAGCCGCCCGCCTGACCGAACTGCAGGCTGGCACGGTGGACGGCATTGACAATGTCGGTCCCGAGGATTTTGCAAAGGTCGAAGGCGATCCCAACCTGCATCTGCAGATCCGTGAGGCGTTGAACACCTTCTATGTTGGCATGACCAATACCTTCCCGCCCTTTGACAAACTGGAGGTGCGCAAGGCAATTGCCATGGGTATTGACCGCCAGCGTATTGTGGATAACTTCTATCCGGCCGGCTCTGAGGTCGCCTCACACTTTACCCCGTGCGCCATTCCCAACGCCTGCGAAGGCGAATCATGGTACGAATTCGATGTGGATGCAGCCAAAGCCATGCTGGCTGAAGCCGGTTTCCCGGATGGCTTTTCCACCAAGTTGTATTACCGCGACGTGGTACGCGGTTACCTTCCCCAGGTTTCCAATGTCGCTCAGGATATTCAGGCTCAATTGAAGGAAAACCTGAACATTGACGCCGAGATCGTGGTCATGGAATCCGGCGCCTTCATCGAAGAATCCGGCGCTGGTCGCCTCGACGGTTTGTATCTGCTGGGTTGGGGCGCTGACTACCCACACGTGACAAACTTCCTGGATTATCATTTCGGCTCTGCCCAACAGCAGTTTGGCAACCAGTCACCCACCTATACCGACCTCCTGCCACAGGGCGCTCAGATTGCCGATCCCGTAGCGGCTGCGCCCATTTATGAGCAGATCAATAATGCCATTCGCGAATATGTGCCTATGGTGCCGATCGCTCATGGAGGTAATGCTGCTGCCTACCGCGCGGATGTCACCAATCCGCAAGCCAGCCCGCTCACAACTGAGTTGTTCGCATTTTCTGACCCGGGCGGACGCGATATCTTCGTTTGGATGCAGAACGCTGAACCGATCAGCCTGTTCTGCGCGGACGAGACCGACGGCGAATCCCTGCGCGCCTGTGAGCAGGTCACACAAGCGCTGTACGGCTTTGCAATCAACGATTCAGCCGTCGAACCTCATCTGGCTGAAGTTTGTGAGCCGAATGAAGACCTGACGGTGTGGGTGTGCAAACTGCGCCAGGGAGTCAAATTCCATGACGGCAGTGATTTCGACTCCGCCGATGTCCTGGCGACCTTTGACATGGGCTTGAACATTGGATCGCCATACCATAAGGGCAATACCAACTTGTGGGAGTACTATGCCACACTGTGGGGGTTGATGCAGAAGTAACCGAGCCATTACCAGGGTTCGGTAAAAAGTACGATAAAATATGGTGGCGCTGTATATGGCGCCACCATATTTGTAACAAGCGAAGACTTCGTTTATGACTCAATACGTAATCCGCCGCATCTTTCTATCCATTCCGGTCCTGCTCGGCATTTTGCTGGTTACATTCGCAATTGCGCGACTGATTCCTGGCGATCCATGTCGCGCCATTTTGGGCGAAAAAGCTACCCAGGCTGTCTGCGATCGGTTTATCCAGGAGAAGGGCTTGGATAGGCCCATCCACGAACAGTTCTTTATTTACATGGGCGAGGTCCTGCGGGGAGATTTTGGCAACTCGATCCGTTTCAGCCTGCCGGTGACGCGCCTGTTGATCGAGCGGCTTCCCACAACGGTCGAACTCAGCCTCTCAGCGCTTATGGTAAGCCTTGTTTTTGGCATTCCCCTGGGGGTCATTTCCGCCGTAAAGCACAATTCCGCCATTGACGTGTTGACGATGATCTGGGCGAACATCGGCGTTTCCGTTCCGGTGTTCCTGCTGGGATTGCTGCTGGCGTACGTCTTTTCCCTTTTGTTGAAGGATACGCCGTTCTGGCTGCCTCCTTCCGGACGGATCAGTCCAGGCATCCCGAACGACCCGTTCTACGAGGTCTGGGGACTCGCGACGCCGGAGTCCGGCTTGTTGCTGGCGGCTTATCAATTCATCGGCAGGCTTAACATCCTGAACGCCCTGCTGACAGCCAACTGGACGCTCCTCAAGGACGCGATCAAACATCTCATTCTGCCCTCCCTGGCGCTGGGAACCATCCCCATGGCGTTGATCGCGCGCATGACGCGTTCCGCCATGCTCGACGTGCTTGGACAGGATTACGTTCGCACGGCGCGCGCCAAGGGATTGCGCCAGAGGGCGGTCGTGATGAAGCACGCCTTCCGCAACGCCCTGCTTCCGCTCACCACCGTCATCGGTCTTTCGCTGGGAAGCCTGCTCGGGGGCGCGGTCCTTACCGAAACGATCTTCGGACTCTCCGGCGTGGGGCGCACCCTCTTCGAAGCGATCACCGCCCGCGATTACGGCGTCGTGCAGGCGTTCACCGTGGTCATCGCCATCTTTTTCGTCGTCATCAACCTCCTTGTGGATATCTCCTACAGTTACCTCGATCCCCGCATTCGTCTCAATTAGGATCACAATGACAAACGTCGAAGACAAGGTTGTTTCCCTGAACGTCGAGGGTTTGTCCCTCAAATCGGTCAGTCTATGGCAGATCACATGGAGACGTTTGTTCCGCCGTCGCTCAGCCATTGTTGGAATGATCATCCTGGGGATTTTGATCCTGGTCGCGCTTACTGCGGATCTCATTGCGCCCTACGAGTATGACGATGTGTTAATCGGCAAAGAGCCGGTCAAGGCGCGCCAGGCGCCCTGCATTCACCTGTTCGGTTGTCCCGAAGACCAGCCACAGCACCTCGCGGGCATTGACGGCAACGTGCGCGACCAGTTCAGCCGCCTGCTCTACGGCGCGCGCCTCAGCCTGATGATCGGCTTTTCCACGGTGACCTTTGCCATTATCATCGGGACCGTGCTCGGCGCGGTCGCCGGTTACACCGGCGGATGGGCGGATAACGTCATCATGCGCGTCATGGACGTCCTGCTCGCCTTCCCCTCCCTCCTGCTGGCGATCGCCATCGTCACGGTTCTGGGGCCGGGACTGATCAATGCCCTGCTTGCGATCGGCATCGTCTCCATCCCGGCTTACGCGCGCGTGGTGCGCGCCAGCGTGTTATCCGTCCGGGAGATGGAATACGTCTCCGCGACGCGCGCTTTGGGCGGGTCGAACATCGAGATTTTGTTCCGCCGCATCCTGCCTAATGCCCTGACGCCTCTCATCGTGCAAGGCACGCTCGGCATCGCCACCGCCATTCTCGATGCCGCGGCGCTTTCCTTCCTCGGTCTTGGCGCGCAACCTCCGCTGCCTGAGTGGGGTTCGATGCTCGGAGCGGAACGCAACCAGGTGTTCACCGCGCCGCATCTGGTCTTTCTGCCCGGCTTTGCCATCGCGTTGACCGTGCTTTCGTTCAATCTGCTGGGCGACGGTTTGCGCGACGCGCTCGACCCGCGCTTGGCGCACGTGAGTTAACTCGTCTCGATACGGCGACATGAATGTCGCGCTACGAAAAAAACGGACGGCGCACGCCGTCCGTTTTTTTATTTAATCGTCGCCGATCAACTCTTTTGCCTGCTCAATATAAGCCAAACTTTGATGACGGAAATAAGTATTGTAAAGCGTCGCGTAATGCCCGCCCTGCGCGAGCAGCCCATCGTGATCGCCTTCCTCGATGATGCTTCCCTTTTCCATCACGACGATCCGGTCCGCCGCCTTCACCGTGGACAAACGATGCGCGATCAGAATGCTCGTCGAATTCTTCAGGATGAGATTCAACGCCTGCTGGATCTGCCATTCCGTAAATGGATCAATGCTTGCCGTCGCCTCGTCGAGGATGAAGATGGCGGGTCTCTGCATCAGGACGCGCATCAATGCCACGAGTTGACGCTGTCCCATCGAGAGACGCCCGCCTCTTTCCCCGACCTGGGTCTGAATCCCATTCGGGAGCGTTTCCAACCATTCGCCTTCTCCTATTTTCCGCGCCATCTCAAGGATTTCATCGTCAGAAACGTTCGGCGCGGCGTAACGGATGTTATCCGCCACGCTCCCCGAAAACAGGAACGGGACCTGCGACACAATGCCGAGTTGCTTGCGATACTGCGCCAGGTCGAACGTGCGGATGTCGTGACCGTCAATCAGCAGTTTTCCCTGCTGGTATTCGTAGAAGCGCGCGATCAACTTGGCGATGGACGACTTCCCCGCGCCGGTGTGACCGACCAGGGCGAGAGTCTCTCCGGGTTGGATGCGCAGGTTGAAGTGAGTCAGGATCGGTTCGTTATCCGTATAACGGAAATGCAGGTCGTCGAATTGGATTTGTCCATTTAACGGAGGCACATCCCGCTTGTCCCTCTGGATGACGTTCGGGTCGGCGTCAATCAGCGCGAAGGCGCGTTCGGCGGCGGAGAGTCCCGCCTGGATCTGCGCCCAGAACGCGGAGAGGTTGAGGACGGGGAAGAAGAACTGGTCGAGGGACATGATGAAGAGATACCACGCGCCGACCGTCACGATGCCCTGCGCCGCGCTCAACCCGCCGACGTAGATGAGGATGGCGGTGAAGATGCCGCCCAGCGCGTTGAGCGTGGGAAAGACCAGCGAAAGCACGAAGCCGCGTTGTATGTTGACGCGATAGGACTGCTGGTTCGACTCGTCGAACGACTTGAAGATGCTCTCTTCCTGCCTGAAATTCTTGGCGATGGAGATGCCGCTGATGGTTTCCTTGATCGCGGCGTTCACGTCCGCCATGGCTTTCATGCCGCGCTTGGTGACTCTGCGAGCCATCACGCGGAAGAGCGAGGCGATGCCGAAGATGACCGGCAGGAACGCCATCAACAGCAGCGACAGTTTCAAATCGGTGCGGAACAGGACGATGCCGAGGATGACCGCTTGAACGATCTGCGCTCCGACATCGGTGACGATGATGACGAGTTGACCGAAGTCGTTCGTGTCCGAGGTGATGCGCGAGACGATGCGGCCGGATGAAAATTGATCGTAGAAGGAAAGATCGTGTTCCGCTGCGGCGCGGAAGGCGCGCGTGCGAAGATCGAGGACCACGTCGCCCACCGCGCGCACGACGAGACTGCGCCGCGCCCAGTTCAATCCCCACAAACCGACGCCGACGAGCAATACTGCGAGACTGACGAGGCTGATGGCGGTCAGCGTGGGTTCGCCTTTGAGCAAATCCACCATGCGCGAGACGACGACCGGCAACGCCGCGCCGATGCCCGCAATGACCACGACCAGGATCGTCACAATTACGAATCGTTTGGTCTGCGGTTTGAAGTAACCGATAATGCGCCGCGTCAGTTCGCGATCCGAATATTGGCGGTCGTATTTTTCGTCGTTAAGTCCTGCAAAGAAACCCATAATTTCTCTTTTATCGGACTCCAACGTCTCCAGACGTTGGAGTTATGAAAGTCAAAAGTCGGGAGACTTTTGACTCCGGTGATTATTCTCTAAATATCCTCGAATACGCCTCCGAGGTCTGCATCAATTCGTCGTGCGCGCCGATGGCGGCGATGCGTCCTTTTCGCAGAACGATGATCAGATCAGCCCAGCGGATTTGAGACAGACGATGCGTGATGATGAAGGTGGTGCGTCCGCGGGCGGCGTTGGCGATGGCGCGCTGGATTCTGTCCTCGGTGGCGGAGTCGATCGCGGAAGTGGAATCGTCGAGGATCAAAATATGCGGATCGGTGAGGAAGGCGCGCGCCAGTGCGAGGCGTTGACGTTGCCCGCCGGAAAGCGTGACGCCGCGCTCGCCCACGACGGTATCGTAGCCTTTATCGAACGAGCGAATGAAGTCATCCGCCTGCGCGGACTTCGCCGCCGCTTCGATCTCGCTCTGGGTTGCTCCCGGCTTCCCGAAGGCGACATTGTCGCTGACGCTTCGCGAAAAGAGGAAGATGTCCTGCTCGATCATGGAGATCTGCGAGCGGAGCGCGGCGAGATTCCAGTCGCGCACGTCCACGCCGTCCACAAGCACCTGCCCGTGTGTGACGTCATAGGTGCGGTTGAGCAGTTTGACGAGCGAGGTCTTCCCCGCGCCGGTCTGCCCGACGATGGCGACGGTCTGTCCGGGCTTGACCTTGAAGGAGACGCCGATTAGAACGTTCTCGGAGGCGGAGACCTTCCCATTCCCATCTTTCATGGTTGGGTATGCAAAGTCCACGTCCCGGAACTCGACCTCGCCTCTCATTGCGTTAGCGTTCCCGCGCGCGTTCTGGTCGAGGCGCGTTTCGCGATTCATCAACTCCAGAATGCGGCGCGCGCTCGAGATGCCGAGCGAAATCTGAGAGTAGGCAAACGTGGAGGTGAACGTGGGGAATTCGAGCAATCTCAGCAAGCCGAAATACGCCACCACCGCGCCGAGGTCGAGTTGTCCGCTGCGGAAAAGCAGAAGAGCGTGGAGCAGCCCGAAGGCGTAGGCGGAACCGAGCAGGAGCATGGCGACGTAGCGTCCCTCGAGGTCGCCCTGTTTGACGAAGGCATCCCGCACGCGGCTGGCGTTCATCACAAATTTATCCACTTCCGCATTTTCCTGCGAGGCGCCCTTGACCACCTCCACGCCGTCCAAGGATTCGGAAAGGTGCGTGTTCATCACGCCGAACGAGGCGCGCACTTCATCGGTTACCGGCGCGAGGGTTTTCAAATAACGGGCGAGGAAGAAAAAGTAGAGGATGATGAAGACGATGGGCGTGACGACGAGCGACGGGTGATAACGCCCCGCCACGAAGATGGGCATGAGGATGAAAACGAACGAACCCACCACGAGGTTGACGCCCGGGCTGAACATGTAGTTGACCTCGCGCACGTCGTTGGTGGCGCGCGCCATCGTATCGCCGACGGGTTGGAGGTTGTGAAAGGTCATGCTCTTGCCGAGCAGGGAGAGGTATAGTTCGTCGCGCACCTGCCGCTCCAGTTTTTGCGCCAGCAGTTCCGCGCCGAAGTTGCGTCCAAGTTGCAGGACGCCGCGGATGATCTGCGAGACGCCGATGGTGAGAGCCAGCGGGATGAGGACGCTCGTATCCGGCGTGGGCTTGAGCATGGCATTGAACGCATCGCCGGTCAGCACGGGCACCACTGCCGCGAGCGCGGCGTTGCCGATCGCGCCGAGCGCCATCATGAGTATGATCCAGCCGTGCCGCTTCGCATGCGACCAGATCCAGCGCACGGGGCTGGCGCGGTCGTAGGTGTGCGGGCGCTGCATCGAGAATTCGGCTGGGGCGGCGACAGTGGACATAAGCATCCATTCTACCACTGCCTCTTCCGGGCAAAAGATTTTACAAAAGATCACATGGCATCCGCAACCGCAGTTACCCTCCAGTGTTTTCAGAATCAGAAGGCTCGCGGAGCCGTAAATTCAATTCGCCAAAGGAGAGCGTGAAATGAAACTGCCCAGGACAATTTCAGGCTGGTGTTTGTTGTTGTTCTTCCTGTGGTACGGACTGGCAAACGTGGGCGTATCCGCATTGATGGCATCCCCGTTCCCGCTGATCGGCGCGCTGCTGGCGCTGGGCTACGTTGTGTTCAGCCTCATCGGCAGATAACCTCAGCCAATTTCCAGGAACGGCCTTCCGTGCGGGAGGTCGTTCTTTTTTGAATTCTCCACCGTACATTTTAGAGAGCGCCCGAAGACAAACCAGGGAGGCTGGCATATACCCGGCATTGTCATTTCGAGCGAAGCGAGAAATCTTTGCCCAGCCGAAACAATTCAAAAATCCTTCCATCTCTTGGGGATTGACCTCTGCGTAACGTGAATTAAATAAAAAGGACGGCTTGCGCCGTCCATGTTCGATTACACGGTTTCGAGTTGAAGAATGTTTATTTTTTCCCGCCCGACGCGTGCGCTTAGATTCAAGATTTCAATACCGACCACCTTATTATCCTTGTCGAAGTCCAAAATTACGCCGGGTTGGACCTCTTCGGATTCAACGATTGCGCTCTCATCAAGGCGGAAATACAACGCGTCGTTTTCCTTGTCGATTTTTAATCTCATTTTGCTCTCCTTGCTCGTTTATCCAGAAACAAAGTAACAATACGATTCGGCTCAACGGTTTCGTTTACAATCACATGCAATACCCGGTTTCCTCGTTCAGGAATTGATTTGAAATAATGCGTATTCTCATCTGCGCCTGCGCTTTTCGTATCCGGGTTTTTGACGGCTTGTAGGACCCATTCTTCAGGAATATCACGCTCTTTCAGCATATCTCTGGCATGGGAGGTAAAAATAGGTTCTGGCATAGCACTGATGAGTTTCAGTTTACCATAATTGATTGTTTTGTTTACACAGGGAACAACTTCTCGAACACCTCAGGACAATACTTCTGCACCATCTCGGAGGAGAGTCCGTTCTCTTTGCAGATCTCAGCGTACAGGTCCGCGCTGGGACGTTTCGTCCGCTTTTGCGTTTCCACATCCAACGCCCAGAGACCGAAGCGCAGAGTCCAGCCCTGGTCCCATTCGAAGTTATCCACCAGCGTCCAATGGAAATAGCCCTTGACGGGGAAGTTGAAGTTGACGGCGCGCCACATCTGATGGATGTGCTGCGCGATATAACGCGGGCGGACTTTATCCTCCGCATCCGCAAATCCGTTTTCGCTGACGATGATGGGCAGGTTCGGAAAGGTCCGCACGACCCATTTCAGACCCTCGAACATACCCTCGGGTTCGTTGGCGAGAAAACCCTTGTCGCTCAGGTCGGCGTCTCTCGCATACGAAGCATTGCTGAACATGGATTCGGGTTTTCGCAGATCGAAGGAGACATGGTTCTTTGTATAGTAATTGAAACCGAAATAATCCTGCGTGCCTTTCGCTTCGGGGACCCGTATCGTGCCGAGCGCCGACCGTACGACTCCATTGGACAAAGCCGTCGGGAAAATTTTGTTCAACATGTTGGCGGCGTTATTCGTGAGCAGCCTGTCCAGCGGAGACCACCCATGACGAGGGACCAATGCGCGGTAATGCACTGCGATTCCCACCCTCGCCTCGCGCTGGATCTGATGGATCGCATGATACGCGGCAGCGTGGGCGCGGATCATATTTGCCTGCACGCGCATCGCTTGTCTTAGGTTATTCCTGCCGGGGGGCCAGTTCCCGCTCAGTCCCCCGCCCACGTAGCCGTTCAAGGCGTAACCGGTCGGCTCGTTGAGCGTGCACCAGTACGTGCAATATTCCTTCAACGCCTCCACCGTCTTGCGGACGAACTTTTCAAACAACGGGACAACTGCTTCGGTCTCCCACGCGCCCATTTCCTCCAGCCAGATCGGGTTCGTGAAATGATGCAGCGTGACCATCGGGGTCATGCCGCGTTCCTTCAATCCGCGCAGCATGTTGCGATAATGTTCGAGAGCATCTTCGTCCCATGTATCCGGCGTGGGCTGGATGCGGCTCCACTCCACCGACAGGCGATGCGCGTTCTGTCCCGCTTCGGCGGCGCGGTCGAAGTCCTCCTTCCAGCGGCCTCCCCACCAATCGCAAGCCAGACCAGACCTCCCGTCGGTATGACCGTCCTGTTCCCACTTCCACCATTGGTTGTTCGTGTTGTTGCCTTCCACTTGATGCGCGGCTGTCGCCGTCCCCCATAAAAATCCGCGCGGGAAATGATAGGTTGCTTGAGGCATGTTAGTCTGATAGTCTCCTGGTCTTTAGTCTTTAGTCTCTTGTCTCGCCATATACGCCAGATACAACGCCACCGATCCAGCCATCGCCGCGTTGAGGGATTCGATCTGTCCGCGCATCGGAAGTTTCAGGACGATGTCGCATTTGGCGCGCGTGAGTTGACGGATACCCTCGCCCTCGCTTCCGACCACGACGGCAGTTGCTCCCGTTAAATGACGCTTTGTCTTCTCCCCAACCGTTTCCCCGTCCTGGTCCAATCCCACAACCCAGACGTTCTCTTCCTTGAGTGCGTCAATTGCCTGCGCCAGGTTCGACCGCGCGATGCGCAGATGCTCGCTCGCGCCCGACGAGGCATTGACCACCGCAGGTGTGACCTCCACCGTATGCGCCAGCGGGATGACGATGCCATGCACGCCGACCGCCTCCGCTGTGCGGATGAGCGCGCCGAAGTTCTGCGGGTCGTTCAACGTATCGAGCAGAAGGATGAAGGGCGGTTCGTTCAGTTCCCTGGCACGGTCGAGGATGTCGAGCAAGTCACTGTACGGATACGCGCTGACCTCCGCCACGATGCCCTGATTATTCTCGTGAATTTTGTCCAGTTGTGCGCGTTTCACTCTGACGACGGGGATCTTCCTCTGCGAAGCCAAAGCCATGATCTCTGCCATTCTGCCCTTGACCTGCACGTTATCGGCGATCTCGAGTCTGAATACGTCCCTGCGTTTGGCGCGAAGAGTCTCGTAGACGGCGTTGCGGGAGTAGATGAATTCTTTCATATTCCCCGATTATAAGAGACTTCCGAAGTCTCGAAGGCTTCGGAAGTCTGAAAGCGCTATTCCTGCCCTTTTAGGATTTTCTCGATCTGCCCCCAGAGTTCGGGAGTCTCCATAAGTTCGGCAAAATCCTTCACCCAGCGTTCGATGCGACGACGATCGAGATTTGGGTATTTCACCACAAGGGTTCGAATATCCTCCAAATCCTTTGGACGACTGGCAATCGCCTTCATGATTATGAGATCCTCAGGGGTGGGAAGCCGTATTCGAAGAGCGCTTTCAAATTCCTGAATTGAACTTCGTTCAACCACTTCCTGTTCGAAAGGCATTATTCCAAGCGATATGTCAATGTTCGTGCCAGTGATAATGTGGCGCAAGAGAAGCACGCGGCGCTTCTTTGCAAAGTCTGCCGCATTTTCAATCCGAGGCACGATTCCTTCTTGTTCTGCTTCACTGAGAAATTGTGGGATATCCTGCGTGGAAAGCAAAAACATGGCATCCACATCTTCGGTATATCTGGCTTGTCCCAGTACGCTGGCGGCAATACCGCCGATAACAACGCCGCGTTGATCGAAACGAGAAATCAGTTTTTGAAGAGCTTCAAGCGGGTCATGATAAGTCTGTAGTTCTTCGGGAAGCTTCATATTTTTCCTTCAATTTAGCCCATCTCAGGAACACTTCCATTTCACCGTCGTCATCTTTGCGCGATAGCCCCAGCAGTCTGGCGCGGATCATGATTGCGTTTAATTTCCTCCAATTTTGCTTTATTGTGGAGGCGCGCAATTCCTCCCGTTCGATCTCTTCGACGGCTTTCCAGCGGTCACGCAGGTGGAAACGGATCTCTTCCGCGTTCATACGTTGATTATAGCATGGCGATAAAACCGATTTTGAAGCCTTCAGGAAATCCAAATCGGATACCTGATTACCCTACACCCTTAAAAATGGGACGCGGATCGCGAAGCACGCAGAAAACGCGGATTCAACGCGCTTTTTCGGGCATTTCCTCAAAAATCCGCGTCCATCCGCGTTAATC
>JAANMU010001974.1_pt1 | contig 16633 bp, 11 predicted proteins | sample 7279701 | NCBI WGS metagenome assembly JAANMU01 (sample SAMN14094539, study PRJNA606508) | bioreactor metagenome | isolation source: A lab-scale SPAN reactor treating ammonium-rich wastewater day 57 | place: Ireland: Galway | collected 2017-03-13 | reverse complement strand
GGTGGAATCACCCGGCGAGCGCGTCGTCCAACTGACTGATGGGGAGACCGGCCAGCGCCTCGACCTGGCCGTCGTCGCCGCCCTGCAGAGCCAGTCCGCGGAAGCTGGCTCCCTCAGCCGCAGCGAGGCGCAGCGCCTGATCAAGGGTGGGCAGGTGACGGTCAACGGCCAGCCCGCCAAACCCGCCTATCGCCTGGAAGAAGGTGACACCGTCCTGATCCGCATCCCCATCCCTGAGCCGGATGAGGTTGCGGCTGAAACCATCCCCCTTGACGTGCTCTACGAAGATGCCGATCTGGTCGCTATCAACAAGCCCGCCGGGATGGTCGTCCACCCCGCTTTCGGCAACCGGACGGGCACACTGGTCAACGCGGCCCTCGCGCGCTGGCCGGAGATGCGCGGCGTCGGCGGCGAGGGCCGCGCAGGGGTTGTCCACCGGCTCGACAAAGACACCTCCGGTGTGATCATCCTCGCCCGCACACCCGCCGCGCTGCGCGCCCTCCAGCAGCAGTTCAAGGCCCATACAGTCGCCAAGCGTTACCTGGCGCTCGTCGAGGGCGTCCCTTCGTCGAGCAGCGGGGTGATCGACGCTCCCATCGGGCGCGACCCGCGCCGCCGGAAGCGGATGGCCGTTGTGCGCGGTGGGCGCGACTCCGTCACCCGCTACGATCTGCTGGAGGAGTTTGAAGCGAACAGCCTGCTCGCCATCGAGCCGCAGACGGGGCGCACCCACCAGATTCGCGTTCACCTGGCCTGGCTGGGCCATCCGGTGGTCGGCGACCGCGTTTACGGCTTCCGCCGCCAGCGCATCCGGCTCAAGCACAGCTTTCTACACGCCGCGTCGCTCCAGGTCGACCAGCCAACCAGCGGCGAGCGCTTTACCTTCGAGGCCCCGCTGCCCGCCGCCCTCGAACACGTCCTCACCATCCTGCGCCGCCAGCAGCCGCGCTGAACGCAGCAGGGGCAGGTTTCAAACCCGCCCCCACCAATCGCTAACAGCCATCCTAGCTATACCGGACACCTTCACCAATCTGGGTGCATTGCGAAATCGGATAATTAAGGTATAATTCAGAGTATTATCCTTTTCTTGCAAGCCAGTGCAGCCTGCATCGCAGATCTTACCCCCTTGGGGGTCGCCCACCTGCCCGGCCGTCGGTGTGATGAGCCATGCAGGTGGTTTGTTCTACTGCCAAAGGAAGATAGACAGATGTCAGAACGCATAGATGTGCTTGTGATTGGAGCGGGCCAGGCAGGCCTTTCCATCAGCTACTACCTAACGCAGCAGGGACGGCAACACGTTGTCCTCGAGCAGGCGTCTGTGCTCGTCCCGGCTTGGCGGGGTCGCTGGGATTCGTTTACGCTGGTCACGACCAACTGGACTATCAAGCTGCCTGAGTTTCCTTACCCTGGTGACGACCCGGACGGCTTCATGCCGCGTGACGAGGTAGTCGAACACCTGGAACAGTTTGCCGCGTCGTTCAACCCGCCAGTACGCTTCGGCGTGCGCGTCAACTCGGTAGAGCAAAACTCGGCGGGCGATGGCTATCTGGTACGCACCGACGACGGAAGCTTCGAGGCTGACAATGTCGTTGTGGCAGTCGGAAGCTTTCAGGACGGACGCATACCGGCCTTTAGCAGTGACCTAGCTGCAGAGATTGTCCAGCTTCATACAAGCGATTATTGCAATCCTGAGTCGCTACCAGATGGCGCGGTGCTGGTGGTGGGCACCGGACAATCTGGTGCTCAAATCGCCGAGGAACTCTATCAGAGCGGCCGCAGAGTCTATCTCTGTGTGAGCAGCGCACCCCAGTTTCCCCGACGTTATCGTGGCAAGGACGCAGTTTGGTGGCTAAATGAACTCGGGGCATTCGATCAGACGGTGGACACGCTGCCATCGCCCAAAGCCAGGTTTGGAGCCAGTATACACGTTTCTGGAAAGGATGGAGGACGCACGCTGAATCTCCACCAGTTTGCCAGGGATGGTGTTGTCCTGTTAGGTCACATGGAGAGAGCGTCTGGGAACACGGTTTACTTGGCCCCAGATTTGAAGGAAACCCTGGCTCGTGTAGACAAGTCTGCAGCCGAGCTGAAGCAGAAGGTCGATGAAGCTATCGAAGAGCGTGGCCTGGACGCGTTGGGCCCAGAGACCGAACCTGAGCCACAGGACGGTTATCATGCGGAAATCACCCGTGAGTTGGATCTGAATGCCGAGGGCATCAAGACCGTCGTTTGGGCCACCGGCTACAAGTTCGACTTTAGCTGGGTGAGACTGCCTATCTTCGACGAATATGGCTACCCGGTCCAACAACGGGGCATCACGGATTATGCCGGTCTGTACTTCTTGGGTCTAAGCTGGCTGCATAAGGCTAAATCCGGGCTGTTGTTTGGCGTTGGCGAGGATGCAGCTCACATCGCGGCAGACATAGCTGCGCGTGGCTAGGCCATCGTGATCAACGACTCACCCTGGATTCCAAACACCCCAACTTCAGCCCAGTCCTTTCTGCGATAGTCGGCCCTTATGTATCGAGAAAGGGCGTGAGATAGAGCGGATCAACCCAAGGTGTCCGGTAGCTAGAGATCGCCATCGGCCAGCAGCGCCTCCCGCAGCTCGACCAGGCTGGAGAGGTTGTGCTGCACGTAGTCGATGCGTATCTCGTAGTTGTCCATGTCGCGGCTGAACCCGCCCAATGTATACTGCGGGTTGTTCAGATACATCACCCGCTCTGGCGTGAACTGCGTCTGGAGCTGGAAGGCCACCCCGTAGCGCACCGCTTCCATGATCCAGGCGGCTTCCTCCGGCATGTTATTGTCACGCGCCAGCTTGTAGGACGCCATCAGCCCCTCGCTGCGCGTCGCAGTTGGCGTCGAACGCGGCGGGCGGTAATAGCCGCCCACCCAATCGGGGTACGGTGGGTCGCGATGCTGGCTGGTGATGATCGCCTCGGTGATACGCATCGCGTGCTCCAGATAGAGCGGGTCGGAGCGATAGCGATACAGGTCGTGGAGCGCGTACAGCAGCCAGTGGTCGTGTGGAAGCTGCTGGGTCTCCTTGTCGCCATCCCGCACGTTGATCAGCCACTGCGCGCCGCGCTCGGCGGTGTCCAGCCACGCCTCATCGGGATCAACGCTGTAGATGCGGGCCAGCGCCAACAGCGCCTCACCAGGGTAGTAGATCGAGCGGAAGTCGTCTGCCTCGCCGCCCGGATAGGTCATCTTGTGCACCTCAAACTCGCCGCTCTCGCCCTGCGCGGCCTGCATCCAGCGGCCCAACTCGCGCAGCTCCGGCAGGTAGGTCATGTCACCCGTCTCGACCATGTACTTGACCAGCGCGATAGCCGCCAGCCCGTTCCCACCCAGCTTGACCTCACCAGCTTCCACGATGCACAGCGCCTCAACGCCATTCAGCTCACAGGGCATCGCCTGTCGCATCAGGTAATCAAGCGCCCGCTTGCCCGCTTCCAACAGCTCCGCATCACGCGTCACCGCGTACAACTCGAACATCGAGTAGGTCGTCCCGCCATGCCGCAGGATGTTGTAGCTCTCCTGGCTGCTGTCCGACTTGGGCAGGTAGGCATAGTCGAAACGCCCATCGGGGTCGACGGCACGGATCAGGTAATCACCTGCCGCCAGCGAGGCTTCAAGCAGCAAGTCCGGTGTGATCGCTACGGGATCATACAGCCGGTGTCCGCGGTAGAGCGGCAGCGGCTCGCCGCCATCGGAGAAGGCGCTCTGTGTCAGGAAGCGATATACCGTCAGGCGGTCGGCATTGGAGAGCTGGGTCAGATCGCTCGTTGATGAAGTCGACAACCCGGCGTAGCGTGCCATGTTGTTGAAGCGGATCTGTTGCTGGCTGTCGATGAGCGTGCGCGCCACCAGCTCCTCAGGCAGGAAGGCAGCCCCTGATCCCCACTCAAAGGCCAACCCGTAGAGCGACCGTTCGAGTTCGGCAGGCTGTGGCTCATCTACCGGCACGTTCTCCAACCGCTGCACCTCGGTCACGACGTCCAGCTTGACCCACTGCGGCTGGCTGCCGCTTGCCTCAAGGATAGGCTGCAGCAACCCCAGCGCCTCGTCCAGCGCCGCCCCGACGCCTTCACCCGCCCCGCGCGCTACCAGCGCAGGCCCCTGCCCGTCGCTCACCGAGAGAAACACAATGCGCGCTGCTTCGTCCTGCGCGACAATGGCGGGAGGCTCTCCGGCGTTCTCCGGGGTGAGGATCCGGGCTGCCGCGTAGCGCGTCAGGGCCAGGCTGTCTGCCTCGCTCAACGGGGACTGGCTGTCGATACTGTCAAACCAGACCTCCCCGGCTACGCGCACCGGGGCCGGGATATCCTGCGGGCTGAGCGGTCGCTGCACCTGAAGCGGAACCGCCGGGGCACAACCGGCAATGACAAGGCTGAGGACGGAAACCGCCAGAAGGGGAATCGCCCAACGGGGAACGGATCGCATCATGTGGATTCTCTCCTGCCTGTGTTTGGCCTTCGGTTGGTCGGGGAAACGGGCCGATCCTGGGGGTGGCCTCCCCTGATACCTGGTGCGGGCGCATGCCGTGCCCAGGGTACAGCACGCTGTGCCTACAAGGAATGCGAATTGGAAATGATCCCTTCATTAGTCTACTGGGTTCTAACGGAGATGCCCAGAACTTTGCCGGGTATTCGGTCGTTACGGCGGCGATTTGTGGGCGCAGCGCGGGGTCTCTATACTCTAGGCGAGGCGCAACAAACGCGCTGGTGTGACGTAATAGTGTGTGGTGGAGTTGTGAGACAATCGGCCAGAAGGAGAAGGATTGATGCCAGAGCAAGACAGGCGTATTGAGCGGCAGCAGATCGACCCAACCCGTTCGCCGGAGGAGCGGGTCGGGCTGCTGCGCTCGCTCGTCGAGCGGGCCGTGCTGACCTGGAAGCTGATCTGGGATCCGCGCGTGGGGTTCTTCCCCAAGCTGATCCCGGCGCTGGGGCTGGTCTACATCATCTCGCCCATCGACCTGATCCCCGAACTGGTGGCGGGGCCGCTGGGCCTCACGGACGACCTGGGCGTACTGCTGCTTGTGCTGACTCTGTTTGTGCAGGCCGCGCCGACGGACGTGGTGCGCGAGCACCTGCGAGAACTACGCAGGCGTCGCGCTGAGGCGGATGAGGACGATCAGGTTGTCGAGGGATACGCCGAGCAGGTGGACGAATAATCGCCGGACGTGGCTTACATCAGCCACAGCGCGCCTCTCTCACCGAGCACAACGACGAGCACCAGGCCCAGCCCGACCAGCAGCATGAACATCAGGATGACGAGGGCTTTGAGGCCCAACGGCACCTCGGTGTCTTCGACCGGCGCGTGAACGTCTCCGGGCCTGTGCCTGTTGGCCATGTGCTCCTCCCCTCCCCGGCGCGGCTCAGAACAGACTCAGCTGTTCGAACCCCTCTGACTGATCGTTTTCCGCGTCCTGAGAACCGGCAGGGGAAATCCGCTGGGCCTGCTGCACGAAACCGGGCAGTTGTTGAAAATCCTGGCGGACGGTGTCCTTGAGGCTGGGCTGGTGCAGGGCGGCTGCCGGGTGGTACATCGGGACGATCAGCCTGGAACCCGCCTGGCGAGCCTGACCGTGGATGCGCGAGATGCGCGCCGAAGGGAACCAGCGGGCCATACTGAAACGCCCCAGCGTGACGATAACTTTCGGGTTGAGCAGCTCAATCTGCCGCTCCAGGAAGGCGCTGCACGCCCCCGTCTCCTCCGGCTGGGGGTCGCGGTTGCCGGGCGGGCGGCACTTCACCACGTTGGTGATGTACACGTCCTGGCGCTGCAAGCCGATGCCCTGCAGCAGTTCTTCCAGGAAGTTGCCCGCCGCGCCGACGAAAGGCCGCCCCGACTGGTCTTCGTGGAAGCCCGGCCCCTCGCCGATGAACATGATGTCCGCGCTGGCCGGGCCTTCACCCGGCACGGCCAGCGTCCTGGAAGCAGCGAGCGGGCACTTCTCGCACACGCTGACCTCTTCCGCAACCTTTTCCAGGCTATCCGTCACGCTGTGACCTCCTCTGCTCCCGGCTTGCAGCAGGCTTGACCGCTGTGCCGGGATGCTCACGCCTAACATTATAGGCCATTTTACCCAACCGGCAGACTGCGCCGCTGCCGTCGTTCAGGGAAAGGCGTTAGTGGAAGAACAACCTGTTCCTGGTGATGCGCAGCCGGTGCAGCAGGAACTTCCAGGCGACGCCCAGCGTGCTCAGGCCATACACCACACTCCGCCCGAAGCTGATCGACGAAGCCTCCTCAAAGTAGCGCGTCGAGACCGGCACTTCGGCGATCTTGAAGCCAAAGGCAACCGCCTGGAAGATCATCTGCGTGTCGAAGACAAAGTCGTTTGAGTTGCGCAGAAAAGGGACGGTCTCAAGCAGACGCCGGTTGTAAGCACGGTAGCCGGTGTGGAACTCGCTGAGGCGCGTGCCGAGCACCAGGTTCTCGACGGCGGACAGGAAGCGGTTGGCGACAATCTTGTAGAGCGGCATCCCGCCCTTCCAGGGGCCGCGCACATCGAGGAAGCGCGAGGCGAGCACCATGTCGCCTTTGCCTTCCTCGATAGCGGCGATCATATCCGGGATAACCTGGGGGTCATACTGGCCGTCGGGGTGCAGCATCACGACCACATCTGCGCCGCGCCGCAGCGCCTCCATGTAGCAGGTCTTCTGGTTGGCCCCATACCCGGCGTTGTGCGGGTGGACGATCACGGTTAGCCCCAGGCGGTGGGCGACGTCGACCGTCTCATCCGCGCTGCCGTCATCCACCAGGATCACCTCGTCGATCTGGTCTTTGGGGATGGCTGCGTAAGTCCAGACGAGGGTCTGACCGGCGTTATAGGCTGGCATGACAACAATGCATTTGCTCATAGATGGCGCTCTGCTCCATGCTGTGAGGTTGGCTCAGCGTAGAGTATACAACCCGGCGTATGCCTGTCCACAACGGAAGGTTTCATCCGGGTGGTTTCGTATTGTCAATTGTCAGGGGGACCACAAATGAATCGTCCCCGTTTACCAAAAGCAGACGCTCGGATGTCTGCCAATCATACCAGCCCACCGCAATGCGATAAGCTCCCGTTGGCAAACCGGGCGGAAGAACCAGCTCTCTAACATCGACAATCGTATCGCCTATCTGCCAGCCACTGGTGGGGCTACGCCCGGCACGCGGATAGCCGTCGTCCTGGGCAACCAGCTCCCCCTGCTGATTGACGACGTGCACGAATACGCTGTAATCGGTATCAACCTCGGCTGCGGCCTTCCAATGGAAGGCGAGGGTCAATGCGCCACCTGACCAGGTATCTGTACCATCCACGGCCACTACACCCGCGAGTTGAGCAAGATCGGGCCAGAGGGCATCCGTGGCTGGCGTGTAGGCGTCAAGTGTTTCAACCGGGACGACCGAGAATTCTCCGCGCAGTGGTTCGTCACACAGCATCTCCCATTCATAGGAACCTGTCTGGAGATCCAAGGGGATGATGACCTGTTGGATAACGGCATCTTCGGCTGATGCCACGCCCACAGGATACCGCTCCTGCAAGAACGGGAAACCCACGTCAACGACTGTGTTTCCAGAAGAGTCCCTGATGCGTACGCCGGTTGTGTCCGGCACGCTCTGGCCGCTTTGCAGCGTCATGTCGCAGAAAAGAGCCAGGTCAAACCCCTCCGGGATGCGCTCAGGGTTGACGAGAGGATAGCGCCGCTCAAACACGGTCATGGGGCTGAACTCATCACCCTCAGTGCTGACCTGCACGATGGGTTTGTAGTATTCATGGAACCAGGGCTGCTCAACCAGCCTCGCCCACGTCCAGTATTGGGTTGTGGCCACCAAATCTGGACGATATTTGGTTACAGCATAATCCTCGTTCCACCGGAACAACATATCCGGCACGATAAGGCCGGGCACGTCCAGCGTGCTGCGATTGGCGTAGTAGCCTACTATCCCCAGATCGCTGACCAGAAGCCTGGCGTGTGGCGCTGTGTTCTGGTCAATCCAGGTTCCCAGCATCGTGTAAGTGCGGACGCGCGGCGGCGGTTCTGCGTACTTCAGCGCCTGAGAGATGCTCAGACCGGCTGAGATAACCACCACAACGCTCAGAGACACCAGCACAACTGCGCGTGGTAAGCGGCCCAGAAGCCACCGCCTCACCAACCACTCGCCTCCGAAGGCAGCCAGGATTACCAGGCTCACGAGAAGCGGCGTGTAATACCAGAACATCGTGATATTGAGCAGCGTATACGCGAGCGTATAGAGCGCCGTCCACAACGGCAGGGGGCGCAGCGAGGCGTGTGACCACGTGCGGATCAACCCCAGGATGATCAGCGGGGCAGCGATTAGAGAAAGCCAGTTGTTGCCATAAAAAGCCCGCCACCAGCGGAAGCCATCCAGCCAGAATTCGATCCCCCGAAAGAGTTCCTGCTTGGCGGAAAACGTGTTGGGAAGCGGCGAGCCGAAATACAGCAAGGCAAATATGAACCACGGTGCGGCGCTCAGAACGTATATGCCAGCCAGGCGCCACGGCAGGGCCTTCAATGAAAAGCGCCCTGGCTTCGCCTGGAGCACGTCTAGCAGGGCCAGGATGCCCAATACGCCGCCCAGCACCAGCCCGTCAGCGCGTGTCCAGGTGAGCAGTCCGGCCCCAAGCAATGCCCACCCCTTGCGGCCCCGGCTCCACTGCCAGAAGCTGAACATCAGCAAGGCGGTATACAGCAGGGTTTCCATGCCAAAACTGACATAGATCAAGGGCGATGTGGCGACGATGACACATATCGCCAGGCGCGTATAGCGTGACAGGTATGGCTTGGTCAGCGTGAACGCGAGCAGGATGGCGATTGCCAGCAAGAAACCGCTGATTGCGTTGCCAGCGTGCAGGAGGTCTGGCGTAATGAGATAGACACCCGCCATCAGCAAGGCCCAGAGAGGCGTGGTGCTGCCTTGCACGCGCTCGCCCTGGTAAAAGACAAACCCATGCCCTTCAGCGATGTTGCGGCTAAACGTATACGTGATAAAGACATCATCCTGCGTGTATTCCAGAAAAGCTGCTGAAAGCCAGACGATCAACAGCAGAACCACGGCCAGAATGAGCCAATGATAGTAATGAGAGTAATCCAGTCGCCTCATCAGCCTGACCCTAACCTGCCAGCAATCGGCGCCTACCGGACGACGCCCGTCTTCGCGCCCCGCAGGTCAATCATTCGAGCCAACCCAGCCGGTACCGCCCGCGCGTAAGGCCGAGTGTGCCGGTATACATCATCACCACCCCGTCGATGACGATCAGGTCGGCGTGACCGACAGCCCAGTTATAGGCCACATCGCCCAGCACCGGGTTGGCCGGATACGTCTCCCATTCGCTGTCAAGCCGCTGGCTGCGGGCAAAACCCAGCGCGAACTGATCGTCGCCGCCGATCTCGAACGAACCCGGCCCACGGCTCCCCTCATAGGCCATATAGTAATATCCGCCGCTGTAGAGCACATCTGCCGAGGTGACATAGCGAAAATCAAAATAGGGGTTGGCTGCGGCCTCGCGGGCTTCGAGCGGGCCGTACTGCGCCGACCCGGTGAACAGCGGATTGGAGGCGCATGGGAAGGTGCGCGCACCGCCAACCCACTGCCAGAAACACCCCATACTGCCGGGGTTCTGCCCCAGCCCAAGGAAGATGTAGAGCCGGTCCTCAGCGGCGAACAGGCCAGGCGGGCCACCTGCCATACAATCATGGTCATGGTCAGCGAAGGGGTGATCGCCGATGCGCATATAGTCAGGGCACGGGGCAAGGTCGATACGCCACACGCCCGTATCCCACATAGGGCGCGGCTGCTCCCAGATCAGGCCATCATCAGAACGGGTGAGGTAGGCGGCAGCATGGCTCTCAAAGACCATATAGAAGCGGCCATCTGGGGCGCGGGCAACGCGCGGATACTGCTGCTGGAAAGTGCGGTCATCAAAGCTGCACGGGCACGTCTGGCAGGGGATCAGGCAGACCGGATCGGGGAGTGAGAAACTCCGGCCATTATCGGTGCTGACCCAGCGGGTGACGCAGCCGGGAAACTCGACCGGCTCGCCGCACGAATCGACCACACCCGCCGAACCGGGGTTGGCATGCAGATAAGACCAGAACTCACCACCGCCCATATCGAGCGTATCCGACTCGCCCACCGGCAGCCTGGTATCCTCGATATCCAGCACCCAGGCGGCGCGCCCTTCCCAGAAGTCGGTCAGCGTTGGGTGAGGCGAATCCGGCATGTCGACGACGGCATCGACCGGGGCACAGGCGACCGCCGCCAGCCCCGTCAGGCCAAGCAGGGCGATGACATGGCTGAAGACTGCGCCTTTGACCCGGACATGGTGAACTGTCAGTTCTCGATCCAATCGCGCACCTGCCGGACAGCGCCGCGCAGATCGCCTGCCGCCAACTGCTGCGCGACGGCGACGGTTTTCTCCCACAGCAGATCGTAGTAGTTGCGGCTGTGGTCAACCTCAAAGCGCCTGGGTATCACGCACCCACCTTCATACAGGAAGATGTACTCGTCCGGCACATGCCGCGCGCTGAACGTGCCCTGTGGCTCGCGCGGCCACCAGACGATCAACCCGGACGCTTCGGCGCGCGGGTCACGGACGAAGGGCTGCGCGCGCAGGTGGCGCAGGTAGGCCGGGCTGGCCCCGTACCGTTCGACGCTGGCCGGGCGGTACGGCAGGCGGTGGGGGGTGCGCGTGATGGTATAGTCCGCCGGGTCGATGTGCGGGTCGGCCAGCAGCGCAGCCAGCACCGGGTGATCCTCCCCCTCGAAGATTAGCACCGCCTGCCTGTCCCCGGCCACGACACCCGGCAAAGTCTCGTTGACGGCGACCACCGCCTCGTTGCGCACGGCAAAAGCAATCGCCGCGTTGTAGACGCCGAAAACGCGCACCGGCAGACTCCGATGGCTGGCCTCGGCGATAACCTGGTTGGCTACCGGGTACGCGGTGCGCGTCCCGGCCAGGGCATCGAACGTATGCGAGAGCATTACGACAGGCAGCGCGACGGCAACCAGCGCAGCGCCAGCCGCCCGCAGCAATCCTCGCGCTGGCAGCCTGGGCCACGCCGCGATGCGCTGCGCCAGGCGCATGATGGTGAAGGCCGCCGTTGCCGCCAGCAGCGGGTACGCGCCGGAGAACATGCGCGGCGTCATGAAAGTGTTGTGCATGACGCTCACACGCAGGCTGTAGAAGACCAGCAGCGACCACCCCGCCAGAAATACCGCGTCCATCAGCGGGACGCGCGGGCGGCGCACGAGCGGGTAGGTTAACCCGGCGACGATCAACGCGAAGCTGCCCCACCCGTTCGAAAACCCGATCAGGCGCAGCAGATGAGTCACCGGCCAGGAAGCCAGCCCCTCTGACCCGCGCGAGAGGCGCAGCGCGTCCTCGATCTCCTCGCGCAGCCAGCCGAACGGTATCCCGGTGAACAGGAAGCGTGCCAGCTCCAGCGCGACGAGCGGCGCAAGCACGCCCACGGCAAGCTGGGCCAAAGCCGCAGGTCGCCGCGTCTCGCGATCCAGCAGGAACGTCCAGCCCAGCCAGGCCGCAACCGGAATGGTGTAGTTGAAGTGCGAGGTGAAGGCCAGCCCCAGCATGACGCCCGCCCAGGTGTAGCGCCGCTCGGCATGGAGCATGACGCCCAGCGTGAAGAAGGCCAGCGGGTAGCCGATGTGCATCCGCGTGTAGTACAGCACGGTTGGCAGGCTGATGAACCACAGCGCGGCCAGCAGCGCCCAGCGGCGCGACCCGCCCAGCCGGGCGCCTAGCCGGAAGAAGGCAACAGCCATCGCTGCGCCGAGCAGCGTCAGGATCGCCATCTCGCCTGCCGGGTGGGGGCCAAAGATGGCAAAGGGCACGGCGAGCAGCACCATCGGGGCGAGCGTGGCTGCGCTGTAGCCCCAGCAGCCGCGCAACAGGTCGAGGGCAGCCGTGTGCTGGGTTGGGGTGTCCTCATGGAGGAAGAAAGTGCCCGGCCCCAGCGAGCCGAGGGCAAGCAGCAGGAAGACGACACCTGGCACGACCCACACGGCGCGCGGCCAGCCCCGCAGGGCATCCTTGAACTGGCGAATCACGGGTTGTGTCTGCCTCTGGCTATTTCAACTCGCCCCAGTTGCGCCCGGCGCGGGCGTCCACCCTGAGCGGCACGTCCAGAGGGTAGGCGTTCTCCATCACCTCTTTGACGAGCGCCATTGTCCCCTCAACCTCGTCCTCCGGCGCTTCGAGCAGCAGTTCGTCGTGCACCTGGAGGATCATCCGGCCCCGCAGCCCGCGCTCGGCAAGCGCGGCGTGCAGCTTGATCATGGCGATCTTGATGATGTCGGCTGCCGTGCCCTGGATCGGCATGTTGATTGCCTCACGCTCAGCCGCGCGGCGCTCCATCATGCCGCGCTGGCTGGTGTCCTGCGATTGCAGGGCCGGGAAGTAGCGCCGCCGCTTGAGCAGCGTCTCGACGTAGCCCTGCTCGGCAGCCTGGACGCGCATCCCATCCAGGTACTGCTTGACCTTCGGGAAGCGCTCGAAGTAGGTCTTAACGAAGGCCTCCGCTTCGGGCAGGGTCAGGCTTGAATCACGGGCCAGCCGGAAAGCACTCATGCCGTACATCAGCCCGAAGTTGACCGCCTTGGCGAAGCTGCGCTGGAGCGACGTCACCTGCTCAACCGGGATGTTGTTGACGGCGGCTGCCGTCGTGGCGTGGATGTCCTGACCCTCCTGGAAGGCACGCCGCAGCGCCTCGTCGCCGGAGACGTTCGCCAGGATGCGCAGCTCGACCTGCGAGTAGTCCGCGCCGATCAGCAGCCAGCCCGGCTCGGCGATGAAAGCATCGCGTATGCGCCGCCCCAGGTCGCTGCGGATGGGGATATTTTGCAGGTTCGGCTCGCTGGAGCTCAGCCGCCCGGTCACCGTCCCGGTCTGGTTGAACGAGGTGTGGATGCGCCCCGTCTCGGGGTTGACCATCTGGGGCAGCGCGTCCACGTAAGTTGAGCGCAGCTTCTCAAGCTCGCGGTATTCGAGGAGCGTAGCGATGACGCCTGTCGTGTCCTGCTCCAGCAACCCTTCGAGCACGTCCGCTGCCGTCGAGTAGTGGCCGCTGGCCGTCTTACGCAGGCCCTGGGTGGGCAGTTGGAGCTTGCCGAACAGCGCATCGCTGAGTTGCTGGGTCGAGTTCAGGTTCAGTTCGTAGCCGACGATGCCGTAGATCGCCTGGGTGCGCTCCTCCAGCACGCGGGCCATCTCGCCCGACATGCGCTTGAGGAACTCGACATCCACCCGCACCCCGGCCATCTCCATGTCGGCGAGCACCGGCACGAGCGGCATCTCGATCTGGGTGAACAGCTCGCCAAGCCCCTGCTCCTCGACCTCGCGCCAGATCGGCTCGACAAGCTGGCGCGTCATGTCCGCATCGGCGGCGGCGTAGGGGGCGGCCTGCTCGACGGGCACGAGGTCCATCGTGATCTGGTTCTTGCCCTTGCCGAGCAGCTCGGTAATCCCGGTCATCTCGACGCCAAGCCGGTAGAAGGCCAGGTTCTTGAGGCCGAGCTTGCGCTGCGACTGGTCGGGATGGAGCAGCCACTCACCGATCATCGTGTCCACGCTGAGCGGGGCGACAACCAGCCCGGCGCGTGCCATCACGACCGCATCGTACTTGATGTTGTGCCCGTACTTGGGGATGCCGGGGTTGGTCAGGGTCGGGCGCAGCCGCTCAATAACGCGCTCAAGCGGGAGCTGCTGGCCGTCGTCGAGCGCATGCCCAACGGGGATGTAATACCCCTCGCCCGGCTCGACGGCGAGCGAGATTCCGACCAACCGCGCCTGCATCTGGTCGGTGCTGGTCGTCTCGGTATCAAAGGCGATGCCTTCTGCCTGCTCCAGCCTGCGCGCAAGCGCGTCGAGCGCCGCCTCGTCGCGCACGACGTGCGTCAGCGTGACGGGCTCCCCGACCACTGCCGGGGCGGAAGGCACGGACAACCCGGCAAAGAGCGACAACTGCTGGCCGTCGCCGCGCGCCAGGCTGGCTGCCCCTCCGCCATCGCCCGCCTCCGCAGTGCCGCCGGAGACCTGGCCGAGCAGCCCACGAAACTCTAACTCGCGGAAGATGGCCGCCACGCGCTCGCGGTCATAGTCGTGCGTGCGGCAGGCGTCCAGGTCGAACGGCACCGGCGCATCGGTCACGATGCGGGCCAGCTTCTGGCTCAGGAAAGCGTCGTCGCGGCCCTGCTCCAGCGCGTTGCGCGTGCGCGCGCTGCTGATCGCGTCCAGGTGCTCGTAGATTGCCTCCAGCGTGCCGTACTGTTCCAGCAGGGCGACCGCCGTTTTCTCGCCGATGCCGTGCACGCCGGGGATGTTGTCTGACTTATCGCCAATCAGCGCCTTGTAATCGACGAATTGATCGGGCCGCACGCCGTACCTCTCGAATACAGCCTGGGCGTCGTATATCTCCACCTCGCCTGACCGCCCGCCCGGAAGCTGCACAAGGGTGCGCTCGCCGACGAGCTGCAGCAGGTCGCGGTCGCCGGTCACGATCAGCGTCCGGACGCCCTGCTCGCCCGCCAGCCGGGCCACCGTACCCAGCACGTCGTCGGCTTCGTAACCGTCCAACTCAAGCGAGGGAATGCTGAAGGCGTCGAGCACCTCGTGGATGCGCCCGATCTGGTGGTGGAGGCTGTCGGGCATCTTCTCGCGGGTGGCCTTGTACTCGTCAAACAACTCGTCGCGGAAGGTCGCGCCCACGTCGAAGCTGACCGCCAGGTAGTCGGGCGGGCTTTCGGCGTTGATCAGGCTGAGCAGCGTCCGTGTGAAGCCGTATGTGGCGTTGGTCGGCTCGCCCTGCCGGGTGCTCATCTCCGCCTGGATGGCGAAGAACATCCGGTAGGCCAGCCCGTGCCCGTCGATCAGAACCAGCCGCCTGTCACTTTGCCCGGCCATCGGCCTGTCACCCCCTGGCGCACCACACACAGAACACAAGAGCGACTTCGATGATACCACACCCGCGCCCGGAATGCCGCGTCCCTGGCCCTGCCAACTATGGATGAAAAAGCCAGATGGGGGTACATTACCACCTGATCCCAACGCCAAGCACAGAGGACACAATGCACAATCAGAAGACCAGCCGGAGCCAGCCTCCCCAATCCTTCCGCGACGGGCTGCTGCTGTTCGCCATCTCGCTGCTCATCCTGAGCGTGGTGTATTACTTCCGCGTGGTCATCAGCCAGCCGGTTGTATACGACCTGGGCGGGGGCGACGCCGCCGAGTATGACATCCTGGCAAAACACTTCGTCGAGGAACGTAACTTCGAGCACATTATCTTCGCGCTGCGCCCGCCGCTGCTCGCCATCTTCTTCGCAGGCATCTACGCACTGGCCGGGATACAGCCGTATATTGTGGTCTTCTACAACCTGATCCTCAGCGCGCTGACCGTCGCGCTGGCCTACAAGATCGCGCTGCGCCTGGGGGTAGCGCGCCGGGTGGCGCTGCTGGCGGGGCTGATCGTCGCGGCAGACTTCGCCTTCGTCGAGGTGGCGGTCACGATGATGAGCGAGCCGCTGCACAACTTCCTGCTGCTGGCGGGGCTGTACTGGCTGGTGGTCTGCCTCCAGACGGGACGCTGGCGCGCCCTGCTGGCAACCGCGCTGTGTGTCAGCCTGGCGCTGCTCGTGCGGCCCATTACCCTCTACTTCGCGGGCGCGCTGGCAGCCGTGATCCTGCTTTACCGGCCCCGGCGCTGGCTGATGGCCGTTGCGCTGGTCGCGCTGTGCGCCCTGCCAGTGTTTGGCTGGAGCTTCCGCAACCTGCACTACCGCGACAGCTTCTCGTTCTCGACGAGCGGGCCGTTCACCGCGCTTTTCTACAAGGCGATCTCGGTCGAGAGCCACGCGACTGGCCGCGACCCGAACGAGGTTGCCGTCGAGATTGCGCTGGAGGTCGAGCACCGGATGGGCAACACGTCCATCACCCGCGCCGACGTGGAGGACTTCCCTGTGGGGCGCGACGCAGACCGCTTCACCACGTCCGCCGAGCGCGAGCGCCTGATCTCGCGCATGGCGATGGAGCGTTTCAGAGCTTACCCGGCCTGGTCAGTGATCATGGTCGGCGTGGCCTTCGTGCGGCAGTTCATCCCGACCGCGCTGCCGATCCCTGCCTGGCTCCAGTGGGGGCAGGTGGGCTTGCTGCTGCTGCTGGCGGCGGTGGGCAGCTACCGGGCCTGGCGGCGGCGGGCGTGGCTGCTAATGCTGGTGGGGCAGGCAACTATCGTGTACTACCTGGCGCTGCCCTCGCTCTCGCACGCCGGGTTGTACAACAGCCGCTTCCGCACGCCGTACGTGCCCTTCCTGGCGATCTTCGCTGCGCTGGCGGTGTTCTGGCTGCTGTCTATTGTCCGTCAGGAGAAGGAAACAGGCGGCTGAGACTGCCGCATCCGGGGGTCAGATCAGCGCGATCTGCTCAAGGTGGTGGATCACGTTGACGTGCACCACGAAGCCCATCCGGGCTTCTTCTGGCGTGCGCGCGCCCTTGCGAACGTTGCACGTCCGGCAGGCGGGCACGATGTTGCTCAGCGTGTTGTGGCCGCCCTGCGAGAGCGGCGTAACGTGGTCTGGCGTGAGGCGGTCGCCGGGCTGG
>JAANMU010001973.1_pt1 | contig 16636 bp, 11 predicted proteins | sample 7279701 | NCBI WGS metagenome assembly JAANMU01 (sample SAMN14094539, study PRJNA606508) | bioreactor metagenome | isolation source: A lab-scale SPAN reactor treating ammonium-rich wastewater day 57 | place: Ireland: Galway | collected 2017-03-13 | reverse complement strand
CCGCGCGGGGTGCGAAGTCGTCGGTGTGCCGGTTCGCGGCAAGCTCCTGGACCTTCGGAACGTCTTGCTGGAACTGGGCCGCCGTGGCATGACGAATGTCATGGTCGAAGGCGGACCGATGGTGCTGGGGGCGTTTCTGTCGGCCGGGTTGGCGGACGAAGCCCGGGTGTTCGTCGCGCCGAAATTGCTGGGCGGCGAGGGGCCGCGCGGGCCGATGGGAGCGTTTGCCGTGCCGGCTGTCCGCCGGGGGCTGTCGCCGTGCGTGGAGCGGATCGAGGCATTCGGCGACGATTTGTGTTATACTCTACGGTTTCGCGGCGAGTGATAATCGCCGATCGCCGCATAAGGTCAGCCGCTATGAAAACAATGCGTCGAAGCGCCGTCGCGGCGCTGGTGGGGTGTCTGTTCGCGGTCCCCAGCACGGCAACAGCGCAGGTCTCGCCCGAAGCAGCCGAGATCCTCCGCAAGGCCGCGAAGGCCGCCGCATCGCTGAAGTCGATCGGCTACGCAGCTAAGACCGCGCCCGGTGCGGCGAGTCAGTCCAGCATCCTGGCGGTTGACGCCACGGTTATCGCTGTCCGTGGGTCGAGTGAAAGCCGCCACAAAGTTCATATTACCGGTTTGTCGAAACCGCCCGCGTTGCCCGCGGGATCCGGCTTCGTCTATTCATGCGACGGGGCGACCGTCTACTGGATCGATCATTCCGGCAAGTACTTCACAACCCTTCCCGTGGAGCGCGCGCGGGCACTCGAGCGGAATCTGGCATTCCCGCGTTATTTCTTCTCCGAAGCGGCGTACGACGCGTTGTTGAATGCCGATCGTGCAACGATGGAGCCGCCGCAGCAGGTCGGGCAGACGTTGTGCGACGTGGTCAGCGTGACCCAGTCTCCGCCGATTCAGATGACGACGAAATTCTATTTTGGCAGGCAGGACGGCGTCCTGCGCCGATACGAGCGCAAGAGTCCGCCGGTGGGAGCCGGGCCGATTGAGGACATCGTCTTCTCGGTCTCCTCGATCCAGATCAATCCGACCATTCCAGATGAGGCATTTGTCCTGAAACCCCCGACCGGTTTTCGAGAGATCGCGGCGCCGCCCTATCTGGTTCAGAACCCTGCGATGCCCGAAACGTCGACCAACGGCAAGCACGTCAAAAACACCGCGACCGGTCCCCTCGCACCCGATTGGACTCTCAAGTCCATGGACGGGCGCGATGTGCGGCTCGCCGATCTGCGCGGGCACGTCGTGCTGCTGGACTTTTGGGCGACCTGGTGCGGACCGTGCCGGATGGCCATGCCGGGCGTTCAGCGCCTGCACAACAAGTTCGCCGGCAAGCCGGTGAGCGTGTTCGGCGTGAACTGCATGGAGCGCGGCGGAACCGAGCGAGCGGTGCAGTTCATCAAGGACAAGGGCTACACCTACCCCCAGTTGCTCGACAATGGATTCGTGGCCAACGCCTACGGCGTGCGCGGGATTCCTACTTTTGTCGTCATCGGCCCCGACGGGCGCATTGTCTACAGCGGCAGCGGCTACAGCCAGCAGCAGGAGGAGAAGATCGAGTCGATGATCGAAGCCGCCATCCCGCGCTGACGCGGCGCCTTCCCCCGGCGCGCCGCAGCTGGCGACCCTCCACACCGCTACGTGCCCGGCCTTGAGGCGCACGGCCCGCGGCCTGACACTTCCAGTCTGTGTATCGAAATCTTCACAATAGCTCCGGCGATCCTTCGCTTGGCTCGGGCCAGCCGTCCGTCCGATCGCAGACGGCGCTCGCGCTCATCGTGGCCGTTGCGGCGCTGGTACGCTGCGTCGGACTTGGTCATCTCCCACCGCCCCTTAATCAGGATGAAGCCTCGCGCGGATACGATGCGTGGGCGCTGCTGGAAACGGGAGCCGATCGTCACGGTCATGCCTGGCCGTTCTTCTTGCGGAGTTTCGGGCCGGGCGATTACACGGCGGCGCTCTCGACGTATCTGACGATGCCGTTCGTCGGCGTTCTCGGACCGACGCCGACGGCCATGCGCCTGCCCCCGGCGATCCTGGCCGTCTGCACCGTCGCGCTCTTGTATGTGTTCGTGCGGCGGCGACTCGGTGACGGACCGGCGCTGATAGCTGCCGCAATCATGGCACTTGACCCGTGGCATGTCGGCCTGACGCGCACGGCGCATGAATCAGGATTCGCGCCGTTCTTTCTGATGCTCGCGCTGCTTGGGATGGATCGCGCCGGCCTGCTCCTTGACAACGGCGCTTCGTCCCGGAAATCGACCGCGCCGAAGGACCCGCGCTCGGCTCAATTAACGGCGGCCGCCATCGCCGGTCTTGCGCTGGCCTGCCTCGCATGGGTGTATCCCGCGACGAGGCTCTTCACGCCTCTGTTCATTCTTGCCTTCGTTGCCGTCTATCGGCGCGAACTGCGGCAGCGCATGCAGTCGCCCGCCGGCCGAGGCGTGCTGCTCTCCGCGCTGGCGGCTCTTGGGATCGGGGCGATTCCGTTGATCGCCACGGCGATTCGCCAGCCGGAGCAACTGGCCGCCCGTGCGAACATCACGTTGTTGTCCGACGAAGGGGGGCGAATCCAATGGGCCTGGAAAGTGGCAGCGAATTACGCTTCAAACATATCGCCGCGCGACTGGTACTGGCAATGCGATGACATGAGTGGTGTCTTGCTCCCGGGGATCGGCCGGCATCTGATCGTGACCGCGCCGGCGTTCGTCCTCGGACTGACCGTGCTCTTAAGCCGCATGCGGCACGATCGCTGGTCGCAGCTCCTGATTGCGTGGCTGTTGCTGTATCCGCTGCCGGCGGCGATCTGCCGAGACTGGAACCCGCACCCGATGCGCACCGTCGCCGGCATGGCGTTGTACCCTATCGTTTGCGCCGTCGGGCTGGAGGCGTTCGTCGCGTGGGTAAACCGGCGACGACGGCGTGTGAGTGAAACAATGGAAGGCCTCGCGCCGTTGCCGCGGGCGTGGCTCACGCTCGGCGCTGCGGCGCTGCTTGTCAACGCCGTGGTCATCGGTGAACGATACTTCCGCATCATCACGACCGACGGAGCCGTCAGCTATCAGGCCGCACTGATCAATGCGATGCGATTCGCCGCGAGGCAGTCGCCCGTCGACCAGTTCATTCTCGTGACCAACCGATGCGTCCAGCCATCCATTTATGCCCTGCTGGAAGAGCCGATCCCGCCCGCTCGACTGTCGGCGATGGACCGTGTGACGGTGCCGGGACGATTGCGATTTGACGAGATACTCACGCTCGGGCGGTATTTCTTTACGCCGAAGGAGCCGGCTGAACCGGCCAAGGCGATGCAGCAGTTTCAGGAAGTCTGGTCGGCGGTGCCTGCGAACGCGGTCGGTCTTGTGGTTGCCCGCTGCGAGGAAGGAGGCGTCGGAGAATTGCTGGCAACGTTCAAAACCGGCGAGCCAGGGCGATTTGAGGACTGCTACGGGGTCTGGCGCACCACGCGAGCGTCGCTAAGTGACTGAAATGCCTTGGGTTAGTGAGTCTCGGAGAGCGAGGCCGTATCGGGGAATGATCGGCGCGGGGCTTTCGTTAATAAAGGTATCGTGGAGCCCGAGGCTCGCCGTGCACGGGCAGGTTCCAGAGGGTGGCTTATTGCGCGAAGCCGGTCGCCGGCGCGCACAGGAGTTCGGATCGGCATGGCCAAAACACTTAAATCGTCTATTTTCGGCGCGGCCTTGGTCGCGTGGCTCGGCGCGGGGATTCCGGTGTTGACCGCCGACGAGCCGGACGTGATGGAGATCGTGAAGAAGGCCGACGAGGCGACGAAGGAGCTGACCGAGGTCAGTTACGACGCGGAGTACTTCGGCGAAGGCGCCTACGCCAAGCGCGTGCCGCACGTGTCCGGCAAGGCGATGCTGCGCGAGGGAAAAACGAGCATGCTCGGCGCGCTGTTCGGCGGCAGCCGACAGTTGATTCGCTTCGAGGGCGAGTTCAGCCCGCCGGATTCGAGCGTGAAGCAGGCGTTCCTCGTGGCAAGCGACGGGAAGCGAGTCTACAGCCTGGACCCGTCGGAAAAGACCTACATGTCGGCGGAGCTGTCCGCGGGCGGCGACATTCTGCTGCGTCAGGGCGCGACGCTCTTCATGCGCGAGTACATCCACGCGACGCCGTTCAGCGACGAAATCAACGCGATGGTTCAGCGGTACGAAGGTGAGAAGGACATCGGCGGCGAACCGTGCCACGTTGTGTTCGTGGAGTACAGTCGCAACCAGGGCCAGGCGCGATGGTACTTCAGCAAGAATGATTACCTGCCGCGACGGGTAGACCGCATCAGCAAATCGCGCGACGGCAAGGAAGCCGCCACGGTCCTGTCGGTGAGCAATCTGAACGTCCATCCGAAGTTGACCAGCGACCTCTTCGCGCCGGCCAAGCCCGAGGGCTTTGTCACCAAGAGCTTCGAAGAAGCCGGCGAAGAGCCGGAGATGTTGAAGGCCGGCTCGACCGCGCCGGACTTCGTGCTGAAGACCCCTGCGGGCCAGCAGGTGTCGCTGGCGGGTCTGCGCGGCAACGTGGTCGTGCTGGATTTCTGGGCGACGTGGTGCGGTCCGTGCAAGATGGCCATGCCGGGCATGCAGCGCCTGCATGAGAAGTTCGCCGACAAACCGGTGCGCGTTTTCGGCGTGAACTGCTGGGAGCGCGACGGCGATCCGGTCGAGTTCATGAAAGACAAGAAGTACACCTATGGGCTGCTTCTCGAGGGTGACGATGTGGCCGAGAAGTACAAGGTGCGGGCGATTCCGACGTTTTACGTGATCGACCGCTCCGGCAAGATTGCTTACAGCGGGTTCTTCAAGCCGGGTCACGAAGATGAACTGACCGCCGTCATTGAGAAGGCACTCAAAGAACCGGAACTGTAAGCACCCGCCTTCCAAGACAGGATTGCTCCGCAGCCGCTCAACCGGTGCCCAGCAGGTGCAGGGCATCGCGGTGGCGCTCGTGCAGCGCGGTGCGCAGGGCGGCGTGGACCGGCTTCGTCAGGCCGGGGTCGTCCCGTAGCAGGTCGTCGGCGTCCTGCTGGGCCAGCCGCAGAAGTTCCGCATCACCGATCAGATCCGCCACGTGGAGCGCAGGCAAGCCGTGCTGCCGCGCGCCGATCAATTCGCCCGGCCCGCGCAGACGCAGGTCTTCTTCCGCGATCTTGAATCCGTCCTGCGTCGATTCCAGAATGCGCAGCCGCTCGTTGTCCGCCGCGGCGCGCGAATCGGTCATGAGCAGGCACGTCCCCGGCGCCTCGCCGCGACCGATCCGCCCGCGCAACTGGTGAAGCTGTGAGAGGCCGTAGCGCTCGGCGTGCTCAATCACCATCACCGTTGCGTTGGGCACGTCAATGCCGACTTCGATGACCGTCGTGGCGACGAGTACGTCGATCCGCCGGGCGAGGAAATCTTTCATGACGCGATCGCGTTCGTCGGTGGCGAGCCGCCCATGCAGCAATCCGACGGCGCGATCGGGGAAGACCTCTCGCGCCAGCCGCTGGAACTCGCGCGAGGCCGCGCGAATCTGGAGCGTGTCGGACTCGTCGATGACGGGATAGACCACGTAGACCTGCTCGTCGGCAGCGAGGCGCTGCTTCACGAACAGCCACGCCGCCTCGCGCCCGACCGGAGTCACGACGCGCGTCTGAATCGGAGACCGGCCCGGTGGCATGCCCTGAATCGTCGTGACATCCAGATCGCCGAAGACGGTCATCGCAAGCGTACGCGGGATGGGCGTCGCCGTCATGAGGAGATAGTGCGGGGACAAGCCTTTCTGCCGGAGTACGGCCCGCTGGCGCACGCCGAAGCGATGCTGCTCGTCGATGATCACCAGGCCGAGCTGTTTGAACGTCACGTCGGCCTGAATCAGCGCGTGCGTGCCGACGACGAGGTCGATCTCGCCGTCGGCCAGCGCGCGAAGGATCGCCGCGCGATCGGCCTTGCGCAGCCCGCCGGTGAGCTGTGCGAACCGAACGCGGCTGCCATCGAGGTAGCGCGTGATGGATCGCATGTGCTGCTCGGCGAGCAGCTCGGTCGGCGCCATGATCGCCGCCTGTGTCCGGTTGGCGACGGCCACGAGCGCGGCGTACAACGCTACAACTGTCTTGCCGCAGCCCACGTCGCCCTGTAGCAACCGGTGCATCGGCCGGCGTCGGGCCAGGTCGGCGGTGATGGCGCGGATCGCACGATCCTGCCCCGGCGTAAGCGAGAAGGGAAAACGACGACGAATTCGTGCGTCGATTTCCGGCGACGACGGCAGCGGCCGTGACGAATCGCCGGCGCGCGTCGCGCGACGCCGTCCGACGGCAAGCTGGAGCAACAGCAGCTCGTCGTACGCAAGGCGTTTTCGCGCCTGGATGGATTCCCCGTCGCTGCGCGGGCGATGCATGCCGCGCAGCGCGGCGGCCAAGCCGATTAAGCCGTGGCGTTTCAAATGTACTGGCGGAAGCGGATCGTGCACCAGCGACAGGAGCCGATCCAGATGCGTGTGAATCAACTTCGCGATGACCGGCGCGGGCATCTCCTGCGACGCGGGGTAAACGGCTTCAAACCGCGCGGGGGCCGACTCATCGACGGGCGGCGCATCGGCCCCGAGCACCACGATCTTTGGGTTCACGAGTTGCGGCAGACGTTGAAACTCCGTCACCTTGCCGCTGGCGCGAACGATGTCGCCGCGGCGAATCTTGTCGGCCATCCACGGCGCGCTGAACCACACGAGGCTGCACCGGCCGGTGTTGTCGATCAGGGTGGCCGTGGTGCGCCCGCCGCGCCAGCGCCCCTCGCTGCGCACGGCGGTGATGCGCCCGACGATGGTGGCGGTGGTGTCGTAATCGAGGTGGATGATCGTCCGCGCTTCGTTGCGCTCGTGGCGATGGGGAAGGTGATAAAGCAGATCGCCGCAGGTGCGGATGCCCAGCCGCTCCAGGGCCGCGGCGCGCTTCGGCCCGACGCCGGGCAGGAACTGAACCTGATCGGTCAGCGAGGGCGCGGGCCGTGCGGCGGCGGTGCTCATGGAATGATGAGCTTCATTCCCACGGGCAGATTCCGCGGGTCTTTCAGGCGGTTTCGATTCGCGACAAGAATACGATTGTATTGTTGCCCGTTGCCGTAGTATCGCATGGCGAGGCTGTACAACGTGTCGCCCCGTTCGACGATGTGTACGCGCCCGGGCACTTCGCCGGGCCGAACGTAGTCCACCGCTTCGGCCGTTTCCCCCCGGGCCACGGGTTCGACGTCGCCTGTATCGGTGTTCGACGGCTGCGAAGTCGACCGGTCCGAGGCCGGACAGCCCGCCGAGGCGAGCAGGATCCCCGCGCTCAAGAAAGACCCCATCGCCGCCGTAACGCGGGTGCGCGGGACGCGAAATGGAATCCAGGTCGCCATGGCTGTGAAATTGTCGTCGTCGCACGCGGGCGCTGTCAACGCGGTCGGCGGATCGGCCACTGCCGAATCTCGCTGCGAATGTCGCCGACAATCGATGCGAGAATGTCCTCCAGCGTCACAATGCCAAGTTCGTTACCGGCATTGTCGCGAACCACGGCGAGGTGCTGGCGGCTGGTGCGCAGGTCTTCCAGCGCATCAATCAGCGGCTCTTCCGGGGCGACGTAGCGCACCGGCGTCGCAAGATCGTGAAGGATGACCGCCTGCCCGGCGGCGATGGCGTTGGCGTACAACGCCATTTTCACATTGACCACGCCATTGACCTTCCCGGTCGACGGATCGCGGATCGGCCAGCGGGTAAACGGGCGATCGGGCAGGTAGGCCGCCAGCTCCTCGACGGTCCAGTTGCTCGGCGCGACGCCGGCAGCGTGCATCGGGATCATCACATGACGCACCGTGAGATCGGCGAAATCAAACGCGCGGCGGAGCAGCTCGCCGTGCTCTTCCTGGAACTCGCCCGCGTCGTCGGCGCGGTCCACCATGATCTCCAGCTCGTCTTCGGTCGGGACCGGCTCCTCGATCTTGATTCGGCCCAGACCGAGCAGTCGAACGATGCAATTGCCCGTCCAGTTCATCACGCGCACCAGCGGAAGACAGACGAGGTGGCAAAGCTGGACCGGCCGCGCCACGAACAGCGCGATGCGCTCGGTGTATTGCAGCGTCAGGGCCTTGGGCAGCAATTCGCTCAACACGACGGTCATGAACGTAACGATCAGCAGGCCGGTCACCAGACCGATCGGCCGGGCGTACGAAGCGGGCAGCACGAAGTCCAGCGGACGAAGCATTCCCGCGATCAGGCGTGTCATGCTCGGCTCGGCGACGGCTCCAATGAGCAGGTTGGTGGCGGTGATGCAGATTTGAATGGTGGCGAGCGAGCCGCTGACGTCTTCCTTGAGGCGTGACAGCAGCAGAGCGGCCTCGATTCCCTGGCGCCGCAGCTCTTCGATTCGCGTGCCGCGCATTGTGACCACGGCGTACTCGGCGGCCACAAAAAAGGCATTCACGCCGATGAGAAGCGGCACCAGCAGCAGTTGCAGGAGCAGGGACGGCTCGGGCATGGGACCGCCATACGATAGGCGGAATGCGCCGGCCCCGCAAAAAAAGGCCGCACACGCGGCTCGGCTTGCCGCGTGGTCGGCGGGCGTCGTAGAATCTGCTCCCCTGCGGCATCGGGCGGCCGCGGCACGAGGATGGCAATCAGCAATGGCAAAGCAACGAGTGGCAATGATCGGCGGCGGGCTGGCGGGGCTGGCCGGGGCGATGAAGCTGGCCGAAGAGGGCGTGGCGGTCGATCTGGTCAGCATGGTGCCGGTGAAGCGGTCGCACAGCGTCTGCGCGCAGGGCGGCATCAACAGCGTGAACACCGTGACGCGCTCGCAGGGCGACAGCGAGTGGAAGCACCTGGACGACACGGTCTACGGCGGCGACTTTCTCAATCATCAGCCGCCGGTGAAAGAGATGACCGACTGGGGGCCGAAGGTGATCGACCTGCTCGATCGGCTGGGGGTCCCGTTCAACCGCACGCCGGAAGGTAATCTCGACCGTCGTCGATTTGGCGGCACGCTGTACAAGCGGACCGCCTTCGCCGGCGCGACGACCGGTCAGCAGTTGCTGTACGCGCTGGATGAGCAGGCGCGCCGGTGGGAGGCCGAAGGTCTGATCACCAAGTACGAGCACTGGGAGTTTCTGGGGCTGATTCTGGACGACGCGGGCGTCTGCAAAGGCTGCGTCATTCAGGACATGTTCTCCATGCAGCTCAAGGCGCTGCGCGCCGACGCGGTCGTGCTGGCGACCGGCGGCTGCGGGCTGATCTTCGGCAAGAGCACCATGTCGATGATCTGCACCGGGGGCGCCAACTCGCGGGCCTATCAGGAGGGCGTGAAATACGCCAACGGCGAGTTTATCCAGGTGCATCCGACGGCCATCCCCGGGGCCGACAAACTGCGGCTGATGAGCGAGAGCGCCCGCGGCGAGGGCGGCCGCGTATGGGTGCCGCGCAAGCCGCAGGATCCGCGCGATCCGCTGACGATCCCCGAGAGTGAGCGATACTACTTCCTCGAAGAGCGCTACCCGACCTACGGGAATCTTGTGCCCCGCGACATCGCCACGCGCGAGATTTTCGACGTCTGTGTGAATGGCGGCCTGTCGGTGGAGAAGGAAGACCTGTGCGTCTATCTCGATCTGACGCACCTGCCGGGCAGCGCGCACCACAAATTAGAAGGCATTCTGGAAATATACGAGAAGTTTGCCGGCGGCGACCCGCGCACGACGCCGATGAAAATCTTCCCCGCTGTGCACTACTCGATGGGCGGCCTGTGGGTGGATTACGAGAAGGACGCAAAGACCGGCGGGCTGGTACTCGGTTCACCGCGCAACCAGATGACAAACGTGCCGGGCGTGTTTGCCATCGGCGAGGCGGATTACCAGTATCACGGCGCCAATCGCCTCGGCGCGAACTCGCTGCTCTCGTGCATTTTCGCCGGGCTGATCAACGCGCCGTCGATCATTAACTACTTCAAGAGCTGCAAGACGGCCGCGGCCGACGCTCCGGCGGGCCTGTTCGACGGCGCGATCAAGCGGCATCAGGACAAGTTCAGGGCGCTGGCCGCGCGGACCGGCGACGAGAACGCCTACGAGTTGCACCTTGAGCTGGGTCGCACGATGACGGCCAATTGCACGGTCGTGCGCTACAACGACAAGATCAAGCAGACCTTGGCGAAGATCGACGAGATCGCCGCGCGGTACCAGAAAGCGCCACTCTCGGACACCGGCCAGTGGACGAATCAGAACCTGTCGTTCGTCCGGGCGCTGGGCGACATGATCGTGCTGGCAAAAGTGATCGCACAGGGTGCGCTGCAACGCGACGAGTGCCGCGGCGCGCATTACAAACCCGAATTTGAGATCAGCGGGCTGGACCCGGCCGCCGGCGACATGACGGCGCAGGCCCGCAAGTGGTGCCAGCTCTTCAAGAAGCGCAACGATGACTGGCTCAAGACGACCATCGCCGAACACACACCGTCCGGCCCAAAGATGTCTTACGAGGCGGTCGATGTGAGTCTGATCCCGCCGCGACCGCGGACGTACGGTCTGAAAGGCGCGGAGGAAATCGAGCGCATCTGGAAGACGGAGTTCTCGGGCAGCGGCGCGGGCAAGAAAGAGCCAGCCGCCGCTGCGATGGCTTAAGCGCCCTCATACACATACGCAATCCAAGGCCCGTGACGATTCAAGTCGAAATGGGTCGCGTCTCGGGTCAGGATGGGCGCGGTGGGCATGTTCCCTAATCGGGCTGGAAGCTCCACCGCCACCACGGTTCGGTGAGCGGTGAGCGGCTGGAAAGGACGTGCCCGCCGATGAAGGCCACGTTGACCTGGCCGCGATGGCGGAAAGACGGGTTCCAGCTTAATCCGTTGGAGTAAATGTCAGGCGGTCCGTCATTGGGGAGCGGCGGCGCGACGAAGAACGGGGGGACGCCGTTGGCGACGGCCTTCTTGCCGTCCACGTCGAGCACGAGCGGCACATCGGGGTACGCGAGGATTTTCTCGTTCAAGTAGACTTTCTGCGGAAACGGGCTTCCGTTCAGGATTCGTGTCTTGGAATCAAGACGCTTGTTGAAACCGGAGCTGACATTCACGGCCGGTCCGACGGCGCCGGCGCTGCACGGCAGTTCAGCGCGGCGGTCCAGCAGATCGGCCCCGGCAGGGCACATGAGCGGTTGCTTGCCGGGTTGATAGGCGACGCGATCCAGGGTCGCGGGGCCGTCCCAGAATTCGTGCACGCGGTACACAGATTCCTGAAAATCCTCGATCTTGACAATCGAGTCGCCCCACTGCTCGCCGTCACCGTGGTGCGATGAACGACTGACGAAGTCGACAAATGAGAAAGCCACGTCGCGATACTGGGCCCGGCATTTCAGGCTGCGCGCGGCATCGCGACCCGAGTTCAGCGCAGGGACGAGGATCGCGAACAGGATGGAGAGAATGCTGATCGCCACCAACACTTCAATCAGTGTGAAGGCGCGCCGCAGTCTGGATTGGCGGTATCGCGGACTCATGCCAGGTACACCCGGCAGACCGCAGTCGCCGAGGGTGCGAGCCTGCGGAGACGATCCGGTCATGCAAAGGGCCAGAAGACCCCACGAATTCTACGACCCTGTGCAGTGTAGCACAATGTCCGTGCGAAGGGAAGACGTACCGGCGGGCCGCGGCGGATACTTAGCCATAGGCGTTATCCAGGACGAAATCGCAAGGATACTCGCCGGGGGCCTATTGTGAAGGCGGGGATTCGGGTGAGGCGATCAGCAGTTGGATGAACCCCTGAATGTCCGCCCCGTTGACTTGGCCATCGCAATTGAGGTCGAGCTTGGCAATGACGACAAGGTCGTCCTGTTGGTTCCCGGGCGTCGTGCCGGTGCCGAGGAGCCGGAGGACGAATTCCTCGACATCTTCCTGGTCGATGATGGAGTCTCCGTTCAGATCGCCGGGCAACACGTAATCGACCCAGTTCACGTAGCCGTCATAGTTGAGATCGTAAACGTCGAACCAGCGGCTGAACTCGGGAATCTGCAGCGAGTTGTTCGTGCTGTTCTCATCGCTGTCGTATCCAAATTGTCCGTCGTGCATGGCGATGTAGTTGAGCTGAATGGGAGCATCGAACAGATCCGTGCAGCCGTCTCCATTGAAATCGCCGGGATGCGGATTGGGGTAGACATCCGTCCATGCATAGCGTCCGCCGGGAATCTGATTCACATAGCTCGCGCCGAGGAGCGCACAGGTGCGCCATTGCATCGGGTTGAGTGCGGCCCCAATATCAGCCGCCGCCCAACCGGCCATGAGCACAAAGCGCGGATCCTGCTGGGTCCATGGATCGGCGTTCTGGGCGCTGAATTGCAAGTCCACCAGCGCTTCCTGGATTGAGTTCTGATTGCCCGGGCAGCCATCGTTGGGTTCCTCGGCGGCGCCCTGTCCCAGCAGCGCCGCGCTGGCGGCGTTGGTGAGCGGATAGACAAGCGTCACCAGAGTGCGATCCGAGGAGACGGTATGGGTGAATCGCAATTGAACCGTCGGCATGTAGCCGCCCGGATCAGTAAAGCACTGGAACGCGAGATTCTCAAAACCGTGCGCGCGATGGAAGAAGTCCCCGGTGAGAGTCCAGGTTTCTCCGTCCTCGAAGACCGCCGGGCTGCCGCCCGGGGCTTCGACTTGAACCGAGTGCGATTCGATGGATTCGCCACGCAGGGCGATATGAAACTCCTCGCCGCTTCGCTCGATTTGCGGCGGCGACGGCAGGTATCCGTCAAATGCGAGGCCGTTCAGGGCCGATCGGCCGGCGAAGCGTGGTTCGGACGGCACGCCGCCGAAGCGGGCGACGTTTCCGAGGTAACGGTAGTGCGGTACAGCCGGCTCGCCGCCGGTATTTTCATTCGCATCCAGATCGAATTCGATCCAGCCACAGACCGGATTGGGTCCGTAGCGGAATGGGTCGTATTCGGGATTCGCGTCGTCCAGCCAGAGCGGTCCCGGCGGATTCATTCGGCCGGCGAATTCCAGGTCGATGCGGACAAACGAACCGACTGTACTCCACGATCCGGCGAAACGATTCTGCGATGGTGCAGTCGGCTGAAAGCGGCCCCATCGGATCATCGTCAGATCGGGCATCCGATGCACCGACTCATTGAGCACGCCGATGTTCCCCGGATCGGTTCGACGAATCCGCGCGTCGATCGGGTCATACAGCGTTTTGTATTGTGCGCGCGCCGGATCGGCCGAGCCGGCACAAACTGCCAGCACGGCCCCGATCACGATGCGCGCGGGCCTGCGCTGCGACGCGGTCCACCCCAATCCCGGTCGGTTCCTGCACATGTCAGGACTCGCTCTTTCCCGCTTCAGCGAATCGATTCAGTCGATACCGAAGCGCCTCGCGCGTGATCCCGAGGATGCGCGCCGCGCGGCTTAGATTTCGACCCGTGTATTCAAATGCCGCGGTCAGAATCGCCTGCTCGACTTCTTCGAGCTTCGGCTCCCCCTTGGCAAAGTCCAGGGCGATGGAGCGGCCTCCGGTCATCTCGATCTGGACGTCCGCTGCCATGGCGCCACCACCCGCGAGGTTGAGGTCGCCCGGCTCAATCTGGTGCCCGTCGACCTGCAGGACCGTGCTCTCGATGAGATGGCTCAACTCGCGCACATTCCCAGGCCAATTATAACGTTTCAAGATGGCCATTGCGTCACGAGACAGGGTTTTGCCTTTTAACCCGAACCGTCGGCAATGTGCCGAGAGAAAGTGCCCCGCCAGCGGCTCGATGTCATCCAGCCGGTTCCGGAGCGGTTCCACGTGGATTTCCACGACCCGAAGCCGGTGGTACAGGTCACTGCGAAACTCTCCGGAATCGACGGCCTCCCGCAGTGGCCGGTTCGTGGCCGCAATGACGTGGACGTTGATCGTCCGAGGATCGGTGCCGCCGACCGGCCGGATTTCGCGTCGCTCCAGGGCCAATAACAACTTGGCCTGCACGTCGGCTTCGAGGTGCCCGATCTCGTCGAGAAAGATGGTTCCGCCGTGCGCGACTTCGAACAGGCCGCGCTTGGCTTGAGCCGCATTGGTGAAAGCGCCGCGGACATGACCAAACAACTCGGATTCAAACAGCGTGGCCGGCAGCGCGGTGCAATTGACGTGGATGAACGGGCGACCCTTCCGCGGGCCGTGGTAGTGGATGGCCCTCGCCACGAGATCCTTCCCCGTGCCGGTCTCGCCCGTGATGAGCACGGTCGGCGGATCGGGCAGGTTCAGGACATCGGTGCGGGTCAGGCGCTGGATCGTCTCCTTCAAGTTGCGCGTCGCTTCGGATGCGCCGAGGATGCTGTCCAGCCCGCTGGCCTGCTCCTCGCGATGGCGGAGGAAATGCAGATTGTCGCGCACCTGCTGATGTTCGGCGGCCCGCGCCACGACCAGCATCAGTTCGTCCAGGTCAACCGGCTTGGTGAGATATTCCTCCGCACCGTTCTTGATGGCGTCCACCGCGATACGCTCGTTTCCGTGCGCCGTGACGACGATCACCGCGCAGGAAGGCGACTCGGCCTTGATCTTCTGCAGCACGGTCTGGCCGTCCATGTCGGGCAGGCGCAGGTCGAGCAACACGACATCCGGCGAAAATCGCCCCAGGGCCGTCAGGGCGTCGCGCCCGCTGTGTACGGCGGCGGCCTCGAACGCGTGCGACGCCAATTTCTCGCAGAAGTTCTTCGCGAGGACGCGTTCGTCTTCCACGACTAACACTCTCGGCATGATCCAGCTCCTTCGACTTGCTCGCTCCTGACGCTGCGCCGGGCCGGTCGTCGTGCCGGCGCATCGAATCTTGTTCACGCATTCGTCGTCGGCAGCGTCACCTCAAAGCGGGCCCCGCCCCGCGCGGACCTGGTCAGCGTGACGTCGCCACGGTGAAGCGAAACGATCCCCTTCACGGTCGCCAGGCCAATCCCGGTTCCGTGCTCCTTGGTCGTGAAAAACAACTGAAACACATGCGACCGGACTTCATCCGGCACGCCCGGTCCGGCATCGTCCACGGCAAGCATGGCCAGGCCGTTCGCGCCGGGCCTGCGGCAGGCAACGACGATGGACTCGCCCGGGGGTGAATGCTCCATGGCATTGGACACCAGCTCCACAACGAGCTGCTCCAGTTGATGCCGATCGCCGCGCACGGTAATGGGCGTCGGTGACAGGTCGCGGTCGAGCTTGAGGCCCAGCCGCGTCAGCTCCGGCCCCAGGCCCGACACCGCACCTACGACGACGTCCTGAAGGCATACGTCTTCAAATGCGTCGCTGCCGGCCCGGGCCATCTTGAGCAGGCCCGTCACGCGATCGCCCAGCCGCGTGCCTTCGGTCAACACGTCCTGCAGTCGCGCGCGCGATGCGTCGTCCAGCTTGCCCAGATCGAGCGTCAACTGCGTCGAACTTCGAATCGAGGCCAGCGGATTGCGAATCCCGTGCGCCACGCTTGAACACAACTCTCCAATCGCCGCCAGGCGCTCGCGCTGCGCCGCTTCCGTCGCGCGCCGCTGCTCGGCCAACGCGCGATCGGTCTGACGCAACCGCCAGCCGAACCACGCCATCCCCAGCGCCAGCAGCACCAGAAGCGTGACGATGTACCGCTCCATCGTCAGACGCGCTTGCAGGCTCACTTCGTGCTCCTCCAGGATATTGCGCTGCTCCGCTCGCACGCGTTCGGTCAGCAGACCCAGCTCGCGCACGGCGCTCATCTGTTTCTCGTCCGCCCGCGCCATCGCTCGCGACGCCGCGATCAGGGCCTCGGCCCGCGCGCCGTTGTCCGCGCCGGCCTCGTGCATGCGCGCGACGTTCTCAAACACTTCCTCCGCCCGCGCCGCCATTTCTTCCATCAGGCGCGTCAGCCGGCTCACGTTCAACCCGTACGACCGGCCCTGCGCGATCGCCTCGTCCAGGCGAATCCGTGCCAGACGCAGCCGATCGCGCTGCGTCACCACATCCCAGTCCGCGAAGACCGCATTGGCCGGGGCGATCAGTTCCAGCACGCATTGCTCGGCGCGCTGAAACCACCGCTGCGTTTCCTCCAAGCGACCCGCCGTCTCCATCAATCGCGTCACGCTGGAGTACGTCCGCCGGTGCATGACCAGCGACAGCGCCACGACGGCCGCCGCCAGACCAACCGGCAGCAGAATCGACTGGAACAATTGCAATCGCCGCATGCCCGAAATCTCGCTTCTCTGCCGTCAAGATGACGTCTGGCAGTGAGCTTCCGCTGTTGGCAGTGTGCTTACTGTCACAGCGAATCGTGTGTGGATGCACAGATACCGCCTATTGTAATCGATGTGCACCTTCGAGTTTCGGGCAGATGATCGCCGTAAGTCCTTTTAAGCATGCTGGTTAGGCAATCATCGCCGCAATGAAAACCCTCATGCTTTAGCAAACGGTGTGCCACCCAAGAGGGAAACCGTCAAATCGACCCTATGGAGGGGTTTGCGACTTTGGAGATCGGTTCATCTGATAGATTCGAATCTCCGCACCCTGCGCGAGCGGAGAATCGGCGCGCGGCGGGTAGACGCACGTGAAAAGATCGGATCGCTCCTCGAGCTTGGCGCGAAGGGCCGCGTGATCTCGGCAGACGAGTACATACGACGCATTGAATTCGCCCGCGATGTCATCAAGCGTGATGAAATCGGGGCCGGTGCGCGCAG
>JAANMU010001967.1_pt1 | contig 16692 bp, 18 predicted proteins | sample 7279701 | NCBI WGS metagenome assembly JAANMU01 (sample SAMN14094539, study PRJNA606508) | bioreactor metagenome | isolation source: A lab-scale SPAN reactor treating ammonium-rich wastewater day 57 | place: Ireland: Galway | collected 2017-03-13 | reverse complement strand
ATTACTGCACAGTTGGCCAGAGTTGTCGCGGCCGGCGATCGAGGAGGCTGTGTCTCTTGCATCGCAGTCTTTGCAGGCACGCTATGCCCCCTATGTATCGGCCGCTGCGGCAACAAGTCAACATGCCTACCCGGTGATCGCGTGAGTCAGATCATTCTTGATGACCAACTGGCAGATATAGCGATTCGGGGACGACTGGCGCAGTGGACGAGGGCGCAACGTCTTCGTGATCTTCGCCCAAGCGAGGTAATCAAGGACGAGCGGGTCCCCACGATCTTGCGTGAGTTGCGTCAACCGACCTTCGTGACCATCGACATGGGCTTCTGGAACGGTCGGCTGCGGGACCCCCGCTTCAGAACTGAGATAATCCTGAACATCTGAATGTGAGGTGAGCTATGCAACAAGCAGTCCTTGAGCAGTTGTTGGAACAGATTCACGTGCTAGACCCGAAGGAGTTGAGGCAGGTACAACGGGTTGTGCAAGAACGACTCGCGCCGTCGGGCGAATCCCACAAACGACGTGCGTTCTATCGGTCCTTACAAGCATCGGGTTTAGTGAAACAAGTCAAACAGCGCCCGATGACTGAATTCGCCAACCGCCCGTTGATCGAGGTAGATGGCCCGCCCGTGTCACAGACGATCATCGAGGAGCGGCGTTGAATGGCTGACTTCTATCTCGACAGTAGCGCTCTTGTCAAGCGTTACATCAGTGAGTCTGGCACCTCCTGGGTCACGGGATTGTTCGATCCTTCTTTGGGCCATAACGCTTTCATAGCTGCGATCACTCCGGTGGAAATGGCCGCCGCCATTGCTCGTCGTGCTCGCGGCAAGTCCATCACTCAAGCTCAGGCGACAACTGCATACGGCCTGATTCGGAGCGATCGACAGACAGGTTACCAAGTCGTTGAGCTGAACGAGGCAGTGCTCACAAGCGCCATGCGGTTGGCAGAGAGTCATGCCTTGCGCGGCTATGATGCGGTGCAACTGGCTGGCGCCCTGGAGGTAAACGCACTGCTACTCAGCAATGATCTTCCGCCTATCACCTTTGTGTCGGCTGATGCGGAGTTGAACGCGGTGGCGGTCATCGAAGGGCTTCCTGTCGAGAATCCCAATCACCACGCTTAGTTCCGAACATCAATGGTATGGCCAGTCGTTCAGCAGCCATGTGAGACTATTTCATCAGCATCTTCTACTCCGACGAAAACGGCGGCTATATTGTCGACGCCCCCGATCTGCGCTACTGCTCAGCCTTTGGCAGCACGCGCGACGAGGCGCTGCGCGAGGTGCAGATTGCCAAACAGACGTGGCTTGAGGCGGCCATGGCCAGCGGCAAGCCAATCCCAGAGCTGCGCTATCGACCGGTTACCTAACAACTTGCAGCGGTAGACTGGTAGATTGGCGGATGTTGCCGCGGCGCATCGATTGACCAACTTACCAGTCCCCAATGTACCCATTTACCAACTCTCGGGAGTTTGCTATGACAGGAAACGACCCCCAACCCCTCATCACCGCCCTTGAATCCTGGGAGACCGGCGACCTGGCTAAGTCCATGGAACGTGTGCCGGAGCGGCCGGAGACGCACGACTTTCAGCGTCTGCACACACCGCTGGACGCCGGCCCGCAGCCGCCGCCGGAGCCTGACCAGCAGTGGTATCTGGAGAAGCTGGGCTTCCCCGGCCAGTACCCCTTCACCCGCGGCGTGCAGCCCACCATGTACCGCAGCCGCTTCTGGACCATGCGCCAGTACGCGGGCTACGGCACAGCGGCCGAGGCCAACGAGCGCTTCCAGTACCTGCTCAGCCAGGGCCAGACCGGCCTGAGCGTGGCCTTCGACCTGGCCACGCAGATCGGCTACGACAGCGACGATCCGCTGGCGGCCGGCGAGGTGGGGCAGGCCGGCGTGGCCATCGACTCGCTGGCCGACATGGAGGCCATGCTGGAGGGCATCCCGCTGGACCGGGTCAGCATCAGCATGACCATCAACGCGCCGGCCGCTGTGCTGCTGGCCATGGTCATCGCGGCCGGCGAGAAGCGCGGCGTGCCGGCCAGCAGGCTGACTGGCACCATCCAAAACGACATCCTCAAAGAATATGTGGCCCGGGGCACCTACATCTTCCCGCCCGGGCCCAGCGTGCGTCTGGCGGCCGACACCATCGCCGAGGTCCAGGGCATCGACATCAACGCAGCCCTCCAGCTTGCGGGCAAGATGATTGTTCCCGTGGTCAAGGGCGTCACGGAGGAAGAAGCCAACCGTGTTCGCGACCGGCTCAAGGACGCCGGCCTGTCAAGCCGCATCACACAGAAGCGCTAGCTCGGAGCACACACCATGAAGTTCACACGCCACCCAGACGGCTCTGCCACGCTTGAAACCCATGTCGGCTCGTTTAAGCTGACGGATACAGAGTTTGATGACCTGGTCCATGCCGTGCCGATCAACACTACAGCTATGTATCGCCTGTTGAACGACACGTTGGTCGAAGATGAGGTCCGCGTCGGGCAGTTCCGCCAGTTGCTGCAGGCGCTGATCAAGGCCGCCAACGGCAAGTCCGACCCGGTGATGAACGAGATCCAGAACGAAGTCATGAAGTTCGTTGAAGAATAACGGCCCGGGCGAAAATGACCGCGACATTGCGTTGGAACAGGCTGACCATCACCGCTGACGGCGAAGAAGAGTTCGTCAAGGCGGTGACCGAGTTTTTCCCCCAGTTACTCGAGCTCCCGTACGAGGAGCTCGAAATGGACATCACCAAGAGCAGGAACATCTCGGAGGACGCCTTCCGCAGCATCGCCATAAAACTCGTAAGCGGGGAGGCTTCGGACAAGAAGATGCTGATCCGCATCCCTGATGCCATGGAGCGCTACTTCCGGCACAGCTCGTTGTTCCGTGTCGTTGACGTGGACATCGTGCGCCGCATGACCGCCGACAAGAAGGACAAGTACACCCGCGAGATCATCAAGCGCAATATCGAAAGTGGTGAGATCGCCGCTGAGGCCGATGAGGTCGAGGCGGAACTCCAATCAGCGGCCACGCGCGCCCCCGCTAGCGAGTTGACCGAGCGCTCAGGTGCATCCGGAGCCACCAAGCTCAAACTGGGCGAGAGCGACATAGACACCGTCAGCAACCGCAAGAGTGTATTTCCGACCGTGGGCGGCGGCGACGGCCCGACTGAACTCGCGCCTGAGCCCGACCAGAAGGGCAAGAAAACGCGCGACACGACCATTGCCGGAAAGTCCGAGTACGGCGCGCTGCTGGATGACGAAACGGGCAACCGCCACGAAATCAAGGACAACATCGTCGTGGGCCGTGAAGCTCCGGCCACGGTGCTCTACCCAGTGCCCACCATCTCCAAGCGCCACTTCACCATCCGCAAGCAGGCCGGCGGCTTCTTTATTGAAGACCTGCACTCTACCAACGGTACCTACCTCAACGGCCTGCCCGTACATGAACCTCAGCCCCTGCGCGACGGGGATGAGATTGTCGTCGCCATCACGTTGAAGCATCCAAAGGGCGCACGGATCTTCCACTTCACGACCAAGCAGCCCTGAGATACCTGGGCCGCAACACTCTGCAGGTCTTTGAACCGCCACGGCGCGGCTTCGTTTCTATATTGGGTTGGTCATGGCCTGCCGGTCGGCCCAAACTGCCCAATGAGAGGCTCAGGGTGCAGAAGCTCAAGTTTGATTTCTATGCCAAACGGCCTCCCCAGACGCAGGCCCAGTTTCTGTCGCGCCTGGTGCCGCTGATCATGGGGGCATTGGCGCTGTCGGGCCTGGTGATCATCCTGGGTTCCTACGCCCGCTCAGACCGCAAGCCCGAGTGGGGATGGGAGTCGCGCGATATCCGCAAGAACTTCATGCCCATTTACACCATCGAGGAAAATGACCGGCGTTTCCATGAGGCCATGAAGCAGTATCGGGATGCTGTCCAGTTCGCCGATGACCCACCCGCCAACCGGCCCAAGCCGGAGACCAACCGGCCGGCGCTTCCGGGCGAGGGAACTCCCACTGAAACTCCTCCAGCCCCCCCGCCCGCACTGCCGCCCGATGAGCGCGAGCAACGCGAGATTCAACTGATCGAGGAACTGCGCCGGGGCGTTTACCTGAAGATTGACGACGAACTCGCCACCATTCCAACGTTCGAGCCGATCAAGGATTGGCGGCCTGCCTATCGCAGCCATGTTATGAGTGAGCGCAGCGCCAATCGTGGTCGGCAGGCCCCGCCCTATGAGCAACTGGCTTTCCAGATACTGCGCAAGCTTCCGGCGCCGGGTGCCGCCAATCGCAAAGAGTTCGAAGACAAGGTGGAGAAGGGGCGCTTCTACTTCGGCTACGGTCAAAGTGCCGTCGAGGCCTATCGCGGCCGCGCCTTTGAAGCCGAAGGCCGCCTGTTTGACTTCTATGAAGTGAAGCTGGATCGTCCGGTCGTTCTGGCGGATGGCACGGCCATTGAGCGCTACTACGAAGGCATTGTGGTCTTCCTGCGCGAAGGCCGCAGTTTCGGCGAGTTTCCCATTGTACAGCAACAGGTACTGATTCAGTCGCTCACCTGCCCCCAAGCCCTGAACCCCTGGCTGAATGGCGGCACGGCGTTGACACACGAGGACAAGCTGGCCAAGCAAGCGGTCTTCGTGCGTTGCAGCGGCGTGTTTCTGCGCAATTTTGTGTACAGCCGCCCGGTAGCGCCGTTCTCCACGCCTGAAAAGGCTGTCGAGAGTCAGGCCTTTGTGCCGTTGCTGCTTACGGCCGACCTGGAGCCGGTTCAGCGGGAGGGCTATCAGCTCACGGAGCAATTGCTGCAGCAGGTACGTGATTCCCTGCGCGACGATATCGAGTTTCTCCAGGATGAAGCGGCCTATTACGCCATGCTCGCGCGGGCGGCCGAGGGCACGCAGGATTTCAACGTGATCGAAGAAGTGGGGTACTTCGACCTGGCCAACCGCGAAACGGGCCCCCGCTATCGCGGACAGGGAATCCAGGTCTACGGCATGATCGGAGACAATTACGCCCCCGTCATCCTGCCCCCCAACATCAGCGGCCTGAGGCGTGTCTTCCGTTGCTACGTGGCTGGCAGCATGACAGACCTCGCCACGCCCAACCGCTGGCTTGTAGACATGATTGAATTGCCCCCGGGGCTGGAAGCCCGCGCTCCGGTCAAGTTCAAGGCGCGCTACTACCGCAACATTTTCGAAGCCGAGAACAACACCGCGCAGATCCGCCCTCTGCTCGTCGTCCACAAAGTGGAGCGCTATTACCGCTCCGACGACAGCCAGGACTGGATCTTCGCCCTCGTCCTTTTGGCCGGCGGCTTCTTCATGTTCGGGGCGCTCGCCTGGTTCCTCTACAGCGACGGCCGCGCGCGCGCACGATTCGAACAGGACAACCTTGCCCGCATTCGCGAGCGGGTCCAGAAGACCGGCAGCCTCAAACTCAAGCCACTCCCGGATGCCAAGCCCCGGCAGGATGCCGCCCCCAAGGATGCGGAGCCTCCGCCCGCATAGCAAAACGTCGCAGCGAATCGTATTCTTCGCGACATGCCTGAGCGTATTCCGGTGCAACTGAGCGGGCGCAGCTACGAGATCATTCTCGGCCGCCACTTGGACCGTGAACTGCTGAGCTGCATTGAGACGATCAAGCCGCACGGCGTCCTTCTCGTAAGCGACCAGAACGTTTTTGCGCGCCATGGTGCGCGCTACGAGGCGCTATTGGCCGGGGCTGGCGCCATCAAGCGTTTGATTGTTCCGCCAGGGGAGTCAAGCAAGAGCCTCATGCAACTGGCCACTATCTACGACGCGGCTCTCGCGCCTCCCGCGCTGGAACGCTCGAGCCTTGTAGTGGCCTTGGGCGGCGGCATGGTCGGGGACCTTGCGGGCTTTGCCGCTGCAACACTGCTGCGCGGCCTTCCATTGTTGCATATCCCCACGAGCCTGCTGGCCATGGTCGACTCCAGCATTGGCGGCAAGACAGCCATCAATCATCCTGCGGGCAAGAATCTTATCGGCAGCTTCTGGCAGCCCCAGGCGGTGCTGTGCGACCTGACACTGCTCGACACGCTGCCGGCGCGTGAGTTCAATTCGGCGCTCGCCGAGATCGTCAAGTATGCTGTCATCGGCCAGGAACCGGCCCTTGAGGACTTTGAGGCCCATAAAGAGCGCATCAAGGCGCGCACGGCCGGACGCCTGGACGAGATCGTGGCAGCCTGCATTCGTCACAAAGCTCGCGTCGTGGCCGAAGACGAGCGCGAGCAAACCGGCCGCCGCGTGCTGCTCAACTTCGGCCACACCCTGGCGCACGTGATTGAAACCCGCTGTCCGGGCCGCTTCCTCCACGGCGAAGCTGTGGCCATCGGCATGGTGGCGGCGTGTCGGGTTTCCCGTCGCTTTGCAGGCCTAGATGCCCAGAGCCCGGCGCGCCTCGCCAAACTGCTTGCGTCGTGCAATCTGCCGGTCAAGGTGCCGGCGGAATTGACGCGGCAAGAACTGCTCGCGGGGCTGGGAGGAGACAAGAAGCGCGAAGCCGGGCGCATACAGTTCGTGGTCACACCGCGCTTTGGACGCGCGGAAGTGGCCTCCCTGGCGCTCGACGATGCCTTGCTCGACTGCCTGCTGGAGCAACCATGAACGAGCTGGAGGCCCGCGTCGCATTGACTGTTTCAGACAAGTTTACTCCCCTCGCGCTGAGGCATCTGTTCGAACGATTCCCCTCGGCGGCCGCCATTGTGGGTGCAAGCACCCAGGAACTCCTGAGCGTGCCCAAGGTAGCCCGTTCTGCCCCGGCGGCCCTTGCAGAAGTCATACGCGAGGGCAGACACCTGCGTGAGATTGAGGACTGTCAGCGCCATGACATATCCCTCTTGATGCTGGGCGACGGCAACTACCCCCCGGCACTGGCCCGCATTTTTGACCCCCCTCCGCTGCTTTACGTCAAAGGGGACCTGCGCCCCGATGACGCCCTCGCACTGGCCATTGTCGGGAGCCGCAATTCCACGATCTACGGCAACAACCAGGCCGCTCGCTTCGCACGGGACTTCGTCACGCGCGGCGCTGTGGTGGTCAGCGGTCTGGCGCGTGGCATCGACACAGCTGCGCACAAGGCCGCGCTGGAAGCCCGTGGTCGAACTCTGTCCGTGGTCGGTTCTGGATTGTTGGATGTCTATCCCCCGGAGAACGAGCGATTGGTGCGCCAGATCAGTGAGCAGGGGGCCGTCATCAGTGAGTTCCCGCTCAAGACTCCGGGCGTGGCGCGCAACTTTCCGCGACGCAACCGCATCATCAGTGGCCTGAGCCTGGGTCTGCTGGTGGCAGAGGCAGGTTTACGCTCCGGCTCTTTGATCACAGCTCGCACGGCGGCCGAGCAAGGTCGGGAAGTTTTTGCCATTCCCGGCAAGGTGGATAACGAGGCGAGTCGGGGCTGCCATAAGCTAATCAAGGAGGGCGCCCATCTGGTGGAGGACCCCCAAGACGTCTATGCCCACATCTCCGCGCTCAAAGATGTCCCTCGCGGGCCGGACGCTCCAACGAAGCCTGAGCTGCCGCCGGGCCTATCCCCTACCGAAGCCTCGCTTTATGGGCTCCTTGGACCCAGCGACCCCCTGACGATTGACGAGATCATAGACCGCTGCGGCCTGCCGGCCGCCCAGGTGACCGCGGGAATGATGACCCTCGAGCTCAAGCGGCTGGCTCGAAGCATGCCGGGCAAGAGGTTCGTACGCGTGGATTTGTGATGCTTGAAAAGCAGCGCCCCTTCGCGCGCTGCATTGGCCTGCTATAACACGCCCCATGGAGCCTCTACTCGAAGCCCTGAAGAAGCGCGTGCTCATCGGAGATGGAGCCTACGGCACGCTCTTTTCGCGCCGCGGCCTGACCAGCCCGGGGCTGGTCTCCCCCCTCCTGAACCTTGCCAAGCCTGGCTTCGTTCGGGCCATTCACGAAGAGTACCTGCGGGCCGGATCTGAAGTGCTTGAGACCAACACCTTTGGCGCTTCGCGCCCTGTTCTCGAGGCGGCAGGCGTAGGCGACAAAGCCAGAGAGGTCTGGCGCGCAGGCGCGCGGATTGCCCGGGAAGCCGCCGCGCAAAAGGCCTACGTGCTTGGCAGTGTAGCGCCACTGGGTCGCGCTGGCTTGAAACTCACACCTGAACAACGCCACACCGCCTACGCCGAGCAGGTGCAGGGGCTGGTAGAAGGCGGCATCGATGCCGTGCTGTTTGAGACTTTCAGCGACCTGGAAGACCTGCAACTGGCCATCGCAGCCGCTAACCAGGCCGCACCCGACACGCCGGTCGTCGCGCAGATGGCCTTTTCAATCGCCGGCACGACCACCAGCGGCGTCTCGCCCGAGCGCATGATCGAAGGACTGAAGGCGCTGCGAGTCGATGTGCTGGGAGCGAACTGCGGCGGAGGTGAAAGCGCGGCCATTGAAGTGGTCAGGCGCATGGCCGACCACACGGACAAGCCCCTGAGCGTGTTTCCCAACCGCGGACTGGCTGACTTTGACGAGACCGGACGACCGGTCTACATCGAAGGCGCAGACTACTTTGCCAAGAGCGCGCGCAGACTGGCGGATCTCGGCGCGAACTTGATCGGGGGCTGCTGCGGCACCGGGCCTGAGGAAATCCGAAGACTCAAGAGCCTCCTGGCCGGCCGGCGCCCGTCCATGCGGCACAGGGCCGTCAGTTCTTCCAGTGGCAGGCGGCAGGCCGCCGTGCCCGCCGGCCCGCGCGTTCAGAAAACCCTGGCAACGGACTTTGCCCATGGCGGTGTCGTGATCGCCGAAGTGGACCCCCCGCGCGGCATTGACGCCACAGAGCAGATGGCCGGAGCCCGTCTGCTGATGGATGCCGGCATCGACGCCATCACCATCGCGGACAATGCGTTGAGCGTCATGCGCATGGGCAACCTGGCTTTGGCCCAGCTGTTCATGGCCGAGTTCAAGGCCCGGATCGTTCTGCATGTCGCCTGCCGTGATCGCTCTTTGCTGGGAACCCAGTCCCACCTGCTGGCGGCCTACGCACTGGGCATCAGTAACATCCTCGCCGTGACCGGAGACCCCATTGCAACCCAGGCCCACCAAGGCAGTTCGGGCGTCTTTGACATGAGCAGCACCAAACTGATCGAGCTGATTTCGCGCATCAACCGCGGGGAATTCACGGCCGAAAGCGACGGTGAACTGCGCACGAATTTCTATATCGGTGCGGCATTCAACAGCGCCACGCGCAGTCTGGAAAACGAGTCCAAGCGCCTGCTGCGCAAGCAGCAGGCCGGCGCCGGCTTTGTGATGACGCAGCCCGTGTTCAGCGTTGAGAGTGCCCGCGCCGTGGCCGCCGCCATCACGCCCCTGAACATGCCTGTCGCGTTGGGAATCATGCCGCTGGTCAGTGAGCGAAACGCGGAATTCCTGCACAATGAAGTTCCGGGCATACAGATTCCGGAGGCCATCCGCGCACGCATGGCAGGCAAGAGCGGCAAAAAGGGGCGCGCGGAGGGTCTTGCCATCGCGCGCGAATTGATGGAGCAGGTGGCGGACAGCTTTGCCGGCTTCTACCTGATCACGCCCATGGACCGATACGAGATGATCGCGGAGTTGACAACCTTTGCCCGGTCTTTGCGTGTCAAGGCGCGCGCATGAGCTGGATCTGGACTGCCGCCGCCTTCGTTTCGGCCTACCTCGTGGGGAGCGTTCCGTTCGGCCTGCTGGCCGGGCTCCTTCGCGGCGTGGACATCCGCCTGCACGGCAGCCATAACATCGGCGCCACCAATGCGGGACGCGTGCTGGGCCGGCCGTGGTTCTGGATCGTTCTGGTTCTCGACGCCGGCAAGGGCGCGGGCTGCGCGCTGGCAGGTCTGGCGCTGGCGCCGCAGGTCGGCACGGACCTGGCCCTGTTTTGCGGGCTTGGCGCGATCATAGGTCACTTCTTCCCCCTTTACCTTCGCTTCAAGGGCGGAAAGGGTGTGGCCACCGGTCTGGGTGTCATTCTCGTGCTGGCCACACCGCCCGGCACTTCCATTCCCTGGCCAGCCCTGGCGTCCCTTGCGCTCTTCCTGCTGGTGCTTGGCCTGCTGCGCATGGTGTCGGCCGGCAGCGTCACGGCAGCGCTCGCGCTGCCCGTGGCTTATGGGCTGTGGCTGGGTCCGTCCGTCAGTGAGTCGTTCTACCAGACCCGTCTGGCCTTCTTTGCGGTAATGGCTGCGGCCGTGGTGCTGAAGCACCGGGCCAACCTGAAGCGCATACTCGCCGGAACTGAACCCAGGCTTGGAAAAAGGGTGGCTCCTGCCGATAATCAACCCGTCAACGAGGCCAGGCCGTGAGCGCACGCATCGTGATCGTCGGCGCGGGAAGCTGGGGAACGGCTTTGGGCGTCCTACTGGCGCGCAAAGGCGCCTCGGTGACCCTTCTGGCGCGCAGGGCTGAGCATGCCGAGGAAATGCAGCGCACCCGTGAAAATGCCACATTTCTCGAGGGCGTCCCATTGCCCGAGCGCCTCACCCCCACTGCGCAGCGTCCGGACTTCGGCGCCTTTGACTGGTGCTTCTGCGCCGTGCCCACCCGCTTTGTGCGCGCCACGTTCCAAGCCCTCGCACCTTCCATTCCACCGGCGTTGCCGCTGGTCAGCCTGACTAAAGGCATCGAACAGAACTCCCTCTTGTTCCCCACCGCGCTGCTCAAAGAGGTGGTGGGTTCGCAGCATGTCTTGACGCTCTCGGGTCCCAGCCACGCCGAGGAAGTGGCGCGGCTGCTTCCTGCCAGCGTTGTCGTGGCCGGAGATGCCCAAAAGGCCAAGGCGCTGCAGCATCTTGTAAGCACTCCCTCTTTCCGGGCCTACTTCACACCGGACTTGCTGGGTGTTGAGTTGGGCGGGGCCGCGAAGAACGTCGTGGCTATCGCGGCCGGCATTCTTGAGGGTCTGAGATTTGGCGACAACGCCAAGGCCGCGCTGATCGCGCGCGGCCTGGCGGAGATCGCCCGGCTTGGCATGGCTCTCGGAGCACAGGAGCGCACCTTCTACGGGTTGAGCGGCGTGGGCGACCTCTACACGACCTGTGCGTCTCCCTTTGGGCGCAACCGCGCGTTTGGCATCAAGCTTGGCGGCGGCCGCCGTCCGGAGGAAATCCTGGCGGGCCAGGAAATGGAAGTCGAGGGTTACAACACTGCGCGGGCCCTCAAAGAGCTGGCTGAACGTGCGGGAGTGGAGATGCCCATCGTGTCTCAGGCCTGCCGCGTGCTCTATGAGGCAGTGGATCCTAAGACCGCCGTGCTGGAACTGATGACCCGCGACCTGAAGGCCGAGTAAGCCAAGGGGCTGGCATGGCAATGACCTCCTGTCGTAACTGCGGGTCCCCGTTCTCCGAAGATCTCGAGGTCTGCCCCAGTTGCGGCTACAAGCCTCGGAGAAAGAGCAGCACAATGGCCGCGCCGAAAGGTCCGCAAGCGGCGCCTGACCCCCTCGCGGAACTAGCCGCCCGACTCCGCCAAGTTTTGGACAGCAGTGGCGCTCTCATGAGCTGGTCGACCTCTGCAGCCCCTCACAACTTGCCATTACTGTGTCAAGAAGCCGCACGCAACGGCCATCGCGACGCTCAGTTCCTGCTCGGCATCAGCCACCTCTGCGGCATCGGGGGACCTTCCAACACCCGGTTGGCGCTGCGGTGGCTGCAGGAAGCTGCCGACGCGGGAGATGGGCATGCTTCCACGGCCATTGGGGTGATTCACGACAGGGCCATTGGAGTCCCGCGCGATGCGACACTGGCCGCGCGTTATTACTCAGACGGGGTGCAGCGCGGTGTGCCCATGGCCAGCAACAACCTGGCGACGCTGCATGAATCCGGGCAAGGCGTTCCCACGCACCCCGCAATGGCTCGACAACTGTTCGAGAGCGCGTGGGCAGCCGGTCTGCATCTGGGCGCAACCAACCTGGCGCGCATGCTGCGCGGGGGTTTGGGCGGCTCCCGTGACGTCGCGCGCGCGTTACAGATATTGCTGGAGACAGGGGCCAAAGGCGACGCCAACAGCTGGGTCGAACTGGCGCGGATGTACCATCGCGGTGAAGGCGTGCCCCTCGACCGCGGGAAGGTAACGGAGTACCTGAAGAAGGCTGTTGCCTTGGGCTCTACGGAAGCCCGGGACATCATGAATCAGCTTGGCATCACCGGGTGATCTGGCCCCTCGGGTGTCCCTAAAGCAACTCGCGCGCGGCTTTGAGAATCCCGGCAGCGTCGATGCCGTACTTCTTCCAGAGATCCTGGTACTTGCCACTTTCTCCGAAAGTGTCCTGGGTTCCGACCATTCGCATGGGTGTGGGACGCTTCTTTGCCAGCGCTTCAGCGCAGGCCGACCCCAGACCGCCAATTACGTTGTGTTCCTCGCAAGTGACAATGCGCTTGCAGCGTTCAGCCAGCCTGACCAGAGTATCCACGTCCAGGGGCTTGACGGTATGGAAGTCGGCAACAGCAGCCTTAACCCCCTGCTTGGCAAGTTCATCGGCTGCCTCCAGGGCAAAGGCAAGACATGGTCCATTGGCGACAAAGGCAATGTCGGAGCCATCGCGAAGCAGGTTCGCCTTGCCGATTGTGAAATCGAATTCCTTCTCGTACACCACTTTGACAGCCGGGCGTCCCAGGCGCAGGTAGCAGGGGCCAACGTGAGCCGCCACAGCCTTGGTGGCCTTGTAGGCGCTGGGATAGTCCGCCGGCACCACGACCGTCATGCCGGGAATGACGCGCATGACCGCCACGTCTTCGAGAGCCTGATGTGAAGCTCCGTCCTCGCCGACGCCAAGGCCGCTGTGAGTGCAGGCAATCTTTACGTTGAGCTTGGGGTAGCCCACGGTGTTGCGAACACTTTCCCAGGCGCGGCCTGTACCGAAGATGGCAAAGGTCGTGGCAAAGGGAATCTTGCCCACCGTGGCCATGCCCGCCGCGACATCGACCATGTTGGCCTCGGCGATGCCCATCTGGAAGAAGCGCGCAGGAAACTCCTTTGCAAAGGCGCCGGTCTTCACGCTCTCGCCCAGGTCGGCTGTCAGGGCAACAACGTTGGCATTCTCGCGTCCGAGTTCGAGGAGGGCTTGTCCGAAGGCATCACGCGTGGCTTTCATGGTGGATCCATTGCTGCGGGGCAGGTCTGCATCCCCGGCGGTTTCGTGCTGGAAGCCGGCAAGATGCCCGCTGAGCGGACATTGTTCAAGGTGTCGATAACTCGTCAGTTCTGTCCCTGACCATCTGTACGCGCCAAAGGAACAGCAACCCCAGAGCCAGGGGAAGTGACTGTGCCGCGAGAGCCACTTTCCAGCCGACCAGAGAGTCACCGGTGAGTTCCGACGTGACGTCGTAGAGCACCGCGAAGATGGCGCTGCCGAGTACACTGAGTTTGGTCGTGATGCCGTAAAGACCAAAATACTCGCCCAGCTTCTCTCTAGGCGACAACTCAATGAGCAACTTGCGGCCCGCGGTCCAGATACCCGCAAGGCCAAGGGCTCCAAAACCGCAGATGCTGAAGACATAGCCGGTCACGCTCACGCCGCCGAAAAGCGCCGATCCCAGCAACCCCACGACAAGGAAGAGTGCGGATAGCCGCATAATGCGAAGAGCGCCGAAGCGGTCTGTCATGAATCCCAGAAGCACCCCAAAAATCAACGCCAGAACATTGAGCGTCAGACCGGCCACCTTGAGCAGCTGGCCGGGCGTCTCAATGACCGCCCCCAGCAAAGTCAAGTCCCCCACGGGCTGCCAGACGGGAGAGGCCGCGCTGCCGGCGTTCACAAAAAAGGTGCTGCGCGTGAAGTCGCCAAAGAAGGCGATGGCCGTATTGAGCACGTCCACGCAAAAGAAGTTGCCAATGAGAAACCACATCACGGCGCGGTCGCGCGGTAGCCCGCGCAGCGTGCTCGCCAAGGAAGAGAACTGCTGTCGTACCAGTTCAAACGTGAAGCTCTTGTGCGTGGCTACTCGGCGCTCACGCACCAGAAGAAAGCAAGGCAGTGCGAGCGAAAGAAAGATCGCCGCCGAGATGGCGAACGTTGCCGGATATCCCACCTGTTGGGGCAGGTCGAGCAGCACGACGATTATGATCGTGCCAATATAGCCAAAGCCCACGCCAAGCCCGGAAACGAGCCCCTGATGGCGATCATGGGCCACACTCGCCAGCAGCGAGTTGTAAAACACGAGCGCGGCGTTGTAGCCGACATTGGCTACAAAGAAGGCGGCCATAACCAGAAAGGGCGTCGAACTCGCGCCAAAAAGCGCAAGGCCTCCAATGCAGGCCAGCGTCGTGACCACGAGGTACATCCGAGCCCGCCCTGTGTGGTCAGCCAGAGACGCAAACACCGGCACGCAGATGCCGGCGGCAATCATCGAGGCGCTGTTCACGACGCCCTGGAGGGTGCGAAAGCCAAAAAGGTCGCCGATGTACGGGAAGAACAGGTAAGTCAACACTGCCGCATAGACCGTGTTGGCGACATCGTATAGCACCCAAGCCGCACTGGCCGCCTTGAGCGTCTTGGGTAGTGAAATCACCTGGGGCCGCTCACTCATGGCGCGAAGTCTGGCGAGCGGTCAAGGCGCGCGCAAGCAGTGAGCATGTCTCAGAATGGGATAAGCACCGGCCTAGGCTGCCGGCGCCTTGGCATCAGGGGACTTGCGCGTCATGAACAGGGGCGGAATGGGACTCATGCGCCGCACCGCGTCATTGACCTCGTTCTCGGCGAAAAATTTGCGAACGCGCTTGCGGTCCTCAAACCAAGCGCCCTTTGTTCCGGAGCGCACGACCGTTTCTACAAACGTCAGTTCTTTGACGGCGCAGAACGCGTTGAGTGTCGCGGCATCCATAACTTGACCTCGCGAGGAGTACTGGATGTTTAAGACTCCTTCAAGGAAGGTCAACTCGTCGGGAGAGCACTCGCAGGCACGCTTGCCGCAGATTCTTGCCTGGACGGCCCTTGCGGTGTTGTCCCCGCTATTCAAAAACTTTCCCCCAGACTTTGTCCGTGTGACAAAGAAGACGCGACGGCCGGGGGCCGTCGCGTCAAGTTGGTTTTGCCAGGAAGTCTAGCGCTTGCCCTCGAGCACCTTCTTCTTTCCGTCACGCAGAATCACGACGCGATATTCGTCGCCGCGCTTGATCTCCTTGCACAGCTGCCGCAGGCCGTCTCTCGTGTCAATCTTGTTTCCATTGAACTCCAGAATGATGTCGTAGACTTCCAGACCCAGCACCGCCAGCAGGCCGTCGGGGTCCACGATCTCGTTGACAGAAAGGCCATGCTCAAGATTCATATGCTTCTTGACCAGGGGCGCCAAACGCGCCACACGCACTCCCGCCACAATGTCGGCCTGCTCGCCGGGAGGCAGGTCGATGTCGCGCTCCGGAGAGTTGCTGTCCTTCCATTCGGGCGTTTCCGGCTTGGGATCTTCCTCGCGCGGCTCGGTATTCTCGCGCCTCTGCGGCTGTTTCATTTCCGCAATCTGGCGCTCAACCTTGTCGAGATCTGCCACCATCTGGGCGGCGAACTTCATGTGGAACTCCGCCACCGTCTTGTAGGCGCGCCTGCCTTCGTCGTCGAGTTTGTCAAACAGGTCGGCGTAGGTGTCCTTGATCTTGTCTTCGTAGTTGTCGAGGATGCTCTCAAACTTGTCTCCGCCTGGCTTACGCAGGTTCTTCACGCGTCGCAGCAGCTGACGCTGGGTGGAGCGCATGTCTTCGTAGGGATTTTCGACCTGGCCCGGCTCCTTGCCCTTCTTCTCCCATGCATCCAGTTGGGCCGAGTACTCATCAAAGAACTTGCGTCCCTTGGAAAGCGCCTCCGACCACAGGGCCGGCTTACTGTCCAGCACGGTATCTTTGAGGTCCGCGTAGGTGTCCTTGATCTTGCCGGCAACATCGTCTAAGGCACGCAGCATGTCCGACTCTGCACCGCCGCGCATGCCCGAAACGCGCTCAAGCAAGGAACGCTCCAAGGCGCGGAGGCTGGCCATGTAGCGGTCCCGCGTGATGCCGACTTCTTCTTCCTTGCGATCTTCAGCATTGCGCTCCGTGCGGTTCTCCCGTTCGCGCTCTTCAAGCCGCTGCAGGTCGCGCTCCAGCCTTTCACGCGCCTCCTTGGAGAGCCGGTTGACTTCCTCTTCGCTCAGGTCGCCGGCTGCCAACGCCCGAGGGAGATCTTCCATGTTGCGGCGCATGGCCTCAACGCCAGCACGAAACTCAAGCATGCGTTCGCTGCCGCCGCGGTACTCGGGGGAATTTCCAGTATGAACTTCACGCTCAGCCGGATCAGCCTCGCCGTAGACGCGTACAGCAAAGCCCCTGCCGGCAAACAGCTCAAACAAGGACCTGTCAGCCTTTTCAAGTGCCGCTTCGCTCTCGAACTCCCAGCACTGGACCTCCGACCCGTTAGTGATGCGCACGCTGACGGCCCCGCCTGCTTTCTTCTCAAACTGAACCGAACGGGCACCATCCTGCACCGTCACGCGAGTGCCGGAGTTGGTGACTTCAACTTGCCTCTTCCCGCCATCAATATGCACACGCACAGGCTCTTCACCCAGCAGATGCAGCGCAGGCTGCCCCGTCGCCGCCGCACTCATTGCACCCGCACAGAGCAAACTCGATGTCGCCAGCATCATTGAAAGCAGTTTCATGTTGGTCTCCCTGGTCTACCCCGGCCTGTTGAACCACAGCCCAACCGGCAGGGGACCCACAAGTGGGCCCCC
>JAANMU010001966.1_pt1 | contig 16705 bp, 10 predicted proteins | sample 7279701 | NCBI WGS metagenome assembly JAANMU01 (sample SAMN14094539, study PRJNA606508) | bioreactor metagenome | isolation source: A lab-scale SPAN reactor treating ammonium-rich wastewater day 57 | place: Ireland: Galway | collected 2017-03-13 | reverse complement strand
CGACACCCTTAAGTAGGGCGTAAGTGTCATAGGCAACTTTCATTGCAGTGCTATTTTTCTGTTGTCTTGTCATTTGATATCTCCATATTGTTCATTTGTGTTAATGCGTGCTTGAAATCTGCGATGCTGTGATTACCAGACCGCGCAACGATCCGTTCTGCATTCCGCTTCAGTTTATCTGCTTCCGTTCGAAAGTGCCGATATGCTTCATCATTCAGGGTTTCGTCGCCCTGCAGATAGCCATGTTCACGTAATCCGTGAATAAGTTCGAGCTTGTTCTTGATGCTGACCGCTTCGTTCGGCAGCACTAAAATTGTCTTGGCACCCAAGTGCCAGATTTGATTTCCATCCTGGTGAATCCTGTGTACCAGGTTCGTTGTTTGGTTGATTGTTAGACTGTCCATTTTACTCCTTCTCGGTGCTTCACCGGCATAAAAAAAGCCGGAGTCTGTGCGACTTCGGCTTGGAACTTTCTGATCGAATTACTTTCATACAATCATCAACCATTCCATAGCGACGAAAATCGCGATAAAAAGGGCACGATTAAGTGCCATCTTTCGTCGTTCTTCTTTCGTTGTTGGTTTAGGTGCCAGTTGGCACCTACGGTCGATAGTCTTGGCGGTGGATCGAGAACTACGCTTGCGCATAGTCCAGCCACCCTATACTTCTAATATAACAAAACGGACTCCGTCTGTCAAGTTGTATAAGTGTTTTATTCTCAGATATATAAAAATAGCTTTGGCCAATCTTGAAATTGGACGTTGGGTTTTCATGCCGCAGGACGACGCTGTCTAAATTTGGCACATGTCAAATCATCTCCGCAATCTATAGTCATAATAATCAGTTAGATAAATTGCGGAGATGACCGCATTCCTTTAGGAGAATGCCTAAGGATGGCTATTTGACAGAGTCTGAAGTCGATTCGCCAACAGGCGTGCGTTCGATTGTGAACACATCGTGCTTTTTGTGGGTGTCCTTTTGCCACGAGATTTGGAATCCCATACTTCTGAAAATGTCACTCGCGTTCTTCAGGCGCCGTGACACGAGGTTCTCGGTGCGGTAGTCTAAGGAAAGTCGATTCTTTGCAGCGGCCTTGGTAAATGTTAGCAACAATCGACTCGCGTTGCCTTTCAGCGACCTCCCATCGCACGGCAATTCATACGGCCACTTTGGCGAATTAGTAGCCGAGTGGTACCGATCAGCTTCATTGAATATTGCTTCAACGATCGCAACCAGCTGATTCGACTGGGCAGCGGCGACAGTTCCATACTCGTTCTGATCGTCAATCCACTTCTTGACCAAATCAGTTGTTGTCCGACGAACTGAGATTGCCGCAAGGAGCTCCTCGGCAACGAGTGCCATCAACGCAAGATACTCATTTGAACGGCCCAAGATATGGTCGGGAAACTCGGTCCGAAGTCGAAATCTCCACGCCTTTTCTTCACCATCACTGATGCGTTTCATTACCCGTGCCAGAAGATGAAGATGTGCCGAGACCATTCTGTCACGATTCATTCTGATTGCATGGTTGATGCTTGCGCCAGCAAAATCAGGACTTCCATATTTGTCCTTATCAAACTCGATATGAAACGTGCGATTTATCAGTTCTGGCAATTTCATTCCGTCAATACCGCTAGTTCCTATTAGGCATCTTATTGGTTCAGAAACAACCCCACCAACTGTGCCTGGCCTGCGTTTCACATTTTGGATTCCTGAAACAGCTGTAAGAATGAACTTTGTTAACGCCGGCGTCATATCTTTGGTTTCAATCTGGTCGATAAATACTGCCGGGTTTCGTGAACCGACCGCATAACTTGCAGCTTCAGTGATCTTATCTAGTTCACTACTGCCATAAACAAACATTGACATGGCATCCATTCCACGCGACTTGCCCTTACCCGTGCTTCCCTCGCACCGCAAATGGGGCCTACTAACCACAAAATCGAGAAGCGGATATGCTAGTATCCAGCACCCACACAATAATCGATTGTCCGGACTGCAGGCCAGGCCCTGAAGTAGGAGGGCGTTGAAATCCTTCAGTGCATTCTTATACTCTGTAGTCGATGGAACTGCATAGTCGAGCGACCTCATTTTGGGACTCGGCAGCAATAATACACGGTCATCATTCGCCCCGTTGTCAATGCGCGATACTGCACCAGGGGATATTTTGAAGATCTGTCCATCAGTCGCGTTCAAGTTAAGGTATAGACCGGTAGTGCTCCGGTCTGTCTGAAACCAAGAAAGTTGGTTCACCCTTACTGCATGAAGCAGTGCTTCAGATCTAAATGCTTCAACAATACGACCGACCTTTGGCGATTTGAAAGTTAGACCAGTCTCCTGAAAGAGATACGCTTTGAAGTCATTATTAGGTCCTATTTCGACCTGAAAATCCTTCCATGCCACAATGCACTTGTCGGAATCATCTAAGTATGTCTTGCCTCCATTGCCTGTCAACCAGCGAAACATCACACTTCCCTTTTCTTCAGGCGTGAGATTGTAGTCATCTGACTTCGCAAAAGCCTCGCGAAGGCTCCAACCGTTAAGTTCCGAGTGAAGAAAGGCTGTGCGTGCCAACTGCGCCAACAGGTCTTTCTGAACACCAAGCTTAGTTGCTAATTCGTCCAGCCACTGTTGCTGTTTTCCTGCAGGAATGTGATTGAAATCGAGTTTGAAGTGCTCCGTAATCGCGTATTCCTGGTCTTGCTGAGGGAGTGCGGCAAGCGATAGTATCACACGCCCCAAGTCTAAGTAGATGCCCCATCCTGCTGGCGAAGCCGGCCATTGTGGTGCGGTACCCGGCCATCCGAGCGACTTGATTGCCTGGTATGTTAGCGGTGCTTCAACTCCGATCATTGCTGCGATGCGCGCAATGAATTCGTCCTGATTGAATTTCCCCCGCCCTCGCTTTGCTATTGTAACAAGCTTCTGCACGCCTCCCTTCCCGAAACGACAAAGATTTGTCATTAGAGCTGACATCAACGGCCCGGGAATTCCTTTGTCTGCCGTCTCTTCGCACCACTTCACAAAGGGACAATTCTTTACTACTAACTGAAGGCCATCACTTGTACCGACGAAATTTGCTCGCTGGTCTTGCATACTAGCAATAAACGGAATCATGGCGGCTTCAAGCTTCTCAAACGCTTCAATTGACGTTCGCTTCACTTTGTCGGTGAACTTGTCAGCATCTCCAATTCGTCGGCCACCTCGGTCCACAAATGCAGTTGTTGGGTTGCCACCAAAAAACGGTAGCCAAACGAATTGTGATTCACCGGTAAGTACTTCTGGAATTCCCGGGATTGAAGGTACAGTCTCGGCAAGTCCTGCTTGTGTGATCGACGCGCGAATTGTTCGCACAACACGTTCTACAGGTATTGGCTGCTCTAAGAACATCCAGATTCGATACTCTTCGGCGTCTGGGACATCTGATACTTTTTCAATGTAAGCAGGGACACCATGCTTGGCGACGAACTCGTAGTATGTCAACACATCATTCCAAGCGCCACCAATTGCCCTCCAGTCGAAATGAACCGTGGCCCATTTCACCGTCGACGGATCCTGAAGAACGTGCATTCCGAGTCTGGCTTTGCCGGCCAAGTGGTCACTGACCCGAGCCAGAAGGTCAGATTCACCTCCGACTGGTGTTGGGCTCTCGTCTGAATCGACCGTAACCCGGTCAGTAGCACCAGCAAACGCATTTAGGAATTTCTTGGCGACTTGTGACATGGCAAAATCTGTTGGCTAGGGGCGGATAACTTAGACTCAAAGGCAATTTGCCAAATTCTTAAACGAAAATCAATACCAAACAAAGGTTTAGACAAATTGGAAGTCTAGGCGGACAGGAGCCGTCTACAGGCGAGTAACAAATCAGGCGTACGGCAGAACATCGATGCACTATTGGGACCAAGCAATTTTTGTTGACTATTGTATTCTATAGTGTTACATTAATTGTCCTTACAAACGAATTGACTCCAGCGGGCAATCCGAACGGGTAGGCATCGACAAGCGGCTCCTGACAAATGGCATTTGACAAAAACCCCCGTCACCACTGAAATACGACCAGAGTCAATTGAACCACGATACTAACTTCGAATCACCGTAGATAGTAAATGTCCAAAGATCTGCATCTTCTAATTGACTACTATAACCTCTCTCTGGCTACGAGACGGCGAGGCCTACGTTTCGTAATTGAAAGTGTCCTTCAGGTAGTCGGCACACGTCAATTGGACGGTATTCAGAATGTACACGCCCGACTATACGCTGGGTGGCACAAAGGCACTTCGCTCACGAGAACTGCACAATCCTTGACCGCAGAAGCTCAAAGCAACTTTCCCGCTTTAGTGCACGTGAATGAAGGAAAATCCAGCGCCGTCGTCAAAGTAAATGTAACAATGGTATATTCCCTGGCGGCAATGCCAGGTCGAGATTTCCACTATACCCTGCGAAGTAATCCACTTGATGATGCCATTTCATGCCGACATCAAGGAGACGTAGGTTGTCTAAGTGAAGAATGCCCTATGACAAGCGTGCATCAGTTCATAAATAACGACAAATGTGCTCATCTGGAATGTGCGTTTCGCATTCGCGACTTCATAACTATTGACAAACAGAAGTTAGTTGATACAATGCTTACATCCGATGCGATATATCATAGCACTAAAGGATCACGCATTTGCATTGTTTCGTCAGATGATGACTTTTGGCCTGCAATTCTACATTCTATTTCGGCAGGCGCAATCGTAATTCACGTGCACACTCAAGCTGGCAATCGAATTAGTGACCAGTATTCTGCGCACCTGAGCGCATCGTACGTCAGAAAGACTCTATGATTCACCGAGTTTCGAAAGGACAACTATGAAAGCGGATGAGCTTAAGAGAGTATTGACGGCCTTCGCCGACTCACCAGCTGACGTGGATCTTGACAAAGGGCAGCTACTAGTTAAGATTAGGGATGACGTTTTGGTTGCGTCCGTCAGAATTCAAGAGGGCGAAGTCCTCATTTCAGAAGACGGATTTGATTTCAAAGCACATGAGTGGATTGTAAAACGGCTGGCGCGTCTTTCATCGCTAGCGGATCGAATAATCGCCAATATTCAAGGTGAAGACTGCTTCATTGAACCAGCGGGAAGACTATTAGACCAATTGGAATTCGCCCCAGACGAGTCCGAACGGTTTTTGCCAAAGGTTTCATCTGAAGTTCTCACGTTGCTCGAGCGCCATCCAGCATTTACAACAAGCATTCTGTATTTGACCTCTGACGCAGGTGAAGGCAAAACAACCGTAATAAATCACTTGGCGAGAGTACAAGCTGAACGATACAAGAAAAAGGAAACTTCGTGGCTTCTGATTCCAGTCTCGCTCGGAGGCCGTCCATTCTTGCGTTTGGATGACGTTGTAGTCGGGACTCTTACAAATCGATATCGATTCCCATTTCTATATTACGACGCATTTCTTGAATTAATCCGCATGGGTGTGGTCGTTCCAGCGCTTGATGGATTTGAAGAGATGTTCATTGAAAACGCAGCAGGGGATGCAATCTCGTCACTTGGGATGCTATTGTCCGAATTAGACGGACAAGGCAGCCTGCTAGTCGCAGCGAGGAAAGCTTACTTTGAATACCGCAGACTTCAAACCCAGACCAAGCTGTTCGATGCGCTACGAAACACATCTGTCTCCTTTGCACGGATTTCAATCGATCGTTGGGACCAGAGTCACTTCACCGAATATTGCAGTATGCGGGGAATCGAAAACGGCAACATGCTTCATGACGAGTTGTCTCGTCTACTTGGAAGTCCAACGCACCCCGCGCTTACTCGTGCTGTCTTTGTAAGAAAACTTGTAGACCTCATCGAAGGAAACAACTCTCAAACTGCCCTCTTTGGTCATCTACGAACCGATAGTAGACATTACGTCACAAATCTTGTTGACTCCATTTTGCACCGCGAAGCAAGTGAAAAGTGGATTGACAAAAGCGGTGAAGTCGCAAAACCGCTAATAAGTATCCCGCAACATCGACGTCTCCTTGCTGACCTTGCCACGGAAATGCTAAACGTGAAGTCTGAACAAGTACCAGGGGACATTCTAGATGTAGTAGCACAGCTGTTTTGCGAATCACAAAAACTTGAAGCATCCATCGCAAGGCAAGTGGTTGACCGGTTCAAACAGCACGCCTTGATAGTGGAGGCACCGGGTACAAATGGACGGTTTTCATTCGACCACGCGGAATTCTATTTCTATTTCATTGGAGAAGCCGTTGGTCGCGCGTTATGTGAAGACAACATTTCTGATGTTCGGTACATTGCGCGTCACACCTTACTTCCTCCGTTGAGTATTGAGCGTGCCGTTGAAATGGTTCATGAACAGCCAGGAGACGCCAAAATTGCGTCGCTTAGGTCAATCGACATGCTTGTTGATGCGGCTGAAGGCGAAGGCACAATTTCGTACTCGCGCGAAAATTGCGGTGCTTTGATCATTGCCTTGCTTGACGATTGTAACAATGAAAAACGCATTGAAATCAAAGGGATTACGTTTGCGTCAGATGCACTTCTCGGGAAATGCCTCACAAATACATCTTTTGTCAATTGCTACTTTCGTCGTTCAAGCCTATCGCAAACAACATTTCGAAATGTTGCATTTGATCATTGTGCCATCGAATGTTTGGAATTGTCGCAAGACACAGTTGTTGACCACTGCACGATGCATGATGTCAATTGCTCTTCAGTTGTCCGACCGGATGGAGAAGGGGAACTTTTCAATCCACCCTCGGTGGCAAACGCGCTTCAATCATCTGGATTTATTGTCACATTTGATGGCCACCCTGCCGATAAAGTCGTAGAGACAAGCGTCCATGACACACGTATTCAATCGACTGAGAAGCTACTCCGTGCATTCATGCGGACCACGGTTGTGTCCGAGTCAGTTTTAAGGCAGAAATTCGGCAACAAATCTACCGCATTCTTTGATGGGGTCTTGAGTGAATTAATGGGTGCCGGGATCGTCATTGAAGAGCACAGTCGGGGAGGAAAACGACAGGGCCACTATCGTCTGGTGTCGCGATTTCAAGACGTGTGGCAAGGGTTTCAACAATGCGGCGGTTCATTCGAACGGTTCATCACGCTAATGAAATCCCATTAACAAGAAACGGCGATAGCCACCTTCTTGCGCGGGACAACCCACCACCCTGTTTTCTTTGTCGTCTAGATGCCTTTGGGCGTAGAGTTCTTATCGTCGAGCCTCGCCACAGTTCGACAAGTATGCAAAGAAAACGTTAGGAAAATCAAAACGCAACACATGGCAGAAAAAGAAGCTACAGCCCGAATCAAGATTAACAGGCTACTCGAAGAATCGGGTTGGCGTTTCTTTGCTGATGATAACGGACCGGCCAATGTTCAACTTGAACCAGCCGTAAAGCTGAAGTCACATGACTTGGATGCGCTCGGCGATGATTTTGAAGGGGACAAACGTGGTTTCGTTGACTTCTTACTCTTGAATGATCGTGGCTTTCCTTTCATCGTGCTCGAAGCGAAGTCCGAAAGTAAGGACCCGTTAGATGGCAAGGAGCAAGCACGAAAATACGCGAAGTCGCTAAACTGTCGATTCGTTATTCTTTCTAACGGCAACTTGCATTACCTGTGGGACTTAGATCGGGGTAACCCAAGTACAGTAACAGCGTTTCCGAGACCGGAATCTGCACAAGGTTATCAGAGAACCGTTCCAGATCCAAAGAAACTCGTTAACGAGCTTGTTACCACTGACTACATCGCAGTATCCCAGCGGCCCAACTATGCAAACGAAGTTGGATGGAAAAATGAATCAGAACGCAGTCGTTTCATAGAATCCAACAAGCTACGATTCTTGCGCGAGTATCAGCTTAAAGCAATCCGCGAACTACAAGATGACGTTGGCGAAGGCAAAGACAGATTCCTATTTGAAATGGCGACCGGTACGGGAAAAACTTTGACTGCTGCGGCAGTTATCAAGTTGTTCTTGCGAACGGGAAATGCACAACGCGTGTTATTCTTGGTTGACCGCCTTGAACTGGAGGACCAAGCTTGGAAGAACTTTGCTGCCTACTTGTCCAATGACTACAAGTCCGTAATCTACAAAGAGAATCGTGATGACTGGCGTCGCGCTGAAATCGTAGTTACAACAGTTCAGTCACTACTGTTCAACAACAAGTACCAGCGATTGTTCTCACCAACTGACTTCGACTTAGTTATTTCGGACGAAGCGCATCGATCTATCGGTGGAAACGCTCGCGCGGTGTTTGATTTTTTCATTGGCTATAAGCTTGGTCTTACAGCAACGCCCAGAGACTACTTAAGGAACTTCGACAACGCCGATCCAAATGTACGTGATCCACGCGAATATGAACGGCGCATTCTGCTTGATACATATCGTACTTTTGGGTGTGAGGATCAGCTACCCACATTCCGGTACTCTTTACTCGACGGTGTCAAGGACGGATTTCTAATCAACCCCACAGTTGTAGATGCAACGACTGGTGTTACAACGCAGCTATTGTCGGATCAAGGATTCGTTGTCACTTTCAAGGATGATGAAGGTGCTGACCAAGAAGAGTCATTTGAGCATCGCGACTACGAAAAGAAGTTCTTTGCACCAGGAACAAATGAACTATTTTGTAAGACGTTTCTTGAGAAAGCCTTACGCGACCCGATCAGCAATGAAATCGGAAAATCAATCATCTTTGCTGTCAGTCAGAATCATGCATCCAAATTGACGCAGATTCTGAATGTCATGGCTGACAAGATGTACCCGGGAAAGTATCAATCGGATTTTGCAGTTCAGGTTACCTCACGAATTCCTGAAGCTCAACAGTTCACGATTAACTTCACAAACAACAAACTTCTTGGCTCTGCGAACTTCCTGGATAGTTATCGCACGAGCAAAGCTCGCGTTTGTGTGACAGTCGGTATGATGACGACGGGTTACGATTGCCCCGACATTCTGAACCTCGGTTTGTTCAGACCAATCTTCTCCCCGACCGATTTCATTCAGATCAAAGGACGAGGAACCCGCAAGCACGAATTCACGGTTGACCTGTTGGATAACAATCTGAAAGCGACAATTGGGTCACAACCTAAAAATGCCTACAAGCTGTTCGACTTCTTCCGCAATTGCAAGTACTTTGAAGAAGACTTCAACTATGATGAAGTCATTGCGTTGCCTGCACCCTCTCCTGGAACACGAGGCGAAGACGTTGGTCCGGTTGTTCACCTTGATGGTTATGAACATGCAGGTGAAGACATTATTGCTTCGATCACTGAGCAAACCATTGGTGTCGAAGGTATGCGCATTGACCGAATGTTTTTCGAGAAGTTTGAAGATACGGTCCGCGAGCATGGCGAGATTGCCAAGGCGGTTGAAGCCGGGCAATGGGATAGAGTGGTTGACATCGTGAATAAGGACGTGCTGAATCAACCGGCGGAGTTTTACACGCTCGATAAACTGCGTCGTGCGGCAGCCGTCGACCGCCGCATTACACTGCGTGAGATATTAGAAAAGGTGTTTGGGTTAATCCCCAAGTTCAAATCGAAGGATGAGCTGCTTGAAGAAGAATTCGCAAAGTTCGTTGCGGACTACAAACCTGACGAACCTACATCGATCCCCGCGATCAAGAATTACTTCAAAGCTTACGCGACGAGCAATCAGATCAGACATATTATTGACACCAAGCAACTGACTGATCTTGCGACGAATCCAACTTTCACAACCCGCGATTTCCGTGCGGTTCCAGACCGTTACCGCATATTAGTCCCAAGTTACATCAAAGACTACGTTTCCTTGAACCAGTTTGCCTCCTAAAGGTATTGAATGCTTGACACTGATACAAAGCGTCGAATAGACACGGCCCGCGATATTCTGGTGGGGAAGGTGCCCGACCCAAAATCGCAGGTCGAACAGATAACCATCGCCCTGATCTACAAGTTCATGGATGACATGGACGCAGAAGCCGAAGAGCTTGGAGGAAAACGAAAGTTCTTCGAAGGTGAATATGCCAGATATGGCTGGGCGAAGCTAATGCGTTCAGGATTAAGCGGATTCGAAACGCTGAACCTATATGCTGAAGCGATTGCCAAGATGCCCGAGAACCCCGGCATACCTCGGCTCTTCCGTGACATCTTCAAGAATGCGTACCTGCCCTATCGTGACCCGGAGACACTGAAAAGCTTTCTAAAGATCATTGATGAATTCACGTATGACCATTCGGAAAAGTTGGGCGATGCCTTCGAATACTTGTTGTCGGTACTTGGGTCGCAAGGCGATGCGGGTCAATTCAGGACGCCGCGACATATCATTGATTTCATGGTCAGTATCGTGGATCCTAAGAAGACTGAATCCATTCTGGACCCCGCGTGTGGAACCGCAGGTTTCTTGATTTCGGCCTACAAGCATATTGTTCAATGCAACACGGATGCAAAGGGCAATGTGACTCTGACTCCAGACGAGAAGGGACGCATAGCCCAGAATCTGAAGGGCTATGATATATCGCCGGACATGGTGCGACTGTCGCTCGTGAACCTTTACCTGCACGGCTTCACAGATCCACACATCATTGAATACGACACGCTTACGTCCGAAGAAAAGTGGAACGAACTCGCCGACGTGATTCTTGCCAATCCGCCTTTCATGTCACCCAAAGGCGGGATCAAACCCCACAAACGATTCTCTGTGCAGTCCAAGCGCAGTGAAGTTCTGTTCGTTGATTACATGGCCGAGCATCTTACTCCCACGGGTCGTGCTGGTATCATTGTGCCAGAGGGTGTCATGTTTCAAAGTGGCGGCGCCTACAAAGAACTTCGTAAAATGCTGGTTGAAAGTAGCCTGGTGGCGGTCATCTCCCTCCCTGCTGGAGTGTTCAATCCTTATTCCGGCGTCAAGACCTCTATACTAATCCTAGACAGAACACTTGCCAAACAAAGTGACACTATAGGCTTTTTCAAAATTGAAAACGATGGCTATGGCCTAGGGGCTCAGAGACGCGCTATTGAAAAGAACGACCTACCCCAATGTATTGCTGAAGTCACTTCATATCTATCTGCGCTTCGAAATCGAGAAGGCCTTGATGGCTTACATGTTTCTTTCGGCCTGATTGTTCCAAAGGCACAGATTTCACAGAACGATGAATTCACTCTAAGTGGCGAACGGTATCGGATTGGTGAAGTTGCAACGTCCTCTTATCCCTTTGTGTCACTAGCCAATGTATGCACCCTCGTTAGAGGAGTCACATACACAAAGGCCGATGAAGTTGAACAAGGAGGCCTAAAGGTTCTACGTGCAAACAACATTGACCAACGCACGTCGAGCATAGACTTGACTGACGTTAAGCGCATCTCCGCAAGCTTGTCGTATTCAGATGATAAACTGCTTAAGAAGGATGATATATTCATTTGCCTCGCCAGTGGTAGCAAGGACCATATTGGCAAAGTTGCATTTGTAAGGGAAGACACAGACTTCTATTTCGGCGGATTTATGGGTTCGATTAGGTCCTTATCAGAGTTAGTAAATCCACTGTACCTGTATTATCAGCTTAGCAACCAAAGATTCAATGAATTTCTTCGCGAGCAAATAGCTGGTGCGAATATAAACAACTTGAGTTCGAGTATACTCTATCGGTATAATATCCCTCTCCCCCCACTTGACGTCCAGAAAGAAATCGTAGCGGAGATCGAGGGCTATCAGAAAGTTATTGACGGTGCTCGTGCTGTAGTTGAGAATTATCGGCCACACATTCCGATTGACTCGGACTGGCCAATGGTGAAGCTGGGGGACGCTTGTCAATTCATCGACTATCGGGGTCGAACGCCAGAGAAGACATCTTTCGGCATTCCTCTAATTACGGCAAAGAATGTCCGTGATGGCTACATAGATCCGGAGCCCCGCGAATACATCGCGGACTCTGAATACGAATCTTGGATGACACGCGGCATTCCGAAGGTTGGTGATGTCCTATTTACTACGGAAGCGCCACTCGGGAACGCGGCCCTTGTGACAATGACTGACCGATTTGCCCTTGCTCAACGACTAATCGCGTTGAGTCCCGATAGGAAATTACTAATCGGGCCGTATCTGAAAGATGTACTGATCTCAACGAGTATGCGCGAGAAGATATTTGCACACCAAACTGGAAGCACAGTTTACGGCATAAAGGCAAGTGTGCTTAAAGAGATTACGGTTCCTGTTCCTCCATTAGAAGTCCAGAAAGAAATCGTTTCCGACATTGAGTCCGAGCAAGCTCTTGTCGCCTCAACTAAAGAATTGATCACACGTTTCGAGAAGAAGATTCAGGCCGCCATTGCCAGGGTTTGGGGTGAAGATACCGCGACTGCGGAGGTCGAGTAAGACTTGGAGGAAGGTTCGGAACTTTCTCAATTTCTGCAATCATGAAGATGGTAAAAGGGGATGTGTTTGAGTAGTCAAGTTCACAATAACGTCAATGAGCTGCGCAATGCCTTATTCATCAGCTATGCAAGTGAAGACATTGAATATGCAGAATGGCTTGGCCTCAAGCTTACTTCAGAAGGCTATGAAGTAGTTTGGGATAGAGGCGAACTACTGGGCGGTGAAGATTTTATTCTTGATATTGATGACCTCATGAAGAATAGGTCATTTCGAGTTCTACAACTTTATTCAAGACATTCGGCAAAGAAAAGGAATACGGTTAGCGAACGGACATTAGCGCTTAGCCTAGGAACACAACGCAAGGTGCCTGATTTCTTTATCCCACTAAGAAGAGATAGTGAACCTCTAACCTGGGAGATTGCATCAACAAATTACATACCGTTCGAAAATCTGTTTGCTGGACTCTCGCAACTCCTACGAAAACTCGATAAAGTCAGCTGTCCCAGACACCAACAATCAATCGGAAGAGCGAACGCTGCGCTTATGTTGCAAGGGAAGAACATCGTAGTCCCAAGGCAAACGAAATTCTACACAAATTGCTTTCCGATAACAGGAGTGCCAAAGGCGCTTTTTGCCTACAGACTTGTGGCAAGTGAAGTGCCAAGCCACTTGTCCCAATATTGGCCACATGTCTTGACTGATTCAAACAAAGCAGTTTCATTTTTGGAACCGCCGCACGAGCTTCGTGGCAACTATAAGCTCGATCAGACCGTGGACATAGACTTTTACATGGATCGTGCAGCCAACGGTAGGAATGATGTTGTCAATCTGCTTCGACAGCACATCGAGAAGACCATCATAGAGAAGCAGATGGTGAAGGACGCTGTCAATGATATGTTCTACTTCCCGAAAGGATTGCTCGAAAATGACAAACTCCTCTTTACTGGGTACGCAGGCAAAGCAACATGGAAGCAAGTTTATGGTGTGCGATCTTACTATACGAGTGACAAAGACAAGGTGGAGCTACCTTATCACATAGGACTTCGATTCAAGATTGTGCAATTCCCGCTGGGACAGTTTGCCGTAAGAATTCTTCCGGATTTCCATTTTATTGACAAACTTAACAATCCTGTTGTCGGGAAACGTCGCAATGCACGTCGCAAAGCACTAACAAAATCATGGCACAATCATGAATACCTACAGATTTGCATTGCCCTTGCTGCATACCTTGGAACCAAACCAGAAGTTCAGATTGCAGATGCACCGCCGACTAACACCATTTCGTTCTCTAAATTTCCGGTTTCAATTTCCAGTGATTCTGATATCGACGAAGATGCGATCCTATCCATAACAAAGGAAGCTCCAATTGACCGAACTCAAGGCGACATTATTACGTGAGCCAATGCTTGCGTTTCGCTATGAAGAACTTCATACGGAGCCGCATACTGGTCTATCGTTGTTTGGTCCTTACGACCATGATGCTTCCTCCCATCCACCCTCGATCCGCTATGGAGTGATTGGACACGAAGCAGGAATTCAGCGGCTTAAGGAGTTTCTAAGGGTGATCGACGGTCCAGTGGTCTGTCACGATTTCCATGGAACAAATAAATCAGAATTCAAGAAACGCTTATTGTGGCCAGTGTTTCCGGGTTTTGAAGCTGTGTTTGGAAGCAGGCTACCAGAAGACCCTACTTGGACATCCGTGCTCGATGTTAATAGATTGGACGAACATCTAAATCACAATGATTCATATGTGCGGGTACACAATGTCGCCAATCTATATGTACAGGCTCTGGAAACGGCAAGCAAAAGTGACGATGCTCCAGAAGTGATGTTCTGTGTAGTCCCTGACAAGCTGTACGACTTGTGCCGAACACAGTCGCGCGTTGACGATGGCTATGGATCATACGCTCGATCAGAGGAGGATATAGTACAACGACGAATGCACCGGGATCTTTTTAATGAATATGATCCCGATGATTACAGCTTTTCAAACGACTTTCGAAGACAGCTGAAAGCGCGAGCATTGGAGTATGGAATCCCGATACAGATCGTTCGTGAATCTAGACTATCTGTTGCAAGTGCGGGTCAACATGAAACCATGACGGTGCTTTCAGACAGAGCTTGGAACATCTCGACGGCGATTTACTATAAGTGCAAGGGCAAACCATGGAAGCTCGCAGACGCACGACCCGGCGTATGTTATGTTGGTCTCGTCTTCAGGCGAACAGGAACGCATGCAAGTCGGACAGCTTGTTGTGCGGCCCAGATGTTTTTGAATAGCGGAGATGGAGTAGTCTTCAAGGGCGCTATTGGACGCTGGTATTCCCCTGAAACAAGAGAGTGTCATCTGAATAGTCGATCTGCCAAAGAACTTTTAGAAGGTGTTCTAACTGCATACCAAAAGGAATTTGGCCAGCCACTTACGGAGATATTTATTCACAGCCGTTCAAACGTAGACGAAGAAGAAATGGACGGTTTTTTGGCGGCTGTGCCTTTCAACGCAAAACTCGTTGCCGTAAAGGTGAGACTCGAACACGATGGCCTGCGAGTTTATAGGCAAGGTGACTATCCGATACAGCGCGGAACATTTGTAAGAATGGGCAAGAGAAGCGGCTACCTTTGGGGGACAGGATTCAAACCTGATCTACTGACTTACGACGGATGGGATATCCCTATACCAATGAGAATCAACATTCAGCACGGTGAACCAGATATCGAACAAGTAGCGTCAGACATCTTTGCCTTAACAAAACTGAACTATAACGCTTGTAAGTTAGGAGACTCCCAGCCAGTCACTATAGGATTTTCAAACGCAGTCGGTGAAATTCTTGTTAGTAATCCGACCATTCAGGAAACAAGACCCAATTTTCGATTCTATATCTAGGCTTACATCTTTCAACGGGCATGCACTCTAGCGATACACTTGCTTAGTGCACGTCACATCGCCTTCACAATGCTGCAAACGACGAAGATATCACGATAACAAACGATTGAACATAGTCTATGGCAACTAAAGATTGGTTGGCTTCGCTGATTCCTATCGCGGCTGTTGCGGCTGAATACACAGCGAGCAATATTAACGCATGCAAAAAGCTTGCGATGAAGTTTGATAGTTTGGTCGTTGTTGGCGTGGACAATGATCTGTTTGTCGATAGAAATCGATTTGAACGCAACATGTACCTCGAGTTTGCAGAAGCTGAGGAGGCTAAGCCGATAGCAAGATTGAAGCTTAGCAGAGGAGGGAAAAAGGCATCTCAATTGCAGGCTAAGCTCCGCTCTCTTGAACTTGCCAAGCTCCGAACAATTTCCACTATCAAGGCTCACAGGGAGTCTGAACTAAAGAGCGAGAGCGCCCATGAGCGCAAGCAGATATCGAACATGAGCAAGATGCACGAAGCTTCGCTTGCGAAGATTGTTGATGATATTAAATTCAATCAGGGATTGTTGAGTGGCATCGTGGCTAAGTATGGATCTGCGCCTATTGGCAAATCAAGCAACCCTGTCAATAAGAAATCGCCGGGTAAGTAGCGGCAATTCGACAGTTTCTTGATTCATTTGTGTTGAATGCGAGACTCACGTTCGGCAAGATCACCAAACACTGCCATATGACTTCGAAGCTTTCAATTGATTCCGACGAAGATGGTCAACGAATCCACCGTCTGGTCTTCGGCAGGACTTACGCCGAATTGCGAGCGGATTTTGATATTGATTCAACGTTGGACGTTGAAGATGATTCTGGTCCCTTTAAGGCCGAGTATGGCCACACGTACTATGTCCTACAGCGTCTGGAAACTTCGAATCCAGACGAGTTCACACGCTTCATTGGCAAATTGGAGGCAGTAACGGGACTTGATGACCTTGATTTCACAACTCGCTGTCGATTGGTCTACACACTTCTGGCTAGCACGATCGACTGGAAAGACACGCGGGCTGGCAGACTTGCATCCCACGGCACGATTTCGGAAATACCATATGGGACCGTACCTCCGCTTGACCTTGACTTTCAGGCAATGACCGACGCTGTCAGGGCTTTCCGGCCATCGCCGGAGCAGGCGTCGAAATGGGGAGAAGCCTTTTCCCACGGACTACGGCAGCCAACAACTCCTCTTCAAGCAACACAAGAAATTGTTCGCGGAGGTGGATCGAAGGTAAGGACGCGGAAGAAACGGAGTAGTTGATTGGCCGTCCGGTGGAACGCTTTGTTTTCTGAAGCTTTACCGTCCACCGGAAGGTTTGAATGTTCATCCCGTACGCGCTACTAATAATCAATGGGTTAGCCAATGTGGCTGACCCGTTTTTTTGTGCTGGGTCACACATAGGTCACAGATGGGTCACAGGTTTG
>JAANMU010001962.1_pt1 | contig 16738 bp, 13 predicted proteins | sample 7279701 | NCBI WGS metagenome assembly JAANMU01 (sample SAMN14094539, study PRJNA606508) | bioreactor metagenome | isolation source: A lab-scale SPAN reactor treating ammonium-rich wastewater day 57 | place: Ireland: Galway | collected 2017-03-13 | reverse complement strand
GTGACGGCCACCCATTTGTGCCCCGCCATGACGCTCAGGGCGGTGGTGGCGGGTCTGGCCATGCTTGAAACCGGGTTGATGATGTTCTTCGCCTTCGCCGACTCTCTGCCACTCGCCGACCGTTACGCGCAGTTCCTGCGCTTTGCCGCCGCGCACGATGCGCACCGGCACTTCCTGCCCGATGCGGTCACCAGATAGCAGCAGGAGCAGGTCTTCCAGCCCGCGCACTGGCTGGCCGTCGAACTGGACGATGGTATCGCCCATCACCAGCCCGCCCTCATCCGCCGGGCTGCCCGCCTCGACGGAGAGCAGCAGCAGCCCGGTTTCCTGGCCCAGTTCCGCGCTGAGCGGCGCAGGCAGGCGTACCGGCTGCGAGCCGATCCCCAGGTAGCCCTGGCGCATGTGCCCGTGCTCCAGCAGCGCAGCAACGGCCATCCGCACCGTCGGGGCGGGGATCGCCACGCTTATGCCGCGCAGCAGCGCCGAGCTGTTCAGCCCGGCCACCTGCCCTGTCACGTCGATGAGCGGCCCACCGGAAAAGCCGGGGTACATCGCCACGTCAGTTTGCAGGTAGCGGTCGATCTGCCCGCCGGGTGGTGTGCGCCAGCTCTCGCCCAGCGCGCTGACGATGCCCAGCGTGGCCTGCACGCTGCGCCCAGGGCGCCCCAGCGCCAGGACGATGTGCCCGACGCGCAGGCTCTCCGGCTCAGCCCAGGCGGGGGCGGCCAGCCCGCTCACCTCAGCGCGCAGCAGGGCCAGGTCGAGCGTCGGCGCGCGCCCGACAAGCACCGCCGGGACGCTCTCCCCATCCGGCAGCCCGATGGCAATCCCCTCGTCGCGCTGCACGACGTGGTGCGCGGTCACGATCAGGCCGTCAGCAGCCCAGACGATGCCGCTCGCGGGCAGGCGGCGGCGCGCCTCCACCCGCACGACGCCCGTCCCGGCTGCATCAACGACGTCCGCCAGCGACTTTGACAGGCTCTCAAGGTGTTCGGTCATCTCTTTCCTCCACTCCACACGCCTATCTCGATATCCTGCCTGTATTGTCCACCAGGCGAGGACTCGCAGCATCCATCTTGTGGAGAGGGCAACCCTGGAAAAAAGGATAGGTGGGCTTACGGCAGGATCAGGCCCAGGCGCGTCGCGCGCACGACCGCATCAGTGCGGCTCTGCGCGCCGAGCTTGGTCATGATCGCGTTGACATGGAACTTGACGGTGTGCTCGCTGATCGCAAGCCGGTGGGCGATTGCCCGGTTGGAGAGGCCCTCGGAGAGCAGCCGCAGCACGTCCATCTCGCGCGGGGTCAGTTCTTCGGCGAGGAGCGGCTGGTCGGCAGGCTCGGCAGGGGCGAGGCTCACCGCCAGCCCGGCGTCGAGCACGACCAGGCCCGCCACGACCGCCCTCAGCGCCGCGCCGATCTGCTCCGGGGATGTATCGCGCGGCAGGATGCCCTGTGCGCGGCCCTGTGTCCACAGCCAGTTGGCGTCCAGTTCGCCCGGAACCAGCGCGAGCACAGGCGGCGCGTCAACGCCCGCCTCCGGCCAGTGGACGGCCAGCGCATCAGGCGCTGGGTCCCAGCCCGCGTCCCAGACGATTACATCCGGCTCGGTAAGCGCGAGGTCGTCTTCCAGGCTGGATGCGCCGCTGACCTGCCCGACGACAACGCAGTCCGGGGTCTCGGCCAGCAGCAGCGCCAGCCCGGCCCGCGCCAGTGGATCGTCGGCCACGATCAGGATGCGTAGGGTGTCCATGCCGGTGTGTGGAGGCTATTACCCGCCGGTACCGATCGCCCGCAGTGTGATGCCAAAGAGGAAGACGCTGAACAACACCCAGTACAGCGTGTCGCGGCGGCCAGTTGCCCCGCGTGTGAAGGCAAAGACCGCTGGCCAGGTCAGGAGCGTGATCGCGCCATACAGGAAGTGGATCGGGCGGGCGGGAACCCGCCCCTGCAGGAGCATGATGCCGCCTACCACCACCTGTAGCAGCGCCAGCCCCTCGCCGATGACCACCGCGCCCCAGAAGTTCCCACCGATCTCGCGGCGCCGGATGAGGTGTATGAGCGCCCACACAGCGATAATCACCGTGAAGTACAGAAAAGCGGTGCTCAGGATGCGGTGGATGTCTGGTAAAGTCATGGTCTGCGAGGTTCCTTTCTTGCCAAATACAACCCGAATAGGACTTACGCAGTTGGCATGTTTGCAGAGCAGCCAGAGCCAGGTAGTCCACTAAGGACACAAAGTGCACAAAGAATCTAACCCATCTGTGTTCTTTGTGCCCTCAGTGGACAGATGTTTCTACACTCCTGTTCAACTGCGTAACGCCTACCGAAAACGGCGCAGATCGCCCCGTCACTCCCAGTCTGTCAGCGCCCCTTCCGGCAGGCCGGACACGCTCGCTTTGGGCAGCAAGAAGCTGAAGCTGCTGCCCTGCTCAGGCGCGCTCTCAACCCAGACGCGACCGTTATGCTTCTCGACGATCTCTTTGACGAGGGCCAGCCCCAGGCCCGTGCCGCCGTACTGGCGCGTCATCCCGCCGTCAACCTGGTAGAAGCGCCGCCATATCTTCTGGTGCTCGGATGGCGGGATGCCGATCCCCTCGTCGCTCACCTGCGCCTGGATCGCCGGGCCAATGTCCTCGACGCGGACGGCGACTCGCCCACCGTTAGGCGAAAACTTGATCGCGTTCCCGATCAGGTTGTCGAACACCTGGAGGATAAGCTGGGAATCGACCAGGAGCGGCGGCAGGTCATCCTCGATATCAGCCACCAGCTCGATCCCGGCCTTCTCCGCGACCGGCTCAAGCGCCCGCATCGACGCTTCTGCGATGTCGCCCAGCGATACCAGAGTCAGGTCGAGCGATTCTTGTTTGACGTGCTGGATGGTCAGGAGGTCATTGACCAGGCGGGCCAGTTGGCGGCTCTTGCTGCCGATGACGGCCAGCCCTTCGTGCTGCTCGTCCGTCACCGGGCCAAAGTCGCCCTCCAGCATCAGGTCAACGTAGCCGATAACCGAGGTCAGCGGGGTGCGTAGCTCATGCGAGACGTTCTGTAACCACTCAGCCTTCACGCGATCAGCCTCACGCAGATCGTTGTAGGCTGCTTCAAGCTGGGCGGCGCGCTGCCCCAGCGCAGAGTACAGGCGGGCATTTTCAAGCGCGTTGCCTACCACGCTGCCGATGGCGCGGGCGAGCGACAGATCGCTTTCGGAGAACTGGCGGGCGGGGTCGATTGAGAGCAGCTCGACCAGGCCAATTGCCTGGCCGTGAGCCACAAGCGGCGCAATCAGCATCGCGCCCGCATCCGCGCCGGGAAAGGCCGCTTGTTCGCCGCTGAACGTCTGCACGTCACCCACCCGGGCGAGCACCGGCGTGCGCTCTGCGAGCGCCACGCGTCGCAGGCCCCCTTCTTCAAGCTGGTAGGCAGGGCCTCGTTCTGGCGGCCAGATCGCCGCCCCGCTCTGGTGCAGCAGCGTGGCGCGGCTGCTCTCCCGGTCGTAAGCGTAGATCGTGCAGCGGGCCGCGTCTGTTGCGCGCAGCAGCCGCGCGGAAAGCTCCCGCAGCCGCGCGCTGGTCTGCCACTGGCGAGTGCCAAGCGTCTTACCCCAGGCGACCATGGTAGTGCGGCACCGCTCAAGGTCGTCGGCGCTGAACGCCTGCTGGTCCGAGAGGTGGCACACCTCGGCCAGCCCTACCGGTGCGTCATCCACCTCGATGGGCAGCAAGAGCAGTGCCTTCACCCGGGAGGACGCCATCTCGCCGAAGTGGACGACGCCAGTTTCCGGACTGGCAGGCAGCAGGATCGACGGCTGCCCATCCTCCAGGGTCTGTACCGTCTCGGGGTAGCCCCGCAGGTCGATCATGCGGCTCTGTCGCGCAGGCCACACCATGTCCGCTATCTCGGCCAGGTGAACAAGCTGCCTGTCCTGCTGCTTCCAGGCCGATACCAGGCACCAGTCTGCCGACAGCGCCTCAAGGAGCTGCCGGGCAACCATCTCAACCACCTGCCCGATTGCCAGCGTCGACGAAGCCGTCTCGCTCGTCTTCAGCAGAAGCGTCAGTTCGCGAACACTCCGGTTCGTCTCGCGGATCAGCCGGGCGTTGCCGATGGCAGTCGACGCCGCGCGGGCCAGTCCTTCGAGCGCCCCCAGGTCGAACTCATCCAGAGCGCCAGGCTTCTCGTGCAGGACTTCGATAACCCCGATGACCTTGCCGTCCACGACGAGCGGTGCGGCAGCAGCCGAGCGAATGGGCACACCGGCTAGCTGCTCAAAAGGGTGAGGCGTCTGGTTGCCGTTGTGAAGGTTGCTCACCAGCACAGGACGCGCCTGCTGCGCCGCCTCGCTCACCACAACACCTTCGTGCGCAGCTATGCGGGCTTCGTGGAGCTGTTTGGCGTGCGCTCCGTTAGCCGAGTGCACAACCAGCTCCTCGGAGTCCGGGAGGCGCAGCAGCACGGCGGCAAGGGATGCCTGTATCACGTTGCCAACTTCGGCCAGAACCGCGCTGATCGTCTCGTCGAGCGAACGCGTAGCGGCGATCGTGCGGGTGGCGCGGTTCATGGTGCTGAGGCGCTCCGTGTAACGGCCCAACGATTCTTCGCGCGTTTTCAGGCGGCTCAGATCGGTGATCACCATCACCCGGTCGCCGACGTCGCCCTCCTGGGAGATGTGGCGGCCAGCCTGCACCGCCAGGACGGGCAGCACCGCACCGTCCACACGCTGCAGGGCAACCTCAAATGTGCGTGTCTGGCTGGTCAGTGGATCGCGCACGATGGGGGCCAGTCGCTCACGGTCGGCGGGGATGAACAGGTCCTCCACGTTGGAACCGCGCAGCGCATCGAGGGTCGCCCCGGTCATCGAGGACAGGCGGCGGTTGGCGAAGACGATCGATCCTCCGGCGTTGTGTACCAGCAGACCGTCGCTCATCGTGTCCAGCACGGTCTGGCGGAAGATGCGCTCACGGGTGCTCTGCCTTTCGCGTTCCGCCAGCCTGTGCATCAGGCGGTTGTTGTAGATCGCGGTAGCGGCCTGGCTGGCGATAGCCGCCAGAAGCTGCTGGCCGTGCGTGGTCTCTACATCGCGCGGTTCGCGCGCACCGAGCAGCATCACGCCCAGCGGCGTGCCCGCCATCTGGAAGGGGACGATGGACACGAAGTAGAGATTGAGGTGAGCGCAGCCGTCGTATACCAGCCTGTCACCCGCGTCGCGCAGCTTTGAAAGCGGGGCGTTCAGGACCGGCACGCCGCCCAGCGCCGCCTGAACCAGCAGGCTGTTCTGCTGGTCAAAAGGAATGCTCGCCTCGCCACCCTCAGGCGCGACGTGGGTCAGAAATTCGCGGGCTCCCTGCGCACCCTTGCTCGTCGCCACCGCCTGGCCGACCAGCATGCGCTGGTGGGTATCAAGCGTGAGCAGCCAGGCGAGGTTGCAGGGCAGGATGGCCAGCGTGCCGTGTACCACCTCCTGCACAAGCCGCCGGTCTGCAACACGGAAACCCTCATCCTGCACGAGAATCAGTCGCATCCGGTCGAGCAGGTCGGCAAACTGGATGGGCTTGGTCACGTAATCCGTTGCGCCCGCCATCAGCGCCTCGACCCGGCCAACAGACGGGTCAAAGGCCGTGATCAGGATGACCGGGATATGGCTCGTTTCCTCGCGGCCACGCAGTTGGCGGCAGACATCGATCCCGCTCAAGCTGGGCATCATCACATCAAGCAGGATCAGATCGGGCTGCTGGGTGAGAGCAACGGCAAGAGTCTCTTCTCCACTGCTGGCCGTCAGCACCTCGTAGTTGTGCTTGGCCAACCACAGGCGGAGAACCTCCAGGGTATCCTGTTCATCATCGACGACCAGAATCACGGCCATGAAACCAGCATCCTCAGGCTTGCGACGTGTTCCCTTGAAGGGCTTCTAAGACTCTTCTCGGCGCAACACGCCAGCGGGGAATCCAGTCAGGCGTTACGCATCTTGGTAACGAAGGGGTGCGGGCTGTCTGCACTCAACCGCCCAAACGTGTCGGTCTTGACAGTATACGGCAATACGCTGGCGCGTCAAAGCCCGGCGGAGGGTCTGATTCAGCGCAAAACGGCTGGTTGAGTGAAGCATGCTTCGCCCACCAGGGGCATCCCGTCTGCCCGAGGCGCGTCTTTGAGGATGTGCCAGTGAAGATGTTATACTAGGACGCACCTTGCAGGTGAGCCACCTTACTCTGCCCAGGAAGGCCATCGAGCATGCTCTCGCTTGTCGTTTATATAGCCCCCTTCTTGCTGGGTATCGTCGCGCTTGTCTCACTGATCGTGGCAGTTGCCAACTTCCGGCGGGTACAGCGGGCACCTTACTACCGCATCCGGCGCGAGTCGTCACGCCACGCATGGCGCTGGCTGCTGATTCTGGTTCTCGCTGCCGGGGGTGGGTTCGCGGCGGTCCAGGTGAGGCAGTTCGTCCCCCCGCTTGACCTGGAGGAGCTGTTCCCGCCAGCGCCAACCGCCACGCCGACCTTCGGCCTGGGCGCGCTGCCGACGCTCACAACCGACCCGGAGCTGACGCCAAGGGACATCTTCGAGGGGCCGCCGACCATCACGCCGACGCAGTCCCCGCCAACCCTGTCACCGACGCCCTATATCGCAACTATCGAATCGACCGTCACGCCCCCGGCTGACGCCTCGCTGACTATCACCGCCGTCTCCAGCGGCATCTCGCCCAACCTGACGCCGGTCAACGTGGGGGATACCTTCCCGGTAGGCACGGCGCGCATCTACTTCTGGGTTGAGTACGCCAACATGGCCAACGGCATGTCGTGGTCACGCGCGCTGCTGCTCAACGGCACGGTTGTCCGTACCGAAAGCGAAGCCTGGGAGCGGGGATCTGAAGGAATTGCCTACTACTGGTTTGACGCACAAGGGGGCTGGCCCGCCGGTAGCTATGAGGTCCAATTCTACCTGGGAGACAGGCAAGTCAGCTCCGCTACCTACTCAGTCGTCAACTAGGCGGCGGCGCGCTGCCGTTCTCCCGGCTGGCTCCCGGCGGCTTCCGGGCTGCGCGGCTCAGCCAAATCCCCAGCCCAAGCAGGATCACCGTCACGGACACAACCCCCGCCCATTCCCAGGGCGCGAGGCGCAGCCCTGGGTCGGGCGCAGCCGCCGCGGCCAGAATGCGCCCTTCGCTTTCCGGGTCGGGCTGGGCGATGGCGATGGTGGCTGTTCTGGCTGTCTCCGGCAGCTCCTCGTCGTCAAAGCGCGCCAGCACAGCCGTGATCGCGTGTACGCCCGGCTCCAGGCCTTCAAGCTCGGTCGCCAGCTCGCGCAGCTCGGCGTGGAACGCACCATCAACGTAGAGATGGATGCGGTTATTGTACAGGCCAAAATCAAAGAACTGTACCTGCAGTTCAACCGGCACCCGCCCCTCGGCAAAGGCCTCGCCATTGGCGGGCGAGATCATCTGAAGCGTGGGAGCGGGAAGATTGACGACGAACTCGTATTGCCCGCCGAGGATGGTCGAGCTGCCGGGGCTGGCGGCGCGGTACTTGACGATGTAGCGGCCTTCAGGCAGCGGGGCGAGCGTCGTGGTGAGCGTAAACAGGCTGTCAGGCCCGACTCGCGTGTCATCCCGGTCGAACCGCTCGCCGGTTTCGCTCACAACGGAAATCCAGGCGTTATCCTCGCTCAGAGCACGGTCGAAGGTGAGCGTGACCGCTTCGGGCGACGAGGTCAAAACGGCGCCCGGCGCAGGTGACGCCTCGACCAGTACCGGCTGGGCGCGGGCAGGCGATGCCCAGGCAGCAGCCAGAACGAGCAGCGCCAGCCCCAGGCTTGATCGGATCAGCAGCTTGTAGTCCATGTTTGTTCCCCGCGCGATTATACCACGCCTGGAGGGTTGCCGTGCACGCGCTCAAGACCATTCCCCGCCAGCGGATTGTGGTCGGTGTGACCCTGGCAGCGCTGGCTGCGGCTGCGCTGATCTGGCTCCAGCTTGCCAGGCAGGAGCAGGTGATGCAGTCCAGAGGGTACGGGATCGTGTCTTACCAACTGGCTTTCACGGCCCCGCAGGCCGGGCAGATTCTCGACGCCTGGGGGCCCGATGGGCAGCAGGCTGCGCTCCGGAGCCTGCTGATCGACTTCGCTTTCATGCCTGCCTATGGCCTGCTGTTTGCCGGGGTGACGCTGCTCGTTGCCCGCAGGCAGGCGGGGTGGATACAATCTGCCGGGTTTGCGCTGACCCCGGCTCCTCTGGCGGCGATAGCCTTCGACGCTCTGGAAAACGCCCTGCTGCTGTCCATCCTGGGGAGCGGCGGAGCGCCTCTCCCGGCAGCGCCGCTGGTCGCGGGCGTAGCGGCCTCGGCCAAGTTTGCGCTGCTGGCGCTGGTCATCCTGTACTGGTTGGCCGGTGCGGCGAGCCTGGCGCTGCGGGGCATCCGGGGCACGCCGCTGTAGCGGCAGGCAGATCCGCCATGCCTCAAAACGTAGCTCTGAGGCGTTTTTGCTGTTCTAACCTTACATAGAGATACCAATACTGGCCCCGCACCGGACGGGCAACATCAGAGGAGAGCAGATGCCACGGTTGAAACTGATCTTGAACCCGACAGCCGATCACGGCCATGCGGCCAGAGCCAGACTCGACATGAGCGCCGTCCTGGAGCAGGAAGCGCAGGCGGCCACGCAGCGGAGCGGCTCCCCATACGAGTTGACCTGGGTGCAGACGGAATATCCGCGCCATGCCATCGATCTGGCCCGCCAGGCGGCTGAAGAGGGGTTCGACGCCGTGGTAGCCATCGGCGGTGACGGGACGGTGCACGAAGTCGTGAACGGGCTGATGCAGGTTGAGAAGGGCCAACGCCCCCGGCTGGGTGTGATCCCCGTCGGGTCCGGCAACGACTTCGCTCACAACCTCGGCCTGCCGGACGATCCGCACAAGGCGGCGCGCTGCCTGCTGGGTGACACGATCCGGACGGTCGACGTGGGTTCGGTCACCGACGATCAGGGGCGGCAGGAATACTGGGACAACACAATCGGCATCGGGTTCAGCGGGGTGGTCAACATCGTGACCCGCCGCTACACCCGCTTGCGCGGCTTCATGCTCTACTTGGTCGCCGTCCTGGAAACGATCCTGTTCGCGCCCAACGCGCTGACGGCCAGCGTGTCCGTCAACGGGAACGCGCCGTCCAAGCGCGCGCTGAGCATGTTGAGCCTGTGCAATGGGCCGCGCGAGGGTGGTGGGTTTCCGATTGGGCCGGGGGCCCTGATGGACGATGGGCTGATTACCTACATCGTCATGCGCAAGCTGAGCCGCCTGAACATGCTGCGTCTGCTGCCGGTGGTGATGAACGGCAAGCACCTGAAACACACGCGCATCTTCGAGAGCGGGACGGCGGAGCGCATCCAGGTCGAGACAGACGAGGCGATGGCAATCCACGCCGACGGTGAGGTGTTCAGCTCCTGGGAAGCCAATATCCGGGGGCTGGAGGTCAGCATCATCCCTTCGGCGTTGGATGTGCTTTGCAACTGCTAATCGGGCGCACGCTTCGCCCCCTTCGAAGGCAAAGCTTCTGCACAACAGGCTGCCGGGAAGCAGTTCCCCGGCTTGCTGTATAATACGAGAATGATGAGCCACGGCCTGTTCGGGCAGAAGGTGTCTCATGCCAAACCTCGTCCGTGCGCTGGTGGATTATGATCTCGACCTGCTCCAGGTGATCGCTGCCCAGTGGGACGTGGATTTGCTGTCTGCCGACCGGGCAGCAGCCTCCGAAGAGCTGGCCACCGCCATGGCGCGCCCGGAGGCTGCCCAGGCGGTCTGGGTGCGGCTAGACGAGGAGCAGCAGGAGGCGCTCGGCACGCTGCTGGCCAACGACGGGCGGCTGCCGTTCTCGCACTTCACGCGCCGCTATGGTGAGTTGAGGCCGATGGGCCCTGCCCGCCGCGAGCGCGAGAAGCCCTGGCTTGACCCGGCCAGCGTGACCGAGGCGCTCTACTATCGCGGTCTGATCATGCGCACCTTTGAGCAGACGCCAGCCGGTGTGCAGGAGACAATCGCCATCCCGCGTGACCTGGCCGAGCTGCTCCCGCAGCCCGCGTTGGCCGTCCAGGAGCACACGCCCGGCTACGCCGTCGCGCCGCCGCGCAAGCTGAAGGACGGCCACGTCACCGCCCCGGATGACATCGCGACGATCTGCGCCTACCTGCGGCTGCGCGACGCCAACGCCCGCGACTGGTTAACCGCCCGGCCAGTCGAGGCCATCGACCGTTTTCTGCGCCGCCCTGATGAACCTGCTTACCGGGCGATGCTCGTGCAGCTTGCCTATGACCTCAACCTGATCGTCGATGAGGAAACGCTGACGCATGTTGTCACCCGCGTTGACCGTGAGGCTGCGCGTCCGTGGCTGGAGGCTCCCCGCCTGCACCAGGCCCGCTCGCTGGCTGAAGCGTGGCTCGAATCGACTGCCTGGAACGAGCTGGCCTACGCCCCCGGCCTTGAGGCCGACGAATGGCCCAACTTCCCCGCCGTGGCGCGCCAGGCGATTGTGCAGGAACTGGCCGCCGTTCCGGCGGAGATCTGGTGGAGCCTGGAAGGGTTCGCCGAGCATGTCAAGCAGTCCAACCCGGACTTCCAGCGGCCAGGCGGAGATTATGGCGCGTGGTATCTGCGGGACGCCTTCACCGGGGAGATTCTGCACGGCTTCCAGTATTGGGATTACATCGAGGGCGTGCTGATCCGCTTCCTGGTCGAGGGGCCGATGCGCTGGCTGGGGCTGGTACGCGCCGGGCACGGCGCGTTCCTGCTCACGCCGCTGGGACTGGCCCTCCAGGGGCGCGAGCCGTGGCCGTCTGCGCCCGACCGCGAAGCGCGTATCCGGGTGGATGAGCAGGGGATGGTCAGCGTGCCAGTTGACGTAGGCCGCTACGAGCGCGTCCAGATCGCGCGCTTCTGCGCCTGGATCGACACGCCCGGCCCCGCGCCCTACACCGCCCAGGGCGAGAGCCGCGATGAGGGGGTGTACGTCTATCGCCTGACGCCGCAGGCGATCGGACGCATCATTGATGAGGGCGTCTCGATCCCTTCACACATCACCCCCTTCTTGCAGCGTCTCTCCGGCCACAGTGTGCCCGCCAACGTGCTCAAGATGCTCCAGGCCTGGCACGACGAGCCGAAAGAGGTCATTGTGCATGACGTGGTGATCGTCTCGGCCAAAGACCTGGGGGTGTACGAGCGGCTGCGCGGCAACGAGCGCGTCAATCGCTGGTTAGGACGGCAGATCGGGCCGCACGCGCACATCGTCCAGCGCGAGGATATGCCTGCGTTGTTTAATGCCCTGCGCGAGATGGGAATCCTGCCGCTGTTCGAGGGGCACGAGAAGGACGACACGCCCTGGTAGTATGCTCTCCTGTTTTTACCCCCGGCTGGCTCACGCTATACTCCCTGTGACAACATCGTGCACCTACTAACAGGACGAATTGATGACGCGAGACGAGATCATACGCCTGACCGCGCTTTCATCCTGCGCGGGTTGAGCGTCCAAGCTGGCCCCTGAGGCCCTGGCGCAGGTTCTGCGCCCCATCCAAAACCTGTTTGACCCGGCGGAATACCCCGATCTCCTGGTCGGCCTCGGTTCGCTGGACGATGCTGCCGTCTACCGGTTGGATGGCGAGCAGGCATTGATCGTCACCACCGACTTCTTCACGCCCATCGTCGACGACCCCTACCAGTACGGGGCTATCGCCGCCGCCAACGCCCTCAGCGACGTGTACGCGATGGGCGGCAGGCCGATCCTCGCCCTGAACATCGCTGCCTTCCCAACAGACTTGCCCCCCGCCATTCTTACCGAGATCATGCGCGGCGCAGCCGAAAAGGTGCGCGAGGCGGGGGCCGTCATCGCAGGGGGCCACACGATCCAGGACAAGGAACCAAAGGTCGGGCTGGCAGTGGTCGGCCTTGCTCACCCGGACCGGCTGCTCACCAAAAGCGGCGCGCTGCCAGGCGACATCCTGGTACTGACCAAGCCGCTCGGCACGGGCTGCATCACGACCGCCGCAAAGAACGACAAGGCCGACCCGGCGCACGTCGCCGAGGCGGTAGCGTGGATGGTTCGCCTGAACCGGGACGCCGCCGAGGCAGCCAGCGCCGCCGGTGCGCGCGCCGCCACTGACATCACTGGTTTTGGCCTGCTCGGCCACAGCACGGAGATGGCCGACGGCAGTGACGTGACGCTGCTTTTCTCGTTTGGCAGCCTGCCGTTCCTGTCCGGCGTCGAGCAGTATGCCGCTGCCTGGATTTTCCCCGGCGGTTCGACGGCTAACATGCAGGCTTACGAGGCAGGGGTGCGCTTCGCGGAGAGTCTCACGCCGGAGCAGCGGATGCTGGTAGCCGACGCGCAGACCAGCGGCGGGCTGCTGATCGCCCTGCCACCTTCTGGGGTCGAAACCTTCAGCGCCGAGATGCAGGCCCGCAATGCCCCCTGGTGGCAGGTTGGCGAGGTGCAGGCGCGCAGCGAGAAAACCACCCGGATCGTCGTCGAGCCTTAGAGTGTGTCATGAACTTGCCAGCGAATTTCCCCCTCTCCCCGGCAACCGGAGGTTGCTTGTGGGAGAGGGGAAGGCGACCTGCCGTGGGCAGGTCGCACGGGGTGAGGGGCGAAAAGTGCATAACAACCTCTAAGCGGCTGCGGGCTGAAAAAGCGCGGAGATGGTCGAGGACCATCTCCGTTTGTTGTTTGTGCCTTGCGCCGGAGCTAAAAGCCGGTGGGTTTCCCCATCAGGACACGCCGCCCCGGATAACGTCTACCGCCCAGGTGTCCGTGTCGAGCAGCAGGGCCGCCGGATGGCCGTAGTCGGAGGGGACGGTGTAGACCTTGAGCGCGCCGTTCCCATTGTGGGAGCGGTTGCCGTTGGAGCGACGCAGCGTCAGACGCCTGTCCTGGTGGACGTGGCCGCTGACAACCGTTCGAACCTTGTCGCGGGCCATGACGCGCTTGCCGAGGCCGACATTGGCGTAGTAGGCATTGATCAGCGCCTGCTCCGGTGTTGTGATGGGCTTGACGCACTCCCTGTACAACGGCACGTGCGTGACGACCAGCACATCCCTGACCGCCGGGTCCTTCTCCAGCACGTCCAGGCGCTCCTCGAACCGCGTGCCGACGAACTGGGCAAACTCGCGGTCCGTCCACGGCCAGTCGATGTAGGCCCCGTCGTTGGAGACCTCCGGCTTGATCGCCTCGTAGAAGTTATCGTCGAAGTTAAACCAATCGGGTCTGCCGCCGTAGTCGTACCAGGCAAGCGTGCCGCAGATACCCAGGCCGCCGGCGATCAGGTTGCTGTGCTCCAGCCACGTGTAGCCGTGAAGCTCGGCTGTCTCCCCAAGCAGCGACTCCCACAGGCGTTGGCTGGTGTGTGGCATTGACCGGTGCCAGATGTCATGGTTCCCCGCGATCACCGCCCGGTCCTCACATACCGGCTTGAAGGTCATCAACCCCTGCATGAACATGTCAAGCGGCTCGCCCGTGTCACCCGCCAGGATCAGCAGGTCAGGCTCCGCCGCACGCAGGGTTCGGGCCAGTTGCACGACGTCCTTGTGCCACTGTGGGAAGAAGTGGATATCGGAGGTAATCGCAATACGCATCGGAACACCCTCTGAGGCGCAGTTATCGGCACTTCTCAGGGTAGCGCATTGTCGGGATTGGCGGATAGTAGGAGTACTACTGATCAGGCGTGTGGCAGGCAGCCCGGCCCCAGGGGATCAGGGTTTCTCCAGGCCATGCGCGCTGAGCAGAGCTTCATCCCCCAGCAGTTGGTGGGTAGGCCCGTCGGCCACAACCAGCCCCTCGTCAAGCACGATGGTGCGCGGGAACAGCTCCGCGACCAGGCGCATGTCATGGGTAGCGACAAGCATGGTGCGCTCCATCCCCGCCAGCAGGTTGATCAGGCTGCGCCGCGCGCGCGGGTCAAGCCCGGCGCTCGGCTCGTCGAGCACCAGAATCTTGGGGTCCATGCTCAGGACGGTGGCGATTGATACCCGCTTCTTCTGTCCCAGGCTGAGGTGGTGCGAGATGTGGTCGGCGTAACCGGCCATGCCCACCGCCTCCAGTGCCTCGTGGGTGCGCCGCCTGACCTCTGCCTCGTCAAACCCCATGTGCAGCGGGCCGAAGGCCACGTCGTCGAACACCTTCGGGCTGAATAGCTGGTCGTCCGGGTTCTGGAAGACCAGCCCCACCCAGGCGCGGATCTGGCCCAGGTTTTCCTCGATGACTGGCAGGCCGCCCACGCACACCTGGCCTTCCGTCGCGCGCAGCAGCCCGTTGAGGTGCAGCATCAGCGTCGACTTCCCCGCTCCGTTCGGCCCGACCAGCGCGACTTTCTCATCCGGCCCGATGGCGAGCGTCACCCCGCGCAAGGCCTGGAAGCCATCGGGGTAGCTGAACGATAGGCTCTCAACTTCCAGCGTGTGGTGCAAATCGCTTTCCCACCTGAGTCTGGCTGGCCTGGGCTAGCGGGCCAGCGCCAGGCTTGCCGCCAGCAGGATCAACCCGGCCACGAACGGCGCAAGCGCACCCAACACATCGCGCAGCGCAAGCGGCGGCGGGCTGAAGGCGCGCAGTTCGCCCCGGTAACCGCGCGAGACCATCGCCTGGTAGACGCGCTCGCTGCGCGCGAAGCTGCGGATGAACAGGTTGCCGATCATGCGCCCGGTCGTCCTCGCCCGGAAGATCAGCGAGCGCCCGTAGGCCGGGTTGCCGCCGACCACCGCGCTGCGCGAGTCGCGGGCGCGCGTCAGGCGCAGCGCCTCCTCGGCCAGCACAAAGATGTAACGGTACATGAATGAGATGATCGCCACCAGCACCCTGGGCACGCGCAGTTCGCGCCGATGCGAAGCTTCGCGCGGACTGCCAGGGAGTTTGGCTCTGCCAAACTCCACGCGCAGCGCGCCGAGCGCCCACAGCACGTCGGTGAAGTGGGTTGTCATCATCAGCAGGACAGCCGCCTGGACGGATAACATGCTCTTAAAGACGATGCTCACGAAGCGGATCAGCCCCGGCTCACTGATCGGCCAGCCGGTGAGCGGCAGCCTGCCCAGCTCCGGCCCCGGCACGGTAAAAACGAGCGTCACAGCGGCCAGCGCAAAGGGGACCGCAACCAGCGACCGTTTGACGACGGTCAGCGGGTCGGCGTGGGCGATTAGCGCCCCGGCCATCATGATCGCAAAGAAGCCGATGTAAGCGCCAAACGCGCCCATCGGCGTCAGGCTGACCAGCAGGATCATGAGCACGGTCAGCGCCACTTTCAGCCGCGCGTCCATGCGGTGCAGCGGGCTGTGGGCTTCGTGGTACGCGTCGGCTAGGTTGAAGTGCATGGTTGCCCGTCCCAAAACACACCAATCCTGGGGGGATACCCCCCAGGATTGTAGCGTCTGGCCTGGTCAATTGCGATGTGCTGGCTCAGGGCGCGGAGGTGGCCTCGCTGCTCTCCTTGCGGTGACGCCTGGCGAGGCGGGCTATCCCGGTGGCTATGCCGAAAACCACCAGCACGCCGATCATCCCGGCCAGGATGGTGCTGATCCCGCTCTCCCCCAGGAAGGGGACGGTGTAGTCCGGCAAAATCTCGTAGGGAGCGTCCCGGAACTCACCGAAGAACTGCCGCTCACCGGGCACGGCGAAGCCCACCGGCGCTTGTTCAACCGCCTGTGGCTCGGCAAAGACCTCTGCCACGCGCTCCATCCCATCCGAATAGGGTGAGGCCAGCGGTGCGAGCAGCGTCAGACCAAGCGCCAGCACCAGCCCCACCGTGACCCAGCGCGCGCTGCGCTGGCCGGGGGCCGACTCGCCCGTGATCAGGTCGGGGCGCGCTGCCAGGATGAAGGTCAGGGCAAAGACGGTCAGCAGGCCCTCGCCGATCCCGATCAGGACGTGGATGCCAGCCATCGCAGGGAGGGCGAATTGCAGCGGCGAGGTTCCCGACAGCGCCAGTTGGACTGCCGCGAAGGCCGCCGTGACCACCAGCGAGAGCCATGCCCCGGCAAACGCGCCAGCGATCAGCCCCGCCCGGCCCCTGACCAGCCCCTTGATCAGCCGGTAGGTGAAGTACCCGACAAAGGTGGTCACGATGCCCATGTTGATGATATTCAGGCCCATCACCAGCAGCCCGCCATCCTGGAACAGCAGCGCCTGAGTGGCGATGACCGCCGTCATCACCAGCAGCCCCGCCCAGGGGCCGAGTATGATGGCTGCCAGCGCACCCCCAACCAGGTGGCCTGACGTGCCGCCGGGGATGGTGAAGTTAAGCATCTGCCCGGCAAAGATCGCGGCAGCCATGATCCCCATCAGCGGGATTTGCCGCTCGCCCAACTGCTGGCGCGTGTTGCGCAAGGCGAGCGCGATCATGGCGGCGGTGATGATCCAGCCAACCACGGACAGCCAGACGGCAAAGAAGCCGTCCGGCGCGTGCATCAATTGCGGCGCAAGAGGAGCGGATACCATATCTCTGCACATACCTCCCAGGCTCACGTTGTGCAAAACTATACAAATGCAAATCTTTGCAGTAAGCACCAAGAGCGTAGCATATTTGCGCCCACCAGTCAACGCGTATTCACCGCAGGGGTGCACGAACGACTTGACAGGCGGCGCGGCCTGAATGAGACTGGCGAGCCACTAGAGCGTGTTATGAACTTGCCAGCGGATTTCCCCCTCATCCCGGCGAGCTTCGCGGCGAGCTTCGCGGCGAGCTTCGCTCGCTTTCCCTTCTCCCACGCAAGCGGGGAGAAGGGTG
>JAANMU010001953.1_pt1 | contig 16780 bp, 5 predicted proteins | sample 7279701 | NCBI WGS metagenome assembly JAANMU01 (sample SAMN14094539, study PRJNA606508) | bioreactor metagenome | isolation source: A lab-scale SPAN reactor treating ammonium-rich wastewater day 57 | place: Ireland: Galway | collected 2017-03-13 | reverse complement strand
GCTCGGCCGAATCGAGCCGTTGTCTCCGGTCGATCCGCTTCCCGCGGTGTCGTCGCACGAGGCACCGCACGCGGAAGTTGCGACGGGCGCGGGGCCAAGAGAAACCGTTGCGCAAAGCCGTTTGGAGCGGTTTTCGAGGGATGTGCTGTACCCGTTCAAGGCGGTCATCCAGTATGCGGGTCAAACGCGCGTGGTCCGGTTTGTCAAGTGGGTCAGCACGCCCGTGCGCGTGCCCGCGTCGTGGACATTGCGGACGATTTCGTATCCCGTGCGCGCGACGTACAGCAGACTGCCGGCGCGGTTGCAGAGTTCGGTGCAGTCGCTTGGAAAACTGCTGTTGGTGTATTGGGCGGTTGCCGAGGGAACGAATCTTCTTTGCCAGATCGGTTTATGGTGCGATGCGGATCCGCCGCGCTCGACGAGCCCGCCCATTGTTTCGTTTGTAAGGGATCCCGAAAAAATCCGGCAGTTGGACCGGATCGACCAGTTTTTTGTGCGCTTGCCCGCCAAGGATTCGGCAAACGATCTGCAGGACATTTTCATCAACGTGGATGCGCAGAACAACATTCATGCCCACGATTGGGCGCGCGTGCGTGAAAAACTCAAGGCGGATTTGATCGACAAACTGGAGGCCGAGGGAAAAAGCGCGCATTTCAACACGGAGGTGGTCGGCTACAAGATCGCGTCGCTTTTGGAGGGCGGGTCGATGGTGAAGCAGTTTACGGATGCGGTGGACAACATCGACAACGGGAACGAACCGCTCATCGAGGGCGTGGACGGGGTGTTTTTCGTCGAGGAGAACGGCGCGTGGAAACCCGTTTCGCCGGTGGACGAGCCGTGGCACGCCGTGTTTGACACGTCGACGCGCACGTACCAGTTCCAGCAGGCGTTGCCGAACGCCAACAACCGGCCGATCCGGTACATGCTTCTGGTCCGGTTTCATCCGTATCTGTTGACGACGGGCATTGCGGACGAGCAATTCCGCGAATCGTGGAAAAACAATTTTTTGAGATTGTGCGAGGGAGCCGAGAATGGGGATTGCCCGATGCTCAAGGCGTATGCGGACCAGTTTGTGGTGAGCGCGGACGGGAAAACGGCGGCCGGTGCGCATTTTGAGGAACTTGAAAAACAAGTGGACGGACAAACCGAGTTTTGGAAAACGTGGAGCGATGCGTATGCGGGATGGTGGGCGAGCGTGAAGGATCAGGGCGGGCGGTCCAAAGACGATTTTTATGACGCGTTTCGCTGGGATTCGCCGTATTCCGGAATCGAAAATCGCTTGAGCAAGTTCGGCTGGGGCGTGTACAACGGGGCCAAGGGCATTGTGTGGACGGGTGCGGTCGGCATTGTGGGTGCGACGATCGGGGGCGGCGTGGATGCGACGGCCAAGAATTTGGGAATTTTGGGGGTGGATTCGGCGCGCAGTCGGATGAAGGCGCGATTGAACGAGTTGTATCGCAACGAGTACTGGCGCAATGCGGTCACGTTTGGTGTGCCGATCGTGGGCACGATCGGGGACGCGGGATCTGCGGAATTGTTGCTTCCGGCGGGAAGCATCGAAACAATGGCGTTGAAAGGTCTTGTGCTACAGGTGGGCGCCGAGGACAAGGCGTATTTGAATCGTGCGGGGCTAAATGTCGAGGACGTCCAATCGGCCGCCCGCGTCCGATTGAACGGATCCGTTGTTCCGCTGCAGGCGTTGATGCAGAACGGCCGCGCGTATTTTTTTGTTCCGAATGCCAAAACGGGCGATGCGCTGGAGTTTGATTTTTCGTTTGTGAACAATGCGGGTCGGGCGTTAAAGACCCAAAAGGCGTTTCGAATGACCCAGTCCTCAGTCATTACCGACCACTGGTTTAGGGATCTTGCGCCGGACACGCCGCGGTCGAATTTGCCGTCCGTTGATTGCGAGCGCGTCGTCGATTGTCTGGCGCGGGCGGACGCGCAATGGGTCAACGAACTTGTGAAATCGAGTGCCCGCGCACCCTGAACGGATTTTCCACCCGTCCCTTTCCGCGGGTTTTTACTTTCCTGCAAGACCCAAAGTCCGAGGCAAGGGCAAGAAAAGTCCGATGGACTGACTTTATATATCATTTTTGTATTGTATGATCCATAATTGGGGAACCAATCGGGGACACACATGGGCGTTTCGGAAAGCCTGGGCAACATCTACCATTCGCTGGAAGAGAAGTATTATGCCGCGCTGGATTGGCTGGACGAGCGCGGGATTCCGGTTTATTCGTACAACGATTTTATCGAGAGCAAGGGCATTCCGGGGTTTCCGTTTTCGATGGCCCTGCTGTTGGTTTTGCTGGCCCTGATTTTGTCGCTTGTTTTTGTGGCCGGATCGTTTAGCACGCAGGTGCAGTTGACGATCAACGATCAGGACGGACTTGCGGTTTCGCAGGTGAACGTCACGGTCAAGGACGAGCAGGGCACCAAGTTGGCGCCCGCCCAAGTGATTTCGAGCGGGGGCATTGTTCATTTGGACGGCATGCGGAGTGGGCAGACCGTCGTGCTCGCGATCAACAAGCAGGGATACAAACCGCAAGAGGTTTCGCTGACCGTGAGCGCGGGCACGATGAAAAAAGAGCTCGTGCTGATTCGGGATGTGCTCGAGGTGAACGGCAAAGTCCGTTTGACGGACCGTTTGACCGGCGACGCGGTGGCGGGAGCGCGCATTGAGGCGAGTTATCGCACGCAATCGCGTCTGGCGGTCGAGGAAAAGCCCGGGCTGTACGCGCTGACGGCGTTGCCCGCAAGCGCGGAAATCGGTTTGAAAATCACGGCCGAAGGGTACGACATGCTCAGCACGGTCGAAGTGTTTTCAGACAATCAGGAAAAAGCGATTTCGCTGTCCCCGAAACTGGGTGGACAACTCGCGGGCAAGGCCAAGCTGTTTGTTACGGTGCGGGATTCCGACAACCGGCCCGTTCGAAACGCGCGCATCACGCTGTTTGATTCGAAGACCAACGATTTGCTAACGCAGGCGGACGCGCCCGAGGGAGAGTACCTCGCGCAGGTGGATTTGGGTTCGTCCGTGCGGCTCGTGGTTGAGGCCGAAGGGTTTTTGGCGTACAACAGCGCGGAGCGCGGAGAAAACCGGACGATCCGAAAAGAAGAGGACTCGTGGACGGTTCCGCTGATTGCGGGCGGGACGACGTTCAAGGTCAATGTGACAAGCAACAACATTCCGCTGTCGGGCGCCGTTGTCGGATTGTACACGCGCGAAGGCGAATTGCTTCTTGAAAAAACGACCGAGCTGTCGGGCAGTGTTTTGTTTGAAGGGTACAATTATCAGGGCGACGCGTTCGTGACCGCGTACGCGCGCAATTATCTTCCCGTGCGCAAGCCCGTGAATCTGAGCACGACCCCCGAAACCACGATCGCGCTCACGCTTGCAAGTCCGCTTAACAGCGCGAATCTGGCGGTGTATGTGCTGGACCCAAGTAAGAAACCCGCGGCGGGCGCCCGCGTTGAATTTTTTGAGATGGTGGACGCGCACGAACTGCCGACCGGCCTGCCCGCGGTGACCACGGATCTTTCGGGGTACGTGCAGGCCAAGCTTGTGCCCGGAACGCTTGTGCGCGTTCGCGCGCGCACCGATACGGCGGAAGGTTCGGGCGAGACCAAAATGGAGGCAAACCGGCTCAATGAGATCACGATTTTGATGGAGGCTTCGCATCATCTCATCGAAGTCGAGTTGCTTGACCCAAGCGGCGCGCCGGCCAAGGGCCATGCGCGAGTCGTGTGCGGCGACGAACTCGTGTTTGACGGGAACGTGGACCAGGGCGCGTTTCTTCTCAACACCCGCGATCACTCGGAGTGCGAACTCGTGTTCACCGACCAAGAGGGCAACGAATTCCGTGTTCCGATCGCAATCGACGGACAGGATCGATTGGCGCTCAACATCGACGGATCGCCCTCGGTTTTGGACGAGCCCGAAATATCTTTTTTGGGACTTTTCAATTCGCGCGACGAGAACCGGACGGGCCTGACGCCGGGCAACGAAGCGTATGCGCACTTTTTGGTGCGCTGGCCCGCGCACGCGTCGGCGGGCGGCGTGCACGTTCGCATTGGCGACGATTCGATTCCGAGCGTGACCGGACAGAGCGCGGGAATCGTCGGCGTCGACGGCGCGTTCGATTCGGCGTTTTATTCGACGACGTACACGCCCAATCCGGCACCCGGACAGGAAACCACCGACCGGAAGAACGCGGGAACCGCGGGCGAGTTCAACAAGTGGGTCGAACTCGCACTAAGCGACTTGCCGGAAAGTCAGGTCATCAAAGTGCGATTGCGCGCCCGCTCGCTCAAGCAGGACGCGTCCATTCCGATCCAGTTTCGCGCGTGGATCCGGTCGGGCGAGGCGTTCTTCCGCGACCCCATAGACGCGGCGCTTGGTCAGAGCGCGTTTGTGAAAAACAAGATGGGGTTGTATGCGCGCACGAAACGGGCGGGCCTAAAAGTTTTTGAGTCGCCCGCGGATTGCGAGGACGGCGTGTGCGCGAGCTATTTTTTCCTCAACGCGGACGGCCTGCTGGTCGAGCCCGCCAAGTTCAAGGCCGGCGTCAACCAGTTGTACGCCCTGCAAATCGAGCTTTCGTCCGACGAAGATCAAACGGTCACCTTGCGCTTGAATACGCCGGTACCGAACCCAAAATTTGTGTTCACGGGATACGACGAAGACGACTTTTCAGACCACTGGACCGACGCGACGCCTTCAACGGGCCAAACGAACGGGGGCACGTCGAGCGGGTTTTTCAATCAAACCGGCGCAGGCACGACGGATGCGGGAGCGGCGACCAGCAGCGGGTTCTTCAATGCCCCGCCGCCGGAAACACGCCCCGCCGGCGCGCTTGCAGGCGCGGACACCAATGCGCCCAATGGACCTTCCGCAGCCGGCGGAACAACCAGCGGTTTGTTGCCTGCAAACCTGCCAAGCGTGACGCCGAACCCGAGCGTTCAACCGAGTGTAAGCACGGGTTATTTGCCGGCATTGCCAAACACCAACGCGGCCGCGCTCTCGCAAAACCAAACGGGCGCCAAAAATCCGCTTGGATTCGCGGACTCCGACAACGGACAAAACGCGATCACGATTCCGAATTTGCGGATCGGCCCGAACGCAACCAAAAAAGTGCGCGTGTACTTCAAAACGCTTTTGGTCGGGGTCGCGCAATTGAACGCGCAACTCGTCGCGCGCGCGCCGCTCACAAAAAACCTGCGCTTTGAGATCACGCCCGAGCGCGAACTGAAAGTCGGCGTCTCGCCGTCGGCCACGATCGCACCCGGCACCGCATTTACCCTTTCGGTCGCGGACGCGCAAACCGACGCGCCGGTCACGCAGGCCATGATCACAATCCTCGATTCGCGCGACGCCACGGCGCTCTCTCTCAAAGGAACCGGCGCCAAGGACAAGGGCGAAAACGGAGAATACCTGTTCAAGAACACCCTCAAGATGGGCGCCTACCGCGCGCAAATCGATGCACCCGGCTATGCCACCGCCCGCCTCGACTTGGCAATCCTCCGCGAGGGCCTCCTCAAACTGCCCCCGACCATCGCGATCCAAATTCCGCGCAATCAAAACGAAAAACTGCAGGTCGAAGAGCTCCTCAACACGTCCGACGTGCCGCTCTCCGACATCTCCTACGAGTTCATCCCCGGAGGCGACTTCCCAAAAGAGTTCGACTTTTTTGCCCAGTTGCCGTCAAACCTGCTTGCGCGCCAGACGGGCCGCGTCGAAACCCGCACGCGCGTGAGCATCGAACCCGAGAGCGCCGAATCCTTTTCGGGCGAAGGCGAACTTGTCGTGACCGCCACCGTAAACCAGACCCGCTCGATCACCGACGTCCTGAACGCGCCCGACACGCAAAGCGCGCAAACCAATTTGACCACGCAGGCCCGATCGCGCGTCGTCATCACGTACAACAAGCAACTCAACCCCGAGTGCCTCATCCTTCGCCCGCCGCAGCTTGAAATCTCGCTTGCCGGAACCGCGAACGCCCAAAGCGCGGGACAATTCGAAATCGAGAACAACTGCGACGTCGATCTGCGGCTCGAACCGGCCATCGACGCCGTGCAGGCCGATCCCTATTTGCAGATCGACGCGCCCGCCGTCGAAGTGCGCCGAAACCAAACCCAGCCCTGGCGCGTGACCGCGTACAACAAGACCAACCGATCGTTTGCGCTCCAGCAGGCGTTCGATTACCGCGTGCGCCTCGTCGGCGACACCGTCGAAAAAACCGCGAGCATTCGCGTCGTGCTGTGGAACCAGAATTTCCTCGTGGACGCGCCGCCACGCATGGACCTCTTTTTGCGCCCGATGCCCGTCGGACCCTATGCCGCCGACACGCGCGTGCTTCCGCTGTTCAACCGCGGCAGCGTGCCCATCAACAATTTCAGCCTCGCCGTCGACGACACGGCCTATCGCTACCGCGGGATCACCGCGCAACTCCAGCCGTTCGGAATCACGAACGACACCGTGATGCCCGGACAATCCATGAATCCCCAGCGCTTTTTCTCGGCGCAGACCGCCAAAAACAACGCGATTCCCGCGCCCGTCAACGGACAGATCTTTGTGCGCGGAAACGTGGCGGGCCGCCAGTATCCGCTGGCCCAGATCACGACCAGCGTAAGCTATCCCGGCTGGAGTTGTTTGCGCCTCATCGCCAAGGAATCCCTCGACTTTGTTTCAAGCGCCGCCAACACGGGACAACTCGTCAAGACCGTGACCGTGCAGAACAGTTGCCAGGGCGGCGTGCGCGTGACCGGCGTGCAGGTCGAGGACAACGCCAAGACCAAGGGCCTTGCGTTCGCGCTAGCGCCCAAAGGCGGTGCCGACGTTCTCCAGCCCAACCAGTCGGGCGACTACTCGCTCTCGCTTTCAAAACAAGGCGACTATTCGGGCAGCGTCAAACTCCGCGCGCGGGCAAGCCTTGTCGCGCTCAACACCGAAGTCATCAGCAACGACGTGGCCGCCAACGTGCAATTGGGAAAAGACTCGAACGCGTCGGGCACGTTGGGCGGGGGAAAAACCGCGAGCGCCAAGAAAAAAGTCCTGGTATGCGGTTCCACCGACAGCGTCGAACTGTCCGTGCCCGCGATCGCCACGCCCACCCAATCCTGTCGCGAAGCCTATTGCGACGCGACCCAGTTCAGCGAACAACTGGCCTCCGAATTCCAGTCGCTTGTGACGAACGCCAAAGGCAAAATCGGCTCCGCGACCTCGGCAACCGGCCAGTCCGCAAGCGTGCTTGGATGCCCGAACGCGGACGCCTATTGCTCGTTTGCCCAAATGGGCATCAAGACCCCGACGATCACCGCCTACTTGCAGGCCGACCACGTGACCGGCGAACTCCTCCGAAACGTAACCAACAAAAAATACCCAAGCCTTGCGGTCAAAGAAGTGCAGGACACGGTCGTCAGCGAGGACTTCTACCAGCGCATTTCGCGCGACTTCGGAACGCAACGCGTGTTCCTCATGGGCCAGATCAAAGGGTGCGGAGTCTACCAACTCCAACTCGACGGCGCCTACCAGACGCGAAGCGGGCGCGTCGATCCGAACGCGTACGCGCTCGCGGTCAAAGTCGTCAGCCACCAGCCGACCCCCGAGTGCGCGTTTTTTGTCAACCACGTGGCCAACTTCACCCCCAAAGACGCCGATCTGACGGTCGCCGATGACTCGCTCGCCTGGCCCAGTTCGGTTGAAACCGACAACGACGCGCTTGGAAAACAATGGGGCAACGCGGCCTTCGGCAACGATCGCCGCTTTGCCCGCAACGTGCCGAACAACAAACTCAAGGTCGTCTACGGGGACGTTGCGGTCAACAACCAAACGGGACTGTTTTCCATCGTACTATCCGGCGAATCGGATCCCAAGTCGCCCAAGACCGTGGAACTGCACGTGCCCGACGTGCTGCGCACCGATCTTGCGCAAAGCACCGAGGCCCAAAGGATCGCCGCCGAAATCGGGCAAACGCTCCCGCGCGCGCTCGCCTTCGAATTGACCGCGCCCGACGTGTGCGTCGACAGCAAAACCAATCCCAAAAAGCTGTTGATCATCAAGGGCGGCCCGGGCGACTCGAACTATGCGGGAATAAAGATCGCGGGCTCGAACATTATCCCGCTCTCGCCCACCGAAACCTGTCAGGCGTACACGATCCAAAGCGCGCTCTCCGACCGCGTCGCACTGTCCGCCGAATACAAGGACGCCGCGAACACGAACGGCATCGCCAAGTGCGAGGTCCGCGACGCCGGCGGATCCAAACTCGTGGATTGTTCGGGCGAAGGCGCGATCGCCAAAAAAGAAATCGATCTTAAGAGCACAAACCCGAACGCGCTCACCAAGGACCATGTCGTGCGATTGTGCGTGCTCGGCGACAAAGGCTACGCAAGTGTTTCGGCGGGCCAACAAATCGTGTTGCGCGCCAAAAGCGTGCACTCGCAAACCGAGGGCACGTTGCCCGTGACGGTGTTTGCGTGCGCCGTGCACCCAAAAACCGAAGCCGTAAAAATCCTTGTGAATTTGCCCGCGGACCAAGCGTGGATTCGCTATGCGACCATCGACTGGAACAAGACCGGCCCGCCTTCGAAAGACAAGATCAACAACAACGAATGGCGCGACATGCTCGGCATCGGACTCCAAGCAAAAGCCGACAACAAGGAATACACGGGAACCGAGCAAAAAGCGTTCACGCGCCAGATTCTTTCGCAACGCAACAAGGCCGCGGCCGCCGGACTCGTGGCCTGCGTCGTGGCCGACGGAATGCTGAGCGGACTCACCAAATGGTGGATGGGCCCCTTCGCGATCGGCGCCGTGGCGTTTGATGCGCTGTTTGACTGCGGCGTGCCCTTTGGCCTTGGCATCGCGCAGGCCAACGGCGTGCCCCTGACCGAATACGTGACTTGGGCCTACCGCAACGCGTGGGACGGAATCAAATCCATCGTTCCGTCCTCCATCCTGTCCTTTTTCGGCTGGGACGAACCCAGTTTCCCCTCGATTGAAACCATCCAAAAAGAGATCAAAAGCGCTGGCGCAGACCAAAGCATCGTCCGCGATCCGGCCAAGGCCGTCGACGCGCGCGAACAAATCGAGGAAACCGTGTTCGGGACGGGCGCAACCGAATCTCTTTTGCGCGCGGCCCGACTCGGCATCAGCGGAAACAGCGCAAACCGGTTGCTCGATTCCGTGACCGCGGGCGGCGCCGCCGACGACATGGCGCGCACGATGGGAAAAACGTTCGTCGAAAAATACGGAACAACAATGACCCGCGCCCAGCGCGACGCCGTGGAAAAAGCGTTCGTCGACAAGGTCGGACCCAAACTCAAGGAAGCGCTCCTCGAGGAAAGCCGGACCTTCGGACGCGCCCTCACGATCGGACAGGCGGTCAACAACACGGGCGCGGTCCAACGCGGACTGGAACGCAGCAGCGTCGAAATCACAAACATCGTGAAAGGTTACACGGTCGCCGGAAACCCCGTGTCTGCCGAGTTCGCCGAAATCACGCAACTCGAAAAACGCAAAGTGCAGGAACTGGCGACCGGTGCGATCAACAAACAAGGAGTCGTTGAAGGACTGGATGACGCGATCGGAATCACCGACCAGTCCGTGGGCGACGTGGTCGACCGAACCCTCATGGACGACATGCAGACCAATGCGCGAAAGCAGACGTTTGACCAGATCCAATCCAAATGGAACGACACGCTCAAGAAAAGCGGTCCCGAAGTGTACGAACGATATTTCGACCCGACAGACGGAACGCTTCGACAAGAGTTCGCGGACAAACTGAAAAGCGAAGTCGATTCCATCAAAGTCAAGCGCGAGTTCATCACCGCCGGAAAAGCGGGGGACGTTCGCGGCTACACCTACAAGATCGAGGGAAGCCCCAAGCGTGCCGCCGAAGGATTCCTTTCCAAAATGGATGCCGACCTCGTCACGCATTTGGAAAGCCCCGACGGCCTTGCCAAGCTCACGACGCTCAAGAAACGATTTGGCGCCAACGTGCTTGCCGAATCCGGCGTGGACACGGCGCAACTCGTCGCCAAAGCCGACGATCCCGGATTCTGGAAACGATTGGGCCGCGCGCTCATCAGCCCGCGCCAATGGCTTCGCCTCGGAACCGGCGTCGGCCGCGCGCTGGCCGCCGAATACATTGGTCTTCTGGTGTACGAAAAAAGCCTGCCCTATTTCAACGGCCCGAGCGGAAAAGTCTCGGTCGCAACCGCCCCGCAAACCAACAAAGTCGCAACCACGCCCACGGATCTACTGCCCGGGCGCACCTACCGCTTTGAAAACGTGCTCGCACCCGACAAAAAAAACCGGACCATCGAATACAAGATCATTGAAAACGAAGCCGACCGCGTTACCATGGAAAAAGAACTTTCCAACGGGAGCGCACAACGCATCGAAAGCCCCGGAAACCCCGCGTGCTTCGACGGCCGCGAACTCGTTTGGGACGCAAGCAATGCAAGCGAAGTCGACAAATACCGAAACCGCGCCGACGCACCCAAACCACCGGCCGCCCCATCGCCCGCCTCGCCCACCGCACCGGCCCAGGGAACCCAAAACCAGATCGCCGGACAACCGGCAAACAGTCCCAACGCGCCCCCGCGCGGGCCGGCACCTCCCGCGAGCGCGCCCCAAGACCAAAAAGCACAGGCCTTGGGACCGATCGATCGAACCACAGGATAAAAAAGGAGAAAAAACCACTAGGGTTGAACGCTTATGAACCGCGCGCTCCTTGCACTGATCGTGGCCGCCGTCCTTGTCGCCGGACTCTGGATGTGGGGCATCGGCCGCACGCCCGAAATTGGCGCCCCGCCCTCGTTCCCGATCTCGCTTTCGGGCAGTTTTGATGTCGATTACGCCGCGCTCAAAAACCGCTGGCAGGCCCTCCAACTGGATCCCGACGGACTGGCGTTTGAACCCGCGCGCGCAAATGCCGTGAAAAGCGCCGAATGGAAAAAAGCCGGCGACGACTTTGCCAGCATGCGAAACACGCTCTCGCACCCCGCGGGCAAGTTTCTATCCGGAATCTACGCGACGACCGCATACTGGATGCTTGCGCGAAGCGAACTCGTCCACTATCAGGCCCAACTCGATGCCGTGTCCTACGACGGAATCTGCAACCGCCCGTCCGTGCTTGTCGAAACCGAAAAATGGATGAACGAAAAAGCCTCGCGCGCATTCGACCTCGACGAACAACTGACGATTTTCTCGGACGGGTACCCGCTGGAAAGCCAAGCCGCCGGAATCTACCAAGCGCGCGCGGACTGGCAGACCGAACAATCGCTCGTGCGCCAGTTCAGCCAAGGCAAAGCCGCCATCCTCGAAACCTGTGCGGAGGAAACCGCATGAATCCGCGAATCGCAATAATTCTTGTATTGCTTTCCTTGGCCGCACACGCATCCGCCGGCAGCGAGTTCTTTTTTCCCCTTGATCTGTCGACCGCCCAAAACGAAATTTTTCTAGGGGCAGATGGTGTTGAACTCGCCAACGCCGATCCGAACTTCATTTACCTTTATCCCGAGGGAAAAAACCCAACGGGAGACAAATTCATGGCCCTAACAATCCCCCGTGATTTGTTGAGTGCCCACATCGTCCCCACCGTCCGCGGAATGACCAATCCGTTCGCACGCCCCGGTGACGCACTTACCGTGATCGGCGCCCAAATCGGGGTTTCGTTTTTTGATCCCGCAAACCCCGGCGCAAAAAACGGATGGGTGGACACATACACAAACTGGACTGGAAAAGGAACTGCGTATTTGGGCGAACAATTCCCCGGACCCGCCAACCGCGATCAAGCGCTTACATGGTTCAACCAAACCGAATCCACCCTCAAGGACAAGAGCGGAAACGAATATGCCAAAATCATAATCCTTTGGCTCCCGCTATACACTCCGGGAACCGTCTGGGGAGAAAACTTGGACAACACAAGATACCAGATCCGAAACATTTTCATCAAACTGCATCCGAGATACCAAGGCGTCTTGAACGCGCGTTATGCGCTGGCCGCAACCACCGGCCCGGCCTCACCCATTGCACCGCCAGAAAAAACCGGTGAGGCCCCGACACCCGGAAGCATCGTGCCCGCGGGCTACCGGCTTGGACCCGACAACCAACTGATTCCCCTGAATCCCGACGGCTCCATTGGAACGCCCGTCGCACCCGCGCCCACGGCCAACGCGAATCCGTCAACGATTGTTGCCGCGACTCAAAAAAGCGAGAATTATCGCGCGTGGTTGCTCTACCCCGACATCGGCGAAAGCCTGTTGCAGGCGCTGGCCAACGCGAATTATGCGATCGTGCAAAAAATTCTCGCGCTTGCCGAAAAACCGTCCGGCGCACCCGCCTCGCCGCCAACAAGCGTTCCAAACACCGTGAGCCTCGACGCCCCGAAAATTTTGAAACCCGCGTTCGCGTACTGGATCGCGCCCGACAACTCGACGACGTTTGCGGCCCGCATGACCACCCCCGAAAAACGGGCAAGCGAACTCGCACGATTCGAAATCTGGGCGCTCAACGGCGCGACCATGGAGCCCGCCGAAAAACTCCGGATCGAAACCAAAAAAGAGTTTGTCAAATCGTGGAAAACCTTGGACGGCGTCGAAGTTTCCGGCTACTTTTTGGCGCTCGACCTGCCCGCGGGAAAAACGTTTGCCGTGCGGCGCAAAAACGATTCGGGCATCTACCAGGACAATTTCGTCACGATCGCAATCCAAGCCGACAAAAGCATCCACGTCCGAGAAGACAAACGACCCGACCTGTTCAAACCCTGATAAAAAAAAACGGGCGGTCGGGGGCAACGAGTTGCCGCCCCACTGGCCTGCCGCGTGCAAAACTTCTTGACCGCCCAAGGCCACGGCAAAAAAAAGGGCTACCCCAACCTTTATTTTTACAAAGCGCCTGACTAGAAACCAATGAATCCGCGCGCGTTCAATTTGTTCACGGCCCTCATCGCGTTTCTTTTGATCGGCCTCACCGTCCTTTTGCTCAATTCGATGACCGCAAGCGAGCGCAAGCAGGCGGACACGCTCGCGCAAATGGAGCGCGAAAGCAATTTGCGCGCGGTCGCCGACATGGCGCGCGCGGACGCGTTCCAGTCGTTCAACTACATCATGCGCGCGCGCATCGAAGACTTCGTGACCGATTCGCGCTACGGGGCCACGCCGCTATCGTTTCGCGAGCCCGACGGAACGCCCGTGAGCTGGGACAACGTGCAACTCCGCTACGCCGAAGCCCAGTTTGGGACAAGTTCGTCGCGCTGCGCGAGCGGCGGAAGCAACTGCGGCGCCCAATTCACCAACTTTTTGGTCAGCAGCCTGCTCAACTACTTTCCCACGGGCCTCAATTTCGAAAACTACGAAATCAAGCTCGAAAGCAACAGCGCCGACCTCGAGGCCGCGATCGAAGAAATCATCCAAAAAACCGTGGACCCCGCAAGCCCCGTCAAGTTTTTGGAGCCCGTGGACTGCGAGGAAGCCGACTGCAAACTCGGCACGTTCTACGTCAACTTTCGCGTGACCAACCTCGATCCGGCACTATACGAAAAGCTTCCGCTTGTCGTCGTGCGCGACAACGCGACCGGCGAAATCGTGAAAGTCCCGCTTTTGGCGCGCGCAAACTACAAAATCTACGTGCCCATCCGCTTGTTCAAAGCCATTTGGCTCTCCCGAAAACTCTCGGGCGGCGACTCGACCGCCAGCGGATTCAATTCCACCAGCCGCGCGATCCTCTCGCCGCGCGTGCACAACACGATCGAAGCCCTGCGCCTCGGATTCTGCGACGTGGACACGTGCGTGCCGCGCACGAACCCTTTTGCGTCGCCCACAAGCAACGGCCTGCCGACCAAACTCGGACTCGTCGGGGGAAACTCGGCGTGCAACGCGGGTATCATGGAAACATTTCCCCTCAACTGTCAGGGAGCGGGCGACCTTGCAAGCAAACTGTGCCAAGGCACGACCAAAACGAACTACAACGCGCGCGACAGTCAGGCGTCGGGAAACGGTCGCGAGGAAATTCTGTCCGAAATGGTTCGAAACGGCCTTTGGGAAATCATCAGGCAAAACGCGGGCGCGCCCGGCGGCCTTTTCACCCCCGTCAACCCAAGCGACCCCGCAAGCGCGCTGTTTGCAAGCGACAGTCTTGAACTCAATCTAAAAAACTGCGCCGAACAATCGACCACGATCGACCAGTGCCTGACCGTGTGGACCAGTTCAAGACCCTCCAAAGGCGTGTACACGGGCGGACCCACCGAACCCGTCATCCCGCTAAACTGGGATGCCACCGTCGTCAACGACATCGCGGACTTTGCGACAACGCCCGCGGCGATCGACCCGTGCGCAAGCCCCGGCGCCGCCGGAGGCACCCACGTCTCACCCGAACCCCCGCCGGGCCAGTCCTCGCCCGACGGAACCAGCATTCGGGGCGCCGAATCCCAACCCACCGCGCCCTCGTGCACGACCCCCGCGGTCAACCCGCCCGACAAGACATTCTACTGCACCGAAGTCAGCCGCATCGAACTCTTTTTGTCGTTTCGTGAAACCAACAACATCTACCGCGTGCGCGACAGCCGCGAAAACATTTACAATTTCAAAATCAGCGACCAGTTCTTTCCCTTCAACGCGGGCGTGCGCGCCGGCGGACCCGCAAGCCCCGCGACCTGCCTCTTGGGCGACGCCCAAACCCAAGCCTGCGCCCTCGACCCCGGCCAAGGCTGGGCCTGCAAAGAAATCCGTTACCAGCCCCTTGGCACCTCGCTGTCCGACCTCTCCGAATGCGCGCCCTACTGAACACGTTTTGCGCAAAAACCACCGGACCCAGACTGGCCGGCCGGCCACAAAAAAACCTTGAACAATGCACACGATTTTCCCGCGCGGGTTCTTAAAAAGTTGCTCAACCAACTAGCACATGAAGCCGCGCGCGCGAACCGGAATCGCCTTGCTGGGCGTCCTATTTTTGCTTGCGGGCTGCTTCGAGCCTCCAAAAACCCCCGCCCCGCGAACGCCCGCCGACGAATTCCGCGCGCTGTGGGAAAAACAAAACGCGCAGGAAAACGGGTACTACGATTACGCAATGCAGGTCGCCGGACTGCCCAACCCCTTTGCCGACCTCTCTTTGCGATGGATCGAACACCGCGTGCAGGGCAGCGTGACCGGCGACGTATCGTACGCATTCATCGGCAACACCGCGCACCTCAAATACTATCGCGACGCGCAAACGTTCATCCAGTGCACGGAAGGCGGATTTTACGGAACCCGCGTAAAATGCCGTCTCGAAGACGCCAATGCAAACCGAACGGATCCGTTCCCGCTGGCCATCGTCGACGCCGCGCTCAAAAACAACGCCGAAATCCAGTACACCCAACTCCCCGTTTTCGGAACACGCCCCTGCCGGGCCTTCCGGCTCACAACCGAAGCCGTCGAGCGACCGCACATCGTCGGCCTCGAAGAACCCGGATCCCGGCGTGTGACGATCGAAACGTGCCTCGACACCGAACGCGGGTTCATCAACTGGCTCGAAGCGCGCGAAACGCTTGATGCAAACACATCGGAGCCGCTTCTCAAAATGCGCCTCGTCGAATTCGCGCCCGACAGCAACGAAAGCACCGTCCTGCCACCCTACCCTTTTACGCTCGAATCGTACGCGTGCGCGGACGATCGCGTGGAAGTCGTCGCACGCTTGTACCGCCGCGTCCAAACGATCCAACTCGCGCTCCTCAACGTGGACCAGCAATTGCTTCAACCCGTCGAAATGCCGATCCAAGTCGAGCCCTTCTTCGAGCAAACCATGGTCTTTCCAAGCGACCTCAACGCCGACGTCCTGCGCGTGTGCGAACCCCAAAGCCGATTTTGCCAAAACGTGCTGTGCCAATAAAAAAAAACGGGAAAAAAACAAAACGTGGTGCCTAACTGCAATTTGAAACGCCTTTTCCAGCCACCCGAACCCTAAAACAAAGAAAGCTTCCTCCACTCGGGCAAATTGGCCGCGTCCTTGAGCCCCTTGCATTGGGAGCCCGCCGTCCCCTTCCACTGCTTTTTCAACCTTGTTTTTGTGCGGGCGCTTCGGGCCAGTGAGTGCAACCCAAAAAGCACCGTAGGCCTAGGTATTTAAACAAAAAGTCTGTCCATATCTATAGTCGTTTATTATTAGGGGAAAACGATACCGGGGAACACGAATGGGTCTGGGGCAGTCGATCAGGGATTTTTACTATCGGCTAGAGGACCGCTATTACGCGTTTTTGGACACGCTTGAGGAAAGCGGCGTTTCATTGTACCCGATCGCCGACGCCATCGAAAGCACCGGCATCCCCAGTTTTCCCGTCATGATTCTATTGGGTTTGCTGCTGCTTGGAATTGTCCTGTTTTTTGTTTTTGGCGCCGCCGGCATCGACCTATTTGGACCGGGAACGCAGGAAGTTTCCATTCTCGTTCAATCGGATTCGCAGGTTCCGCTGGAGGGCGCCGAAGTCACTCTGCTCTGGGCCAACGCCGAACCCGTGACCAAAATCACGCGAGAAAACGGGGCCGTGCGCGTGAGCGTTCCTTCCAATCAGGCGATCCAACTCACAATCAAAAAAGACGAATACGACATGCATCAGTCCTCGTTCACAAGCGATCCTAAAAACAACGAGCAGCGCGTGATCCTGCGCCGCGCGCTTTCGACGTTTGCGCGCGAAGTCCTCCTCAAGGCCGCCGACAGCGGCGCGGTCGTGACCACGGAACTCGTCCGCGTGCGATTCTCGTGCTCGAACGCCGATTTCACGATTGAAAAAACCAACGA
>JAANMU010001952.1_pt1 | contig 16786 bp, 14 predicted proteins | sample 7279701 | NCBI WGS metagenome assembly JAANMU01 (sample SAMN14094539, study PRJNA606508) | bioreactor metagenome | isolation source: A lab-scale SPAN reactor treating ammonium-rich wastewater day 57 | place: Ireland: Galway | collected 2017-03-13 | reverse complement strand
GGATCATTAATTCTCGACTTATGAAGCATCCTGGAAAGCGCTCCCTGTCCCTCGCGATTCCCTGATGAAACCCGAAGATCTATCCCATCTCTCACTTGCGGGATCAAAATGATAAATTGAAATTATGTTCTCAAAACGAAACCTGTGGATTGCTGCCCTGACGGGGCTGCTTGTAGCCGGGGGAGTCCTGTTCGCCCTTTTTCATGAACCCGCTTATCAGGATGTATGGGTTCACAACCCATACTCTCAGGCAGTTCGGCTGGTTCGGGATGGCCATGCCCCTGAGATTCTGGAGCCTTGGGCATTTGAGCAAGTTCCCCTGCAGGCCGGCATCCACCATTTCGAGGTGCTCGCCTCGACCGGAGAGGCAGTTCTGGACCATGCCGAGGTGGTGATTCCACCCCCCACTCCGAGCGCCATTCTGTATTCCATCGGGGCAGCTGGCTGCTACCGTGTGACTTACCAGGACCCATCGGAGGGAAAGCTCGTTTCAAGAATTGTATCCAGCCAGCAGATCCTCCATCCCGGATTGCTGGATGAACCGGCACTGGCCCAGGACAGCCAGTCCCAGGAAATGAGCCGCAAAACTCAAGACCTCAGGCAGGTCGCACTGGAGTCGATTCCCACACAGCTTCTCGTGATCGCCGAGCAAGCCTGCCAGTCAGCCAACTGGTCCAATGCCCTGAGGACAGCACGGCAGGCGCAGCAGGTCTTTCTGCCGCTTCCGGATGATGTTTTTTATGCCACCGCCTGCACCCTGGAAGCACGTGCCCTGCTGGGAATGAAGCGCCCTGATGCCGCCCTCGAGGTGATCGACAAGCTTCTCCAGACACCCGAACTCGGGGTGGATTCCATGTGCCTGGCGCAGAATTTCCTGATGAACCTGCTTCCATCCAGACAGCTGGTTGAAAAGTTTGAGAACCGCTACACACTTTCTCCAACCCTGGAAAACAGGCTGCTGCTCGCCCGCATTGTCCATGATCCCACCCAGGCTCACACCTTCATGCTGGAAGCGATGGCATCCCGTGAATTGTCCCATCTGGGAGGGCAGATGCTGCTTCAGCGAATGCTCTGGGAGGGAAAAATCCAGGAAGCCCGGGATCTGTCCAGATCCATGGAAGCCTCCACCATGGGGCAGCCATCTTCGGATTTCGAAACCCTGGCCCATCTGTGGCTCAGGGAGGCAACCCCGGAGGGCCTGTGGAGCCTGGCAGCCCGCCTGCCCATGCAGCTGAGCGAGCCAATCGACAGTGTCCCCTGGCTGGCGGGAGCTGCGGCGCGGCTTGGGGATGCCACCCGAGCCTGCCGGTTGCTGAAGGAGGTCCAGTGGCCCGAATCAATGCAGGACCGCCCCTCTGAGTTGTACTGGAAATGTGCGGTGTTACTTTCTCAGGGAGCTGGAAATGCCGCCAGGAAGGCTTTTGATTCGGCCCCGGACCGATCTTCGATCTGGGATGCAGCCGCAAATCTGGATACCGCCCTCGCAGACCTTCCCCCGAATCACGCTTTGCGTGTGTTTGAAACCCAGTTTCGGACCCCCAATCCACTCCTCGAGCCTTACCGTCTGGCCTGGTACCGTCTGGCACGGGAGTGTGGGCTGGATGAAATCGCACGCCAGGTCCTGTCGGTCTATTCGAAAGAGGAGGCGGGAACCACCCGGCGGGTCCTGTGGGAGATTCTCGAGGGAGGCGACTGGCAGCCGGAGAAGCTGCTGCTGTTTGCAGTTTCGCATTCCATTCAGGGGACCAATGATGTCCTGTATGCCTCCGCTCTGCGTGGCCAGCTGGATGGTGATCATTCACGCGCCAGGGGCTTTCTCGAACAGTGCTGCCGTTACCCGCCGGCCTTTGATTTTCCTTTTGTAGCGGCCCGCAGGGAGTTGGATCTTTATCAAAACCGGTAGAATACAAGCATTGAAGCTCATGCTTCGATTGGAGGAGTGAACTCATGGTCCGAATCAAAAGATACGGTGCGGTTGCTCTGGCGGCTGGATTGACCCTCTGGCTGGGGGCCGCATTCAGCCAGGATCTGCCGGCAGATATTCAGCCAGCCGGCACAGATTACAGCGATCCGCATACCGATCAGCTGGAGGAGCGCGCCCAGCGGGTTCAGGAAAAATATCCCTGGCTGATCCAGGAGGCCAATGGCCTGGTGGTCTTTGCGGTCAACATATCCCGTGATGAATTCCTGCAGGGGATCCGGGCTGCTACCGACCTGGTTTTCGATGGGACCGCCGAGCTGCCCGAAATGGTCACCATCAGGGGATTCTTCCCGGATGTCAGCGCTGTCATCCGGAAACTTGGCGAATCCAATCCTGCCCTTCGCCAGGAGGTCGATCTGAAGTCGAAGAATGTGCGATTCTCGCGCTCCGCTCCGGTGGGCAAAGGACTCTCCGAGCAGGATTTTATCGCCAGATACCGGCGCGGCCGGCTGGCCAATGCCACGGCGGCCAATGGGGCTGGGGCTTATCTTTCAGGCAATCTGATCATCGATGGAACTCTGGTTCCATCTCCCATCCAGATTGAAGTTGCCCCGATGAGGGATCTTTCGGAAATCCAGATCCTGGCCAACACGCTGGTGGTGGCCCGTTTCCGATATACCGATCTGTTCTCGATGGACCAGGACCTCTATCAGGCCGATACACCGGAAAAATTCGAGAAGGCTTTGATCGAGAAAACCGGTCGCATCTGGCTGCAGGTCAGCCAGATTCCATTTGCGGCGACCGATGAGCGTTTCACTCTGACCGCTGGGCAGTTGCGCGGGATCTACGGGGTGGCTGATGTGACCCTAGGAGGGGATCGATTGACCATCAAGACTCTCGAAGGGAAATCATTCGACTGGCGGCCCTCTCAGGCAGCGAAAAATGCCCCCTTGTCGGAACCCGAGGCCTTCCAGAAGGCTTATGAAACGCAGAACCAGATATTCGGCGGGCTGGCTTCGGGCGGGGTGGTGTTCTGCTCCCACCTTTTCGGAATCCGTGTCATCCCTCAAGGGTATTTTTTCATGGACGAGTTGCGCCGCATCGCCGGAGATTCGACCCTGTCGATCCAGGACAAGGTTCAAGCCATTCAGGACAAATGGCCCGGAGAGGTCGATCCCATCCTGGAGTTTCTGTTTACAACCCTGCTGGATGGGACAGTGCAATCGCCGCAAACCCAAATCCCGGGATTCCCCACAGCCCCACCTCTCCCGACACCAGCCATTCCGGGCGAGGGACTGGGCGGACGGCCTCCTGAGGAAGTGCTGAAGGAGCTGCTGCAACGCCAGCGTTGAGAAAACCGGCAGCGGGAAAGCTCCACCATCACCAGAGTGCAAAGGAGCGCACCCAACTGTGGGGGCGACCGGTGAATTCATCACTCCCTGAAAAGACAGACATTTCAGGAGAATCCAGAGCCAGAATGCAGCCACCGAAAAAAAGAATTCCGCTGATCCTCGAAGAGCTTGCCCGGGCTTACCCGGAGGCCATTTGTGCGCTTCACCATGAAAGCCCATTCCAGCTGCTGATCGCGACTATCCTGAGCGCCCAGTGCACCGATGCGCGTGTCAATGAAGTCACCCCGGGGCTGTTCAGGACCTATCCCGATCCGCAGGCATTTGCGAGAGCCTCTCTTGAGGACATCGAACAGGCCATCCACAGCACCGGCTTTTTTCGAAACAAGGCGCGCAACATTCAGGCCTGCTGCCAGGCGCTGGTGGATGGCTATAACGGCAAAGTTCCTTCCACCATGGAGGATCTGGTCCAGCTGGCCGGAGTGGGCCGTAAAACAGCGAATGTCATCCTGGGGAATTGCTTTGGAGTCCCGGGGATTGTGGTGGACACCCATGTGCAGCGGGTTTCATGCCGCCTTGGCCTGACTGATCAAAAAGATCCTGAGAAGATCGAACGGGGGCTTGCCCAGCTGATCCCGGACAAAGAGCAGGTTGATTTCTGCCATCGCCTGATTCTCCATGGAAGGCAGGTTTGCCAGGCGCGCAAACCGCAGTGTGTCATCTGCTGTGTGGAGAAACTCTGCCCGCGGATTGGAGTGCTGCCTTAAAGCCCGGAGGGGTTGTCATACCAGATTGAAAGATAATCCATGAAGGGCCGGAAACCGACCTTGGTGTAGACCGCATGTGCCGGAAGATTTCTTTTCTGCACCCTCAAAATGAGGTGGTCGGAGAACTTCAGGCACTCACGGCACATCTGGGCCATGCAGCGGGTTGCAATCCCCTGGTTGCGCAAATCGGCTGGAACCCACACTCCCTGGATCAAGCTGGCATCCGGCAGGCTGGCGCAGAGAAAGGCCTGAAAAAGAATCCGGTCTTTTTCGCGCAGGATGTAGTAGCGTTTCCTTTTGATCAGGTCGACTTTCGAACGATACAGGCGTTCGAATTCCTCGACACCTGTGCGCAGTCGCAATTCTTCTTCCATGGCCTGTGCGGAACCGGTGGCCACATCGCGTGCTTCCCAGGGATTGGCCAGACGCAGGCGGGATTCCTGGTGGGGGGAGATCGACCCCCGATCCAGAATCATCCCCTCTTCTTCGAATGCCTGGGATATCCAGCGCCAGCGGGGATCGAGTTTTTTCAGGCACTGATCCAGATATTCGGTCACCTCTTTGCGTGCGATCACACGCCCGACATGCATCTGGTTTTCCTGAATGAATTCGGCGAACACACGGATCGAACGGGGTGAGGCATTGTCCAGGACAGCCAGGCCGGTGATATCGAGATACAGCACCCCTTCGATTTCTCCGCCGAATGAGCACCAGTAAAACCTTCCCCAATCCATCTCGGCCAGGTCTTTGACCGAGTAATCCTGAATTAGCCCAAGCAGGTAAGCGTTTTCATCGAGGGATCGATACAGATGATGAACCAGCTGCTTTTCATCGCAGGAAATGACTAGATGGACAGAGGACAGATCAATCATGAGTGTTCACTTGTGCAATTCAGGGAAGAATTAGCATAAGGACGCGCAAGAATCCATTGAATCACCCCCTGCCCGATACAAGTTTTACTGACCAGGGGGCCTTGCCAGTGCTGGGACCCGGAATCATAAAGGTAGGCGCAATGGCGGTTCGGGTTCTTGAACGGGGAGGGATTGGCTACCACCAGATCACAGCCCGCATCCTTTGCGAGCCTCTCAGCCGCGGCCCGCAGGGAAGCAGGATCCTCATCGGTCAGGAGCTTGAAGCCCACGAGATCCGCCTGTGGGAACCATTCCTTGAAGCACCGAATCACCTTGGGGGTCGGGACAAGCTTCAAGGCCCATTCAGGCTGATCCGAAGAAACTTTGACACCGCTGGCCTCGGCAGGAACAAAATCCAGCACCGCCATGGAGTGGATCCAGCAACAGGGGTTGAAGCCGGATTTCTCGAGACTCTGGATTGTGTCAATCAGTTCGCGGGGAGATTCGATGGGATGGATTTCGACTTCAGGATTTTCCGGAAAACAGGAAGCCGGTCCGAAAAGAGCTTTCACCTCCGCCCCCAGTTCCGCCAGCCCATCGGCGATGAGAGCACCCAGAGCTCCACTGGAGGCATTGGCCAGGTAGCGCACCGGATCGATCCAGGCCCTTGTCGGCCCGGCGGTCAGTCCAATTGTGACACCTTCCAGCGGGCGCGCCACCAGGCAACCCCCTGCTTACAGGGTGAACAGATCATCGGCAGGATTTTTGTTGAGCTCGATATCCCACCAGACGACCTCATTGACCAGAATGTCACCCTCATATTGCTTCCGGCAGAGGATCAGATTGCTGGATTTATCCACCCAGATCACATCCCGGGTGATCGAGGAGGAGGGGCTTTTCCCATCGAGCTGGACCACTGTGCAGGCCACCTGATTGAAGGTTTCATCCGGCAGCAGGGAGAGTTTCAGCCCTCCACGCGCCCCTTCGATGAATTCCCGGATGACAGATCCCCAGTCGGCGAGATAAAACTTGCGCCCCCTCAAGTTCCGTGTGCGCCCATCATCCTCGCTCAGGGTCACAGGAACCAGGCTCATGATGCCACCTTTGCGTGCACGGATTTTTTCATTGGCATCCCGTGTCAGAACACTCCCTTTTTTGTCTCCATCGAGGACCTCCATGCGCACCTGGTGGGGACGCTTGAACCAGAAATCGAGCCTTTTTTCATCCTTCTGGCCTCCCAGCCGGTTCCGCGAGCGCATCTTGCAGTGATAGTCCTGGATGTCTTTCCATTTGGCATTCAAGGCATTGATCACCTGTTCCGGGGTCTGATTCTGGGCCAGCGCACTCGAAGCAAAGGCCAGCAACAGCAGAAAAACCAGTTTTTTCAGCATGGAATTTCTCCTTGTCATGAGTGATTTGATTCTATGAACAGGGCTTTGTCAGCGTCAAGGTTAATGGCCGATTTCTTCCAATGAATTTCTGATTTGACAAAGGCACCGAGTCCACCATACTTAAAGCCGGGACCCGAATCAGGGCTGGGATTCTTCGGCCGGGAAAATCACATCGCATGACTGATCGAGTCAACTGCAATGACTGCTCCTCCGCTGGCTGTTCAGATTCCCTGGCATTCGGGATTCATTCTCCTCCGGAAAAAAATCGAATCACCGGCTGGGCAGTTCTGATGATGGCCGCCATCTTTCTGGCCGGCTGTGGGGAAAATCAAAGACCAGGCAAAGAAATCCTCCGTTATTCCTTCTGGGGCGGTTACCTTGAGATGGGCTTGTGGAAGCAGCTCAAACAGACCTTCGAAGAGAAGAATCCCGATGTGACCATCAAACTCGAATACGCCCCGGGAAGCGACAGTCCAGCCTCTCTGGTTACCCGGATGCTGGCGCGCAGCGCGGCGGAATGCATGATGATCGACGATGATGGCCTGCCCTGGCTGGCCAGCAAAGGATACCTGGAACCCCTGGATGATTACATCGCCCGGGATGCAGCCGAGCTTGGCATCGAAGAGTTTCTCCCGACCGCAATGGAATCTGTTGAATATGAGAAACAGCGCTGGGCCATGCCCTGGGATGGTTTCTGCGAGATGATCTATGTGAACCTGGGCCTGTTCGAACAGGCGGGCATCCCGGAGCCGGCCCAGGAATGGACCTGGGATGATTTCGCACGCATCGCCCATCAGCTGACACGCGATCTGGATGGGGATGGCGTGATCGATCAGTATGGAGCATTCCTTCCCATGAACACCCACCATCACCAGAAAGTGCTCTGGTCTTTTGGTGCCAGCTGGATGGATCCGGAGAAAAAACGGATCACCATTGGAACTCCGGAAGCAGTCAAAGCCCTGGACTGGTACGCCAATATACTGTTTCGAAACAAAGGCGCCGCGCTTCAGGCAGAAGCGGGAATGGGCGAGGAGGTGATGCTGTTCACCAATCGTGTCGGCATGGTGGCCTGCCCGGCATACATCATGATAAACCTGCGCCAGATGGAGAACAGAAAATGGGATGTCTATCATATCCCGAAAGGCCCTGCGGGGCGTGCGGCTAGAGTCAGCTGGGACTGCATCGCCATATTCAGCAAGGCCCCCCAGAAGAAGAAGGAACTCGCCTGGCGCTGGATCCGCCATATTCTCTCTTCGGAATCCCAGCGCCTGATCGGGGCCAGCAGCCGTGCCCTTCCGGTGCGGGAAGCCGATGCGCGGGCTTCATTCATCCGCCCCGATACCCCCCAGCATGAAGAGCGATTCCTCGAGGCCATGCTGGAATATGGCCGATTGACACCGATTACTCTTTCTTCCGTATCCTGGCGGCAGGAAGCCGATTTCATCTGGAGCCGTTTTGGATCGGAAGCAACCAATGACTGGGCGCTGGCTTTGAGAAATGGTGAAGACCCCCCGGACCGTTCCAGGCACCACGGGGATCCCTCGCGCTGGCTGTCACCGGAGGAAACAATTGCACTGTGCCAGGAGCGCTGCCAGCGTGTGGTGGATGATTTCAACCGGCGAGGATATTGAGGCATGATGCGCATTCGCGGCATCTACAATCCACAGGAGGTGCGCAGTGGATTTCTGTTCATTTCCCCCTGGCTGATTTCATTTCTGTTTCTGACTCTCGGGCCGCTCCTGTTCTCATTTTTTCTTTCGTTCTGCAACTGGGATGGAGGCCCTCTGGACCGGATACAGTGGGTCGGGGTTCGGAATTACTCGAAACTCTTCTTTGAGGATGAGCGGATCTACAAGAGCCTGTACAATACCGCCTACTATGCGTTTCTTTCGGTGCCCCTGGGGGTGGTTCTGGCGCTGCTGCTGGCGGTGGCATTGAACCAGGAAGTGCGCGGCATCGTCTTATTTCGAGCGATTTTTTACCTCCCCAAAGTAGTCGGCGGGCCAGCCACAGCGATTCTGTGGTTGTGGCTGTTCAATCCGGTGTTCGGCCCCATCAACACCATGCTCGACCTTCTGGGTGTTCCAGGGGAGTGGCATCCGGGCTGGCTGAGCAGCGAGGCCTGGAGCAAGCCCTCTTTGATCCTCATGTCCCTGTGGGGTGTGGGGGGCAGCATGCTGATTTACCTCGCCGGGCTCCAGAATGTGCCACGGCAGCTGTATGAGGCGGCGGAACTGGATGGCGCGGGCGAGATCCGCAAGTTTTTTGCTGTGACCATCCCAATGATGACCCCCACCATCTTTTTCAATCTGATCATGAGTGTCATCGGCAGCTTCCAGGTGTTTTCCAATGCCTACATCATGACCAACCGGACACAAGGTATGCCGAATGAAACCACTCTGTTTTACATGCTCTACCTTTTTCGCAAGGCATTCGAGGAATTCGAGATGGGATATGCCTGTGCGATGGCCTGGGTGCTGTTTTCCATAATTCTGTTCTTCACTTTGCTGATCCTGAAGAGCACCCCCTTCTGGGTGTATTACGAGGGGGAAAGATGAACAGGGATCGAAGGCGTGCACAGTCCCGGCTTTCAGGGCGAAATCTGAAAAGGAAGGCTCTGGCTTATGCCATCCTTGTGGCATTTTCGATTCCGTTTGGTTTTCCCCTGGCCTGGAATCTGTCGACATCTTTGCAGACGATTCAGGAGGTTTATGCCGGTTCAATGATCCGCATCCCGGCCGACCCGCAGTGGGGGAACTATGTCAAGGTTTTTGAATTTCTCCCCCTCGGGCGATTCCTGGCCAACACCTTCTGTATTACCGGTCTGGGGCTGCTCGGGGAGTTGATGACCGCCCCGCTGGTGGCATTTGCCTTTGCACGCCTGCGGTTTCCTTTTCGGGACACACTCTTTGTGGTCATGCTGTCAACCCTGATGCTGCCGCCGATCGTCACCATGATTCCGACCTATATCTTTTATAGCAAGCTGGGTTTTGTCGATACTTGGATCCCTCTGATCCTGCCGGGCTGGCTGGGAGGCGGAGCCTTTTCGATCTTCATTTTCCGTCAGTTCTTTCTCTCGGTGCCGGTCGACCTCGAAGATGCAGCCAGGATCGATGGGTGCAGCCATTTTGGAGTTTACCTGCGCATTTTTCTTCCTCTGGCGTTTCCCGCCCTGGCGACAATTGGAGTTTTGTCCTTTGCCGGGCGCTGGAATGATTTTGAAGCGCCCCTGATCTACCTCCAGACCATCGAAAAGTTCCCGATCGCACTGGGGATCACGATTTTCAAGGAAGCCTATTCAGTGATCGCTCCACACTACCTGATGGCCGCGTCGGTCATTTCTCTGGCACCGTTGCTGATCCTGTTCTTTGCCATTCAGAAAGTCTTTGTCGAGGGAATCATCCTGTCTGGCATCAAAGGGTAAGGAGTCTTGATCTTCGGAAGATTTCCCCGGAAACTCAAACGGTTTGCCAGAAGGAAAGGAGGTTCGCCGGAACAAGGATTTAATTGAACATCTCCTCTCCTCTTAGAAATTCATGAATGTCGAAGCGACTTCTTACCCTTTGCCGAAAAAACGCTCTTATCCGTGGCCGCAGGTCCTGCACACATGGATACTGAACAGGTACCTGATCTCTGAGCTGCTCCCGCCGCTGAGCATGGGATTGTTCCTGTTCTCCATGGCATTGATGCTGATTTCGATCCGCGATGTGCTCGATGTGATCCTCCTGAGCGGCGCTCCACTTCTGCCGATTTTCAAGACACTTCTGTGCCTTTTTCCTCCGCTTCTCACTGTCTCATTGCCGATCGGATGCTTATTGGCTTCGATGATGGTCTATGGCCGCCTGGCGGAAGACCGTGAACTGACCGCCATGCGCGCAGCTGGAGTCAGCACCATGACTCTGGTCATTCCATCCCTGTTTCTCGGGGTCTGCCTGACCGGGCTGAATCTGCTGTGGACATCGAATGTGACTCCCCGTGCTCTTGAAATTATGAAACAGGCCCGCTGGGAGATTGTCCAGAAAATGACTTCGATCAGCTGGCTGAAACCAGGCCAGTTCACCGCACTGCAGGATGATCTGGCTTTTTATTTCACAGGAGCTTCGCCCGGGACCAATACCATCCATGACATCACGATTTTTAAGAGTTCCGTGTCGGCAGGGCCTTCATTTTTCGGGGATGGGGGCACCAGCCAGGAAGCCGCCAACTGGACAGTTTCCGCCCCGACTGCCTCATTGAATCCGGATCCCTCCAAGGGAATCCTGAAAATTATCCTGCAAAACTGCATTTCGGAGAATTTATCGCCGGAGAAGCTTTCCCGTGTCCTTGTGCAGGAAGCGACCATATCGATCGATATCGGCGGGCGCCTGGCCAAGATGCTCAGTACTTTTTCCCGTGAGCAGAAAACCTGGTCTGACTTCCGAGCTGAAGCCGAGGAAGCCCGTAAACGCTATGAAGACCTCCGTTTCCATCTCGGTTTTCCAGAGGGAACCCCCCATGCGGAGGTTGTCGCGGAAGCCAGACGCTGGATGCCGATCGAGGAAAAAACTCCCGGCTCGTGCCCTTTGGTCGGGGGGATGTATGACCTCCACTCGGTCCGCGCCTCATTGGACAATTACCAGGTGAACACCAATCGCGCCCAGCTGCGCCTGGCTTATCCTGTGGCCACCTTTCTGTTCATGATGATCGGCACCGGTCTCGGCCTTTTGACTGGAAGGGGAAACCGCACAGTCAGCATTCTCATTACAGTCGGAGTGCTTCTGTTTTATTACTCGGTTCAGAAAATGGCTGAGGGTTTTTCCGAGAATCTCGCCATGACCCGGTTCTTTGACCCGGGGTACACAGTCTGGGCGCCGAACATCATCCTCTTTCTGCTGGGGCTGGTTCTCCTGGCAGTCGTTTCGAGGCACTGATGTTCAAGATCCTGCAACGCTACACCACCGCCGCATTCCTCCGCAGCCTGCTGTTCACCTGGATTGTCCTCAATGCCGTGGTGATCTCGCTGATGTTCGGAGATAAATATGATGATCTGCTCGAGAACAAAGCCTCCACCAAGCAGGCCATCACCTACTTTGTGTGCATCCTGCCCCAGTCCACTCTGGTGGTTTTTCCGGCTGTGTGCCTGATGGGTGCCCTGTTCGGGATGCTTTCACTCGCGAGGCATCATGAATTGACCGCCATGTTCGCCGGTGGGGCGAGCCTGCGCTGGCTGGCACGCCCGGCGGTTGTTCTCTCGCTGCTCATCGGTGCGGGGGGATTCGCCTGGAATGAGTATGTCGCCGCTCCCCTCTCACGAGAGGGCGAGCAGCTCATGGTAACCGAAATTCAAAAGAAACGCGGAATATTCCGTGATTATGGGTTGCATTGCGGCACCAAACGCCGTTTTATCCGCTACTCGAGCTTCGACAAGGAATCGGACATCCTCACCGGGTTTGTCCTGCATGAGATGCGGCCCAATGGCCAGGGGCACAAGCGTTTTATTCGCGCCGATGTGGCCGCCTGGGATCCTTCGATCGATAACCCCGAAACAGGCCAGAAAGGCGCCTGGGTGCTCTCCTCCAACAGCCCGGAATCGGAGAATTATGTCCTCGAGATCCTGGATGACTGGCGCACATCGATCCGTCCCCTGAATCCGGATGGAGAGCATCTCTACCTCGAGGAGACACCCGCTGATTTTGGAATCGATCAACGCCAGCCTTATGAAATGGGATATCGTGAACTTCAGAGAAGGATCACCCTGCTCGAAGAATCCGGCAGTTCGGCGCTTGCTCTTTATCCCGATCTCGAGTTCAAGATCGCCTTTCCATTTTCGGTGGTCGGACTGATCCTGATCGGCCTGTATGCCGGAGCCAGCTCTTTCCTGATCGGGCGGGAGGGTGCGGCCCGTTTCACATACCCGCTGGGTGTGTGCCTTTTGATCATGGCCCTCTTTTATGGCCTTACCGGGGTGTGCCTGGTCCTGGGGTATACAGGCAGGATCTCACCCTTCCTGAGCGCCTGGCTGCCGAACCTGACTTTTCTCACCTACGGAATCTGGAAAATCGGCCGGAGCTGATTATTCACTTTGTTTTTAAGCTGCTCGGAGTATTTCCCGCACGGAATCTCTGAATGGTCTACTGCCTGTAAAAATCCCTCTTCCCTCTCATCCTGATATCTTTCACGATAACCGCATGGAAGAGGCTCTCGGGAAATCTTCTTTACTCAGCCTTGAAGAATGCCTCAGATTGATCCTCGATGGTGAGGCAGGAGCGGGGGAGCTGGGTTTGCGCACTCTCATTCAGGCTAATCCGCAGGATCTGAATGCCTGGGGGCATCTGGCATATCTTCTGTTTTCCCAGAAGCGGTATCGGGAGGCGGCTGAGTGCTACCGGACCTGCCACCGGATCAGCCCGGCCCTGATCGATGCTGTTTTATACGAGGTGGATTGCATGGAAAAGCTGGGGAACAGACATCAGGCTTTCCAGCTCCTGCGTGGCATCCAGCCGATCCCCTCAGGTTATGAAATCCCTGTGCGCGATCGCTTGTCACGTATTGAGCCTTGGGGGCACTATCTGGCCTCACGCCTGAGGAAGAGATCGAAGTTGATATCACAGAGGCTCCGAGAGTGGGGATTCATCCGTGGGCTGCTTCGGGAAATCGGCCTGCTGCCGTTTTCCTTCCGAGCCATTCGAGATTCAGGGATGCGTGGCTTTTTAAGATACCTGAGCCGTGGGTTTCTCGAGGAGTCAGTCTACCGTTATCCGGTGCCACCCTGTGATTTGTGCGGGAGTTCTTTCTTCCGAGGCGTCTTTTTTATTGACAGCCGCAAAATTATCCGCTGCTGTCGATGCGGGCTGGAGAGAGTCGAACGAGTTCCACCAGGCGGCCAGGATATCGCCTCGGGTTTCTATGAGCGGGAAGAAGTGATCGCCGATATGGTGGCCGACTGGCAGGATCCGATCATCATTCGGCACCGGATGGGGTGGCTCGAAATTCTTTTCGATGTGGCTGGCCTCCGTCTTCAATCGGAAAAATCCCGGATTTTTGAGTTCGGGTGCGGAAGCGGAGAATTTCTGGCTCATCTCAGAGAGCAAGGCTTCGAGGTTGCCGGGATGGATGGGTCTGCGAGGCTGGTTGAGCGTGCACAGCAGGTTTTTCATCTGCCGGTGGATAAATGCTGCCTTGCAGATCTGCCAAAACCCAAAGAAGCCTGCGATGTGGCTCTTGCGTTTCATATTCTGGAGCACCTTGATTCCCCATCGCTGCTGTTCAAGCACGCCAGAAAGATCCTCAAACAGGATGGCTGCCTGTTCATCGAGATCCCGGTGCCGGACTTGTGCAGGCTGCCGGTCGAGCTCAAAACCCATGGGTCTCATGGGTATGGCAGCAGCGAACATGTCCACTTTCTGACCCTTCCGCTCCTCGAAAGGTATTTCCTGTCCCATGGGTTTCAGGTCATAGCCAGGTATGAATATCTGGCCGGGGACCTGCCTGCGGGGGGGATGCTGGGGCGTCTGTGCCCGGAGTGAGAGAGGTGCTTCGAGCGTTTTTCCAGGAATTTCTGCTATTCCCCTGAATCGATCTCTTTACGTTTCAACCCCTGCACCCCCTTACAACCACAGTTTCCTCAATCCCCGCATCGCACTTTCGCCAATCTTTCGTGCTGAAGCCTGAGGCAAATTCAGAGCCAAACTCAGGCTAAGTTCCTTTCTGAACTCAAATCTTATAAAAAAGTTAAATCACTTGTAAACAATCCCTGCAATAACTGCCGTAATAACCCGCGTAACAAAAACGATTACTCCCTTCTAATAAGGTTCTTTCTTAATTTATCATTAAGAACTAAGATACGGCTTGGCAATGGCATACAATAGATGATCATATAATATATAACATAGATTATTATTGATACAGTTTTTATAGATGTAATAACACATACTTCACAAAATGCAGATAATTGAATTTTTATGATTTTCGAATCTTTGATCAATAAATCATACGAACCAGGTAAAGTCAATAATTTTTCTTGCCATAGCCACGATTGTGCTGTATAATACTGGTCAGAAAAGTGAAAAATCTGATCGATTCGGAGGTGCAGTAAAAAAACACAGAAAATAACTGTCACAGACCATGCCAGGGGGAGAGCTTTGGAGCGATTCAGGACTGCAATCGACCGGAGAATAAAGGAATGGTTCAGCCAGGGAGCCCCTGCCCGGGATATCCGTCCCGGATAAAACGGGATCTGCAGGATCTGTAAATCTGCGAAGCTGGGAGATCTCGTTGTCGTTGTTGCCACAAAGGATCCCAATGGGAGCATCAGCATCGAGACCGTTTATCCATGGACACCATCCAGCCCTGTTCAACCTACCCAATATGTGTGTTGACCTGCAAGAGAAAAAAAACGGGCAAAGGCTGATTCAGGGAAGAGGTGGTGACCCTACCGGGAATTGAACCCGGGCTTCAGCCTTGAGAGGGCCGTGTCCTAACCGCTAGACGATAGGGCCGCCGGATGTTTTCAACAGATTGAATAACTTAAAAGTATCAGTACTGAAAGAAGTGTCAAGAGTTTCGCTGGGACTCTGGTGTTTTGGAAGGGGCACGCCATGCCGTGCCCCTGCATCGGATGGTGCAGATGGCCCTCTCACACAAATGGGCTCTGGAATTTGCCGGGCCTCTCAGAACTGAACCTTCGGGGCCTCTCTTTCAGCGGCCATGTCGATTTCAAAAAACTCTTCCGGGCCGAATCCCAGCATTCCTGCGAACAAAACGGCCGGGAAGGTCTCGCGCTGTGTGTTGTACTTCATCACCTGATCATTGTAGGCCTGGCGCGCAAATCCGATCTTGTCTTCGGTTTCGGTGAGATCCTGCTGCAGCTGAAGCATGTTCTGGTTGGCCTTCAGATCGGGATAGGCTTCAGCGACAGCAAACAGCGAGCGCAGGGTCGAGGTGAGCATGTTTTCAGCGGCAATCTGATCTTTGACATTGGTTGCATCGATGGCCACCTGGCGGGCCTTAACCACGGCTTCGAGGGTTTCGCGTTCGTGTTTGATGTATCCCTTGGCGGTTTCGACCAGGTTGGGAATCAGGTCATAACGCCGTTTGAGCTGGACATCGATCTGTGCCCAGCCATTTTTGACCTGCTGTCGCAAACGCACCAGTGAGTTGTAGATGCTGGCCAGCAGCAGGCCGGCAGCGGCAAGAATCCCGATGAGAATCCAGATCCCAGACATGAGGCGCTCTCCTTGTTCCTGAAAAATGAGTCCAGCACTCCTGAAACCCTAATCCAAAGCCACCCAATGGGGTAGTGGCCAATTTTGCCAGCTGGAACTGTGCGGAGCGATCCGCCCTGCCGATCCGGAAGGCGAGGGGGTCTGTATTTCCCGGGATCTTTATGCCATTGATACTGTCAATATCTGGATGTTTTTCGAGGAGACTGGTATATGCACAACAGAATCTACAATTTTTCAGCCGGTCCGGCTGTCCTTCCGGAAGGTGTTCTGGAAGAGGCGCAGAGGGACCTGCTTTCATTAAAAGGCCTTGGCATGTCGGTCATGGAAATCAGCCACCGTTGCAAAGCCGCGGATGAGATCTTTGCGACCACCGATGCGAATCTGCGCAGGCTTCTGAGGCTGGGTGACAACTACAAAATCCTCTGGCTTGGAGGTGGCGCCAGCCAGCAGTTTTCCATGGTCCCGATGAACCTGCTGCGCGGCGAAGGCAGAAGCGCTGATTACATCCTCACAGGCTCCTGGGGCGAAAAGGCCATCAAGGAAGCGAAAAAGGAAGGAACAGCACGGGCCATCTGGACAGGGAAAGCGGAGAACTTTGTGCGTGTGCCGAAGCCGGAGGAGCTGAGTTTCGACCCCAAAGCGGTCTATGTTCATTACACCTCCAATGAGACCATCCAGGGGGTTCAGTTTGAGGCTGAGCCGGATGCCGGGGGGATTCCCCTGGTGTGTGATGCCTCCTCGGATATTCTATCACGTCCGATCGATGCCTCGAAGTATGGCCTGATCTATGCCGGCGCCCAGAAAAACATGGGACCGGCCGGTTTGACTGTTGTCATTATCCGGGAGGATCTGCTCCCCCTGTGCGGCGAGAACCTCCCTTCCATGCTCTCCTACCGGGTCCATGCGGAGAACAACTCGGTTTACAACACCCCGCCGGTTTTCGCGATCTACATCCTGATGCTGGTGACTCGATGGCTGATCGAGAATATCGGGGGGCTGGAGCCGATGGCCGCCATCAACAAGCGCAAATCGCAGCTGCTTTATGATGCCATCGACAGCAGCGGCGGATTTTACCGTGGCCATTCGGACCCCAGCTGCCGATCGGCCATGAATGTGACCTGGCGGCTGCCCTCTGAGGACCTTGAAAAGGAATTCGTGGCCGAGGCGAAGAAACACAGCATGGATGGGCTGAAAGGGCATCGCTCGGTGGGTGGCATCCGAGCCTCGATCTACAATGCCATGCCCGAAAAAGGTGTCGAAACCCTCAGGGATTTCATGAAGGACTTCGCATCGAAAAAAGGGTA
>JAANMU010001949.1_pt1 | contig 16806 bp, 16 predicted proteins | sample 7279701 | NCBI WGS metagenome assembly JAANMU01 (sample SAMN14094539, study PRJNA606508) | bioreactor metagenome | isolation source: A lab-scale SPAN reactor treating ammonium-rich wastewater day 57 | place: Ireland: Galway | collected 2017-03-13 | reverse complement strand
ACCTTCCGCCGTGGTGATCTGATCGGGAAACTTGATCAGGTCGAGGTGTGATCGATGGCCTTCAACCAAACCAGGTCAGTTACGCCGGATTGCTTTGTCAGCTACGCTTCCTCGCAAGGAAAGAAGAGGAATTGAGCGCATTACCATGCAAAGACAAAGCGAGCAGGAGCAGCTTTCCTCAATTTTCACCGTCTTCGCGAGGCCGTCAGGCCGTGGCGATCCAGTCATAACATTAGCAGAATATGAAAAATTGCCGGTTTCCGGCATTGTTAAAGACGCTTGAATAATGCCGCCAGCCACAGAGTGATATTTCCCCCAAGAGTCTGCCGATAAAGCCTTGTACGGTACAAACCTATAAGCCGGCTCCACAGTGAAGCACTTCGAAAGCGGGAAAATTCGTCATAAATGAAACGATTTCCCGGCGTCAGTTTTTCACGCAAACCGGATAATGCCTCAATATTATGTGTATTCCACCGCCTGTGCATTCCGAACAACATCAGGCCAAAGCGTTTGAACCTGGCAATAAACCCTGTGTTCGCTCCGATCAAGTTGGCAGTATGCTGACGATACCGCAGACTGGGACCCAGATCATAAATCACGACACCACCGCAACCGCTGATCACCATATATAGAAACCAGTCATGCACAACAGGATTGATACCCGAGCCTACCTCCAGCATGAGTCTCCTGGCTGCATGGTTAAACACCATGGTGTTACCACTCCCTATATTTTGCACAAGTGCGTTACGAAAACCGGGTGTACGTTTAAATAGGGGTGATAAGCCTGTTTCATTATTCCTCTCATCAACTAACTTTGTTCGAGAGCAGTAAAGCGCCGGGGTTTCGCAGGAAATACCAGACAACGCCGTAACAGCGCGCAAGAGCTTATCTTCATACCAAATATCATCCTGGTCAGACAAAGCATAGTAATCGGCCTTGATTGAATTATCGCAAATCAGAGACAGAAAATTTTGACAAAATCCACTTTTTGGCCCCTGAAAAATGCAGAGTCGGCCAGTTCTTGATTTGAAGTTACCCAAAATATCCAATGTGGAATCTTGCGAACCGTCATCAGATACGTATAAATGCCAATTTTCGTATTTTTGAGCTCTGATTGAGTCAAGTTGCTCTTGCAAGTAAGAAGCACCATTGTACGTACACATCAGAATAGCTACTCGACTATCCAGCTTACTTTTTGTCAAATGCTATCTCTCATGTTCATGAAATTCAGTTTCTGTAACGCCTGATCTGTTCTGGATAACTGCAACAGTCAGGCGGGAATCAATGTAATGTCACGCACTGCAATAAAGGAAGGATTCAGGACTTCTGGTTTGCCATACCGTAAGGGTTGGCCTTGTAAATCCAGTACTGCACCCCCTGCACCTTCCAGAATTGCTTGGGCGGCAGCCGTATCCCATTCGCAGGTTGGTGCCAGGCGGGGGTAAATATCAGCTGCTCCCTCGGCTACACGGCAGAATTTTAAGGAACTGCCCGCCTGCAAAAGTGTTACTAGCCCTAAACGATTAATAAATATCTGCGTTTCTGTATCGAGATGATTTCTGCTGGCAACCACTCGACATGCTCCATCTATGTTGTCACCATCCACCTGAATAGTGCTCGTAATTGCTCCTATGCTGCGGAACGCGCCGATGCCCGGGCCACCCCAGTACATACAATCTATGGCCGGGGCATACACCACACCCAATACGCTGCGCCCCTGCTCAATGAGTGCGATGTTTACGGTGAATTCGCCATTGCGAGCAATGAATTCTTTAGTGCCATCAAGTGGATCAATAAGCCAGAAGCAGCTTTCATTGCACCGATGCTGCTGAGATGCTTCATCTTCTTCTGATACTACCAGGCAAGCCGGTATTAATGGCCTCAGTTGTTGTAGCAGTATATTGTGGGCAGCTAAATCAGCCTGAGTGACAGGGCTTTGATCAGCCTTCTGCTGGGAATCAATCTCTGCAGCCCGATATACTGCCATGATGGCATCACCAGCCTGGCGAGCAATTGGCAGCAATTGTGTAAGCAAGGCAGTTTGGTCAATTTGTTGCACGATGGAATTTTGTGTAATTTATTGATAGAAGTGTCATGTCATATAATTGCATTTTGATACATCTAAACATGTATTGGGCGAATTCAAAAATCCATTAACAACATGGCACACCAGGAAATAACTTCAGTTGGCAAACAGCTGACGGATCAAACTAAACAGGATACGCTGCGTTTCGTCATTTGCGGCAGTAAGAATAGTGGTAAAAGTACACTGGCTGATTGCTTACTTAGCAAATCTCAGAAAATTTTCGATGACCAGACAACTACGCAGGTCGATGATCCCGATATCGGACATGAACAAGGCCTCACCACTAACATAGACTACCGTTCCTTCTCAACATCGAAACGCAAGTTCATCGTAGCCGATATACCCGGAGATGAACAGCGCACCCGCAATATGATCTCCGCTGCGCCCACGGCGGATATTGTCATAATCCTGATTGACGCTTGCCACGGCATACAAGCTCAAACACGACGATACACTTGGTTAGCATCGCTAACGGGTATTCGTCACGTAGTATTGGCAGTTAACAAAATCGATCTGGTGGATTTTGATGCCCTCATCTTCCAAACCATTGAGCAAGATTTCCTCAGACTGTGTAACAGCCTGGGTTTTACAAGCATCACAGCTATACCGCTTGCAGTGCTTAACGGTGACAACGTCCTCACCCGATCTACCCGTACCTCCTGGTACAACGGCCCCACGCTCATCAATCATCTGGAAACCGTAGAAGCAGCAAAAACAGCTGACAATCGTTTCGTATTCCCCGTAGAAAATATCAGTTACTCAAACGATGATCTTTGTAGCTGCAACGGAACTGTCGCCAGTGGACATATTGCCGTAGGTGATACGGTACGTATCACCACTTCCGGGCAAACTGCACAGGTGAAACATATCTTCACCTCTGACGGTAATCTATCTGAAGCCTGGGCAGGCGACGCCATCAGTCTGATATTGAATAAAGAAGCAAAAGCCTCATACGGGGATATCGTCACCACTGCCAACGCCCCTCTGGAAATGACTGATCAATTTACCGCTACCATGATCTGGGCAAACATCAATCCGGGATTAGCGAGTCGGAATTATGCACTAAAGCTGGCAAACCAATGCGTTGATGCATCCATCACTGCCATCAAGTACCGCATTAACGTCAATACTGGTGCGCATGAATCGTGCCAACAGCTGGAGCTAAACGATATTGCCGTATGCAACCTGGCACTGAATCACCCGGTAGTATTCGATACTTATGCCATATTGCCCATACTGGGCAATTTCACCCTGACGGATCGATTCAGCCAGGACACGGTGGCCACAGGGCTGATTATGCATAACCTGCGTCGGGCGCAGAATGTGCACTGGCAGGCGCTCAGCATCACCCGCGAAGACCGCGAACGCCTCAACGAACACAAGGGTAAAGTCATCTGGTTCACCGGATTATCTGGTTCCGGTAAATCAACGATTGCCAATGCTCTGGAAAAGGAACTACATGCACAGGGTAAACACACCTATATCCTGGACGGAGATAATATCCGCCAAAGTCTGAACAAGGACCTAGGCTTCACCGATGCCGATCGCGTGGAAAACATTCGCCGCGTAGCCGAAGTAGCCAGGCTGATGATGGATGCCGGTTTGATCGTAATAACCGCTTTCATCAGCCCCTTCAGAGCTGAGCGCGAGATGGCGCGTAAACTTATCGGAGAAGAAAACTTTATCGAAGTGTTTGTTGATACACCGCTAGAAGTGTGCGAACAGCGCGATCCCAAAGGGCTCTATAGGAAAGCGCGTAGTGGGCAGTTGCCGAATATGACAGGTATCGGCAGCCCTTATGAATCACCAGAACACCCTAATTTTATTATCCAAGGCACGAACTTAAATATCTCCGCAATACTAAAATCACTACTTCAATTTATTGTCTAATTTTCAATAACATGCTGAAATATGACTGACATGACTATTACTTTCACAATGTTTTTTTACAGACAGGCTTTCAGTAATCGAGGATTCATTGTCAGTATTTCAATACCTCCGTGTTGAAAGTCAGTGTCGTTAGTCATTAGCTTCATATTTCGCTTTTTGCAGATATCTATGAGAAGTGCATCATTGAAATCGATCTGCCCGGATTTAAAATCTGTTAAAGCCTGGTGAAAATCCAGTTCATCCGCTGGAATTGAATGGGTTTGGCAAAAACTTAGAATTTTGGATGCAAATATATGAGCAGATGTAGCCACTGACTGAAAATCTACAGATTGCCTGAACAGTTTAAAGGTCTGATATTGCGATTTAAAATTTCCTTCCCATTCTATTCGGCAATATCGGTTCAAATATTCGCTTAACACCATAGGATCAAGAACAGGCTGTGCCTGGGCACCAACAAGTCTTGAAAAAGCAGTTGAATACCGGCGAGCAAAAGATTGATGCGGATTTCCAGGGGCGGGGAACAGGTAAAGCCAGATGTTGGTGTCCACCAGAATATATTCCCCGAATGTAAAGGAGTAATAAGCCAGATCATATGCCTTATTGTTCACTTTCGCCCTCCTCCTCTTCCTGCCATGCTGCATCATAACCTTTCGGGTTCGAATAATACCTTTTGGCATTATCAACAACACGCTTCAGAAGCTCCATATCATCCCCGGAAAGACCTTCAACCCTAACCAGAGCTCTTACTTCATCTTCGCTGAACGAGCCATACAGTTGACCAATTGCAATATTGAGAAAGAGAGAAATCACCATATTCACGTGATCAAATGAAATAGTTACCGGCTTACCATTCTTTAAAAGAGGCAGTACCTTCTCAAACACTTTTTGTCCATCCTCAGCAGATATACAAAGCGGCCCTCCAATAAGATCTGCAACTCTAATGCTTACCCGATCGTTCATTATGGAATCCTTTAAAATCAAAAAATATCGTTACTACTCAGCTCGGATTTCAGGTAATAGCTGTTCTTATCTTGAGTGTTAATCTCGATATTTACACAAGTTCCAGGGAAGTCATGATCCAGCTTCCTGCAACTATCACCAGACGCAGAGAATTCGTAGCAACCGAATCGAGAAACAATTTGAAGTTTTCCTTTATTTATACGGATAAAATCTTTGAGTAATTTCAAGCCAAGACCACCAGGCTGATTTCCTGTTTTTGTCGTATTTCCTTCAGTAAGCGCCCATTTAATGGCTGCACAGGAATTCATCTTCACGTTTCCAGTGTATTGACGAACATTGTCACGTATACCCATCCCAGCATCAGCAATCGTGAAATCAAGCCGATGCATTTGAGGAAAAAACTGGCCGCAAGTAAAAATTCCTGACTCTGATTTAGAATGGATGGCAGCATTCTGGAATATCTCAAAAAGACTTTGTTGAAATCGTTTAGTAAGCACCGCTGACATAGCCGGAATCCCCTTTCCATACATGTAAGATTCAAGATATTCGAAAAACTGCTCACCCGCTTGAAGCTTGAATACTTTAAATGGAACGGTTGTCTGATTGGTATCTATCAGAGCCGTCTTCTGAAATTTGGTCAGAAAATGATTTTTTCTGAGGATCGTATCTAAATCAGGCTTTAGATTGATGAGTGAAACATCGTTCAATTCATCCCGAAGTCTTGCTACAACGACATATAATGGCGCGGCCATATTGGCTTCAAAGAAATCGCAACTGGAGAAATCCACTTCAACAGAATCTGAAAATGCTCCGTGCGACTGTTTAGCTACACGAGCGATGCTGTTAAATCCAGCATAATCACTTCGCACAGTCCCAATATTCAGCTTCATAGCAGCAGGTTCGTAGTTTTATTTCACAAAATCTCCATAATACTGGAATCATTGCTTATCAGGTTCGAGTAAATTTTTCAAAAGAAATTGTTCCACTTCTACCAATTCCGATATGGAAATGGCTGCATGACAAGAATCTGTAGAACGAAATAAAAAACGCACAGGAATACCAGCAGCGGCGGCCGCTTCAATATCACTGATCTTGTCACCAACAAGCACGCACCGATCCAAATCCAACCCGTGCTCACGTGCTGCTTGAAAGAACATACCCGGATTAGGCTTGCGAAACTCACTCTCTTGCCGGTAATAGCCCACGCCATGCTCGGGGTGGAAGGGGCAAAAATAAACGGCATCGATGCTTGCATTTTGATCTTCAAAGCGCTGTCGCATCCATTGTGTAAGCGTATGAAACTGCGCCTCGGTATAGTAACCCCGACCAATCCCGGCCTGATTAGTGATGACAATTATCTTGTAGCCCAGATTACGTGCTGTACGAACCAGATCAAATATATCCGGTACGAATTCAAAATTCTGAGGCTGATAAACATACCCGTGGTCGATATTGATCACTCCATCACGATCCAGGAATAGTGCTGCATTGGTCACGGATCAAAATCCGGCCAGTTCAGTCTGCGCGCGCAGGAAATCCTCTGGCACTCCAATATCGATGAACTTCCCTGCCGTGACGAATACATCAAATTCTCCACGCGCCACAGCCGGAGCAAGAAAATCAGACTCCAGTGAGAAAGGTTGATCGGCAGGAAAATCATCCAGTTGTTGGCGTTTGAATACATAACACCCTGCGTTGATCAGTCCGGGCCCGGCGATATCTTTCCCGGCAAATCCCTGGACCACACCATCACTTACAAGCAAACGACCATAACGCGATGTATCCGCCACCGCCCGTCCTACAATAATCGGGTGCCGCCTGGATTGCCATTGCTGTTCCACCTGATCGATTTCCAGATCCAGAAATGTATCTCCGTTAAACACAAACACATGGTCAGAAACCACCTGTTCAAGCGACAGACGTACCCCACCGCCTGTACCAAGCGGTTGATCTTCCATCACATAAATCAAATCCATACCTGCATGAAGCGAGCCAAAATAGCTACTGACCTTCTCTGCCATGAATCCTACCGAGAGGATGATCCGCTTGAAACCTTTACGTGCCAGCACATCAAGCAGAATTTCCAGAAATGGACGACCCGCAATAGGCGCCATGGGCTTGGGTACATCGGCCACAACCTTGCGTAAGCGCGTGCCCAGCCCCCCAGCCAGAATAATGGCTTCCATCAAATGGGAGCCTTGAACAGCGTACGCTCCACCAAACCACAGAGGATATGGCCCAGTACGGCGTGACCTTCCTGAATCTTCGGCGTATCCGCCGACGGAACGTCTAAATAATGGTCACATAAATTTTTCATCGGGCCACCCCGGTTACCCGCCATGCCGATACAAATAACTTCTTTCTGCCTGGCTATTTGCAATGCCGCCAAAACGTTGGAAGATTTGCCCGAAGTAGAGTAGGCAATGAATACATCGCCTTTTTGCGCATGCGCCTGCACCTGCCGGGCAAACAGATTTTCATAGCCATAGTCGTTACCAATGGCAGTCAAAATCGATGTATCTGTAGTCAGCGCAATTGCCGGCAGACCCGGCCGATCAAAAGCAAAACGGCTGACAAACTCTCCAGCGATATGCTGCGCATCAGCAGCACTGCCACCATTACCTGCCAGCAGGATTTTATTACCGGCTTGCATACAGCCGATACAAGCTTGGGCTGCTGCTTCAACACGGGACAGTAACCCCTCATCCGCCAGCATAGCTGATACGATCTGCTGGGTTTCCTGAATCTGGGAATAAATGTAGCTTCTCATTTAACCTTCCAGGCTTGTGTACCATTTTTGGTGAAATGGCAGTTGCTTACCTGCCCGCCGAAATTATTCAGAGTGCGAATCACATCCATCCGTTTTTCTGTAGGTACAAAAAACAACATAAAACCGCCACCACCCGCTCCTGAAATCTTACCTGCCAGCGCACCGGCCTGAATCGCTGCGTCATAAATTGCATCAATATGAGGACTGGAAACCGTTCTGGCTGAACGTTTTTTGCTTTCCCAGCCCATACGCATTGATTCAATGAGACCACCAAAGTCACCACGCAACAGGCACTCCTTCATTAGCAGTGCCTCACGTTTGATGCCATGCATCGCCTCCAGCGCACCAGTAATACCTGATTCCACATTTCTGCTCTGATCCGCGATGATCCGTGCTGATTCACGCGAAATACCGGTGAAATACAATATCAATGAAGCTTCCAGTTCACAGATGATCCAATTTTTGATGCGTAACGGATTCACGATGGCACGTTCATCCGCATAAAACTCCATGAAGTTGAAACCACCAAATGTTGCCGAATATTGATCCTGCCGTCCTCCTTGTAATCCACAATCAACACGCTCGACCTGAAAGGCAATGCGAGCTACGTCATAATCGCCGAAGGGCAAATTCAGCAACTCAACAAAGGCCCGGATCATTGCCACAACCAATGTTGAAGAAGAACCCAGACCTGACCCAGGTGGTGCATCACAAAATGTACTCAGTTCAAGGGAAATTGGTATCCCATTATTGTAATTCAGGATGAAGTAATTATAGACTGCCTTATGCAGATCCAGTTTTCCGTTCAAAGGTAGTGGAAATATAAAACCTCTGCAAATTTCCATCTGCTGATCCGTTGCAATCAGACGAACAATATTTTCATCCAATCTCTTGATTACAGCATAGGCATAGCGATCGATCGTGGCATTAAGGACATAGCCGCCATGAACATCACAGTACGGCGACACATCACTACCGCCACCTGCCAGCCCGAGGCGTAGTGGTGCCCGACTTCTGATTATTGTCATTACCTGGATTATTCTGTGAGGAGCAAAATAAAAAGCGTACTAAAGTGCTTACCGATTCAAGGGAATTTTTCCTTTTGAAATTTCTTCCCGCCAGTGATTCAGCAAATCTGCAAACATCTGACGAGCCGGGATCTCCGGCTTCCAGTTGATTGTTGATCGAATTTTCGTGTTATCGAACATCTGATAATCAGCATCAATGGGACGAAGCCGCTCCTGGTCTGTGATAACCCGGATATCGCGCCGCGTACTCATCCCAAGCAAAATTTCAATCACTTCCGGGAGTTTGAAAGCTTCCTCTCCAGCAATATTGAAATATTCCCCACAAGGAATCTTGCCTTGCTCACTTGCCTCCAGCAGCAGAAAGTAGGCTCTTACCGCATCACGCGCATCCTGAAAGGTTCGTGTACTCGATAAATTACCAACACGAATAACCGGCTCCTGGTACTCGGCTTCAATTAGAGCAATCTGCTTGGCAACAGTACTCTCAAAAAAGACATCACTACGTCTGGGACCCGAATGCGTACCCATCCTGGTAATAAATATACGAATTTTGTAAGCCTCACCATAAAACTGCCCGAGATAATCTGTACCAATTTTACTGATACTGTACGGACTGGCACCATGGAATTGAGTCTCTTCCGATAACGCAATTCCTGGCTTCGCTCGACCATACACTTCACTTGAGGAACAAATATGCACCACAGGATCATAACCATCAACTTCTTTCAGTTGCCGAATATTCTCGAGCAGATTGGCTGTACCAATAATGTTTGTCTGCAATGTTTCAATAGGGATATTGAATGAAGTCTTCGGGTATGATTGCGCAGCCAGATGTGAAATGTATTCAGGCTGGATTTCTCTGATCATCCTGGCAATCGCGGAATAATCATTGAGATCCGCATAAAACAGGCTGATTCGGTCTCTACGGTTTATTCGGTCAGCTAGATGGTAGAGGTTATCCATCGGTTCCTGCCATCGCATCATACCGACGACATCGTATGACGTGTTCTGGAGAACATAATCCGCAAGTTGAGAACCTACTTGTCCAGTTATGCCAGTTATAAGAATAATTGGGTTCCTGTTCATATCATTCGACTCCACTTACTTCACTGCAAAAAACATAAATTGTTCGCAACCAAGATAACCGAACGGAATGGATTGATAGCAAATTGCGTAAGCATCTCTAAATCCTGCCAATCTCATCTCATCTAACATTTCCCAGCCAAAGTGCTGGAAACAGAGAATTCCATTGGAGGACAATGGATCGCCATGGTACTCGGGGGGAGTAATGATGTGTTGAATCTGACCGTCGACTAATTTCGCCCTAATGGAATTTGTTTTAGAAGATGGAATAAATGGAACAGACCACATCAATTTCCCCCCCGTCCTCAATACCCGGGCACATTCTTTGAATGCTTCGCGATATGAAGGGATGTGTTCGAAGACATCTAAAGAGACTATTGCATCAAAGGTCTGTTCTGCGAAAGATAAATTACATAAATCTTCGTTTCTAATGCCGTCCGATCTTGAGCAACCTCTTAAGATGGCCTCTCCCAAAAACTCACTACCGACCGTCTTGGGATAATTATTTTTAAAATATTTATATATTGGTGTTAATTGCTCAGTAATGTATATGCCCAAGTCTGGATAGGGTTCCATTTCGACATCAAACAAATGAAACGTAGCCCTCATTCGATTGTTGAAATAAGTTTCCGGGCAACAAACCCGCTCCCTCCAAACCACCCCTCCCGTCTCCCCCGCATGCTGATAATCGACGAGAAAATCGACCTGCTTTTGCGCAGTGTAAGAATATCCAGAAATAGTGAAAGGTTTGCGCTCAACAGGGGTATGCAAGCGTAAGATCTCGGCATGCTCGTCCAACATGGAGACAACACGCGCGGAGTGTAACGTGTACTCATCAAAACTACGGATTCTAAACAACTTCATAACAGCTATCTCCAGCTATATTTTTATTTTCTTGCAATACTGCTATTGACGGCATACCAATCATAAGTACTACTCACCCCTTCTTCCAAAGTTATTTCAGCCTTAAATCCTGTGCTTCGTAGCCAATCCAGATTGTAATATCTGACCAGCTGACCATCAGGTTTAGTAGAATCCCACTCTACTGGCACGCCCGTCAGCGAATGCAAGATGTTGACGATGTCTCGGATGGGGTGGCGCAGGCCGCTTCCCATATTGACCGGTCCTTCCAAATTTCTAAGGATAGCTAGTAGTGCATGTGCCACATCTGATGAATAAGTGAAGTCGCGAATCGCGGCACCTGTCCCCCAAACCTTCACTGGCGCTCCTTTTAATTTTGCTTCATAAAATTTCGCAACCAACGATGGGGTAACGTGGCCTTCTTCGACGTTAAAGTTGTCATGCGGCCCATACAAATTGCCGCTAATTACAAATGCAGAAGAAAGGCCGTATTGATTCCGGGCAGCGTCCAGTTGCGCGAGCATGAGGCGCTTTGAGTGCGCGTACGAGTCTTCAGATGGATGTGGCGGTCCGCTCCAGACCTGTTCCTCATACAACTCCTCCTGCCCCTTCAATTCAGGATAAACACAACCTGACCCCATGGCGACAATTTTCTTTACGCCACAGCGCCGTGACTGTTCAACCACATTCGTGTTGATGAGCACGTTATCGACTAGGATATCGGACTTATACAACATATTACCACCCAACCCATGTACTCTTGCAGCCATGTGGAATACATAGTCAGGACGCTCTCGATCTATCAAATCCTGCACCGCACGAGCATCACGCAGGTCGCAGTCACGACTACCAACGCTGACAGTGTTCCGCAGACCTTGACGGTACAATTCGCTTACAAGCGCACGTCCCACCAACCCTGTACCTCCGGTAACGAGGATTTTTGAATTTGGTGCAATTTCAATAGGGTTAAACATTTTCTTTTCTCCGAATCCTTGCATGTTGATATCGCTGTTTGAATTTATTAAGAAAAACGGGGTGCTTGGCCGTGGAAACCACCATCAATACTCCACATCGGATTGTGTCAAGCAACGATATTTCCATTAGAGCTTTCATCACCTCCCACCATCTTGCCGGCTCATACAAGAATCGGATGACATCACTAGCCATCAATGGGGTGAATTCGGTTGTGATAAGACCTGATCTACAGAACAGGTGATACTTAGTCAAGACGAACTCCGCCTGAGAACGTGCCGACTTCACCCGCGCCCTGGAAGTCACTTCGTGCTTACGAAAGCGGCTCAATGCAGCATGCGAAAACTCCACATTGCCCTGGCGAAGAACATCGCCAACAAAGAGCCAATCTCCAGTTAATCTCAGTCGTTTTAGGAAAGGATTAAACGCACGCTTGAACGCTGTGACCACAATCAGTGCTGAACTCATATTAGGTACGGTCTGGCCTCGCAACTGAAATCTCACTAACTCATCAAACCCATTAGCCGAGAAATCCTGCTCCCACCGAGCTTCGCGCCAGACATCGCGGAAGTAAGATTCCGTATGACCCACCACCTCGCTACTTTCATTAATAACCAACGAGTTCGAATAGAAGAGAACGGCCTTCGGATTTGCTTCCAGTCGCGCAACTGCAGTCTCAAGGAAAGCAGGATCGGCTACGTCGTCGCTCTCGCATACCCAGATATAGCCCCCTTGTGCCAGCTCGCATACGCGCTCCCATGCAGCAAATGGTGTACCGGAATTGCGTTCGTTGCGAATGTATTTGAAGTCGTACTCAGTTTTTAGCTGACGGATCACCTCGTCCGAGTTGTCTTGCGAACAATCGTCAATTACGATCAGCTCAAAGCATTGGTAAGTTTGCGCGAAAATTGACGCAATACGCTCGCGAAGATACGCACCATGGTTATACGAAGGGACAAGAACTGTAACCAGCGGCTGATTTAACATGCACAATTCCCCTGCAGCCCATACACTTCACTAATTTGCGGCCACTTCGATTCCCAAGAGTAATTCTTCATACAGAGCTTCCTGGCTTCGTGTGCCATGCGATCGTTAAGATCATCATCTGATAGCAACTGGATACATCGATCCGCAAAATCACTTGAAGCATCAGCCACAAAGACGCTTTCACCATCATGATAGACAAGGCCCTGCAATGCGATGGGTGACACCACCGCGGGTATTCCAAGTACCGCGTACTGATTTACCTTTCCTCTAAATCCGGAGCCCCCCAAGGCTGGGGCAATACCAATTTTGGCCGACTTGATATATGGCGTAAGGGCAGATACCTCACCAACCAACTCAACCTGAGGTCCCCGGTACGCCTCGAATGAAGATAAATTACCACGCCCCACAACCACCAGTTTGTAGTCCGGAACAGCTTCAACGATTCGGTTGTGAACGTTCTCCAAATACCACTTCAGCGCATTGACATTGGTCTGTGATCCAAAATAGGCGACGTAAATTACATTCTTTGGGCGCTCATTTGCAGGAACCTGTGAAACCCCATTAGTCAAAGCTTCTGCAAACTCTAGCAGAGATATGCCTGTCTCTATAGCACGCACCTTGTGACCGCCACCAACCGCACGAATGAATGCTGCATCTGTTTTTGAAACACAAACAACGTGATCGGCATTGCGGCAGAATGAAATCTCTTCGTAGGCGAACTTGAATTGAGCTAGTAGCCCTCTGAGCCTAACCCGATGATTGGTCAAAATTTGATTTCGCATTTCGAGGTAGAGCACCTTTGCCAAGGACTCCATTGGTGTAAAAATAACCTTCGATGCAATGCGCTTGTACTCCTCCAAGTGATATGCCGCTTGATGAAACTGAAGATCTACAACTTCATATCGTAACTTGCTGGTCCCAACTAACTCCAGCAAGCAAGATGGCGAAAGGTCCTCTACTGGAGATAAATAAATATTGTCAAAAATCTGGTGTGAATCGGCAATCGATCCGTCGATGGACGGGCGATTATGTGTCAGCAAGTCCAATTGAACTTCAGGACAACGTTGCTTGATAAGCGCATAGATATCAAGAATGCGAAGCCCACCCGCATGGGCACGACTTGGATAGTAATAGCTAACCAAAAGGATCCGATATTTCCTGGTGTCATTAAAATAGATTTGGTCACTTGAATTCGATAAGTCTTTCGCTCCCCCGGATTCGATCTGATTGTTTGTTATCTGAGTTGCCTCTGGCATTGCGCCAATGGTTGTAACGCCTGATATGGTGTCACGTACTCGCGCCAAATATCGCAAAGGAGCTGTTATACGCCACGATTTCGATTCGTAGATTTTTTTCAGCAAGAAACCCTCCCTCCCAATAACTCGACTCAAGTCTTCAAGCTGCTCGTGTTTCGTTCGCTCAAGATCATCGACTTTTTGCTGCAGCACACCCGCTGCAGCCTTGTGCGCATCGCGATCCACCAACAGTGACTCTATCGTCTGACTTAAAGTTGATATGGTACTGTCACGCTCGGATAGTTGAGAATGTATTTCTGCCTGTTTTTCATCTAGATCTTGAACGAATGTTAAAAGAAATAACTCCTCATGATGAAGCGCCTGTATTTCCTTGATTTCTTCAATTGCCTCATCGCTATCAATTTCAATGGAATCTATGGAAAATTTCAACATTAAATCGTAGAGCTTCATACACTTTGGAGGTATGTCAGCGTCCAACGATAATTCCTCATTCTGATATTTGTTATGGCGCAAACCGATATCTAAAAAATCTGAACAGTACTCCAAACAATCCTTGCCATTAGCATCGAACGGCAAATGTAGTGCATTGCCAATTCTTCTCAATTGTTGCAATGGATCCTGCATAAGATTGTCATAACTAACAATCAATCTTTTTGCGCCCGCGGTATCAATCAAGCTAGCTAATGTGTGCTCAAACCACAGCAAGTATGATTTCTTAATAGAAAAACCAGTATATTTAGATAGCGAGTGCACTACACTTGCAGGATTGCGGCAAGCAATAACATAGCTGTCTTGGAATGACAAATAAGAAAAAACTTCTCGCCAGAATGGCAGCAAGCGCGTCATCTGTGGATCTTTAATCCCAAATAAGTTCACGGACGCTGTTTTTTTTCTGGTAAGCTCGATTGCGCGTAACTTTAGATTATTGAATTTCTCTCTCGACAACGCGCTTAAATTCACAGGAGTCAGTTTGTCCCAACCGTGATCTAGTGATTTGAAAATATCATTGTTTAATGCATAGAAGTCCAGATCTTCCCAGAAGCCCTTTTCATTAACGCCACTTTTTGGCGGCATCAGATTATCGCCAAGATCTACTCCAAACACCCTTAATCCGCGCACAATAGCACTTGTGCCACTTCTCCCCGGCCCAACAACAACTATCATGGTTTTCATTTCATCATTTTTCATTTTTCACTCTTGCGCAGCAAATGAAATCAACAAATCCATTCGCTAAATTATCGCTCTCTGGTTTCACACGGAACATAGTCGCATCGATCAGGCGATGCAAATAGGTTTCGCTTCCATTTTTTTCGCCGACCACTCCACTATTCAAAAAATAGACGCCAGCATTAAGTCGGCATGTAAACTCGAATTCAACCAAAAATGAGCTTCCAGCGGTAACGAATGGCAAACTGTTCCGGTTCGAAGATGCAGAGGACGCGCCACCAAGCTCCAGCCCGCTCGTGGTTTTGATCAACATGCCGAAGTGGACATTGCTAGTGGGACGATCAAATACGACTCGGTAGCGGTAACGATAGATCTTGCCGCGTGTGAGATTATTTACACGCTCACCGTCCAGTGCATAAATCGTCGGATCCTGAATAATTGCGCCATTAGGCTCGTAGGCAATGGTTGTCATCGGCCTGAGTCTGGGATCAAAACTATCTGGTAGTTCGCCTTCTGTATTTAATCCTTGAGCTAATGCGCCAGACACCTCAGGAGTAAAACCGATAAATTCATCTAAATTTGACGGTGCGACAGCAAACCTTTCGTCATCCTGTCGTATCTCTTCACGTATCTCTCCGCGTTTTTCTTGCGGAGTGTAAAGTAATTTTTGGTAGCGCCCGACAATCTTCTTTGGCGATCCCATGGCTAGTCGCTCGCCAGAATCGAGTAATAATGCGCGGTCGCAAAGCTCAACAACTGTCCCGCCTGAATGTGAAACGAATAAGATTGTTGCTCCGGAATTTCGTGTAGCCTCGATACGAGAAAAACACTTGCGCTGGAATAACTCATCCCCAACAGAAAGCGCTTCATCAACAATCAGGATGTCCGGATCAACACTGATGGCAACAGCAAACGCCAGCCTGACCATCATTCCGCTTGAATAAGTTTTAACCGGCTGCTCGATAAACTCGCCAATATCAGCAAAGGCAGCAATATCATCAAAACGTTGATCGATTTCTTCCTTGCTCAATCCCAGCACCGAGGCGTTCATGTACACATTCTCCCGACCAGTAAATTCCGGGTTGAAGCCGGAGCCAAGCTCCAATAACGCGGCGATGCGGCCATGCGTTGTAATGCTGCCAGAGGTCGGGCTGAGTGTGCCGCAGATCATTTGCAACAAGGTGGATTTACCGCTGCCGTTGCGGCCGATGATGCCAACAGTTTCGCCTTTCTTCACCTCAAACGATATGTCCTTAAGTGCCCAGAATTCGCGGAAGTATTGCCGGGGCGTTTGTCCGGTTAAGTGATGCACGCGAGGCAGGATGAATTGTTTGAGCCGGTCGCGCGGGGTGTCGTAGATTTGATAACACTTGCTGAGGTTTTCCACGCGAATGGCGATGCCGTTCTGTTCTTTGTTCACACTGCCTCCGCTGACTGCCCATGGCAGGGTAGATAGCCTGAAATTTTTCTCGCTTTACGTGTTACGTTTGACGTAATATCATGGGCTGCATGATCCAGTCTTTTCGATGTAAGAGTACGCAAGCAGTGTTTGAGGGTGAATATCCTCAGCGTTTTAGTACTATCCAAGCTGCAGCTGAACGTAAGCTGGCACAATTGGAGGCAGCACAAACACTTGATTTTTTGCGATCTCCACCAGGAAATCGGCTGGAAAAACTGGCTGGCGACCGGGAAGGTCAATGGAGCATTCGTATCAACGCACAATGGCGTATATGCTTTACCTGGTCT
>JAANMU010001947.1_pt1 | contig 16810 bp, 10 predicted proteins | sample 7279701 | NCBI WGS metagenome assembly JAANMU01 (sample SAMN14094539, study PRJNA606508) | bioreactor metagenome | isolation source: A lab-scale SPAN reactor treating ammonium-rich wastewater day 57 | place: Ireland: Galway | collected 2017-03-13 | reverse complement strand
TCACTACTGGACGTGAAAACACATACAAATAAAATTTACTGTTCATTTTAGACGCGCTTGAGTGTAATGTTAATACGTAGCCAACTTGTGCGTATGGCGGCCCGGCTGCCGGCACACTCGAGGGCGAGGAATTGACGGGAGGGCAGGCCGGCGGGATAATGCTGCCGTCCTGCCCCCCTCCCCAGAGTTGCAGGACATCCTCAAACCGGCTCCTCGTGAGCCGGTTTTTCTTGGTGCGCCCGGCAGGGCGCACTCACTTGGAGGTGGAAGTCCTTCACTCGCCCGGCAAGGGGAAGAGTTAGCCGAACGGCAAGGGTGTTCTGGGCGACTGGAAATCTGGAGGAAGCCGAAGGCAAAGCGCTGGCCTGACGTCCGGATGATCGGCGGCGCTTGAATTCCGCCTTGTTGACTTGACTTCCGTACATCTGACCGTATGATCTGCCATTCTGTACGGTACGCTTTCACATATTATGCCAACGCCGCCCGATGCCCAAAACTATCGCCTGAGCCTGCTCGGCCACCTTCTCCTGTGGGAGGGGCGCCTTAACCGCAGCCGGCTGCGGCAGCTCTTCGGCCTGGGGTCGATTCGCGCCAGCGAATTGATACGTGAGTTCCGTGACCATCATCCTCGTCTGTTGGAATGGGACAGCAAGGCCCGTAGTTACCTGGCGACGCCGGAGGCCTACCGCGCCAAACGGGGTAAGGATGCAGACCGGCAGGAAACCGCCGTGTCCCTCGCCCAGTACCTGGCCCTGGTGGGGCTGCCGCATGCGGCGCCAGGCATCGAGACCGGCCATGGGGTGTGGGCGGCCTTCCCGGACCTCTCCGTGCCGCAGCCACAGGTGTTTGCGGCGCTCTACAAGGCCATCCGGACGCGGCGCATGGTGAAGATCACCTACCGATCGATGCGCGAGCCTAAGCCGCATGATAGGGAGATATCGCCGCACAGTCTGGTGCGCGCCGGCCGCCGCTGGCATGTGCGGGCCTTCTGCGAAACAAATCAGGATTTCCGCGACTATGCGCTGGGAAGGATTGTAGACGTCAAGGTGCTCGATACCGCTGCCGAGCGCAGCGAACAGGATGATGCGGCGTGGCAGGCGCGGGTTCCCGTGCGGCTCGTGGCCCACCCGGGGCTGACGCCAGAACAGGAGGAGCTCATCCGCTTCGAATACTTCAACGGCACTTCCGCCAGGGTGGAAACCTGCCGCGGCGCCCTGGTCGGATATTTCATCCAGGACATGCGGGCCGCCCTTGATCCTGGAAAACAGCGCCCGCCAGATTACCAACTCGCGGTGGCAAATGATAAAGAGGTGAGCCGGTGGCTCTTCCCGGGATAGGCGCTGCGTGAATCCTGAGCGTCTTCTTAAACTTGCTGCCGAGCACTACCGGGTGCTTGACGAGGTGGCGCGCAGAGGGTTGTCTTCATTTACGGCCGTGCAGTTTCGGGAGGTATTAAGGCTCCGGGCGCCGGAAGAAACAAGGGGCGCCGACCAGGTGCTCTCCCAGCTGAAGGATGCCGGGCTGGTCGAGCATTCTCCGGATTCAGAAGCCTATTTCGAACTTGTCGCCCAGGTCGAAGAATTCATCCGCTACCTGTCCCAGCGGCAGCGAGTGACCTCCCCTGGAGCGCTGATGCCGATGATCGAGGAACTCGAATTCCATACGGACGAGCTGCGCAGGGCGATCGATGACCGTGATGCGAGCGCTGGAGGGCTGTTGTTCGAAACCGCCCGCAACCGGTTGCCTGGGATCATTGAGGGCATCCGCTCGCTTTGTCAGGACAACAGGAAAGCCATCGAGAACGAGGTGATGTCGATCAAGTCGCGGGAGGATAACCGGACAACGCGCCAGCGCTACAACGTGATCCACATGCTCTACACGCGCAACATCGAGCCCATGCGCACCGTCATCGATGTCGGCGGACCGATGGACAAGGCGCTTTCCCGCCTGCTCGATGTTACTCGGCACGGACTGGATGTGCTTGCGAGCGACTATCACGCCCCAGATCTTCTTACCGGACTGAGGCGACGGGTAGCGCGGCTGAGAAGGGATGCCTACGAGCACTTTACCGCTTCCCTCAAGGACATCCTCCCGCTCTATCAAAAGCTGCGCAAGGACAGCGCCTTCGCGGCCGCCGCCAATAAGGTGCTCGACGCGGTTGGGCGGGAAGGCGCAGCCAGCCTCCCCTTCAGGGAAACCATCCCGATCGCGCGATGGCGGGCCGAGAGCCTGTTTTCGGCGCGTTCCCTATTGGAATACCTCGAGGGGCTTTTCGCCGACTCGCGCCTGGAGCCGGAACCATTGGTTCTTCCCGGCGACGAGGACGAGACAACCGCCCGGTTGCTCGATCCGATCGAGGTCGAGGAGCGGCTTTCGGAGGAAATGCCCCAGCCGGACCTGCTGGCCTGGTTGTTTGCGAGGTACGGCGACTATCCCGAGGGGCAGATACTCGCCGTCTACAACAATATCAGCCGCAGCGAGATGTACCTGCGGGATTACGCCGGCGACAGGGAGACCCGCGACTTCGCCCTGGCCATTTACACCTACCACCCATTGAGGATCGATCATGCTTCCCGATAAATTGGGCGCCGCCTTCGAGGCGCTCTCGCAGGGGCGGCACGTTTGCGCCACGGACTCGGACCTTTTCCGCGACCTGCAGGAGCGAACGGAGGACTACAAGCAGGTTTTCTCCGCCCTCGGCTTCCGGCTCGATCACGATGCGCGGGGGTTCTTCTACTTCCACGGATCGGCCGGGGGCCTGGCGCAGGACAGCGAACGCATCGCGCTCTTCATGTTCATCCTGGTCGACTGGCTGAACGACAAGGGCGAGGGGCTGGATGCGCTGTTTGGCCGCGCATTCACCCTGGACGACCTCCCACACATGGCTTCCGACCGGTACCGCGGGTACCTGAGACAGACGGGCGTCGAAGACGCCGAGGGGCTGCGAAAGGTGGTTTCGCGTATGGCGAAATTCGGTTTCGCCGACGATCAGGGGGGCGGCCGCTTCCGTTTCCTTCCGCCGATTCACAGGCTGCTCGACGCCTGCATTGAGATGGCGGCAAGACTTGACGCCAGAAACGAGGGGGAAAATGGATCCGATCTCTAAGATCGGCCCGACGCGGATGGTGGTCATCCGCTCCGGGCCGTACGACTATACCGAAATCGACTTCAGGGAGTCTTGCCACCTGGTCGGGCGAAATCAGCTTGGCAAGACAAGCCTGATCTCGTCGCTGCAGTTTCTCTTCATCAGCGATCTCGATGAAACGCATTTCGGTAACCATTCCTGGGCCGAGTCGCGCGCCTATTATCTTCCGACCGACCAGAGTTACATCCTGTTCGAATGCGCTACCTCCGCCGGCCGGCTCGCCGTGGTCGGGCTGCGCGGCACGGGACCGGCCGGCGGGCACAAGCCCGAGCGGTTCATCTTCTCGGGCCCGTATGCGCCAGAAATGTTCATTTCCGAGGACCGCAGGAAGGTGCGACCCTTCGAGGAGATCCGCAACCGGCTCGCGGCCGAGCGAGGCTACACCGTGTTGAACGCGGCGAAACTGCGGGCCTCGCTTCTTGGCGAGGCCGAGGAAGGAGAAATCAATCTCGGCATCGTCCCCCTCGCCGATCCGAGACAGTACACGCGCTTCACACGGCTTTTGAAGAACCTCCTGCGTCTCTACACCTTGTCGCAGGAGGACATCAAGCAGACACTGGTCGACGTCTATAAGTCGGATCTGGCCAGGGTGAGCGTGAATCTGGCCAAGGATAGCGCCGACCTTCACGCGCAGGTGGCGCGCGAGGAGGATAAGATCAGGGTTTTGAGGGATCTGGCGCCCGCCATCGACCGGCTGCGCACCGCCTCGGAGGCGGAGCGCTCCCTAAAGCTCTCCCTTCCAGCCATGTGGTCCCATCTCGAGGGCGTGCGTACCAGCCTGGTCGTGGATCTGAAGCATGATCTCGACCGATTCACGGGTAAGGCGGCGGAAATCCGCATCGAGGAAGCCACTGCGCGCGGCAAGATCGAAATGCTCGACGGCGAGAAAAGCCTGTTGCTTCAGGAAAAGGGCGGAGTCGACAAGCAGATTGCCGGGCTGGAAGCCCAGCATGCCCGTTTCGCTAACTTCGTCGACACTCTGGTCGAGCAGTCAGCGGAAACATTGCGCGCGCAGATCGAAAAGCTGCAGGGCGAGCTCCACGGCGTGGGAGGAGAGCAACCGGATTCGATTCGCGCAAAAATTGAACAACAGCGCGACGAGCTGCAGCAGTTGGAGCGCCGGCGGGACAACCATGCCTACCTGTTGGGATCGCACCTTCGCAAGTCCATGCCGGATGCCGCGATAGCAGAGCTCTTCAGTGTCATCAATCCGGCTCTCCTTGGGTTGTCCATGCCGGAGGAGGCCAGCATTCTGGACGACGACGCCCTGAAGGCCGCTATTGCCGGATTAAGCGAGCGGTTCAAGGACGGCACCTTTGATGGATTCGGGGTATCCATTGCGGCCGGCGCGTTGCCGCTTGCCGATGTCTCGGGTCTGGTGGATATCGCTTCCCTCAACGAGAAGATCGTGTCCGTCAAGAAGGAACTCGACAGACAGCAAAAACGCCTCGCCGCCGCAGAGACGGTCAGCGCGATCAAGGGACAGATATCCGGCCTGTCCCTGGAGCGCGACGAGCTGGTGGGCAAGCTCGCGCAATACCGGTCCTACAAGGAAGTGGTGACCAACGAGCCCGGCTGGCGCAAGGAGGCGGAGCGCCTCGGCCGGGAGATATCCGACAAGGATTCCAGCATGGCGGCGGCTAGGAAGCGCGCGCAAAGCCTTTCCGAGGAAGCCGCCAGGTGGGACAAGAATGCCGGAGAGTGTCGGGATCAGCTTGCGGCCATGTTGGGCGATGCCTACCGATACGATAGCCCGCCGGGAGACTGGCCAACCGGCGCCAAAGATCCGGCGTGGCCGGCCGACTTCAAGGGCATGCTTTCGTTTTATCGTCGCGCCTGGGCGGACTGGGAGCAGGCCAGCGCGCAAACACGCGAAGTTCTGGCCCACATCGAGATCGCCACGCGCGGAGAATATGTCGGGGAGGATGAGGCGGCGACAATCGCCAAGGTGCTGCAGGCCGCCGAAGACATCGCCGAAGCGGAAAAAAACCGCGACGAGGCCTGGAAGAACCTGCTCGCCTCCGTTCGCGCCGCCGTGGAAGGGCTGTTCGACGACATGAAAACCCTTGCCAACCGGGCTCGGGAATTCAACCGTCGTTTGTCCGGTGTTTCGGTATCCAACCTCAAGAGCCTCAACCTCGAGGTGATCGAGAACGAGGAGTTCACGCGGAAACTGCGCCCGATCTTCGATATCGGCACGCTCATGGAGACCGACGCCGTGAAACGGCTGGGCGATTTCCTGCACAGCAACCCGGAGATCCATCTGCGGCAGATGTTCGGGGTGCGTTTCAACGTCGAAATGGCCGACGGCAAGATCAAGCACTACGACGATCTTTCCGTGATTGAATCGACCGGAACCAACATCACCATCAAGGTGCTGATCCACATCATGCTGCTGAAGGACATGATGAAGAAGGGCAGGGGGTTCTCCATCCCGTTCTACCTGGACGAGGCCGACTCGATCGACGACGGCAACCTCGGCGCCATCGTAAGGACGGCGACCGACCTCGGCTTCGTGCCCGTCCTAGCCAGCCCCAACCCACGGCCCATCGCCAGAACCCTGTATTTCGTGAGCCAGGCCGGCGCGCGCACTGTCATCAACCCGCGCCATACGCTGCAACGAAAGGTCGCGGCGGATGCCACCGCTTGATCCATTCGCCGGGCTGCTCTCCGAGCTGATTAAGAGCGGCCGGGTCCCCAGGAGCCGCATCGGCAAGCCGGCGAGGCGCCGGCTGGAGCCGCTTTTCGCGGCCACGGCCCTAAAGGAGGAGCGCAGCGGCGCCGGCGCGGTGATCGTAGTGAGAAACCGCGAGGTGCTAACTGCCTTCGCCGCGCGCTGCTACCCAAACGGACTCGAACAGCTAGACTCATCGAGCGCCGGTCCAAGGGCTGCCAGCCTGATGGCCTACGGCGACACAAAGGCCTCGGGCGAGGGGCTGGATCGCGAAATCGTACTGGTCAGGGGGTTCGGGGTGGCCACCGGAACGATTCTGGGCCGCACGGTCGACATCGGAGCGGTCACCAGGGAAATGGGATGCGCCGCCTTTGTGCTGTCCGAAAGGGACCGTCCAGGCCTCGAGGGGGTGGTGGCGCTGATCGAAGGCCCGGAAGTCTTTCTCGATTTCGAGCGCGCTGGCATCAAGGCCGATATCATCATTCTCTACAATGGCCGCATTTCCGGGCGGATGATTGAATGGTTCGCCTCGCCGGAAATGGAGAAGGCCTCGTTCCTGCATTGCCCGGACTACGATCCGGTCGGGCTTGACGAATTCGCCCGTGCGCAGCGCGTGCTGGGCGACAGGATCCGGCTCTATATCCCGGAAAACATCGAAACGCTTTTTGCGGCATCGAGGAACGCGAAGATCATCGAGGACAATGCCGTCATCAAGTATCGGTTGGCGGCACACCCCAACAATCAAATTCAGCAAATTCTCCGGCTCATCGACAGGCATGGGGTCGGATTGGAACAGGAGGCCATTTTATGGCGGCGGTGATCATCGACAGTCGCGAATCCCGCAGCGAGGTGCCGCGCTGGCTCGAGCGCCTGGGTGTTGCGACGGAACAGGCGGAAATGCAGGTGGGCGACTACCTGGTGGCGGATGCCTTCCTCGTCGAACGGAAGGCGGCAAACGACTTCGCGCTGTCCATCATGGACGGCCGGCTGTTCGGTCAGGCCGAGCTGCTCGCCAGCAATGAGGCGCGCGGCATGATCGTCGTCGAGGGGAGTCTTGCTGAGATCAATTCCGCGATCGATCCGGAAGCGTTGGCCGGCGCGCTCTCCGCCCTGGTGGTTTTCTTCGAGATGCCCGTAATCACCGTTCCCGGGCCTGAGCAAACCGCACGGTTGCTGGCCAGGCTTGCGCGCCACATCACGGAGGGGCTGGGGTACGAAATCCCGCTGCGGAAAAAACCGAAATTCGATGGCAGCCTGGCGCAGTTTCTGGTCGAAGGCCTGCCGGGCGTGGGGCCTGAGACGGCACGGAAGCTGATCGGCCATTTCGGAACGCCAAGGCAGGTGTTTGCGGCCTCCGCCGCAGACCTGCAGCAAGTGAAGGGGATCGGCGGAAAGACTGCCGCGTCGATACAGACGGCGCTGGATGCGCGGCCGACAGCCTATCGCAACACAAAGCTGCCAAAGTGACAAAGGGCTGTGATGACCAACCTCGGTGTTCCAATTCCCAGAAGCAACCTATTTAAGGTTTGCGAATACCGCAGCTGTCGCCGGCGCTTTCGCGTGACGCCAAGCGAATTTCATCGTCGTCGGTTTTGCAGCCAGTCCTGCGCGGCAAGTGGTGCTCATGGAAACACAGGAGGCCCGCGCAAGACTTTTTCCACGTCGACAACAGGCGTTCCTGGCATCTGCTTATTGAGGAGTAACGTTAGTTGGGCAACCTACGAGCAGGTTGGAGATCAGCGGAAGCAGCGCTCCTTTGCGATTCGAAAATACGGCTACTCAGGAGCCTGGCGCCGCGCGGCAAGGATTCGCGCTGAACAGACCGGCTTCAAAATCCCGATGAAGCCGCCGGTGCCGCCGGCGTGGCTAAAGGCATGGGCAAAAGCAGAGCGAGTCGAGCTGAAATAGTCTCGACAAATATCCCGTAGGGATACCGTGTACTATATCAGCAGGATATTCGTGCCGCCTCGTCATGAGTGACTCTATCAAGTCCCAGCTAAACCGGCTCAGACCGCTGCTCAAGACCAATGCGTCCAAGCAGCGCATGATGTCCGTCCTCGCGGGACAGCTAATATGTCTCGTTGAGGGTCAGGACGAGCCGGCGGCGCGCTTCGACTCGGTTCGTCGCATCGTGCTCGCCTGGGCGAATTCACGCTGGAAGGGCAGCATCACGCAGGCCGCCTACGACGGTGAGGCTTACGAAGTACTGCCGGCCCACAACATCTTCATCGGGGCATGCACCATCGATTTGCCGAGGCTATGGGCCGCCCGTTTTCACCACCCCGACGCCGACGTGCCCGCACGCGGATGGACCATAGAGGTGAACGTCGCCGAACTCAATGGGGTGGTGGTGTTCGGCTATCGCACCGTCGTCTCCTCGCTGGAAGATTGCAGCGTCACAGTGCCCCGTTCGACGCCCGCCTTCGTGCGCAGCCTCCATGGCAAATACGTCCTCCGTGACAGCCTTTACCCCCTTCATGGACGTCCGATCGAGGCCGCCAGCTCTGACGACATCAAGAGTCTCTGCAAGCAGCTGCTGAATCCCGACCGGACGCTTCCGGTGGTTGTCCTGTCTCCTTTGCCGCGGAGGCTTAGTCACCACGGTACGTACATCATTTCACCGGATGCCATCGCCAGCCGTTTGATGTACAGGGCGCACGTCGTTACCCTGGGCGTCGAGGGGGTGGACGCTCTGATCGACGAAGCCGGTCGGAGCTGGAGCGTGTATGGCGGCGCTGTCCGGGCGTACTGGCCAGGACTTCGAATAGATAGCGCCTCCGAGGAAGAACACCACCCGTTCTTTGTGCCGGATGACATCCTCGATTGGCACGCCGTTGGCACCACCCCGTCCGGCAAGGACTCCTTTCTGCAATGGATCGAGGAGGTTTGCTGGAACGCACAGAGGTCGCCCCGCCTGCGCAGCCGCTTCGCCGGGTACAGCGAGGCCCGGACGCGGGCCAATGAAATGAACCTTGCCCGTCTTGCCGCCTCGGGTGACCACAAGCTCCGCGCCCAGGCGCTGGAGGAGCAACTCAAGATCATGCAGCAGGAAAACCAAACCCTGCTGGAGCTGCTCAACACCGCGGAACGCGAGCGTGACGACGCCATCAGAGCCATGGATGACCTCGGTGGCCGGCTGCAGGCCTCCACGACCAAGGCGGACGCCCTGGAGGCGCAACTCAACCTGCGCGACGTCATCAAACAGACCGCTCCGTCAGCGCCTGCAATACCCGATTCCTTGCAGGAGATCGAGGAATGGTGCGATCGCAACCTGAAAGGCAGGGTGCACGTGCTCTCGCGGGCGCTCAAGGAAACCAGGCGGAGCGAGTTCGAGGACGTGCCGCTGCTCTACAAGAGCCTGCTGCTCCTGGCCAACGAGTACCGGGACATGAAGCTCGGCGGTGCGCAGGATCGGCGTCCGCAATTCAACGCCAAGTGCACCGAGTTGGGGGCTAAGTTCGGCCGGTCAGCCGGGGAGACCACCTGGGAGAGATTTGCCGAGGACTACAAGGTGCCCTGGGGCCGCAAGGGCGAGAAGAGGATCCTCGATAACCATCTCACCGCAGGCGGCGGACACGACGAGCGCCACTTCCTCAGGATCTACTTTTTCTTCGACGACGAATCGAAGCAGGTGATCGTGGGTTGGATGCCTTCTCATCTGCCGAACACATTGTCTTAGGCCGTGTCGCGCGCATTCAATATGCCTTCCGCCGAAGGCAACAAGCAGTTCTCGTAAAGAAAAGTTTTCAAGGCCATCGCCAGCCGTTCTCGGCCACGACCTGGAGCCGATCCGGTGCGGGGCATCGCCGGCAGGTCGGGAAGTGACTCAGCTCTTCCAGGTTCCCCTCTTAGACTCTGGCTTGCTCAGTATTGAAATGCATTTGCCGGCATTTGCCACCCGTCCCAGGAACTCATTCATCGCGACCGAGTGCAAAACGAGCGCCAAACGGATCCCGGCGACATGCTTGGCGGCACCGGTTCCACCATTTTTTGGCAAGCTCAGGGTTGCCAGCGACGTCGGCGGCAATGCCGCCAAAGTACAGGACGCTCGAGTAAGAGTAGTTTTCGATCCAATTGCCGACCAACTTCGGTTCAATCTCCCCACGGAAGCCTTTAGGGATTAGGGCCACAAAGAGATCGATGCTTCTCTGGGCGATCGGCACCAACCAGCGCGCCAGACGTCTTTCCGCGGCGGAATTCGACCATTCACGATCGGCGCTGTAAAGGCCAACCAACACCGCCCCCGGATAGGGGTTGTTGGGATGGTTCTCCATGATGCGTTGGACTTGGTCGGCGACCCGTTGGCGGTCCTGCTCCTCCTGCAGGTCGTCGAAGCCTTCGGTCAGGTACATCAAGGCTTCCCATACGCGCCGGCCGAGTGCGGTCTGTGCAAACTTTCCCTCGATCTGGTGGCCATCGATGTATTGCGCGTCCTCAACTATGAATGTCGCATATTCATCGATAGGCATGTTCGTCTCCAGGGCGACGAATTCAGGATCCAGCTCTCGATCGATAGCCTCCTGGAAGCGCATCCAGGCCCTCCGATCGTGCGGGCGGTCGTAGAGAGCAAGATCCTCAAGCCCCCGCCGGCCAATCGGCCAAATCACGCTTCCGTCGCGCTCCTTAAGGCCATTGCCCGTCATGCGTGCAATGGCTGTGCCGATACTCGCCTCGCCACTGTATGGCCCGGGGGAAGGCTGCTTCGCCAGATGGGCGCGCACCTCGTGGAAATCCTCGTAGCCATACAAGCGAGCCAGGTTTTCCTGGGCAGAGGAAAGTTTGATCCGGTAGGCCGCGGCAATATCACGCGCGGCTGAGGTGAAATCCTGCATGGAAGCCGGGGTGAACCGGCGACTGGTGGTATCCGACATGACAATGCCTCCGCATCAAAAATGAGCCTGTCCATCAAGCGACTATGCGGGCATCGGATTGCCGGTTCCCCGATTACGCCCTGACGCCTTCAAGACAAGCCCGATTGGATGTGTGAGCATTGCGTTGAACGGCCCTTCGTCTGCATCCCTTCGGGTATTGCCAGAGACTTCCGGCGGCAGCGGCCAGCAGGGGCCACCCCGAAAGATTAGCACACGCCAAACACCGATGGCGTGGCTGTCGTTTGCACTTGTCCATCACGGACGCCCACGCATTGGTCTACAAATCAAATCCCGAGGCGTTGCCTGGCCGCCAAGGCCCGTGATTGCCTTTGCGAAATGGCTTCCTCGTAACAAAACTTTTACAGTCGAGTATCTAGCGTAATAAACCTCTCCACCCAAACCGCTAAGCGGCTATGGATGGAGCACTGCGGCGGAAATCTGGTAGCCTAGATTTACCACCAGGCGGAACTTCTCTTCGAGATCACCACACCCGGCCGTAATACGACCGCCGGCGCCTGCCGAATCCCGTTCCACCTTTCTTCGCGCCGGCGGCCTTGCAAGTCAAGCAGTTCTTGCCATACCCGCCGTTCCCGCTCTTGAGCTTGGTATCCCAGAACTCCTCGACGTTGCGGATCTCGCCGCACTTCAGGCACCGCTTCTTCGTGCCATCCTCCAAAGAATCCGCGTCATCGATAAGCTGCGCCACGGCGGCTGAGTGAGCGCCTTCCATCTTTGCATCCCTGGCGAGGGCGTAGAGCCTGTCAGAGAGCGTTGAGATCGGGTTCTCGCCAAGGTTGAAGCGGTTCAGGCGCAGAAAGCGATAACCGTAGGACTCGATGATCATCTGCCGCTCGATGTCCTCCGGCCGGTAGTAGTGATCCCAGTTGCCGTTGTGGATCTTGTCGTGGCTTGTGAAGTGCTCGGCGAACCCATCGTACTCGATGATGATGTTGAGCACGTCGCCGTGGTCGTAGAGACGCAGCAGAAAATCGCAGCGGTAGGTGGGATGCGAATAGAAGGGGTCCAGCTGCTGGAGATACCTGCCGATCGGGAACTGGGCAGTAACCTCGATCTGGTCGGCATGCTCCTGGTAGAAGGCCGTCTTGCCGATCCAGTCGGCCACCTTGGCTTCCATCGGCGAGGCGGGATCGGTGTCCTTCCCGGTCGGCAAGTCGCGCGTCTCGAGGACGTTCTTGTAGTGCGCCAGAACCCGGCCGATGGCGCCCCGGAAATTTCCGACCGGCTTTGACAAGACGAACAGGATGCCTTCCTTGGCCCGAGAAAAGCCGACGTTGAGGCGCTGAACCTTCAGGGCATCCTCGACGCGATCGCCGACTCCATCGAGCGTGACCGGGAAAACGTAGTTGAGGGCGTCGTGCGCGTCCGTGGCGACCATCGAATAGATGATGATGTCGCGCTCCTCCCCTTGGCAGGTGTCGAAGGTCATCACCTTCAGGCGCAGGTCCGAATCGAAGCGATCGCCGAATTCGTCCCGATAGAGCATCTCGTTGAGCAGCTTCACCTGCTCGCGGAATGGGGTGATGATCCCAACGGTCAGTTCTTCCCCCTCATCCACCATGCGCCGCAGTACCTGTCGGATGTACTCGGCCTCGGCGCGATTGGTATTGCGTCCGCCCGGTTCAGCCGCCCCCTGTTCGACGAACTCGAAGCGGATGACGTCCTCGACGGGCAGGCTGCGGATCTTGATGGCCTGCAGCTGGTTGTCGTAGAAGGTCTTCGAGGAAAAGGAGATCAGCTCCTGGTAGCCCCGGAAGTGCTTGCGGAGCATGATGTTGAAGTTGGCGATGAGGTCGAAGAACTCGAGGATCGATTTCTTCACGTCGAAGTGCTTCAAGCGCTGCAACCGGGCCGCGGCATCCGCCACGTTGGCCCGGAAGTAGGCCTCGAGGTCCGTCAGATGGCCGGCGTTGATGGCATTGCTCGCCTGTGAGGACTTCACGTTGCTGAACTGCTTGGCGTCGCCGAAGACGACGACCTTCTTGGCCCGCAGCAGCGCGGGCAATGCCTGGGCGACGGATACCTGGCTGCCTTCGTCGATCACCACCACGTCGAAGATCCGCTGCTTGAGCGGGACATACTCGGCGTAGTCGCGAATGCCCGCGATGATGGCCGGGAACGCTTCCGAAAGGTGGCCGAAGCGATCTTCCGGAAACTTGGCCTTGGCCTTGATGATCCCGCCGATGTCCTTCGCCGTGGCGGCCTTCTCCTGGACGAACTGGATGAAGCGTCGGTCGATCTCCCGCGTCATGCGGGCCGTGTTGAGCTGCTCCAGGCGCGACTTGGTGCCCACGTAGTCAGTGGCCGGGAGCCCCTGCAGGGACGCGGAGATCCGCTGCCAGGCGCAGGCATAGCTGACAGCCTTGAACAGGAACTGCACCAGATCTTCGGGGCCGGAGAATCCGCCCTTGCCATAGGCTAGGCCATGCCCTTCCTTGCCGCCGAGGATACCGAGGTAGAACCCGGCCACGACCTCGGCCAGGTCGGCGATGTCGCCCCGGATGGCTAGCCCGTCTCTGAAAAGGCGGTAGGCGAACCCCGTCTGGGCCTGCAGGTTGAACTTGCCGAGCTCATCGCGGATTCGCCCGAGTACCCCCAGAACGAGCTTCAGGTCGGCAAGCCGCTTGTGCAGGTCCGCCGGCGACGGGCAGGGCAGTGCTGCGCCCAGCCGCATGTTGAGCGCCTGCGCGCGTCCGCCCCGGAAGAGGAAGCCGAAGACGGGCATCCGCAGCGCCTCGTACTCGGCGATGAACTCCATCAGGACGGGGTGGTGCTCGGCCTCGAGGGTCGAGAAAATCTCCAGCTCGTGGCGCCTCTGCTGAATGTCGGCCAGATCGCCGACCACCTTCCAGGCCGCCAGCCGCGCGAGAACGTCCGCAAGGGTGCCCTCTGGCAGCTCCTGCGCGATCCGCGGCGCCGCGTCCGGCGGCAGGCCGGCCGCCAGCCGATCGACCAGGGGGCCGAGACTCGCCAGCGCCTCTGGCTTGGCCGGGGATTGCAGGGCGGGGAGAAGGCCTGGGCGCACGGCGGCGATTTCCCGTTCCATTGCATGCAGCGCGTCCAGATCGGACAATTTGACGCCCGAATACACCTCGATGGTCCGGGCGATGTCCCGCTTGAGCCCGTCGCGGACTGAGGCGGCCTCCGCCTCGATGCGGTCGGCGTGGGCCTTGGCCGCGGCGTAGTGCGTCTTGATCTTCTCCCGGGCCGAAGCTGACACCAGGCGGTTGTAGGTGCTGCCGCTGCGACCGAGACGCAGGATCGGATTGGGGAAGTCGTCATCGCCGTGCCGTACCCGTTGCAGGGCCGACTCCAGCTTATCCTGCACAACGTCGAGCGCCTCGGTCTTGTCAGACAGGACGAGGACGTTCTTACCCTCGACGATGCAGTCGAAGGCGATCGCGGTGATGGTGTGCGATTTGCCGGTGCCGGGCGGGCCCTGGACGGCGATGTAATTGCAGCGCTCGTTCTTGATGGCGGAGAGGATCTTGCGCTGCTCTTCGTTCACCGGGATGGGGGAGGTGGCCACCAGGCGCTCGGGGATCGACAGGCGCTCCCATTCTTCATCCACGGTGTCCCTCACGGACACCGGATCCTCGGTGACGAAGCCCCGGATGATGTTCTCGAACATCCGGCAGGCTCCGGCCTGCTCCTGCTCGAAGGCAAGGAGCAGCTCCTCGTAATCGTTGAGAAGCCCCTCGTCCGATTTATCGAAGATGGCGAAGTAGGCCGTGTTGGCGATTTTCAGGGTGGGGCTCGATTGCTGCTGGAGGGCAGGCTTTCTGAGATCGATGCCGGCCGCGATCTCCAGCGCCGGGATGAGGCGGCTTATCACCGTCTCCATCTCGTCGACGAAGGTTCGCCCTCCATCCAGATAGATGATGCGGTCCTGGACCGGCGAGATGGGCAGGCTCGCCGCCTCGCCGCGGCGCTCCTGGAGGATCCAGTCGATGGCCTGCTTATTAATGTAGAGGTGCGGGTCGAACTCAAAGGCGTACTCGCGCCGTTCGTCGTCGAACTCGAAGGTTGCCGGGATGTAGAAAAGCGGGAAGGCGTGCGGTCCGAACCGGATCTCGCACAGGTAGAGGTAGAACGACTGCTGCTCGGAGCTGCGCAGGGCGTGCTGCAGGTCGCGCACCTCTTGGAAGGCGTCGGACGTGGCGAAGTCGTCGAAGAAGTCCTGGATCCGCGTCCTGATGCTGTCGATGCCGAAGAACTCGTCGAAGACCGCCTGCATCGGCGCGGTGTCGCCATTCACGATCAGGGTGTTGATGGCGGTGGGCAGGTTCTCCTGCACCCTGGCGACGACCGCGTCGGTGAGATCGGACTCGACATCGTAGATCGATTCGATGGCGGAATAGGCCTGTTCGCGGAAGGGGCCGTCGAGAATGGCGAGCAGCGGCTGCACCAGCTTCTCCCCGGTGGCCTGCACGAACTGGAGCAGGGTGCTGTCCACGAAGCGTTCCGGGTTCTCAAGGGCGCGGCCGCGGCCGGCCTTGGCGTATTCGATGACTTCCCGCGCGATTCGTCCAGGCGCCTCTGGCGGGATGGCGCAGATGTGCTGGCGGATCAGGTCGCGCAGGACCGCGCTGATCGGGGCCGTGTACTTTGACGGAGGCAGCTTGAATTGCAGGCCTGCGCCAGGTGCCGCCGCGGCGAACTTCCACATGGCGTTGTAGAGCGAGACGTACTTGCGCAGGGGGACGCCCGTCCGGAAGCCGGCTTCGGACTTCATCTGGATGCGCCGGCGGGGCGCCTGCTGACGCTTGAAGTCGGTCTGGAGGAAAGTCAGGAAATAGCGCAGGACGCGCTGGGAAAACCCGGCGATGCCGTCTTGAGGAGCCTGCTTTGCGCTTGAGTCCGGTTCCATGTCCATAGCGGATTCTGGTCGGCGGGCACGACCCGATTTATGCCAATGGTACAGGATACCGGTGGTGTGGCTCACTGCCCGAGCCAGATCTGATGTCGTTCATGTGTGAGCGGGGGCATAAATCGACCCCAAAACCGGCCCATCCCCCATCAATAGTGCAAGGGTTTGTCGGGGCGAAGCAACGTGGCGGTCGATATCATCGAAGATCGCCAACTCCCGCGTTAGATTCGACAAACCAGCATGGCCAGGCGCTCCGCCACCTCAAAGTTGGTCTCTATTTCCCTGGCTCTATTTGCGTTCCTGTTCGCGTTCCTCGCGAGCGCTGCCAGCTATCCATTTCGGATCGAGCGGATCGAACTCGACGGCGGTGCTGCCCTTTACGCTGTCAATGATGGCCCGGCTACCGTCAATGCGGTCATCGATCTGACCAACGCGATCAACGTCTCATCGAACCGAGCATGGCCACTATCGGCCTCGATTCCCCCGCAGACAAAACAGGTGCTGGCCTTCCTGTATCCGGCCAACCCACAGGCATCCTATCAGTGGGATTACCGGCCCGCGATCACATTGGCTGCTCCGCCGCGCGCTGCCGTCCCAACAGTCACGATGCCCTTCAAGGATATGCGAGAGGAGGCTCAGGAAGAGCTCCGCCGATTACTTGGGCCGGCGGCTCGGGCGTCAATGAAGCTCAGCGGGAAGACTTGGCCGTCTGAGGTAGGCGAGAACGCAAGGCCTGCTACGACATCGTCCTTCGACAAGGATGCGCTGCCATTTCTGCTCAGGACATTCGGCGCCTTCTTGTCACTTCTGGTTTGCGCACGGCTGTTTACCTACCTCTCGCTGAAGGCCTGGCCGGAAGCGGCCATTGCTGCAGCGTTGGAGTGCGCGCTCGTCTACGGCGTTGCGGTATTCCTGGGGGGATTGAACAGCGCCACATGGAATATCGCTGGGTTCAAGGCTTTCTTGTGGCACCACGAATGGTCGGCGATCTATCTTGGTGGAGTTCTGCTGGTCTTCTGGAGTACCGCCAGCGTCATTCTCAAGTCCGGCTTGCCGACGAAAACAAAATCCTTACCTGCGCTTGACCCGGTCAAAGCGTCGATCTACAACCCAAGGGAGTTTCGGTGAGGACAAACAACAACGGCCTCATCGACTCCGGCGCCGAGCTCTTCGGCGACGCCACGCAGCTTGCCAACGGCCAGCGGGCCAGCGACGGCTTTGCCGCTTTAGCG
>JAANMU010001945.1_pt1 | contig 16827 bp, 17 predicted proteins | sample 7279701 | NCBI WGS metagenome assembly JAANMU01 (sample SAMN14094539, study PRJNA606508) | bioreactor metagenome | isolation source: A lab-scale SPAN reactor treating ammonium-rich wastewater day 57 | place: Ireland: Galway | collected 2017-03-13 | reverse complement strand
CCCGAAGCAATCCCCACTTTGCAGGAAAATCTATGGCAACAGGAGATTGCTTCTCGAAGACTCGCAACGACATGAGGGAAGTTAATAATTTACTGACCCCAAATTCCCCGTTCGATTCAAAAGAAGTCTTGCAGATCAAGAGGCGTTGATACATTTACCGCCGGGAAACAGGGATGATCCGGCTGGCTGGCGTAGGGGGATATATTGCTTAATGTAGCCACATAAAGGAGTTGCCATGAGTGAAGTCAGAGTTGGCACGCGTGAATTGAAAAATAAACTGAGCGAATATATCCGCCGCGTCAAGAAGGGACAGACGGTCATTGTGACCGAGCGCGGGAATGTCGTTGCCCAATCGGTCCCTCCCCGTCAGACCATTGAAGAACGCAACTGGGCGATGGTGGACGCGGGCTTGGCAGATTGGAGCGGAGAGAAAATGAAGCCACATGCCCCCCGCATCATCAACAATAGCGGTAAACAAATCTCCGACCTGATCCTGGAGGACAGGCGGTGATCTTTTACTTCGGTACCAGCGCTCTCTTAAAAGCGTATGTTCAGGAAAATGGTTCAAAGGAAGTCATCGCGTTGATGGACGAAGGCGACAATCTATTTGGGAGCATCGTCCTCACAAAGGTCGAGATGGCTTCCGCGATTCAGAGGGCAATCCGGGCAACCGGTTCATCTTCGGCAAATGCAGCAATTACCTGGCAGGATTTCCTGGATGATTGGGAGGCATTTACCCGCCTGCGCGTCACAGCAGGGATCATCGAAAGGGCGAGCGACATTGCATGGAAGCATGGATTACGAGGATATGACTCTCTTCATCTTGCCGCGGCGTTGCTCTGGCAGGAGTCTCTGGATGCCGGTGTTGTCTTTGCCGCCTTCGACCATGACCTTTTGCAGGCATCCAAAAGAGCGGGGTTGGAACCTTGGCCCCCGGGGTTGATTTTGTAGCCGGGAGGATTTGAGAGTCCATCATGCAGGACCCCGAGTCCATGATGGAATTCTTTCGGACCGGCATGGTAGAATCACGACGAACGAGAGACAATGCAAGCCCTGACCTTCTGGAAAACAGTCACAATGGACCATTCCAACCTGCTGGAAAGCCTGATCGAACTTCTAAAGAAACATGAAGTCCGGTTTTGCGTCATCGGCGGGCAGGCTGTCAACGCGTATGCCGAACCCCTGGTCAGCCTTGACTTGGACCTGGCGGTTGCAGTGGATCAAATTGACAAGGTGCAGGCGCTGTTCGAGAAATATTTCGTTGTAAAGCGTTTCCCTCACAGCCTGGATGTGACCATCCCCGATTCGGATGTTCGCGTGCAAATCCAGACGGATGAACGCTATGGTTTGTTCATCGAGCGGGCGTCCACGCGCTCCGTATTGGGGATGGAACTGCCCGTCGCAAGCGTGGAGGATGTTTTACAGGGAAAGATCTGGGCGGCGATGGATTCCGAGCGCAGGGGGAGCAAACGCCAGAAGGACCTGGCGGACATCGCCCGCCTGCTCGAAAACTATCCTCAGTTCCGTTCGCGCGTGCCGGAGGAAATTTCGAAACGACTGTTGGATTGAACTTCCCCGCCTCGTCCGCGGCAAAACCTCACAACCCGGGAAACGATGACGAACGAGAAAAGAAGGAAGACGAAAATGGCAATCGTCTTTCTTCTTTCTTTTTCCGTCGCCCTGGAACGCCGATCTTCGACATGTGTCATTTCTCACTTGACCCTCTTTTCCTGCGGGTCTAAAATCAACTCGTCCGACAACTCAATAAAAACTCTCACAAGGAGCATGTAATGGCTGACTATCTATTCCGCGGCAAACTTGCCGATCTCGATCCCGACGTTTTCGCTCTGACTCAGCTGGAGGCTGAACGCCAGTACCGAAAACTGATCCTCATCCCCAGCGAATCCACCGCGCCGATGGCGGTGCGCGAGACCCTGATGTCCGCCTTCCAAAACATCTACGCGGAAGGCTACCCCGATGAAGAGACGCGCCGGATGACCGAGGAGGAGATCCTCGATTACCCGGCGCGTTTGGCGCATTACCGCCGCAACGGGGACCCGCGCTACTACAAAGGCGTCGAATATGCGGACATCGTCGAGTCGCTTGCCCGCCGCCGCGCCGCCGAAGCCTTCGCCGCCAACGGATTCACCGCCGACCAGATCTACGTCAACGTGCAGGCGCTCTCCGGCGCGCCCGCCAACAACGCGGTATATCAGGCATTGCTCGATATCGGCGACACCGTGATGGGACTCGACCTCCTGCACGGCGGTCACCTCTCGCACGGCTCGCCGGTCAACCGCAGCGGCAAATGGTTCAACGCGGTGCATTACACCGTGGACGAGAACGAACGCCTGAACTACGAAGCCATCCGCAAACTGGCTCTCGAGGCAAAACCGAAACTGCTCATCGCAGGTTATTCATCCTATTCGTGGGTTCCCGATTGGAAGAAATTCCGCGAGATCGCCGATGAGGTCGGCGCGTACTTCCTGGCGGACATCTCGCACATCGGCGGGCTGGTCGCGGCGGGAGTCGTCCCTTCGCCGATCGGCATCGCGCACGTGGTCATGTCCACCACGCATAAGAGTCTCGATGGTCCGCGCGGGGCGGTGCTGCTCACCACAGACGCAGCGATCGCCAAGAAGATTGACAAAGCCGTCTTCCCCGGCGAGCAGGGCGGACCGCACGTCAACGTGTTCGCGGGGCTGGCGTTGACCTTCAAAATTGCGCAGACCAGGCATTTCAAGAAGTTGCAGGAACAGACGATCAAGAACGCGGTGGCGATGGCGGATCAATTTATGTTGCGTGGGTTGCGCGTTCCGTTCGGGGGAACGGACTCCCACATGCTCAACGTGGACTGTTCCTCGATCGTCGGCGAGGACGGCACGCGGTTGAGCGGCGACCAGGCGGCGCGGATTCTGGATATTGCCGGTATCGTCGTCAATCGCAATACCATCCCCGGCGATAAGAGCGCGGCGGCGCCTTCGGGCATCCGCCTCGGCACGCCGTGGATCACCCAGCGCGGATTCAATGAGAAGAAATCGCGCCAACTGGCGGACATCATCGCGGACGTGCTGCTGGCGTGCGCGCCGCATTCGGTGGACACCGTCCGCAAAGGCAAGCAACGCCGCGCGAAACTGGACTTCAATGTATTGAACTCCGCCAAATTGAAGGTTCGCAAACTTGCCGAATCCGCTGGCATTGATTTCAAACCCGGCAAGAATGGTTACCCACACTTTTACTACATTGACGATAGCCCTCACCCCAACCCCTCTCCCACTGGGAGAGGGGCAAGGGGTGAGGGAAAGACGAGCGGCGTCTTTGAATTGAAGGGGCAGCGCGTGCGGCAAATGCTGGATTACGCCGTCTCCTGCGATATGTCGTTGTTGAAGAAGGGCAAATCGCTCGGGGGCACGATCTCGACCCCCAATCCCCTAAAGGGGAAAGGTGGCGTTTTCCAGTGTGTCGTCACCTGCGTGGATGCGAACACGTATCAAATCGAAGTTCCAGCCGCAAAGGCGGGAATCGTCGGCGCGTGGCTGAGGGATTTGTCCGACGGCTATATCTCGTTCAACTTGAACGGCGAAAAGGATTTCAGCGCGAAGCGGATGCCGGGTCCGTTCGTGGCGGCGGACGTGAAGAAGAAGCCCTCACCCCAACCCTCTCCCAAAGGGAGAGGGGGAATCGTCAGCGTGGATAAGCCCTATTTCATCGGGATCAACTCTCCCGTTAAGAAAGAAGCGCTGCCGCCCTTCGTCTGGAATGAAGCCGAGGGAGAACTCAAAAAGACTCCGTTGAATCAAACGCATCGAGACCTCGGCGGCAGGATGGTCCCCTTTGCGGGCTGGGAAATGCCGGTGGTGTACACGTCCATTTTCGAGGAGCATCTCGCCACGCGGCAGGCGGCGGGGTTGTTCGACGTCTCGCACATGGGCGTTTACGACGTGCGCGGCGCGGACGCCGCCTCTTTCCTCGATGCGGTCTGCGGTAACGACTGCGGCGGCTTGATGCCCGGCGAGAGTCTGTACACGCATTTCCTCACGCCCGATGCGGACGTGATTGACGATACGCTCGTCTACCGGCGCGGCTGGGAGGATTATCTCGTGGTGGTGAACGCGTCGAACGACGACAAGGACCGCACGTGGCTGATGGCGGTGCGCGATGGCGCGGTGCGGATTGACAACGAACGACCCTGGGCGCGGACGTATGGCTACAACGCCGAAATCCGCAACTTGCGGGACCCGAAGGCGGGTTCTGCCATGCGGGTTGACATCGCGTTGCAGGGACCGAGAAGTCGTGACATCCTGTTCGCGATGGGGGTGGATACGTACACACGTACACAGGTAAACAAGTTGAAGCGGACGGAGTTGTGCGATGCCACGATTGGAGGCTTTGACTTGATCGTGTCGCGGACCGGATACACGGGCGAGAAGATGGCGTTTGAACTGTTTGTCCACCCGGAGCGCGCGGTTGATTTTTGGAACGCGGTGATGAAGGCGGGTGAGCCGTTTGGAATCAAGCCCATCGGTTTGGGCGCGCGCGACTCGCTGCGAACGGAAGCGGGACTTCCGCTCTACGGTCACGAGATGGGACTTGGCTCCGGTAAAGGCGGTCTCGATACGCCGCTGGTTTCGATACGCCCCGACGAGCACGGGGCTACTCAACCAGCGGGACGTGATCTGGGCGTTGCCGAAGGCGGTTTCGGGTCGTATGTGAAAACCTACAAGCCGTGGTTCATCGGGCGGGATGCGTTCGTGGCGCGTGAGAAGGGACGCAAGGGCGTGGTGGTGCGCTTCACGTTCGACGAACAGCGCACCCGCATGGCGCACAACGGCGACCCCGTCGTCAATGATAAGGGCGAGCGCATCGGCTTCGTTACCTCGTGCGCGATTGACAGCGCGAGGTTCATCACGGGTCAGGCTTACGTGGATTTGGCTTATGCAAAGGAAGGCACGCCGATTCTGATCCATCAGGGAGGGAACATGGATCGTCCGCCTGCCGAGGCGAAGGTGGTGAGCAGGTTTGCGAAGTTGTGATTCGTGGAAAGTGGAAAGTAGAAAGATGGGACGGCAGAAGAATGGATGTCGTCCCATTTGTTTTGGAGTTGAATAAATCGGCTTATAATTGCCTCACGATGGTTGTCGTAAACGTCCCGACGATTGACAAGCGCAAGCGGATTCCACAGGAAGCCATTGACCAGGTGGTGGAGCAGATCGTGGAAAAGTTCAAGCCTCAAAAGATCATCCTGTTCGGCTCGTATGCGCGCGGGAATCCACGCCCCGAAAGCGACGTGGATTTGCTGGTGGTGATGGAGACGCCGCTAAGGGAAGTACAACAAGCGATTCAAATCTGCCAGCAGATCGAATACCGTTTCGGTTTGGATTTGATAGTCCATTCGCCCAAATATTTGGAGGAGCGCGTGAAGATGGGGGATTGGTTCCTGCGCGATGTGATCAATGAGGGAAAGGTGTTATATGAATCCCGCAGTCGCTGAGTGGGTATCGAAAGCGGAGGGCGATTTCCTCACGGCAGGACGCGAACTGCGGGCGCGCAAATCTCCCAACTACGATGCCGTCTGTTTCCATGCCCAGCAATGTGCGGAGAAATATCTCAAAGCCGTATTGCAGGAAAACGACAAACATATTCCCAAAATCCATAACTTGATCGAGTTGATGTTGCTCTGCGAAGAAATAGACAGTAGTTTTGAAATGTTGCGCGCCGACCTGGTGACGATGGAACGTTATGCCGTGCGTGTGCGTTACCCTGGAAATTACGCTGAAAAAGAAGATGCCAAGGCGGCTTACGCCGCGGCTGGGACGGTGAGGTCATTTGTGAGGGAGAAGTTGGGCGTGAAGTGATGGATCGTCATCCATCCGCGGCGAAGGTGGTGGGTAGGTTTGCGAAGTTGTAGGTGGGAGGATTAGAGGATTGGAGGATTGGGACGGCTTGAGGGGGAGGCTGTCTCTATTTACCGTTGTTAGAACAAATGGTATATTATTGGATATGAAAGCCTCTGCAATTGATCTATTTTGTGGGATTGGCGGTCTATCGTATGGCTTGAAGAAGGCGGGCATACCTGTCGTTGCAGGTGTGGACATAGACGAATCGTGCCAATACGCTTATGAACAAAATGTGAAAGCCGATTTCATCCTAGAGGATATTTCGAGGATTCAAGGAAGGGAAATAAATAAGAAATATTGGTCAGATAATAGTCAAATAAAAATTCTGGCTGGTTGCGCGCCCTGCCAACCATTTTCGACTCATTCGAACAAAATAAAGAACAAGGGGCAAACGAAGAGATGGCGGCTTATTAGTGAATTCAAGCGACTGGTGGAGGAAACCAAGCCAGACATTGTAACGATGGAGAATGTTCCCAATCTGGCGAATCAAGGAATTTTCAAGAATCTTGTCTCCTTCCTGAAACAGAATGGTTATTTTGTTTCGTATTCGAATGTGTACTGCCCTGATTATGGAATCCCACAGAAGAGACGGCGGCTGGTTCTGCTTGCGTCGAGGCACGGGGAGATTTCTCTAATTCCCAGAACACATTCCGAAGAAAATTATGTCAACTTGAGGCAGGCTATTGGAGATCTTCCTCCTGTAGAAGCAGGCGAAATTTGTGAAAGCGACCCATTCCACAGAACTACAAAACTTTCGGATATCAATCTTCGAAGAATGAAAGCGTCCAAACCAAATGGCACATGGCTCGATTGGGACGATGAATTGAAATTGGCATGTCATAAGAAGAAAACTGGAAAAACCTATAAAGCAGTCTACGGGAGAATGTCCTGGGATGAGCCATCTTCGACAATCACCACCCAATTCTATAATTTTGGAACTGGGAGATTTGGACATCCAGAACAAGACAGAGGATTGACATTGAGAGAGGCGGCTCTCTTACAGACATTTCCTAAAGGCTATAAGTTCTATGAGAATAAAGACTCGATCTTCATCAAAAGGCTTGGTGTTTATATTGGCAATGCAGTTCCAGTAAAACTAGGCGTTGTCATTGGTAAATCCATACTGAAACATCTCGAGGGACATTATGGCAAAGGCTGAAAACCCGTTTTCGTTTGTGATTTCCCTGAGCGTTCTCAATCATTTGGGAAGAAATCTATATCGAAGTTTTATGACAGTGATTGGAGAGGCTATTTCAAATTCGTGGGATGCTGATGCAAAAACCGTTTGGATATATCTTGATAAGGAAAAGAATTCCCTCATCATCAAAGACGACGGTGACGGAATGACTGCGGACGATTTTCAGAACAAGTTTCTAAAAATTGGGTATTCGAAAAGAAAAGATGGTTCAGCGTACACAAGGAAAGGAAGGCCATTTATCGGCAGAAAGGGCATAGGCAAACTCGCTCTCTTGTCTTGCGCCGACAGAATTAGCATTTTGTCAAAGACGAAGAATAGCGATTATGTTGGAGGAGTTATTGACAACTCAGGCTTAGACAAAGCAATAACTGATGATTTGACTCCTCAAGAGTATCAATTGGGGGTTGTGAACCTTGAAGAATTTGCAAGATTTGTAAAACATCACAACCAAGGAACTATTATTCGTTTCGAAAACATAAAAGAAGGAATCAGAAATAGCACGGAGCAACTCAAAAAGCTAATCGCACTCTATTTTCGTTTTTCTCTAATAGATGATAGTTTCAATATATGGTTCGATGTCGAAAAAATCACGCACGAAAATCTTGCTGAATTGGCAAGTAAAACACAATTCCTGTGGTATATCAACAAGATTGGCGATCCTTATCTTGGCATACTAGAGAATTTGAAGGGTTCTAGGATTATCAAACGAGAAGGGACAATCAAAGGTTTCGTTGCGTCTGTAGAAACCCCTAGAGACCTCAAGGTTTATTCGACAGAAGAAAAAATAGGTGTAGATTTATTTGTGAATGGAAGGCTTAGAGAAAAGGATTTGCTTAAGCACATTCCTACCGCAAGACTCGTGGAGAATTATCTTTATGGCCAAATACACTTTGATGAATTAGACGAACCTGCGGTAGATAGGTTCACTAGTAGCAGGGAGGGAATTATTGCGAACGACACGAAGTTTCAAGAGTTATTAGCCATATTGAAAAGCGTCTTGACTGAAGTCATTGAAGATTGGGATAGATGGAGAAATAAAATCAATCAAGATGGCGATCCAGATAATCCGCGACTCTCCAGAAAGGAAAGAAAATCGAGGGAGTTGTTCAATGCTGTCTCAGACGAGTATTCACTGCCGAAGAAATCTGAAAACAAGGAAAAAGTAGATCAATGGGTAAATGACTTGGCTGATGATGCGCAATTCAACTTTGCTTCGTATGCTGAATGCTTTGTATCCGAAAACTTGGTCAGGAAATATATCGAGGAAAAGAAAATCCTTCTTTCCCCAGAGGCAGAGAGAGAAAGGGACAAATGGATAAAGGTAGAAGCCGACAGCAAAAACAGGGCAAACATTAGCATAGACATTAGACGCTCGAATAACGACTTGAGTTATTTGTCAATGGATGATCTTGCAAATTTGGTAGATAAAGCAAAAGACCCTTTGAAGGAAGCAGGGTTGTCAAGAGATGCAAATGAATATAAGCCAATGAGGGATGCGATTGCACACACGTCTTTGTTGACCGATGTGGCAAAAAACAGATTGACAGCTGTGTATGAAAATATCAAAGCGAGAGTTCGTGCTCTGTTGTCCAACCCTTGACTGGTTCTATTATGCCAAGTAAGACGAAAACGACAAATAAGAAGAAAATTGCCAAGCCTGTTCCATCATCTGAGGCGGCTCTGAAAAGAATGAAAGCTGCAAAACCAAGAGATACCGCTCCTGAAAAGGCTCTTCGTTCGGCACTTCATCGCAAGGGTTTGCGATTTCGTATTGACCAAAAACCAATCAAGGAATTGAATAGGAAGGCGGATATTGTTTTCAGGTCTGCGAAAGTGGCAGTTTTTGTTGATGGTTGTTTCTGGCATGGATGTCCAATTCATGGGACACAAGCAAAAGCAAATGCGGAGTTCTGGAGGCATAAAATCAAGCAAAATCAAGCGCGGGATGTAGAAACAAATCTTTTACTGATAAAAGCGGGATGGAAGGTTATTCGAGTTTGGGAACATGAGAATCCTGAAAAAGCAGCCGAAAATATTTACAAGTCTGTACATCGGAGATTGGGTTAGCAAGGCGTCCTAATACAATGTGGATGTGCAGGTTGACCTCTCCCTCATTGGCGCCACATTCAGCGCGGCGGTGGGGACTCTCCCCCGACCCCTTCGCGAAGCACCCCCGTGGGGCTCCCGCGGGGAGCGGGGAGTCCGCTGGCGAAAAAACAGAACTCCGAAGTTTGCGGCTTCGGAGTTCCTTGTTTTATGCTGGCTGGAAGGCGGTCACTTCCACCTGGCGGTGACGTTTGCGGGCGTCGTCCACCATGCTTTCGAGGCGTTCCGCCACGTCATCGGCGATCCAGTCCGCGCCGCATTGGGAGCAGACCAGCGCGGGGACGTTCCGCACAACGACCACACCGAAACCCAGGTCAACGGTAAAGGTGGTGGCGCCTGGTCGTTTTTGTCCACCGCAATCAGGGCAGGTTTTGGGATTCAAGGCATTCATGGTTTTCTTTCCAGTACATGACGCTTCCAGATTACGCGTCGCTGGCGGATGAGTTCGTGAATTTTAGCAATGTTAAGTCCGCTCATAGGTGGAATTATAGCGCAGAAAACAGCGGCACATGCGATTTGGCGAGAGAGGTCAAAATAATACGAGCGCGCCAGAATTGAACTGGCTTCCGATTATTCCATACTCGCGTCCGCTCGCGGGCAGCCACACCCAACCACGAGGGAAACGCTGGCTCCGTTTTACGAATGTCCGTCCGCGTGTCACGTCCACGCTGGCGCTCGGGATGAGATCATAACGAGCTCTGCTTCTTCATGTCATAATCGGCGCGGCGGGACCTCACCCCCATCCCCTTTGCGGCATCGCGCCTGCCTAAAGGGCAAGCGCCTCGCGGTAAAGGGGCAGGCATACGTGGAATTGGTTTATACTGTTTTATGGGAATGGCGATAAAATTCATCGGGGTGGAATCATTGACAGGCTCAGGATGAAATTTTGGATCGTCCCGCCACGTTCACATGGATCGGGCGAAGTTGCAGATACGAAAGAGGAAAAAAAGATGACAGAAAAACAGCGACTGGAACTGGAGAAGGAACAGGAGCAGAAACGGAAACTGCGCCAACAGGAGCGGTTGGAACTGGAGAAGGAACAGGAGCAGAAACGGAAACTGCGCCAACAGGAGCGGCTGGAACTGGAGAAGGAACAGGAAAAGGAACAAATACTGCGCAGACAGGAGCGGCTGAAACTCGAGCAGGAACAGGAACAGAAGCAAATACTGCGAAAACAGGAACGGTTGAAGATCGAGCAGGAACAGGAGGAGAAACGCAAACTGCGGCAGCAGGAGCAGAACAAACAGTAGCGGTTATACTCCTGCGATTTGCCCCCTCTCATCCCGTTCGGGGACATCGTACCCGAAGCGGATGGCAGGTCCGCGGCATTCACCACGCGGTGCGGAATGAATTTATGAAAGCCTATCCGGATTCAGTTGATAACGAAAAATCGAGGGGCTTTTGAAGAAATGACACCCAGGCAATACGACGCAATCATCATCGGCGGCGGTCACAACGGGCTGGTCGCTGCCGCATACCTTGCCCGCGCGGGCAGGAAAGTGGTCGTGCTCGAACGCCGCCCCATCGTCGGCGGCGCGGCGGTGACGGAGGAGATCTTCCCCGGCTACAAGTTCACCGAATTTTCGTACGTGGTGAGCCTCTTGCGCCCGGAGATCATCCGCGATCTGGAACTACCCACACATGGATTGAAAATCCTTCCGCTTCCCTCCACCTTCACGCCAATGGAAAATGGCGATTACCTCGCCGCTTGGGACGACCACGATCTGACTCGCCGTGAGTTATATCGTCACTCGCCGAAGGATGCCGAAGCGTACGACGAATATGCCCGCGTCATGGCGCGCGCCGCGAAGGCGATCAAGCCGATCATCAACTTGATTCCGCCCGATCCGTCGTCGCTTCATCCGCGCGATTTGTTCAACCTGCTCAAGGTCGGTCAATACGCGGCGAGTCTTTCGGAGAAAGAACTTTATACAATTGCCAAACTCGCCACACAATCCTCCGCGGACTTGCTCGAAGAGTGGTTCGAGACCGACGCGCTCAAAGGCACCAAAGCCGCGAGCGGAATCATCGGCACGTTCCTCGGTCCGCGCTCGCCGGGTACGGCGTATGTTCTGCTCCATCACTACATGGGCGAAATTGACGGCGCGTTCCGCGCCTGGGGATTCGCCAAAGGCGGCTCGGGCGGAGTCAGCGGCGCGATCGCGAACGCGGCGCGGTCGCTTGGGGTGGAGATCAGAGTCAATAGTTCGGTGAAGCAGGTCAAGGTCAAGGGCGGACGCGCTGTGGGTGTCGTCCTCGAGAACGGCGATGAACTCGATTCCAAAGTCGTGATGTCCGCCGCCGACCCGAAGCGGACGTTTCTCCAGTTTGTTGAGTCTAAACATTTTCCCGATGAGTTTGTTGCGTCCATTCAAAACTTTCGCGTGCGCGGTTCGTCGGGCAAGGTCAACATCGCGTTGAGCCAACTCCCGCGCTTCACCGCGTTGCCGGACGAACCCGCGTTGTATCGCGGCGCGGTTTCGATCAGCCCGAGCATTGATTACATCGAGCGCGCCTACGACGACGCCAAGTATGGGCAGATTTCGAAGCGACCGTACATTGACATGATCTTCCCTTCGATGATTGACCCCGACATGGCGCCGCCGGGTCAGCACGTGATGTCTTGTTTTGTGCAATATGCGCCGTATGATTTGGAGGGCGGCTGGGACGACGAAGCACGCAACACGCTCGGAGAAGTTGTCATTTCCACCATCGAACAATATGCCCCGGACATCCGCGAGTGTATCGTGGGCATGCAGGTCATCACGCCGAAAGATATCGAAGCCATTGCAGGCATCACGGGCGGAAATATTTTTCACGGCGAGTTGTTGCTGCATCAAATCTTCTTCCTGCGTCCCGTGCCGGGATGGGCGGACTTCCGCACGCCGCTCAAAGGTTACTACTTCGGCGCGAGCGGCGCGCATCCTGGAGGCGGCGTGATGGGCGCGGCGGGAATGCTGGCGGCGAAGGAGATGTTGAAGGATGGAATTTAGAAAGTGGTGAGTGGAAAGTGGAAACCAGAGACTGGAGATTGGAGAATTAGAGAATTGATTGGTAGATGAACGGTGGTTGAGTAGCGTTCTTCGTATCAAGACCGCGCTTCGTACAAAGCCAAGAGTTGATTCAGCAAAATAAATTTCAATCTACACTTCGGTTTAGGTAGTCATGCAAAAAGTAAAAGTCTCTTTTTTGGGTCGCTTGATCCAGCTTGGGTTTATTGCTTTTGGAGTTTTGGTTGGCACTATTTTTGGAAGTCTTTTTATCATTTTAGACACAGCTGGAGCATTTTCTCCGTATTCTCAGACCTCATGGGAATTGATCGAAAGCCCAATAAGATTCAAGCATATTGCTGACGCCACTACTCGAAAAATATGGGCAATAACGGAAGAAAATGAGTATTACTGTTTGGGCTTTCCAGGTTGCGACCAATGGACTGAAACGGAAGAAGTATCCGTTAATTCGCATGAAGAATATGATCACACAACAATAAGCAGAAATACCTGTAAGCCTGATGTGTTTATAAAATACCCGCAAGATCCGAGCGACAATGTAGTTGAGTGTGCACTGACAATAAAATATTTCGGGGTTGAAACCAGGTCAATTGTTTACCATGCACTTTTAGATGATGGGACCATATGGGTTTGGAAATCTAGTGGACCTTGGTATGTCGGTTTGGGTATGTTTATCATGCTGGCATTCCCACTTGCTGGTTTAATCTTTGGTGTTATTGCCTTTAAGTTTTTCGAGAAGCATCAAAGTAGAAACTATCAGAAAGAATAATAGAGGAATCATTCATGACCATTCACTACGAGACCCTCATCATCGGCGCGGGCAGAGGGACCTCACCCCTCTCCTAAAGGAGAGGGGAAGGTACTGGTTAAAAATAAAAAGCCCCTGCTTGTGCAGAGGCTGGTGGTGACGACGAAATAATCACCCACTATGTTCTTCAACGTATGTGCGGAGCGCTTCGGCAAGGGCTTCTTGAGAATTTTCTCCTTGCGCCTTGAACCATTGTGCGACTTCGGGTTCCACCTCGACGACAACCCTGATCTTGCCTTTCGGCATTCGCCATTTTGCAGACGCGAAGAAATCTTCGGTCAACGGCGGGATGTCCGACGTATCGATCATGTCGTCGGTGAGCGCATCAAAGCGAGCCAAATTGGTTTTTGTATTCCTGTTCATAATTATTTCGTTCTTCGGTTGTTGCTTTTCTAAAAGAGATTATACGGATGGTATCTTCATCTGGTTCGGTAAACACGATTACGACAACACGGTTTTCCATCAACCCGACACCTATCCAGCGATCTTCACCATAGTCTTCTATCGTCCACGCCAACCAACATTGGAGATTCAAAGACCTTGTAGGCGTCGGCGAAATCGAGCTCGTGCTTTTTGATGTTGGCTTCGTTTTTACGCCTATCCCAGATGAACTTCATAATGAAAGTATAGCACGATTCAATTCAGCATGAGAAAATAAGGAACAAAGGAATTATTCATGGCACAAACTCACTACGACTGCTACGCGATCATCATCGGCGCGGGACACAACGGCCTGGTCGCTGCCGCGTATCTCGCGAAGCAAGGCAAAAAGGTTCTGGTTCTCGAACGCCGCGCCATCGTGGGTGGAACTGTCGTAACCGAATCGTTTGCTGAGGGGTTTACAGTGGATTCCGTGCAAACAGGCGGGACGCTTCGTCCCGACATTATCAAAGATTTGAAACTTTCACAGCATGGTCTCCCCCTTCGGGGGCTTCGCGATACGAGCGGGGAAAGCGCCCGCTCTACTCGACCAGCGTTCATGTCCCTCTTACCCGATTCCAATTCTCTAATTCTCCATCCCGACCCTTCCAAAGCCGCTGAATCCATAAAACAATTCTCTGAAAAAGATGCGGCGCGTTGGGGCGAATTCGTCCGCTTCATGGATAAAGCGGCGTACATTCTGGACGTTGCCTACGATACCATCATGCCGCGCCTGCCGAGGAATATGAGTCTTCGCGAAGGATTTGGCTTGCTTGAACTGGGACTCGAACTTCGTCTCGCGGGTCGAAAAGAGATGCTCGATTTCATCCGCGTCCTGCCGATGACCGCGCTCGAGTTGACGGAGGAATATTTCGAGTCGGAGCAGGTCCGAGCGGCGGTTGCCGCGGTCGCCATTCACGGACATACTCTCGGACCGATGGAAGCAGGGACGGGCTACACCTTAATCCACAACTGGATGAATCGCGGCGGGCTATCTCACGTCAATGTGGGGAAGGCAGGCAAGATCACCTCCGCGCTGGCAGAGGCGGTCAAGGCACGGGGCGGAGAGATTAGAACCGGGGCGGAGGTGAAGCGGATCCTCGTTGACACGTACACATGCAAAGGCGTGGTGTTGAAAAATGGGGAGGAAATTTTTGCAGATAAAGTCATCTCTGCCGTTGACCCCAAACGGACGTTCCTCGATCTCGTCGGCGCGCCGAACCTCCCGCCGGAGTTCGTCTGGCACGTGCAATCCATCAAGATGCGCGGATCGGCGGCGAAGATCCATTTACTAACCGATGGCAAACACGGCATCCCGGAAGGAACTCTGGTCGTTGCCCCATCCATCAAGTATTTGGAAAAGGCTTACGACGCGGCGAAATATGGGGAGATTTCCGAAAAGCCGTATTTGGAAGTGACGACTTCAGGCAACGTGGTCTCAATTCATTTTCAATATGCGCCGTATAAATTGAAAAGTGGTGAGTGGAACCCTTCGACTTCGCTCAGGGCAAGCGTGGACAGTGAAAAAATCAAAACACTGGCTGTTGGCATTCTCACCGAATATTTCCCCAATCTCAATTCTCTAATCTCCAATTCTCATGTCATCACCCCCCTCGATCTGGAAACCACCTACTCCCTCACCGAAGGCGATCTCAACCACGGTCAACTCATGCTAGACCAGTTTCTCTTCATGCGCCCGATGCCGGGCTGGTCGAATCACAAAACGCCGATAGATAACCTGTATCTGTGCGGAAGCGGAGTCCACGGTGGAGGCGGCGTCAGCGGCGCGGCGGGGCGGAATGTGGTAAAGGTGTTGAAGTGGAACAACGGGTCACAGTTCCTGGATCATGACCCGTAATCATCTGGTATATAATTATCGCCATGAGGAAATACCGACCAAGGGTACGCGCCCTAAAACTTGCCGCTGAATTTCGCAAACGCCTGGCAAAAGAACTGGGACAACCAGTCAAAGTGATCATGTTTGGTTCGCAGGCGCGCGGCGACGCGAGGAAAGATTCTGATATCGATCTGCTCGTGATCCTGCCATCCGTTACCTCGGAAGTACGCGGACTGGTCTCGGATGTCGCCTGGGAGATCGGCTTCGAAACAGGTAAATTCATCGCGCCTGTTCCCACCACAAAAGACAGGATGAAACGTTACGCCTTCCTGCCTTTTTATCAAAATGTAAAACAGGAAGGGGTGAAAGCGTGAGCCGTGATCTTTCCAACAGGAAGGAACTCGCAAAATATCGGATGGAACGAGCGCGGGCGACTCTCCAGGATGCCCGGAATTTGATCTCGCAAAACAGTTCGCCTGCGAGTACGGTCAATCGCGCTTATTACTCCATGTTTTATGCGACCCTGGCGATGCTCGCAACCATTGGGCAGAAAACATCGAAACATCAGGGTGTTTTGGCTTTATTCGACCAACATTTCATCAAACCAGGGATCCTGCCAAAGGAAATGGGCAGGTTCCTGCACAAGGTCTTTGATTTGCGCCAGACTGGGGATTATGAAGAGGAAGCCGAACTGACCGAAAGGGACGCACAAGACGCCCTTGCACTTGCAGAGAAATTCCTCCAATCAATCGAGGAAAAATTTTATCAGGATGATTGGCTCTAAACTCCACGGCGAGGGACGTCAGCGGCGCGGCAGGGCGGAATGCAATGAAGGTTTTGAAGTAAACAAAACATCCGAAGTCCATGTGACTTCGGATGTTTTTAGATATCGTCCCGAATTCTCATAAGACATTCTTGCATGCACCAAGCCTTCGGGACGGTATTATTTCGCCACGCGCAGGATGACGCCGTTCTGTGACGGATCCTGCAAAAGCAAACCCGCCTCGGTCTGATTCGACGGGATGCCTGCCGCATCCACCCGAGCCACGACCTCCTCGTAGGCTTTTTGATCGGGCAGGTCAATGGTGAAATAACGGAGACCCAGCGCGTCGGGAGGGGGAGGCGGCGCGCCGCGTCCCTGCCAGGTGTTGAGTCCCAGGTGGTGATGATATCCGCCTGCGGAGACGAATCCCATCTGGAATTGTTTCGCCACGCCCATCACGTCGAAACCGATGATGCCATGATAAAAGTTGATCGCCTCATCCACATCGCGGACGTGGAGATGCACGTGCCCGATTTTCAACTCAGGCGGGACGGGAGTATCCAAACGGTCATCGTCCGTGAGGTGCTTGAACAGCGCCTCCACGTCCAGCGGTTCGCGCCCGTCGCTCCACGAGCCGTCGGCGCGGATGGATTCGTACTTTCCGTTCACGAATCTCCACGTGCCGTCTTCGGGGGATTCCGCATAGAGTTCGATGCCGTTGCCTTCGAGGTCGTCGAGGTAGGTGGTCTTGGTCATGATGTGGTCTGTCGGCGCGTTGGGATATTTC
>JAANMU010001944.1_pt1 | contig 16839 bp, 16 predicted proteins | sample 7279701 | NCBI WGS metagenome assembly JAANMU01 (sample SAMN14094539, study PRJNA606508) | bioreactor metagenome | isolation source: A lab-scale SPAN reactor treating ammonium-rich wastewater day 57 | place: Ireland: Galway | collected 2017-03-13 | reverse complement strand
ACCTTCGCGGGCAAGGGAGAAGTCTACAGCTACACGGTGGTGCTGGACCCGCCAGAGGGCTTCGAAGGGCAGAAGCCATACTACGTTGCCCTGGTCAAGCTCGATGAAGGGCCAATGGTCACTGCCCAGCTAACTGACCTGGAGGGTGGCCCCGAGATCGGCATGCGTGTGGAGATGGTAACGCGCAAGCTGCGGACCGATGGCGAGGAGGGTATCATCGTCTACGGGTATAAGTTCCGCCCGCTGCTGCTCCCGGAGAAGTAGCCTCGCTCCCTTCCCCAATCCCAGAAAATCAAGGGCCGCCTGACTGGGCGGCCCTTTTTGTCCCCGCTGCGCAACGGCGATCAGTAGCGCAGGATGGCTGCCAGCGGCGCATTGTCCGGCATTGCATCTGCCTCGACCGCGTAGACGGCCCCGCCATTCACGAGCGTCCGGATGGCCGCCAGGTCGAGCAGGTCCTCATCGCCTGGCTGCGCCTCCTCGTTCACCGTGAGGCTGTCTGTCTCCGGATCGTATGTTCCCCAGCGCCGGGTATTCAGATCGACGAACAGCAACTCGACCCGCCCATGATGGGCGGCTGGGACGATCTCCCCGAACGCCTTAGATGTTCTGGTGCCGTTGCGGGCCATCTGCTCGTAGCGTGCCAGGGCCTCCTGCTTGGCTTTTTGAAACCAGGGATGGACGATCTCCCAGGCGCGCTGGTGCAGCTCCGGTGCGCTCGTCTGCTCCGGGTTGCCCGCAATCCCCTCGTCTGCCAGATACGAGTAGGTGTTGGCCTCGTGATATAGCGGGAAGAGATAATCAACCCCGGCCAGCACCAGCGGAGCCTGCTCCTCTTTGAGCACCTCACGCAATCCCTGGTTGATCCGGCGGAAGTAGCGCAGGATGGTCTCTTTGTTATCAGGTTCCTCGCCATGACCGTGAAAGATGGCCGGTCGCCTGCCTGCCCCCGGTGATGAGCTTGAGCCGGTGTGAAACTGGAGAGGCCGCCCGCTATCGTCGAGCCGCACGACATCGGCCAGGCCGCTCGGCATGTCTTCAAGCTCGACGCTGTCAACCGAGTGGCGTGTGCCTTCCAGCAGCCGGATTTCGTTCTGGCTCAGCGCCAGCACGTAAAAGTGGCCGTCGCCCGTGAACAGGGGAAGGAGCGGCTTGAGGTGGAAACGCTCGTTGACTACCACCAGCTCCTCAAAGTCGAGGGGCACGCGGTAGAAGAGAAGGGTACCGGGGGACAGGAACAACGACAGCCCATCGCTCTGGTACTTCCAGAACAGGGCATCGGATAGAAGCCCCTCGGCTGGCTCCAGCAGATTGCGCACGTCACGCGTACGCAGCCCGCGCGCAAACAACTCCCTTTCTGCCTGCTTGAGCAGATTCTTGAGCCGCACAGGCCCCTCCTGGGTCTGGCTTCCCGCGCGGTGGGTGGGCATGTAAAGCGAAATGCTGGCCGGAGCACGTTGCTCTATCAGCGCCTTGAGTGTCTCTCGGCTTAGGGTATCGATCATAATACGAGTCTCCTCTCATCACTTACGTCGTGCTCAACGCGGGGGAGTCTGCTCCTGCCCGTTACAATACAAACACTGGCGAACCAGAGTATGACTTAATCCTGCGTCGCTCTCAACCAGGCATGTCCCCCGGCAGAGACAAAAAATCGGCCGGAGGGTTTTCCGGCCGAGGGATTGTACGTGTGGTGAGGAAGCGGCCTGGCCCTGCTAATCCGTTGGTTCTTCTTCCTCTTCGGCTTCGTCCGCGCTGGCAACCGGCACTTCTACTTCTTCAGCTTCGTCAATGCTGGCGATCGGTGCTTCTACTTCTTCAGCCTCATCCGCGCTGGCAACCGGCACTTCTACTTCTTCAGCTTCGTCAATGCTGGCAATCGGCACTTCTACTTCTTCAGCTTCGTCAATGCTGGCGACCGGCGCTTCTTCCTCTTCAGCCTCGTCCGCGCTGGCAACCGGCGCTTCTTCCTCTTCAGCCTCGTCCGCGCTGGCAACCGGCGCATCTTCCTCTTCGGCTTCGTCCACGCTGGCAACCGGCGCATCTTCCTCTTCGGCTTCGTCCGCGCTGGCAACCGGCGCTTCTTCCTCTTCGGCTTCGTCCGCGCTGGCAACCGGCACTTCTGCCTCTTCGGCCTCGTCCGCGCTGGCAACCGGCACTTCTACTTCTTCAGCTTCGTCAATGCTGGCAACCGGCGCTCCTGCCTCTGCGGCGTCTTCCGCGCTCATGAGGTCCTGCCAGTCGTCTTCGAGGTACTCCTCGGAGTCGACGCGCTTCAAGCTCAGGCCCAGGCGACGCCGGTCAGCCTCGATGCGGATGATCCGCAGGGTGAGCACGTCCTCCTCATTCACCACTTCGCGCGGGTGCTTGACACGCCGCTCGGACAGCTCGCTGATGTGGATCAGCCCTTCGATCTCGGGGCGGTCGACCAGGCTGGCGAACGCGCCAAACTTGGTCATCTTGGTTACGCGGCCCTGGACAAGCTGCCCGGGGTGGAACTCGGCGGCCAGTGTATCCCATGGATCGGCCAGGCAGTTCTTATGGCTCAGCCCGATCCGCTGGCGCTCGCGGTCCAGGTTGATCACCTCGACTTCGATCTCCTCCCCCACCCTGAGCACCTCGCGCGGGTGCGTGACGTGCTGCCATGACAACTCAGAGAGGTGGACCAGCCCATCAGCTCCGCCCAGGTCAACGAACGCCCCAAAGTCGGTGAGGCGGACGACCCGCCCGCTGTGCCGCTGGCCGATCTCCAGTGTCTCTAACAGTTCACCGCGCCGCTTAGTGCGCTGCTCCTGCTCGGCGGCCCGCTCGGAGAGGATCAGCCGGTTTCGCCCGCGATCGACCTCGATCACGCGGATCAGGATTTCCTCACCGACCATGTGCCCCCAACGCTCTTCGGGGGTCTCCCCGTCGCTGCGCCGGCGGCGGTCCATGCTGACCTGCGAGGCGGGGACGAAGCCGCGCACCTTGCCGAACGGCACAATCAGCCCGCCCTTGTTGTAGCCGGCGACCTTACTCTCGTAGGAGCGCTCCTCTTTGAGGTATTCCTCGGCGTCGCGCCAGTCCTGCTCCTCCAGCGCGCGGCGCAGCGAGAGCAGGATGCGTCCTTCCCGGTCTTCCGGCGTCAATACATACACAAGGATCTCGTCACCGACCTGAAGACCGTTGACGATGCTGGAGTCAAGCAGATCAAGCTCGCGGCCCGTAATCATGCCTTCGGATTTAGCGCCAATGTCCACCAGAATCTCGGTGTCGGACTTCCCCGCAATCATCCCTTTGACGATCTGCCCACGCTGGATCGGCGCGTACAGGAAATCGCCCTCGTCCATCGACGAGTCGGTAGCCATGGCTGCCAGGAAGAACGCCTCACTCTCTTCGACGGTTTCCGCTACTTCTTCAGCTTCTGGTTCTATTGGTGCGGCTTCTACGGGCGCTTCGGCGGTTGGTTCTGCGGCGGTCTCCTCAGAAGCCGGGGCCAGCATCTCCTCGGCATCTTCCGGCAGGTCTTCTATCGCTGCCGCTTCGTCTGCGACGGCCACTCCCTCTTCCACGTCTGTGGGCAGGTCATCACCGGATGCTGGTTCTTCGGTAGATTCCACGACAGCCGAGGTCGCCACTTCCTCTTCTTTGCCTGCCACAAGCTCCTCTGTTGCTTCGCGATCCTCGACGTCGTCGGTTTCCGCCATGGCCTTGCCCTGGTCGAGGATCTTCTCGTCGTTATCCATGCAGACTCCTATAAGGACTTACGCAGTTGAACCAAGCGTGATCGTGGAGTGCCATCTCCAACACCTTCGGTTCGCTAAGTGCAGAGCATTGTCGATCACCAACACACCCCGTGCCTGATCGAGTAGCGCTCGCTGTCCGGCGTCACTCGCTTCAACGCTGCTGAACACCTGTTGCGCTGCGATCAGAATGTTGATGTAGTCTAGTTCGTCACACCGGGCGGGTTCGTGCCCCAATCGGAGCACCCCCACCCTCAACTGCGTAGCTCCTACTATCAAACTAACGCGGGGTCGCACCTATTATAACCGGGTCATCTGCAAATGGCTATAGCAGCCGGATGCCAAAACCCGGCTCCGCCTCCGGCTGCCCCGGTCGTCTCCCGGAGAGCCTGCTGCCAGCCCCTTGCACCCTTTCCTAACCCCACGGTACAATGCTTCTATGGTAGCCACACCCCCGATTATCACGCTTCTGACCGATTTTGGGGAAAGTGACGGCTACGTCGGCGTGATGAAGGGGGTCATCCTCGGCATCGCTCCCGGCGTCAAGCTGGTCGATATCAGCCATCAGGTTGGCCCTCAGGCTGTTCAGCAGGCTGCCTCGCTTCTCTCCGGCGTTTACACCTATTTTCCCCCGCACACCGTTCACCTGGTCGTAGTTGACCCCGGTGTTGGCGGGACTCGCCGCCCGATTGCGCTGGAGACGCCGCGCGGGCGATTCGTCGCCCCCGACAACGGCGTTCTGGCTTACATCCAGCAGCAAGAGCCTGACTCAATCGCCGTTGTGCTGGAGAATCAGCGCTACTGGCGGCCCGCTCTCAGCCATACCTTCCATGGCCGTGACATCTTCAGCCCGGTTGCAGCCCACCTGGCGAATGGCGTGGCGCTTCGTGAGTTCGGCCCAGCATGTGACGACCTCGTCAAGCCGCCCATCCCGGCCATCGAGATTGAGCCCGGCCTCGTCCGGGGTGAGGTGCTCCGCATCGATCACTTCGGGAACGCGCTGACCAACATCGCCCGCCTCAGATGGGTTGATGAGCAGGCCATCGAATTCTGCCCCATCGACCCGGATCTGGCCGATGACACCCGTTTATTCGACGCCAGCAGCGCACGTGTGATGTTTGGCTGGCACACGCTGAACGGAATCCACCAGTCGTACAGCCAGGTATCGGTTGGCCAGGCGCTGGCGCTTGTGGGCAGCGGCGCTGAGTTGGAGATCTCGGTCAACCAGAGCAGTGCCCAGAGCAAGCTCGCGTTGCAGGTCGGGGACTCTGTCACGCTGCACATGCATGCCCTGAGCGACGGCGGGTAATCTCCGGCGCGATTGCCCTGTTTTGACACCAGGTCAAGCCAATAGCAGAGGAAAGAACATGGACCGCTTCATCATCCAGGGCGGCGTCCCACTGACGGGAACGATCACCGCCAGCGGCAACAAGAACGCAGCCCTCGCGTTGCTGCCTGCCTGCCTGCTGACCGAAGAGCCGGTGGTGCTGCACAACGTGCCTGACATCGCCGATGTGCGCACCATCATCCGCTTGATGCGCGGCCTGGGCGTCGAGGTAGAGGACCTGGGCGAGGGGAGCGTGCGCGTCCACGCGCGCGAGCTCACCACGCACGTCGTCGACCGGGCGCTGGCCAGCATCATCCGGGCCAGCATTGTGCTGGCCGGGCCGCTGCTCGCCCGCCTGGGCAGGCTGGAGCTGGCCCCTCCGGGCGGAGATGTGATTGGTCGCCGCCGGGTAGATACGCACGTGCTGGCGCTCAAAGCGCTTGGCACCGAGGTTGAAGTGACGGACCGGTTCCTTTTCACAGCGCGGCAGCTAACCGGGGCTGACATTCTGCTCGATGAGGCCAGCGTGACGGCGACCGAGAACACGATCATGGCTGCCGTGCTCGCTAAGGGCACTACCGTTCTCCGCAACGCGGCCTCTGAACCGCACGTCCAGGACGTGTGTAACTTCCTCAACCTGCTTGGCGCGCAGATCGAGGGTATTGGCTCCAACACGCTGACCATTCATGGCGTTGACCGCCTCCACGGCGGAGAGTTCTCCGTCGGTGCAGACTACATCGAGGTGGGCAGCTTCATTGGGGTGGCGGCAGTCACGCGCGGGCGGCTGCGTATCCAGAACGCAGCTCCTCAGCACCTCCACATGATTGAGCTGGCCTTCAACCGCCTTGGCGTTCATTGGGAGGTCGAGGGTGAGGATATCATCGTGCCGGAATACCAGCCGCTCAAGGTCGTCCCTGATTTGGGGGGGCAGATTCCGGAGCTGAAGGCCCAGCCGTGGCCCGCCTTCCCCAGCGATCTGCTCAGCATCGCGCTCGTCGTGGCGACCCAGGCTGACGGCACGGTGCTGCTTCACGAGTGGATGTACGAGAACCGTTTCTTCTTCGTGGACAAGCTGATCTACATGGGCGCGCGCGCCGTGTTATGCGACCCGCACCGCTGCCTGATCCAGGGGCCGAGCAAGCTGCACGGCGAGATGGAACGCATCACCAGCCCTGATATCCGGGCAGGCATGTCGCTGCTGCTGGCGGCCTTGTGCGCTGAAGGGACAACCGTGATCCGCAACGTGGCCCAGATTGACCGGGGCTACCAGGATGTTGACGGCAAGCTCCGCAGCCTGGGGGCCAAGATCGAACGTGCCGCCGAAGATTAGCTGGCGGCTCGTGCGCTAATCGGTGGCCTCCTGCCCGGCCTCTCCCTCAGGGGCGGGCGCTTCTGTTCCGCCCCCTACGTCTTCTTCGTGTTCCTCCCCGGTTTCGTCCTCAGGGGTGGGCGTTTCTGTTCCAGCCTCTGCAGCTTCTTTGTGCTCCTCCCCGTCCGCGCCTTCCTCGACAGCCCGCTGGCTGGCCAGCACGGTCGCCTCAAGGGATGCCAGATGTTCGACAGCGCTCTCAAAGTGTGGCGAGGTGGGAGTGAAGTGCTCCGCTTCCATCGATGGCTCGAAGCTGAGCGCCTGTGCAGCGAAGGCGGGCAGCGCCGCATCGGTGAACACGCGCGGGCTGAATCGCTCGGCCAGATCGGGGTTAGCCAGCGGATCGATGGTGTAGCGCCACGCGCCGGGGCGCACCTGCCGCAGCACCGAACGGCAAGTGTCGCAGCGGATAGTGCGTTGCACGCGCGGCATACCGAACAAGCGCTTTACCTGCTCGTCGAGATGAAGCTTGCCGCGCTGGCACGTCGGGCAGGCATCGAACAGGAAGCCACCCGCATACCGGCCAAGCTCGCGGCGGCTCCGGCCTAGCTGCCAGATGTAGAACCCGGCGGCCAGGAGAGCGGCTGCCCCACCCCCGCCAAGCCATGGCATGAGCGGCCACCAGCGGCCAGGGAGAGCGCCTGACTGCTCGCCGGAACCGGCGGCTGGCGGCGCGGCAGCCGCTTGGGCAGGCGTGGCGCTGGCGACGGGTGTGGCCGTTCCGGTGGGTGACGGGGTATCAGTTGGCGTGGCAGTGGCGGTGTGCGTGGGCGTCATGCTGGCCGTTGGGCTTGCGCGCGGTTGCGTCGCGGTCGGAGCCGGTGGGCTGGGCGTTGGCGGCGCGGGGGTCGGCGGGATGGGCGTCGGTGGCGGGACGGTCGGCAGCCCTGACGGGTCAAAGCCAGGCGACCACTCCACGAAATCGGCCGAAACCCAGCCCGGGCGACCTTCCCACTCGATCATGACCCACTCGCCGTCGGCGCTGACGCCCAGCGGGTCAATCGGCTCACCCTCATTCAGCCCGCCGATGGCTACCCAGTCATGCGAGGCCCCCGCGCGCACGACGAGCACGCGTGCTGTGACCTGCCCATCGCCCGGTTCTGGTTCCGGGGTGCTGGTGGGCGCATCCTGCCACAGGATCGCGCTGGCTGGCTGCGCCGCCAGCGCCTTCGGCGCAGCGGCGCACGCCAGCACGAGTACCCAGGCTACCCACAGCGTGACTTTGCCCATAACAGCCTGCCCGGACAGGCAGCCTCCTCCGCTCTAGCTTTCTGTCTCGCCCGCTGTTACCTCATCAACCGTAGCTCTGGTTGTGTCGGCGGGCAGGATGGCTTTGAAGACCCGGTCGGCCAGAGCCCATAGGACATTCTGGTTGAAGCCGACGAAGATGCACAGCGCATACAGGCCCATTGTGCCCAGTTCCCCACTGGCAGGCAGCAGCGTGTCCCCGGTCAGCAGCACGTCGCCCACACGCACCAACAGGTAGGTGACCACGCCCAGCGCGATGCCCATGAAGGGGTTGGTCACATACCACGGGGTGTGGATCGGGTCGAAGTCGCGCTTCTTGGCGATGTGCTTGATCAGCACCCACAGTGCGCCGACCACTGCACCCAGCCCGCCAAACAGACCCGGCAGGAAGGTGGCCGCCATCCAGGCGGGTCCCAGGTCTGTTGCCGACCCGGCGACACGGCTGGCCGTCAGTGGGACAACTGCCAGCAGCAAGAGCAGCCAGATCACCAGGTAGATGCCCAGCCATGTCCCGCGCGTCCGGCTCCACTGGCGGACTTTCTCCTCCAGCCGCAGCCGGGCCTTGACGCGCTTGACTAGTTCCTCAGCGTTGTCGAAGTGCTCGTAACCGGCCAGCAACAGCTCGCGCGCCCGCTTGAGGTCATGGATTGCCGAATCGGTTGCGCTGTAATATCCGCGCACATCGGAGATCACCAGGTTGTATGTGTCGTTGATCTCATCCCACAACGCATTGATCCGCTCTTTGGTGATGAGCAGCGTCTCCAAGTCCTGGTGCGGGGGCAGATCATCGGTTAACGAGCGCGGAGGGCGCAGCTCCTCCTCAAACGGGTCGTATGGTCTGGAACGCGCAAGGTCAAAATCTTGCGAGACGGGCAGCTCATCCTCTGGGCTCACCTCCTCCCACGGGGCGGCTGGCAATGTGGGTATGCTCTCCGGTGGGATGACGGTTTCGGGGACTCCCTCTCCTGGCTCGCTGCCAAACGGCGCCGTGTCATACCCCGACGCGAAAGGTTCCGCCCCCGCCATGCTACTGAACGGAGCGAACGGCTCCACGGTCTCTGACGCGGGTTCTTGCGGCGCAGCGCCAGCATCAGTCTCATGCGCGGGAACGTCACGTGGAGGCCGGGTAAGCTCCTCGATGGAGAGTGGCGGCGCTTCCAGCGGTGGCTCGGCGTAGCCGCCGAGTGGGATAGGGTCTTCACCCTCCAGTTCGGCCCCGGCGGATTCATAGTCCAACACCTCGACGGTAACGCCGGGGCTGATCGGCTGGACGCTTGTCACCGGTTCGGCGTAATCGTTGAGCGGGAGAGGTTCCTCGACTGGCGGTTCAGCGTGGTCGCTAAGCGGGAAAGATGCCTCGCCCGCCAGCTCCTCACCGTCTGATGCGTGGTCGAGCACCTCGACTGAGACGCCGGGGCTGATCGGCTCAGCGCCTGGCGGCACTTCTCCGCTGCGCTGTTCGCCTAACAGGTCAACCGAGACGCCGGGACTCATGCCCTGAGGGCTGGGGGACGCTTCCACGCGACTTTCGTCGCTGGGCGATCCGGCAGGGCTGATGGGGCCTGTCTCACCCATCAGATCGATCGTCACGCCAGGGCTGACAGCTTGCGGGTACACTGCCTCGCTGCCAGAAGGGCGCGCCACAATGGGGGTGGGCGCTGCGTCAACAGTCTGACCCTCTACCCCAAGCCGCAGCACTTCGTCAGCTTCGCGATCCTCTGGCAGGCGCGCGTCGAAAGGGTCGCTGCCGCCCATCTCCGCCGCATGCGTTTCACCACCAGCCAGGATGTCCCATCCCCGGCCTTCCAGCGACGCCGAATCGTGCTCCTGATCCTCATCCCCGGAGGCGAGTGGCTCACCGTTCTGCGTGCGTTCAGTGTCATTCATGGTTCGCTATCACCTCCGCTAGCTGCCGGTACGCGATCGCGCCCCTGTGGTCAGGCGCGTACTCGACGAGCGTCTGCCTGGCGACTGGCGCTTCGGCAAATTCTATGCTGTTTTCGATGAGGATGTCGAACACCTTGTTCTTGAATACGGCGCGCATCTCCTGGAGGACTTCGGTGGAGTGCTTGCTGTTTGTATCATACATGGTCGGCAGCAGCCCTACCAGCCTCAGGTGCGGGTTGAGCCGCCGCTTGACGCGCCAGATAGTCTCCATGAGCGCGCGCACGCCCCGCATGGCAAGGTAGTGACACTGCACCGGCACCAGCACCTCGCCCGCGCCCACCAATCCATTGAGCGTCAGCAGCCCCAGGCTGGGCGGTGTGTCGATCAGCACGAAGTCAAAGGGTAGTTTCACCGCCTGGAGGGCCTGCTGCAGGCGAAAGGCCCGCCGCTGGACGCTGGCTAGCTGCACCTCCGCCACCGCCAGGTCCACGCTGGCCGGGGCGATTGCCATCATCGCGCTGTTGTAGCTGGTAGGGCGGATGATGCGAGACAGCGGCGGCGTGCCGTACACCAGCACCGAGTACATGCTCCGCGACAGGTTGTACGGGTCGATGCCGAAGGTGGCGGTCAGGGCCGCCTGCGGGTCCAGATCAACCATCAGGACGCGCTTGCCGAGCACGGTCAGCGCCGCTGCCAGGTTGGCGACCGTGGTCGTCTTTCCGACGCCTCCCTTCTGGTTGGCAACGACAATCGTCCGCGTCAAGGCTTTCTCCCTCTTGGCACAGCCTGTATGTTTCACCGAAAGTTATTCTGGAACAACTTTCAGGGAGACATGTTGGCAAGAGACTGCCCGCATTATAGCACCGGTTAGTTGAACGAGCACGGGGAGCGCCCGTCACCCATCGGGCCAGGCGCGGGGGACGTACCGAACGGGCGCACGTGGTGGCGATAAGGCGCTTCCGCAAGCGAGGGGCTTGTCCCAGGCCACTCTGTGCTTGACGGGTTTTACTGGTCAGGCTATCATCCACTCCGTGAATAGGCAAGACATCCTCAGCGAGTTACAGTCCGCCCGCGCCGATCTACTGGCAGCGATTGACGGCCTTACCCCGGAGCAGATGCGTATCCCAGGGGTGGTCGGGATGTGGTCGGTGAAAGACGTGCTGGCCCACCTGACCGCCTGGGAGTCGGAGCTGGTTACTGCCCTCAACCAGGCTGAGAACCGGCGCACACCGTCCATCCTTGATATCGAAGACATCGACGAGTGGAACGAGGAGCAGTACCACGCCAACACCCGGCGTCCGCTCGAAGCCATCCTGGCCGATCTGGAAGGCGTTCACACCATGCTCATTCGCATGGTCGAAGGGTTTGACGAGCGCGCCTTGACCGACAACCGCCACTACCCCTGGATGGAAGGTGAGCCGCTCTCGTATCTCATTGAGGAGAATGCCTACCTGCACGAGCGCGAGCATGCCGATGAAATACGTGCTTGGCGGCAGCGTGAGCAGCCATAGTCCTTCTGCCGCAGGGCTCGCTGTGAACGGGCAAGCGCAACCTGAACATAAGCTGGAGAGATGATGACTCGTGTCATAAATGTGGATGGTCCCGGCAAACTTCGGAGCCAGCTCATGCGCACGGCTGCCGAGATTATCCGCCGCCTGAGTCTCAAACATGAGGTGGATGACGAGACGCGGGACATGACCGCGCTGCTGGTGTACTGCTTCCGCCAGATTGACGTCGGGATCGACGAATCGGTTCGGGCCTGGGAGAAACGTGACTACTGGGTAAAGGCCGAGAAGTTTCGCCTCCAGTGGGCCTGGGTCAAGCAGGCTGCTGACGACCTCGACCAGATCGTGGGGGCCGAAGACTGGGATGAGCTACCCCCTGCCCTGATCCGGCTGCTGCCCCAGTTCAGCGACATCAAGATCGCCAAGTTCACGCGCAAGCCCAGCCTGTGGCAGGGAACCTACCAGCGTCTGCTCCAGGAGCATGCGCGAGAAGTCAGTAGCAAGGGATCGTAGCTGAATATGCGTAATAGGTTATGGGTTATCTCTGGGCTTGCCTTAGCCCTCCTGGCGCTGGCGGGCTGCGGCGGGTTGCCCGGCGTAGCGCCCACCCTGCCCCCCACTCCAACCCCCGTCGACCAGTTGGCTACCCCGGTAGCCACGCCGACCAGTCCCCCCCCAACCCCGACGCCGGAGTCGTTTCCAGGCGCTGGCCCCTGGGAGGTGTCGTTTCAATCGGCGGATGGCGTCACACTGCACGGCACACTCTACGGTCAGGGCGAAGTGGGCATGGTGCTGGCCCCAACCTATCCCGGCGAGCAGGCGGGCTGGGCCTCGTTCGCTCAGGCGGCTGCCGAGCAGGGGTATCGGGTGCTGACCTTCGATTTCAGGGGCTATGGCGCATCCGAGGGTGAGCCTGGCCCGGTCGATGCGCCAGCCGACCTGTCGGCAGCCATCGCCTACCTGCGCGAGCACGAAGCCAGCCCCATCATTCTGATGGGCGCTGGTGAAGGCGGGATGGCCGCCATCCGGGTTGCAGGCGCTGACCCGGACATTGCCGGGCTGGTCGTGCTCTCCAGCGCCCGCGAGGCTGATGGGCTGCAGGTCGGCGATGCCGATCTGGGGGCGCTTTCGCTGCCCAGCCTGTGGATCGGGGCGCGCACCGACATGGAACAGGCCGTTGAGGAGATGTTTGAGCTGGCCGGGGGGAGCGATAAAGAGCTGTGGATCTACGAGGGTATCAGCCTGCATGGGACGTACCTTTTTGAAGGGGCAGACGCCGACGATCTCCGGCGACGCCTGCTGGAGTTTGCCGCCCGCGTGGCTGGTAGCTGACGCCGGGCGCTCAGCGATCGGGCTTGGCCCGGAAAGGAACGTCGATGGAGCTGACCAATTTTCTGTCACTGTTGGCGCAGTTCTTACTGGTCATTGCCCTGCCCTTGGTGATAGCAGCAGCCGTGCAGACCATCCGGGTGCAGTCTCAGCGCCTGGGCGATGAACGCCTCGAAACGCTCAGGACCATCGTCGAGACCGCCGTGCAGGTTGCTGAGCAGACCGGGATCATGGAAGGGCTGACCGGCCCGCAGAAACGCGAGCGGGCGGTGCAGGTCGCGCAGGATTTCCTCCAGAAGCGCGGTGTCAACGTAGACCTGAGACAGCTTATCTCGCTGATCGAGGCCGAGGTGCTGGCCCAATTTCACAACCCGGCTATGCCTGCCGACACTGCCGGGGCGCGCCAGGCGTTGATCGACCAGGCCATCGAGGCGGCGGTGCTCGCGGCGGAGCAAAGCGGGTTGCAGGGTCTGATCCAGAATACCGGGCCGGAGAAGAAGGCCTATGCTATGCGGCTCGCAGCGGAATACCTGAAACAGCACGGCATCTCGATCCCTGACGAGTTGGCGGGCGGCTTGATCGAGGCGCAGTTGCTGCGCTTCATCCTTGCTGTGCGCCGGCAGTGACCCGCCCAACGCCACACTTGCTCCGCTGATACGTGGTACAATAGGGAAGGTTGTGTGTTACACAGTGGAGCAGATAACGCTATGACTGACAATCCCCCACCTGGCGCGGCCTCCCCGCAGACGCCGCCCCAGGGCAACCCGGAGACGCTGGCCCGCTTCCGGCGCGAGACCTGGTGGCAGGTGACCTTCCCTGTGCTGCTGGTTGCCCTGCTGGCTATCGCCGCGCTCGTCCTGCTGATCGTTCTGGGCGGCCCGGCGGCGGTTTCGGTCGTGGCCGACTACTCCCTGGCCCTGCTCGTCATCCTGGCCCTGCTGCCCATCCTGATTGTCTTTGCGCTGGCAGCTGGGCTGGTCTACCTGGTGTCGCTGCTCATCCGCAAGGTGCCGCCGTACACCCACAAGGCGCAACAGTTCGTGCAGCGGGCCTCTGATTGGGTCGACCAGCAGACAGACCGGCTTGCCGGGACAGTCATCACCATTCGCAGCGCGCTGGCCGGGCTTGGTGCGGTCGGGCAGCGGCAGGAGGAACCCAGGGATGGGGCTGGCCAGGTGCAGCCAGACTCTCAGGTCAAATAGCGTAAGGAGGTAGTCGTGGGTGATAAGGCGATTCAACCGGCACAAGAGGGCGATTGGCGGCCCAGGGTGTTCGTTTTCGGCGGGCTGATCGGCGCGGCAGTGGGCTTGCTCTCTGCCTACCTCTACGTGCGGGCTTCGGAGGAACATAGCGGCAGCAGCGAGCCGCCGGAAGTCCCCGGTACGGGCGATGCGGTGCGGCTGGGCACGGCGCTGCTCGCCATCGTGCGAACGGTCTCGGAGTGGGGAGCCCGCCGCTAGCTGGCGCTCCTGCCATACCCCGAATTTGCTCCCGGCTGGGCAGCGCAGGCTGCCCTTTTTGCTTGCCGGGCGGCAGCCTCGCTTGCTACAATCCCGCCCGATGGTGAGAGCGTGGTACGATCTGGTCCTGGGGGTTGATCGGCGGGCGGCGGCTGGTTGGCTGCTGCGTCTTGCGCTGATCGGGGTTGCTCTGGGGATTGTTGCGCCTCGCCCACCCTACGTCATCGTCGGCCCCCCACAGGCGGTTGAGACGGAACACCCGGTTGCCTGTGTGCACACCCGCCTCGTGGACGAGGTCGAGGAGTGGAAGATACAGCGCAGCCTGGCGATGGTGCGCGAGATGGGGGCGACGACCATCGTCGAGTTCTTTCCCTGGCCCTACGCCGAACCGGCCCCCGGTCGCTATGACTGGCGGCAGTTTGATACCATCATCCGCCATGCCCGCGCCCAGGGGTTGACAGTGATCGCGCGGCTGGGCATGGTCCCTGAGTGGGCGCGCCCTGACGTGGAGGGCGTTGGCTTTGAGCTGACGCTGAACTACCTTGACCCGGCCCACGACGATGACTTCGCCCGCTACGTCGAGGCGTTTGCCGCCCGCTACCGTGGAGAGGTTGAGCACGTCATCATCTGGAACGAGCCTAACCTCGCCTTTGAATGGGGCTACCAGCCTGTCACCGCGGAGCGATATATCGACCTGCTCCGTGTGGCGACACCCGCTACCCGGCGCGGCAACCCGGATGTGGTTGTGCTGGCCGGGGCGCTTGCCCCCACGCTGGAGCCGGTTGGCAGCCCGTTTGGCATGAACGACCTGGACTACCTGCGCGCGCTGTACGAGGCAGGCTTCGGCGTCTACTATGATGCGCTCGCTGTCCACAGCTACGGCTTCCGCTTCCCGCCCGATGACCCCCCTGCCCCCGACGTGCTGAACTTCCGCCGCCTGGAGCTTCTGCGCGCGATCATGGTCGAGTATGGCGACGCGGACAAGCCGGTGTTTGTCACCGAGTCAGGCTGGAACGATCACCCGCGATGGACGAAGGCCGTCCGTCCCGGCCAGCGGATCGCATACACCATCGAGGGCTTTGAATATGCCGAGGCGCATTGGCCGTGGGTGGAGCGTCTGTGCGTGTGGGCCTTGCGCTTCCCGGCTCCACAGCGCAGCTACGCCGACTACTTCACCCTGATCGATCCCGGCTTCCACCCCAGGCCGATCTACCTTGAGCTTCAGGCCTGGGCGCGGGGCTGGCCCACCGGGCAGTGAATGGTTGACAGGGTGGGGGTCGGCTTTTATACTGCGGGCAGAGAGTGGCTTCCAGAGCAACACGTGATGGATAAACCCGTTCAAATACCGGGGATGGGGGCATGAGATCGCTGGAGCGCGACTGGCTGAGCTACCAGGCCGATCAGATTGAGGCGCTGCTGTCCGCCCACCGGTTGGAGGCGCTGGTGATCGGCGTGCAGGTGTCGCCGCGTTGGGTGCGCTTCCTGCTGCAGCTTGGGCTGGGGACCAAGATCAGCAGCGTGCAGAATCTGGCCGAGGAGCTCGCCCTCGCGCTCAGCGCGCCGACGGTGCGCATCGCCCGGTGTGGCGGTTCGCTTGCGCTTGAAGCGCCCCTGCCCGAACCTGAGCCTGTCCACCTGCTGGCGATGCTGCCCGACCTGCCGCTGCTGCCCCCCGTGACCGCCGTGCTGGGCCTCAGCGCCGAGGGTGAGCCGTACACCCTGCCCCTGATGGCCCCTGAGGTCACCCACGCGCTGATCGCAGGCGCGACGGGCTGCGGCAAAACCGAGTTGCTGCGCACGCTGCTTCTCTCGCTGGCGCTCTACAACCGGCAGGCGCATCTCCAACTGGTGCTCATCGACCCCAAGCGGCGCGGCCTGACGCCGCTCAATGGCCTGCCCCACCTGCTCGCCCCGGTTGCTACCAGCCCCCCGGAGGCGCAGGAGCTTCTGGAGATCGTCCTCGCCGAGATGGAGCGCCGCGACCGGGAGGGCGCTGCGCCGACGCCGCGCATCATCATCGCTATTGACGAGGTGGGCGACCTGCTGGCGATTGCCGACAAAGAAGTTGAGCGGCTGCTTGTCCGGCTGGCGCAGCGCGGGCGCGAGGCGGGCTTTCATCTGCTGGTCAGCACGCAGCGTCCCTCCGCCGATGCTGTCCCCGGCGCCCTTAAGGCCAACCTGCCTGCCCGACTGATTGGCCGCGTAGCCAGCGGGCAGGAGGCGCTGACGGCGGCAGGCATCCCCGCAACCAACGCCGAGCTGCTCATTGGCAGCGGCGATTTTGTGGCCGTGATCGGCAGCCAGGTAACGCGCTTTCAGGCCGCCTACACCGGCCCCGTCGATATCCGGCATACGGTCGAGTACCTTCAGGAGACGGTAGCGAACGCGGAGCATGGCAGGGCCGGACTCCACGGGGGTTATGCCGGGCGCAGCCCGGCGCTGGAGCCTGACGAGGATTCCACCGTTTCTCCCGGAGAGTTCACCGACCTGGACTGGTCGCGTGGTTAGGCGGCCCGGAGCAGTGATGGTGGCTGGTGCTGGGGGGTGCGATGAGTAGGCGCTGGCTGGTTCTGGTAGGCGTGATCGCCTTTGCCGTGACGCTGGCTGTCGTCGTGGGCAACCGCCTTGCTACCACCGGGGCGCTGGTCGTGGCTTTCGGCATCGCGGTTGGCGTGGTGGCGGGGGTAGTCGCTGCGCTGCTGATCGTACGGCCCGGCACGCGCCAGCCGGGGCAGGCTGGCGGGCAGGACACGACCACCATTGTCATGCCCTCCGAGCAGGCCGATTTGCTGATCAGGATGCTGAACAGCCGCCGCCAGGCCGACCCCGACGCTTTCCCCATGGTCGCTGAACGCGAGCGGCGCTTCTCTGCCGTGGGCGGCGCCAACCTGGATGGCCTGCCCGAAGATCGTTAAGCTCCTCCCTGCCGTGCTTCCTTTGACTGGATTCCCAATACCGTGAACTTGCCCACTCGTCGCGTTGGGCTGGTCGTTGC